>ERZ1022729.30-NODE-30-length-16780-cov-5.551510_pt1 | contig 16780 bp, 13 predicted proteins | sample MGYA00520880_ERZ1022729 | MGnify/ENA primary metagenome ERZ1022729 (study PRJEB33162, sample SAMN09537598) | freshwater metagenome | isolation source: freshwater | place: Canada:Alberta | collected 2017-07 | study: EMG produced TPA metagenomics assembly of the...
ACCATATCAAGAAGTTGATTTAGTGCAGACTACTACTTTCTGCACTAAATCAACTTCTTGATATGGTTTTCTAGTGAAGAAGCCATTGGGTAATAAGCGGGTCACAGGGAAAGAGCAGTACTACACGCCAAGCCCATTAGCCCTCGAGCTCGTTGCAGTCGTTGCAAACTCGATTCCCGACTTCTCAAAGCGGAACTTCCTTGAACCTGCTGGCGGCAATGGGAGTTTTGTAATGGCGTTGCAAAAACACGGCGCCAAAAACATTTCCTCGGTAGATCTTTACCCTAAACATCCGCTGGTGGCCAAGAAGGATTTCCTAACGCATAAACCAAAAGATCAGAATCTGATTGTCATTTCAAATCCACCTTTTGGTCGCAATAATGCATTAGCAATACCTTTCTTCAATCACGCCGCCGAGTTCAGTGACTACATCTGCTTCCTGGTCCCTAGATCCTGGAGAAAGTGGAGCGTCCAGAACAGACTTGATCCAAGATTTCACCTTGTTCATGATCAAGATGTCTTTGTTTCCTATGAAGATGAAAATGGACATGCAATCAAGAGTGATAACGATCTTCGCACCTGTTTTCAGATCTGGGAAAAAACCAGTGAGCTAAGGAGGCCAATTCTTGTCCCAGACAACGGACTCATCACCAAATCGACTCCTGCGGAAGCTGAGATTGCCATCCGGGTTTTTGGTTATGGCTGTGGAAATGTGCTTGAGAGCTTTCCAAGAGAAAACAACACCACTCTTATGTTCCTTAGAGTAAAGAACCAAAGAATTAGGAAGCTCTTGCAGACCTTGGACTTCCAGCGCTTCAGCAAGAACACGGCCTACACTGAAGCTCTAGCCCTGCCAGAAATCAACTATCTGCTGAACGAAGCAGTTTTTGGGAGTGGTTTTCACCAAGAGAAGGTTGGATAAAGCGTGAGCGAATACTATTCAGACCCAACTCAAAACCCAAAGTCCAGAGAATACAAGGGTCCTCGCGCTCAACTCAAAGATCTCTTTCCTTATCTAAGGCCCTACAAAAAAGTCTTAACCCTAGCCATCATCCTTTCAATGTTCGGTTCGATCCTGGCACTGGGGCAACCACTTCTAATCGGCCAGTTGATTTCGGCAGTTGAACAAAACAGAGAAATCCAAACACTGGCAATCGCCATCGTCGTGCTAATAGTTAGTTCGGCAATCTTGAATGCCTTCCAGTTTTACCTTCTATATAAGACTGGAGAGGGAGTCGTTCTCAGCACCAGAAAAGCGCTAGTCGCCAGAATGCTTCGTTTGCCAATTTGGCAATACGACCGAAGAAGAACTGGTGATCTTGTCTCCAGAGTGGGCTCAGATTCGACCTTACTTAAAGCGGTGCTGACTCAAGGGTTGGTTGACGCACTCGGAGGCTTACTTCAATTCTTTGGGGCAATCATCGTGATGGCGTTTATTGATCCGCTGCTTCTGGTTTCCACTCTGTCAGTGGTGTTTATTGCAGTTGGGGCAATTGCCTTCACGGGCCGAAAAATTCGCAGTGCTACGACAAAAGCCCAGCAAAAAGTTGGTCAAATGTCAGCAAGTGTCGAGAGGGCACTTAGTGCAATCAGAACTATTCGCGCAAGTCGCGCGGAACAACGCGAAAGTGAAGAGATTTACAAAGACGCCGAGGCAGCCTATGACCAGGGTTTGTCAATTGCGAGACTTTCTGCTGCTGTAGCACCAATCGCCCAGGTTGCATTCAACACGGCATTTATTGTTGTTCTTGGCCTTGGAGGTTTAAGAGTTGCAACGGGAGCGACAACAATCTCCTCACTAGTGACCTTTGTTATCTTGCTTTTCTTCATGATTGGCCCACTGATCTCCGCATTTGGTGCCTACACATCTGTGATGGGAGCACTTGGTGCTCTAGCCAGAATCCAAGAAATCATGTTGCTGGAAGAGGAAGAAACGGGTGAGCAAACTGAGTACCGGGTTGCGGTAAACACAGCTGCCATTGAATTCAAGAACGTGGACTTCCACTACCCCGCAGAAGACGACGAAGTAAAGCAAATACTGCAGTCCGTAAGCTTCAAAATTGAGCGAGGCCAAAGGGTTGCCTTAGTGGGACCATCCGGCGCAGGTAAGTCAACCGTCTTCTCGTTGATCGAGAGATTCTATGAACCAACCGGCGGAGAAATCTTGCTGGATGGTCAGAGCGTCCAAGAGTTTTCCCGTCAAACTCTGCGTGCGCAACTCGGCTACGTTGAACAAGATGCTCCGGTTTTGGCAGGAAGCATTAGGGACAATTTGCTACTTGGCAGATCCGATGCATCAGAAGAAGAGCTCGTTGAGGTTCTGCGACAAGTGAATCTGACTGAGGTTCTAAATCGTGATAGTGCTGGTCTGGATGCGGAAGTTGGAGAAAGTGGAATCATGCTCTCTGGTGGTGAGAGGCAGAGACTTGCAATCGCCAGAGCGCTTTTGGCCAAACCACCCATTTTGTTGCTTGACGAATCTACAAGTGCGCTGGATGGGCCAAATGAGCAGCGAATGCGGGAAGCGATTGACGCTGTTGCGCAAAACAGAACACTGGTTGTGATCGCTCATCGACTTTCGACAGTTGTGGACTCCGACCAAATTATTGTGCTTGAACGCGGAAAAGTGGTGGGTATTGGCTCTCACTCCGAGCTAGTAAAGACCACTCCCCTCTACGCCGAACTGGCTAAGCATCAGCTGCTGGTTTGAGTAGAGTGGAGGGATGAGCAACGCTGCCAACTGGAGTGCTGATTCTGTCGCACAGCTGGACCTCGATGACCCATTAGCGCCTTACAGAAATCAATTTGTCATCACCGATCCAGATGTTTGCTATCTAGACGGAAACTCACTTGGACGCCTACCGAAGCTGACAATTGAAAGAGTCAACACTTTTCTTAATGATGAGTGGGGTAAGCAGTTAGTGGATGGCTGGTCCCACTGGATTGACCAAGCTCAAACAGCAGGAGACCTCCTTGCTGAATCTGCACTCGGTGCGAGCAAAGGCCAAACACTAGTCTGCGACACGACTTCGGTAAATTTCTATCAGCTTTGTGTGGCTGCAATCAAAGCAAATCCTGGCCGAAAAAAGATAATCATTGACTCAGCTAACTTCCCTACGGATCGCTACATAGTCCAGGGAATTGCCAAGCAGTTCAACATGGAACTTGTAACGCTAAATAGCGATGGTATGGGTGGGCCAGGAGCCGTTGATGTCGATAGTGAGTTTGAAGAAATTACCTTGGATGCCCTTGTGCCCCACCTTTCAAATGATGTAGCTCTACTCACCTTGCAAGCTGTGAACTATCGCTCTGGCGTGAAGCAAGACATCAAAGGCATTACACAAGCTGCCAGAGAGCAAGGAATACTCGTTGTCTGGGACTGCTCCCATGCCATTGGATCTGTTGAGCTGAACTTTGAAGAGAACGGTGTTGATCTAGCAGTTGGTTGCACCTACAAATATGGAAACTCTGGACCTGGTTCCCCTGCCTGGCTGTTTGTTGCCAAGTCCATGCAGGAAAAACTGCAGGTGCCTATTCAAGGATGGTTCGCCCAAGATAAGCAGTTTGAAATGGGTGCGTTTTTTGAACCGACAAACCAAATTCGTGGCTTCCAAATTGCAAGTCCATCAATCCTTGGAATTCGAGCTGTCGAGGTTGCTTTCCAGATGATTGGTCAGGCTGGAATAAAGAGAATCAATGAGAAGGCTTCCAAGGGAACACAGTTGATGATTGATCTCTACGATCAATGGTTGGCAGGCCTTGGGTTCGAGTTAGCAACGCCAAGAGAAGCCAGTAAGCGTGGTGGCCACATCATCATTCAGCATCCAGATGCCAAGCAGATTGCCCATGCTCTTCGAAAGCTGAAGAATGTGATCCCCGATTATCGAGAGCCAGGAGCCATCCGACTTGGAATCTCCCCCTTGCCCACCAGTTACTCTGAAGTATTCGAGGGCTTTAGAAGACTAAGAGAGCTTGTTGAATCAGGCGATTACAAAACTATTTCAGACAGCAGCAGCCGAGTCACATAGGAAAACATGGACCATCAAAAACACATCACCTACATCTCATACCTGAAAGTAGATGAGCTCCTCCAACTTCAGCAACCACTTAGCGATGGCCCAGAGCATGATGAGCTTTTGTTCATCACGATTCACCAGGTTTATGAACTTTGGTTCAAGCAACTGCTGCATGAAGCAGCTGCACTTCAAATAGCACTTGAGAGTGGAGAAACACACAGATCTCTGGCACTGCTTGGTCGAATGAGAACAATCATGAAGACCTGCGTGGCACAGTTAGACATTTTAGAAACAATGACTCCGCTACAGTTCAACTCTTTCCGCGCCAGACTTAGCTCAGCTTCTGGATTTCAATCTGCTCAGTTTCGAGAACTAGAAGCGGTGCTTGGCAGAAGAGATCAAGCGGGTGCTGATGCCGACAAGTCATCTGGCATGGGAATGGCTGAACACCTTATGCCAGGATCTAACGCTCGCAAGCGAGTAGAGGATGCCATGTTGAGAAACTCTCTCTGGGATTCCGTTCTACGCTTTTTCAATACGAAGTCGCCAATTCCGAAAGATGCCTTAGAAAGAGACGTGACAAAACCTTGGAAAGAGCACGAGGGGGTTCAGAAAGTGCTAATCGAACTTCACAAATCTGACCCAGAAGCATCAATGATCGGCGAAGCGCTGGTGGACCTTGATGAAGGATTCCAAGAATGGCGCTACCGCCACGTGAAAATGGTGGAACGCACAATCGGAAGAAAGCCTGGCAGTGGGGGCTCGAGTGGAGTTGGTTACCTCTCTAGCACCCTATTCCGTCCAGTTTTTCCTGACCTTTGGGCGATTAGAAGCCAGTTCTAGATTTGCTTGTTTGCGACTAACCTTGTCCGGTGGCTATCGCAATCTATCCCGGTTCTTTTGATCCTGTAACCCTTGGGCACCTCTCAGTTATGAGACGAGCCAAGAAAGTAACCGACAAACTAATTGTCTTGGTGACTCATAATCCCAATAAAGAAACTCTGTTTACGACCGAAGAGCGCGTGAATTTGATCGAGCTTTCACTCGCTGAAATGGGTTTGTCGGGTATCGAAGTGAGTTCACTGGATGGCGGCTTGCTGGTTGATCAAGCAGAGAAACTGGGAGCCAAAGTGATTATCAAGGGACTTAGAACTCCAGCTGATCTGGACTATGAATTGCAATTTGCAAGTATGAACAGAGACTTGGCAGGTGTAGAAACAGTTTTCCTACCGACTGAGCCTCAATACAGCCAAACTTCATCCTCTCTAATTAGGGAGGTTGCGCTCCTTGGCGGAGACGTCTCGGCTCATGTGACAAATGCAGTTAGAACAGCTCTGGCTGGAAAGGTGTCAAGGTGAGCCTGCAAATCCCAGTCAAGGAACTCATTCAGAAACCTGGCACCATGAAGGAAGTTCAAATTGTTCACGAACTTGAACACTCCCTGGGGACAGAAACTATCGCTGTTCCAAAGGGACGAGAGCTTTCACTAGATATTCGCTTGGAATCAGTCCACGAAGGAATATTGGTGACCGTTAGCGGTGACACTTTGGCTGACTCGGAGTGCTCACGCTGCCTTGAGCCAATGCAGGAAGATGTTGAGATAGAACTTCAGGAACTTTTTCACTATCAGCCTCAGGAAGAAGATGATTTTGCGATTGTTCAAGACCGAGTTGATTTAGAGCAAGCGCTCATCGATGCGGTAGTGCCAAATCTCCCGCTCAAGCCTCTTTGCAGCGAAAACTGCCCGGGTCTATGCGCGGATTGTGGTGAAAGAGCTGACGTGGGAACCCACAATCATGAAAAGCCAATCGATCCTCGATTTGGTGCTCTAAAAGACTTTGGTAGCTAACTTAACTACGTTCGTCATCAACATCGCTCGCGTCATTGGACCTACTCCACCGGGATTCGGAGCAAAGTAGCCAGCAATCTCAATCGCGCTTGGATCGACATCTCCAACTAACTTGTTTTGACTGCGAGTAATACCCACATCTAGAACTGCAGCACCTGGTTTGATCCAATCCCGCTTAACAAACTCGGGTTGCCCAACCGCTGCAACAACAATGTCTGCACGTCTAACGTGCTCCTCAATGTTTTTGCTAGCGCTGTGCAACAAAACTGGTGTGGCATCAACAGTTTTTGAGGAAAGCAATAGTCCTAAGGGGCGCCCAACCGTGAGGCCTCTGCCAATGACGGCGACTTCGGCCCCAGCCAACGGCACTTGGTAGCGTCTGAGCAGTTCAACGATTCCAGCCGGCGTGCAAGGCAGAGGCGAATCAAACTTTCCCCCGACATTCATAACCAGCTTGCCTAAATTTTCAGGGTGAAGGCCGTCGGCATCTTTCGCGGGGTCCATCGCTTCCAGCACAGTTCTGGAATCCATTTGGCCAGGCAAGGGAAGTTGAACAATGTAGCCAGTAACCTCTGGTGAATTGTTTAGGTCCCTTACCGCAGCAAGCACGTCTGATTGGCTGGCAGATTCCGGAAGGTCAATTCGGATTGACTTCATTCCAACTTCTGCGCAGTCACGATGCTTACCTGCAACATAACTGACTGATCCAGGATCGCTGCCAACCAGTAAGGTTCCTAAACCAGGTTTCGATGAAAGTTTTGCTACTTGCTGAGTTAGCTCATGTTTGATCGCCTGAGCGGTTGACTTTCCATCGAGTATTACTGCGCTCAAGGAGTTACCAGTTCTCTAGGCCTTCGTAGAGTGGGAAAGCTTCGGTCAGTGCCTGAACTCTCTTGCGAAGAGCTGGAAGATCAGCGCCCGGCAACAGCGCCAAGGCAATGATGTCGGCCACTTCACTGAATTCATTCTTTCCGAAACCTCGGCTGGCAAGTGCTGCTGTGCCAATTCGAATACCCGACGTGACCATTGGAGGACGAGGATCATTCGGGACAGAATTCTTGTTTACTGTTACTCCAGCGTCATGCAAAATGTTTTCTGCCGTCTGACCATCAATCGCAGCATTGCGCAAATCAACCAGCACCAGGTGAACATCCGTTCCGCCAGTCAAAACTGAGATACCTGCCCCGACCACATCTGGTTGAATCAATCGCTCCGCCAAAATCTTTGCACCGTCAATGGTTCTCTGCTGTTGCTCTTTGAACTCTGCAGTCATGGCCGCTTTGAAGGCAACGGCCTTCGCTGCGATAACGTGCATTAGTGGTCCGCCCTGTTGACCTGGGAAAACTCCAGAGTCAATCTTTTTGGCCCACTCTTCTTTACAAAGAATCATTCCCGATCTTGGCCCAGCCAATGTCTTATGAACAGTCGATGAAACGACATCTGCATAAGGAACTGGAGACGGATGAACACCAGCCGCAACCAAACCAGAGAAGTGCGCCATATCGACCCAGAGCTTTGCGCCAACTTCATCCGCAATTGAACGGAAGGCTGCAAAATCAAGATGACGAGTGTAAGCGGACCAACCAGCAATCAAGACAGCCGGCCTGGTCTCGAGAGCACGTTGTCTAACAATGTCCATGTCAATCAGATATGTATCTGGGTGAAGCTCATAAGCATGTGGTTCATACATGCGACCTGAGAAGTTGAGCTTCATTCCATGAGTTAGATGCCCGCCATGAGCCAGTGAAAGACCAAGAATGCGATCTCCTGGATTTGCCAATGCCATCATCAAGGCGGCGTTAGCAGTTGCTCCGGAGTGGGGCTGAACATTTGCATGCTCTGCTCCAAACAGTTGCTTCGCTCGATCTCTAGCCAAATTCTCGGCAATGTCGACAACTTCACAGCCCCCGTAATAGCGCTTCCCGGGATACCCTTCCGCATACTTGTTGGTCAGGACTGAGCCCTGGGCCTGCAAGATGGCCCTTGAAACAAAATTCTCGCTAGCAATCATCTCGAGCGTTCCGCGTTGACGGTCAAGCTCCTGTTGGAGCACCAGTGCAATTTCCGGATCTACCTGGGAAAGTGGGGCGGAGTGAAGAGGATTTATTGGCATGGGCGTCAGTTTACTCCTGAGATTCCTCCTAGGAGACTGGCACGCTCAATAGGATTATCCGAATGAGCAATAAAGAACACTGGGTCCTGACCTTCGTCTGCCCTGACCGGCCTGGGATTGTCCATGCCATTTCAGGGGCAGTTGTTGATGCCGGAGGAAACATCACCGAGAGCCAGCAGTTCACCTCGGAGGACACCGGCCGGTTCTTTATGCGGCTGCAGATTGAGGCAGCTATCTCAAAAGCTGACTTTGAAAAGCAAATCGAAAAGATTGTTGGCGACTACGGCCTTGAGTATGTCCTGGATTATGTTGGTCGACCCATGAGAACTTTGGTATTGGTTTCCAAAGCTGCTCACTGCCTAAACGACATCCTTTTTCGCCAAAGATCTGGCCAACTGCCCATCGAACTGTCGAAGGTTTATGCCAATCACTCCGACCTAAAGGAACTAGCAACCTTTTACGGCTTGGAGTTTGAGAGTTTGCCAATTGAATCAAGTAGCGATAAGGCCAAGTTTGAAGAAAAGCTTAGGGAATTTATAAATCAAGAGAAGATTGAACTCATTGTGCTTGCTCGCTTTATGCAGGTTTTATCACCTGAGTTCTGCAAGGAATTTACCGGAAGAATAATCAACATTCACCATTCGTTCCTTCCGGGCTTCAAGGGAGCAAATCCCTATGCTCAGGCGCATGCCAGAGGTGTGAAGCTGATTGGTGCGACCGCTCACTTCGTAACAGAAGATTTAGATGAGGGTCCAATCATCGAACAGAATGTAACAAGAGTTGACCATGCCGCTAGCAAACAAGCTTTAGTGCAAATCGGTCAGGATGCTGAAAGTAAGACTCTGACTCAGGCAATCAAATGGTTTGCAGAGCACAGAGTCCTACTTGATGGTCAGCGCACCATCATCTTCCGATAAAGCGCCAGCCAAGAAATCCCAACAAAGAAACTGCCAAGAGCGCCAGTCCAAATAGCAGGTACGGTGGCTGAGAAGGTGGCAGCAACGCCTCGCCAGATGCCTGCTCTATTGGCACATCTACTATCTCGACATCTTCAGTAGTCGTTGAATCCTCCTTCACCGGTTCCTGAACAGGCGAGAGAGTTTCAACTTGTTGTGAACTCAGTGGCTCAGTCAATGGAACCTGAGGCATTACCGGCGGATTCTCAATGACAATAACTGGCTCTTGTTCCGACTCCGAAGGCATTTCAACTATTGGGGCAGGTGCTGTGATCTGCTCAGGTTGTGTCGGCTCAGGCGCTATTGGAAAAGAGATCACCGGAGCTTCGATCGGCTGGGGTTGCGGTTGGGGCTGCGGTTGGGGTTGCGGAGCAGGAGCAATGACTGGTTGAGGGTTATTGAAAGTCGCGATTCTTGCAACTGCCGGGCCTGCATTTCCTGCCGAATCTGAAGCGCTGATAGCTGGCAAAATCCAGCTTCCTGATGCATAAGAGCAAGTGGAGAAGAAGTTCCAAACTTCATTGGTGAACTCATACCCCGTGGCACACTCCGAATCGGAACTGAACTCAACGACGGAAGGATCAAACTCAACGAATTCTGTGAAGCTCAGCATCGCTGAGTATCTGAAGTTTTCGCTGCGTGTCATTTCAACCTCGCTCCAAATCGCATCGGGCGGAGTTAAATCAACCATAAACGAAATGCTGAGCGGTTCGGAGGGTCCTAGATTTCCCCATTGATCTGACAACTCATTTGCCTTCAACTGCACAGTGTTTTCGCCCTCTGGGCAATCGGTGAGAAGCAGAACTCCACTGTTAAAAACAGCCTGGCACTCGCCAAAGTCAAAAGACTCTGCCGAGATATCGCCTTCGCTCAGCAGATAGCCCACTTCAATGCTCTGACTTGCAATTTGCTCATCGATTTCTCCCCAGCTGAAAGTCGGAGATTCCTTATCAAAGTTGATGGTTGCAGTGATCGCAGAGAGCGGAGCTTGGCCAATCGAATTGCTCTTTAGAGTCAAGCTGATACTTCCGTGCTGACAGCCTGTTAGAGAAATGGAGGCGGCTGCCGCTGTGACAGCAAGATTCGAAACCTGACAAAGTGGCTGAGAGATGAGAAAGTCATCTGGAGTCAACCCGACTATGTTGGCACTCATGACCAAGTTGAACTTTGCCAATTCAGAATCCACTTGTTGCCCCATGAAACTGACCACGACTACCACTTGCTGATAACTGATTTCAATTCGACCGTTTCCTGTGTTGACACCCGCTAGGTGTTGAACATTTACCGTGATGTCGCTTCGGGCGTAGGAAGATCCTCCGCCACCTCCACCACCGTCAGAGCAGCAGCTGTTATCGTCAGGTCCTCCGCCGCCACCGCCATACCAACCGCCGCCTCCACCACCGCCACCTGCGTTCCAACTAAATCCACCGGTTCCGCCGATTCCGAATGAACCAGATGTTGCTGGACTACCTCCATTTGAGAACCCGGCACTTCCACCTGAAGTCTGAGTGCCTCCTCCTCCTCCACCGCCTTGACCAGAACCTCCAGTTTCTGCGACTAAACCACCGCCCATGCCACCCGGAGCTCCGGCATATCCGCCGGCACCGCCACCGCCACCTGCTACCACAACGCGATCGGATAGTCCTAAGCCAATACGAATGTCGCTCGCTCCACCACCGCTGCCTTCATTTCCCCTGTTACCAGTTGTTGGGCCGCCGCCGTTGTAACCGCCGGGAGCATTGTTCCCTTCGATTCCTTGACCACCAACAAAGAAGTAAAGAGTGTTAGGAAGATTGGATAACTCGCCCCTAACCTCACCACCAGCTCCCCCGCGTCCACCTGAAGCGCCAAAGACCTTGAAGTTGATCTTGGTCACGCCTGTCGGGACTTGCCAGCTTTGCTGGGAACCAGTGAATTGAAATGCGACGGTGCAGATTCCGTTTTCGCATACTTCGGCCGCCGAAGCAGGTAGAGGAACTAGGGGTGCAGCTAGTAGAAAGCCAGCCAATAGGAGATTTCTTAGTTTCATGGCGAAAAACTAAAACTCCCTGCGGTTTCCCGCAGGGAGTTATCCACAGCCCACCTGAGGGCTGAGTTGTTAAGCCATTCTTGCTTTCATGTTCTTTGCAAGTGTCGCCATGAATTCTTCGGTGGTCTCCCATTTCTGGCCAGGGCCAACAAGGGCTGAGAGATCCTTGGTCATGTGTCCTGCTTCAACTGTTTTGATGACTACGTCTTCAAGAGTCTTAGCAAACTTATCTACCTCTGGAGTTCCATCCAACTTGGCTCGGTGCATGAGTCCTCGAGTCCAAGCAAAGATAGATGCAATCGGGTTCGTGGAGGTCTTCTCGCCCTTTTGCCATTGACGATAGTGACGTGTCACGGTTCCGTGGGCAGCCTCCGCAAGGGCAACCTTGCCGTCTGGCGTTGAAAGAACAGAGGTCATCAGTCCTAGTGAGCCGAAACCTTGAGCGACAGTGTCGGACTGAACGTCTCCGTCATAGTTCTTGCAAGCCCAAACATAGCCACCCTCCCACTTAAGTGCCGATGCAACCATGTCATCAATTAGTCGGTGCTCATAGGTCAATCCAGCAGCTTCAAACTTCGACTTGTATTCAGCATCAAAAATTTCCTGGAAGGTGTCCTTGAACGCGCCGTCATAGGCCTTCAAGATGGTGTTCTTTGTTGACATGTAAACAGGGAATCCACGTGAGAGCCCGTAGTTGAAAGATGATCGGGCGAAATCCTTGATGGAATCAATGTAGTTATACATACCCATCGCTACTCCGCCGGTTTCCGGATATTCGGCAACCGTCATTGTCTGAGCAGGAGATCCATCGGCTGGGGTGTAAGTGATTGTTACCGTTCCGGCACCTGGAACTTTGAAGTCCGTGGCTTTGTACTGATCACCGTGTGCGTGACGACCAATCACAATCGGCTTAGTCCAGCCAGGAACCAACCTTGGGATGTTGGAGATAATGATTGGCTCGCGGAAGACAACTCCGCCGAGAATGTTTCTGATTGTTCCGTTTGGACTCTTCCACATCTTCTTTAGGCCAAATTCTTCAACTCGAGCCTCATCAGGAGTAATAGTTGCGCACTTCACACCAACACCGTGCTCTTTGATTGCCTTGGCGGCATCAATTGTCACCTTGTCATCGGTTGCATCACGGTTTTGGATTGACAGATCGTAATAGTCAATCTCAACATCTAGGAAAGGAAGAATCAAAGTGTCTTTGATTTCCTGCCAGATGATTCTGGTCATCTCATCGCCGTCGAGATCGACAACCTTACCTACAACTTTGATTTTGCTCATTTTGCTCCTGAATATCTTGCGCGAGGCGCGAATGCAGCCCCTAGCCTACCGCGAATGAAGCCCTAAATTTCAGGCCCATCTGACTACTGAACCAAGGATTCTCTCCACGCCCGGTAAAGCTTGGCGAATTTCCCAGTGCCAGCGGCGAGCGTGCTTGGCGAACCGTCCTCGATTATTTCTCCGTGCTCCATCACTAGGACTCGATCAGCAATCGAAACAGTTGAGAGTCGATGGGCAATGATTACAGCAGTTCTTCCGGCAAGCAGGCTCTTCAATCCCTTTTGCACCATTCGCTCAGATGGAATATCCAGCGATGAGGTGGCCTCATCGAGTATCAACACAGCGGGGTTTGCTAGAAAAGCTCTTGCGAATGAAATTAGCTGTCGTTGACCCGCCGATACTCTCCCGCCACGTTTATTCACATCGGTTTCGTAGCCCTCTGGCAATTTTGATATGAACTCATGAGCACCAACAGCCTTGGCAGCAGCTATGACGTCATCAATTGATGCGCCCGGTCTGCCCAGTTGAATATTCTCAACTACGGTGCCAGAGAATAGGTAGGCCTCTTGAGTAACCATTACTACTTCTCTTCGTAAGTCTTTATTGCTGATTTGTCGTAAGTCAGTGCCATCTAGGGTCACTGAACCTTTACTTGGATCATAAAAACGTGCAATTAGTTTGGCTAGCGTAGATTTGCCTGCTCCGGTTGTGCCAACCAAGGCTATGGTTTGGCCGGCGGGAATCTTAAGTTCTAACTTCTTCAGGATTACTGGGCCTGTCGAATACCTAAACTCAACGCCTTCAAACTTAACTTCACCCTTAGCACTGTCAAATGCAACTGGGTTTGTTGAATCGGGAACTGATGGTTCTTCCTCCAGCACTCCAGAAATTTTCTCCAGTGCTGACGCAGCAGACTGATAGGAGTTATAAAAGATGGCAATTTCTTCCATGGGATCAAAGAAGCGCCGAGCATACAAAATAGCCGCCGTCAAAACGCCAATCCCAAGCGATCCCTCTAGAACTCTGTAACCACCAGAGAGCAGAATCGCCGCAACGGTAACGTTGCCAATCATGATTAGGCCAGGGTCATAGATTCCAAACAATTGAATAAGGTGAGCGTTGTGTTTTCGATAATCCTCAACTAGACCACCGAAGTGTTTTTCGTTTCTCCTCTCTTTTCTGAATGCCTTTACAGCTCTAATGCCTGTCATCGTCTCGACGAAATACTGAATTAGTCGGCTAGAGGCAACCCTCTGCTTACGGTAGCCACGATTGGTTCGAACCTGGAACCATCTCGTGAGGATTCCTAATGGCAAAAGTGCTCCAAACAGAATTAGGAATGACGTGGGGTCAAGAAGGAAGAGCGCCACGGCGGTAAAGGTCATGAACAGACCGCCAATGACTAGCTCGTTCAGCCCTCCGGACAAGAGTTCTGCAATTGATTCAAGATCTGAGGTTTGCCTCGCTATGACGCGCCCCGCTGTGTATCGCTCATGAAATTCAACTGAGAGCTTTTGAGTGTGAACAAACATTCGGTTTCTTAGGTCAAAGAGCATTTGCTGAGCAAGTCTGGCTGTCAGCATCAAGAACAAATAGGTAAGGATGGAAGTGGCTAGGGCAGCAGAAAGATACGTGCCAACCACAATCCAAAGCTCGTTGTATTGCCGAAGAATTGCCTTTGGCAAGGCCCAATCAATTCCCAGCGCAATTAGGGCTGGGCCAGCCACGCGCAAAGCAGTCGAGATGATTCCCAAGAGGATTGCGACATATATTCGAGCCTTGATTGGGAGAAGAAGTGAACTCAGCAGCTTACGAGATCGAGCTCGAACGTACTTAGACTCTTCTTTAGTAAGATCTGTTCTTTCTTCATCATTCGTTCCAAACATGCTCATAAGTTCACCTCCCGTTCTTTTTGCTCGATGTCTAAAGAGGTGATTACGTATCTATAGTGCTCTGACGATTTCAGCAATTCCTGATGGGTACCAAAGGCGGTAATCTTGCCATCCTGCATCAGCGCAACTTTGTCGGCCAGCATGACAGTGGAGGGACGATGAGCAACAATCAATGCAGTTGTGTCCTTCAAAACGTGACGCAGGGCATCCTCGACCATCGCCTCTGTGTCAACGTCAAGTGCTGACAGAGGATCGTCAAGAACTAAGATTTTGGGTTTGGCTGCAACTGCTCTCGCCAGAGCGATTCGCTGTCTCTGGCCGCCAGATAGTGAGAGGCCCTCTTCGCCTATTGTGGTGTCTAAGCCGTTCGGCAAATCGTAGGCAAATTGTGCTTGGGCTATTTCTATAGCCTGCTTTAGGTCTGCTTCTGTGGCAGAGGGATTGCCTAAGAGTATGTTTTCGCGCACAGAAGACGAAAATAGAGTTGCATCTTCAAATGCCATGGCGACAAGAGTTCTAAGCTCCTCGCGACTGAACTCTCTAATGTCAACACCATCAATTGTGATTGACCCACCAGTGACGTCATAGAGTCTGGTGGAAAGCGCGGTCAGAGTAGTCTTTCCGCAACCTGTTAGGCCAATCAGAGCAACTGACTGACCCGGTTCAACCCGAAGATTTACTCCGCGCAGCAATTCTCCATCCGAAGATTCAACATCTGGAAATTGGAATCGAACGTTCTTGAATTCGAGCAATCCTTGAGGCTCGGAAATGATTCTTGGATTTATAGGGTCAACTATTTTGTTTTCACTGTCGATAACTTCAAAGAATCTCTCAGTTGCTGTTCTAGCTTCAAGAGTGAATGACAAAAGGAAACCAAGAGATTCGGTGGGCCAGCGAAGGACCATTGCCGTTGCAAAAAAGGCAACCAAAGTTCCAACTGACAACTCGCCTTCCGCTACCAACCAAATGCCTGCCAGCATGGAAAGGCCGATTGCTAACTCAGGAATCATAATCAGGTAGAGCCAGATGTTGGCAACGGCTTTAGCCTTTTTCATCTCTGTCGAGCGCAGCTCGGTAGCTTGTGAGGAAAACTGGCTTGCCGCAAATGCTCCTCGACCAAATGACTTAAGGACTCGAACACCGTGGACGGCCTCTTCAACTCTGGTCGCCAAGTCGCCGGATTGATCCTGGCTCAACCTAGCTACAACGTTGTACTTGCCTTCAAATAAGAAGCCCGCGACCCAGATCGGAATTGTCGCAACGAAGAAGATAAGTCCGAGCCAAAAGTTGAAGGTAAAGAGAATGACCAAACCAACCATGATTGTTATTAGGTTGGCCGTGAACAAAACAAAGCCGAAGCTCAGCCAACGACGAATCAAGCTTAGATCTGATACAGCTCTTGATAGAAGTTGACCAGACGGCCAGCGATCATGAAACGCCACTGGTAGGTCTTGTAGTTTTTCATATAGCGAGTTCCGCATACTCGCCTCAACATGCGTGCCCGGAGTGAGGACAAGCCAACGTCTAAGCAAAACGAAGAAAGCCTCTAGAAGTCCAAGCAGAAGTATGAAACCTACCGCTGGAAGCAAGGCGTCTAGCCCTCCAGCCATTAGGGAATTAACAAGACCTTGCAACAACTGGGGAATAGCCAAAGCAAAGAGATGCGCCGCAATCGCAGCGAATACGCCCAGAAAAATTCTGGGTAGCGCTTTCTTTGCATATGGCACTAATCGCCAAAGAACTCTTAGAGTTCCTGTTTCGGAGTTTTGCATTTATCACTTCCGCTGGCTTGGCCAGCCCTACAGACTAGCAAGAAAGCGAGTGTGAAATTGACTAATGGAAGAAGTGTCTCTCGCTGGTGAAATACATGGTGACTCCAGCAGTCTTCGCAGCAGCAATAACTTCCTCATCGCGAACACTTCCGCCTGGTTGTACGACAGCCCTCACGCCTGCTTCCAGAAGAACCTGTAGTCCATCCGCAAATGGGAAGAAGGCATCCGATGCAGCTACTGAGCCTGCAGCTCTCTCTCCTGCTCTTGAAACAGCAAGCCTGCAAGAGTCAAGCCGGTTTACCTGACCCATACCGATTCCCACAGCAGCCCGATTTGTGGCAAGCAAAATCGCATTTGACTTAACTGATCTGACAGCGCGCCAAGCAAAAACCAAATCCTGCATGGTTTTGCTATCAGCTGGTTCTCCGCTTACGAGTTGCCAATCGTTGAAGTCAAGCTTGCTGAAATTGTCAGGTTGTTGTGCAAGCAACCCGCCAGAAATCTGCCTGATTTCACGGGCTGGTAATTTATAGTCGGTCGCTAGCTTGAGAATACGAAGATTCTTTTTCTTCTGCAGTATCTCTAGGGCGGATGCCTCGTAGTCAGGGGCAGCTATGACCTCTGTAAAAACTTCTGACACGGCGTCAGCCATTTCAGCCGTAACTTTGCGATTGGCGGCAATCACGCCGCCATAGGCGGAAACTGGATCCGTCGCGTGTGCCTTGTGATACGCATCCAGAATCAAATCTGGTTCAGTGATTCCAACAGCAATACCGCAAGGATTTGCGTGCTTGATGATTGCTACAGCAGGATCGTCAAAGTCGTACGCAGCTCTGAGTGCCGCCTCAGTGTCCACATAGTTATTG
>ERZ1022729.31-NODE-31-length-16559-cov-6.244729_pt1 | contig 16559 bp, 9 predicted proteins | sample MGYA00520880_ERZ1022729 | MGnify/ENA primary metagenome ERZ1022729 (study PRJEB33162, sample SAMN09537598) | freshwater metagenome | isolation source: freshwater | place: Canada:Alberta | collected 2017-07 | study: EMG produced TPA metagenomics assembly of the...
CGTCAGATGTGGATAAGAGACAGCCGACGGCGGATGGCGTTGCTGGAGGATGCAGTGCGGCAGCTTTTCCGCGAATGGTTCGTGCGCCTCCGCTTTCCCGGATCCGAGCACACACGCATCACGGATGGCGTCCCTGCTGGGTGGTCTCGCGTGCCTGCGCCTGAAGCGATTCAGGTAAACCCAGTCACGAAGCTCTCCAATGAAACTGAACATTGGTTTGTGGAAATGGCGGACTTGCCAACCAACGGCATGGTGGTCCAACAGGCGATGAAGCGAGAAGGTCGTTCGGGCAGCAAGTTCCAAAATGGCGACACTCTGCTTGCACGAATCACCCCATGTCTTGAGAACGGCAAGACGGCATACGTCGGCTTTCTTGAGGACGGCGAGACCGCACGAGGTTCAACGGAGTTCATCGTGCTTCGCGGCAAGCGAGTCACGCCTGAGTATGTCTATTGCCTCGCTCGTACCGACGCATTCCGAGGAAACGCCATCAAGAGTATGGTTGGGTCGTCGGGTCGTCAGCGGGTTCAAGAGAGCTGCTTCGATAAGTACCCAGTGTTGGTTCCGAGCGATGTCGTCATCGATCTATTCACGGCTTATGCCCGTCCACAGTTCAAGCAGATCAAAGTGCTTCACGCGCAGAACCGTAAACTCCGCGCAGCCCGAGACCTGCTTCTTCCGCGACTGATGAGCGAGGAGATCGTAGTTTGAGCCTCGAAGATCAGCACACCGATCGGAAGTCGCTACAGCTGGTCTCCGGCCGCCGTGCTGAATGGGAAGCGCTCGCGCGCACCTGCGTCTGCTTCGCCAATGGCGCCGGCGGGCGGGTGCTGATCGGCATTGAGGATGGACAGGCCTCGCCTCCAGCGCAGCAGGCCATTCCCCCCGACCTGCTCGATCAGCTCCGTAAACGCATCGGCGAACTCACCGTCAACGTGCAGGCACTTCCTGCCCTGCAGCGCGACGCCAATGGCGGTGAGTTCGTCGAGCTGCTGATCGAGCGATCGGCCAACGTCGCGTCCACGGCAGACGGCCGGTACTTCCTGCGCGTCGCCGATACGTGCGTGCCGGTGGTTGGCGACGATGTGCTGCGTCTGGCCAATGAACGGCCCGGTCGGCCGTGGGAGGCGATGGACAGTGGCGTGCCTCGCTCGGCTGTGGATTCGGACAAGCTCGCCGGCTTCGTCGAGGGCATCCGCGCGTCCGACCGGGTGAAGGACTCGGTCAAGGAAAAGAGCACCGACGAGCTCCTTTCTCACTATGGACTGGCAATCGGTCCGACGCTGACGCGCATTGGCGTGTTGCTGTTGGGCACCACTGCCGACCGTTGGGCACTGGGGACAGCGCCTCTGGTACAGGCGATCAAATACGACGCCTTGGGCCAGAAGATCAACAAGTGGGTGTGGGACGATGCCGCGATGTCACCCGTGGAGTTGGTGGATGCGGTATGGCGCGAGCTGCCCGACTTTCGCGAGAGCTATGAGGTGGCTGAGGGTTTGTATCGGCGCCAGGTGCCAGCCTATGACGAACGGGTCGTGCGAGAGTTGCTCGTGAACGCGCTGGTGCACCGGCCGTACACCCAGCGCGGCGACATCTTCCTCAACCTGTACCCCGAGCGGCTGGAAGTGGTGAACCCTGGCCGGCTGCCGCTGGGTGTGACGCCGGCCAACATTCTGCACGCCAGCCGGCGTCGCAACGAAGGGCTGGCGCGCGTGTTTCACGATCTGGGCCTGATGGAGCGCGAAGGCAGCGGCTACGACCTGATGTACGACCGGTTGCTGTCGCAGGGTCGGCCGGCACCGGTGCCGGTAGAGGGCCCCGACTCGGTCCAGGTCACGATCCAGCGCCGGATCCTGAAGCCGGAGGTGATGCGCGTGATGTCGGAGGCCGATGCACGCTTCCAACTGACGCAGCGCGAGCGCATCACCCTTGGTGTGCTGGCCCAGAGCGAAGGAATGACCGCACGAGAGCTCGCCGCATCGCTCGAAACCGAAGGGGCGTCTGCGCTCGAGAGTTGGCTCGGCCGCCTCCTCGAACTCGGGCTCGTGTCGAGCGTGGGGCGTACCAAAGGCACGCGGTACTTTGTCAATCCGGCGGTCCTCGCCGAGTCCGGCATCAAGCTTGTCACTTCGTTGAGGCGGATCGAGCCCCATCGCTTGCTCGAGCTGATACGCGAAGACCTGCGGCGGTATCCGGGCGCGAAGATCAGCGAGATTGGGGGCCGCATTGGGCCGGAGATCAACCGTTCGCAGTTGCGCCGTGCCTTGAAGCATCTTGTCGACACCGGGTCGGTCGTCATGCAGGGACAGCGTGCCACCGCCCGCTACCACTTGGCGGGGGCCCCGTGAGCCAGCCTGCTTGGCGCAAAGACCCGCAAATCCTGGAGAATTGGCAGCGTGTCGGCGCCAAGCGCTCTCAGGGAGCAGGCGTAAACGCTTGTCCAGACGGCAGTTCCGTTATGACTGCGGGCGCCGAATGCGCCAAGGCCAATCCAAAGAACTGATCCAAGCAGACCATGGCGCTCACCGATATCAACGGCGAGGACCGGCTCGTCCAGCAGACCTTCGCGCATCACCTCAGCGACCGACTGGGGTGGGATAGCGTCCACGCCTACAACGCCGAGACCTTCGGGCCGCAGGGAACGCTAGGCAGAGCATCAGAGCGCGAGGTCGTTCTGGTTCGTGACCTTCGGGAAGCCCTGGCGCGCCTCAACCCGGGCTTGCCGGAGTCCGCGCGCGAGCGGGCCATGGAGAAGCTGACCCGGAACGACTTCGCCCGTTCCCTGATCCAGCATAACCGCGAATTCTACGGCTTCATCAGGGGTGGGGTGCCGGTGGAATGGCGCGATGCAAACGGCGAAACCCGGCATGCTCACGCACAGGTCATCGACTTTCGCGACGTGACTCGGAATCGCTTTCTCGCTGTTCGCGAGCTGAAGCTCCAGGGCGAGCGAGTGCCGCACTACAACCGCCGGGCCGACCTGGTGTGTTTCGTCAACGGCCTCCCACTGGTTTTCATCGAGCTGAAGGCGGTCTACCGGAATATCCGGGCCGGGTTCGACGACAATCTCACCGACTACCTCTCCGAGCACAGCATCGCGCACGCGTTCCACCACAACGCGTTCCTGATCGTGAGTAATGGTGATCATGCCCGATACGGCTCGATCACGAGCAGGTGGGAGCACTTCGTAGAGTGGAAGCGCAATACGGAGCAGGACAAAGCACGTCTGGATGCCGAGGCACTTCTGGATGGCATGCTGGCGAAGGAGCGACTGCTCGATCTCGTTGAGAACTTCATCCTCTTCGACGACAGCCGCGCCGGCGGCACGCGCAAGGTGGTTGCCCGCAATCACCAGGTCATGGGGGTCAACAACGCGGTCGCGTCCGTTCAGCGACAGGAGGAACTGAAGCGGCACATTCCCGCAAGCGAGCGCTTGATAGAGTACCGCGTGCCGAGGCCGGAGGCGCGGCGCGTAGCGGAGCCGTCACTGACCCCACTGGCAAAGCCGCCAGTCACCTCCGACTCGGCGGCGAACAGCGAGGAACTGACGCTCCTGGCAAGAACGCATCCCGATCTTGGTCGCCTCGGCGTTTTTTGGCACACGCAGGGCAGCGGCAAGTCTTACTCGATGGCCTTCTTCGCGCAGAAGGTGCGCCGAGTGGTACCCGGCAACTTCACGTTCCTGGTGATGACCGACCGCGAGGACCTCGACGACCAGATTTGGCGCACCTTCGTGGGCTGTGGTGTCAGCGACGAGAAGACGCCTCGTGCTGGCTCGGGGAGGGAGCTGCAGCAGATCCTGCAAGGGAACCACCGGTTCGTATTCAGCCTGATCCACAAGTTCAACCAGCCGGTGACCGAGCCGTACAGCGTGCGCGATGACATCATTGTCATCTCGGATGAAGCCCACCGTACGCAGGCTGGGAAGTTCGCGCGCAACATGCGACTCGCCCTGCCCAACGCGTCGTTTATCGGCTTCACCGGCACGCCGTTGTTCAAACACGACGAGCTGACCAAGCGGATTTTCGGTGGCTACATCTCGCGCTACGATTTCAAGCGCTCCGAGGAGGACAAGTCGACGGTCAAGCTGGTGTACGAGAACCGAGGCGAGAAGCTCGGCTTGGCCCGGCTCGATCTCAACGAGCGCATTGCCGAAGCCATCGAGAAGGCCGAACTCGATCCGGACCAGCAGTCCCTGCTGGAGAAGCTGCTCGGCAGGGACTACGACGTCATCACGGCCGACGACCGCTTGGACAAACTCGCCGACGACTTCGTCGAGCACTGCTCCACACGATGGCAGACGGGCAAGTCAATGCTGGTGTGCATCGACAAACTCACCTGTGCACGAATGTTCCAGCGGATCGAGCCCCGGTGGAAGGCCAAGCTCGGGCAGCTTCGCGCTGACCTGCCAGCCAAAGAGAGCGAACTCGCCGCAGCAACCGATCCTGACATCGTGGAGCGGCTGACCAAGGAGCTCGGTAGTTTACGTGGGCAGGAAGAATGGATGGCGAGCACGATCATTGAGCTTGTCATCAGCGAGGCGCAGAACGAGGTCCGTGACTTCAAGAAGTGGGGCTTCGACATCATCCCGCGCCGGGTGGTGATGAAGACGGGCTTCCAGACGCCCGACGGTAAGCGCGTAGCGGTGGAAGACGCCTTCAAGGACCCCCAGCATCCGTTCCGCATCGCCATTGTCTGCGCCATGTGGCTTACGGGCTTCGATGTAGAGTGCCTTGCGACGCTCTATATCGACAAGCCGATGAAGGCGCACAGCCTCATGCAGGCCATTGCTCGGGCGAACCGTGTCTATCCTGGCAAGGACTGCGGCGTGATCGTGGACTACAACGGCATGCTCAAGAGCCTGCGCGCAGCTCTGGCACAGTACGCGCTTGGTGACGAAGACGGTGGTGGTGCCGCCGGTGGCATCGTGGCGCCGTTTGAGGAGCTGGTCACGAGCCTGCTCGAGGCGATCGGGGCCGCGGAGGCACACCTGCTCGCGCTTGGATTCGATTCCACCCGTCTCCACGGGGCAACGGGCTTCACGCGGATCGAGGCGCTGCGGGATGCGGTGGATGCTGTTTACACGTCAGATGAATCCAGGCGGCGCTTCGAGATCATGGCGCGGGAGGTGTTCACCCGGTTCAAGGCACTTCTGATGGAGCCAAGCGCTTGGGCCTATGCCGAGCGCCACGACAACCTTGAGGCCATCTACAAGAAGCTACAGGATCGTCGGGATACGGCTGATGTGACCGAGGTGCTCAAGGAGCTGCACCGCATCGTCAACGAGGCGATCCGGGCCGCTGCGCCGGGTATCGACCATGCCGAAGGACTCACGGTAGACCTGAGCCAGATTGACTTCGAGAAGCTCCGTAGTGAGTTCGCCCGCAAGGTGCGCCGCAAGCATGCGGCACTTCAGGATATTCGCGAGGTCGTCGAGAGAAAGCTGGCGCAGATGCTCGCACGCAATCCACTTCGGATGGACTACTACAAGAAGTACCAAGAGATCATCGCGGACTACAACCGGGAGAAGGATCGCGCCACGGTTGAGGCGACGTTCGCGCAGCTTGTTGCGCTCGCGGCAAGCCTCGATGCCGAGCAGCGCCGCGCCGCCGAGGAGGGCCTCAGCGAAGATGAGCTCGCCCTGTTCGACCTGCTGTTCAAGGACAACATCAACAAGAAGGATCGGGAACGACTCAAGCAGGCCAGCCAAACACTGCTGTCGTCGTTACGTGAGCTGCTTGCCCCCATGCCTCAGTGGATGCAGAATGCGACCACGCAGGCCGAGGTCAAGGTCTTTATCCTTGATCGCCTCTATGAGTCGCTCCCTCGTCCTCCGTTCACGGATGCCGACACTGAAGCTGTTGCATCACGCGTCTATGACTACGTGTGGCAGCGAAGTGCGAGCGGGCAGGATCTTGCGGCGGCGTAACCGCAGCCCGAGGCGCAGGTCGATCATTTCGGGGTTGTTCTTGACTCCACTTCAATCCGTGTAGCTGACCGCGCAGATGGAGGGCTTTGTATGAACGAATCTGTGAAGTCGGACAATACAAACGGACGCCTGACCGCTGAAGGTGCGGTGCTCGCCGCCATGAAGGCTCTCGGTGGTGAAGCCACCATCGCCGAGGTCGCGCAGTGGATTATCGACAACAACTTCGGTGCGTGGAAGGACATCGGGACAACCATGTCGGATCTTGCGGGCACTGCGAGTTCCTCAGGGTATCCGATGGAGCGGCAGGTGTTGGTGCGAGTAGCCAACGGCCGATACCGCCTTCGTGATGGTGAGCCGGCCGAACTAGCCGCCACAGCGAAGGCCGGAATCTCCCGTAAAGCGTTCATCGAGGCGCAGGGCGCAACGTGTCGCAATTGGACATGGAGCTGGTCTTTCATCAATGAGTCCCGCCGCATGATCATCTTCGGCGCGTGGGACATGCATACGGCGGGGAACCGGTCGCTCATTCTCGATGAGGCATGGGCTACCAAGCCGGCAGGGAAGCGAAGCCCCGCGTATCCGCAGTCACGCGAACACGTGCGACTAATCGAGGAGGAAGGCTACGTACTGTACACCTTCCCCATGAAGCACTCCAGTGAACTTCGTAACGCCGAGGGTATTGGTCCGGCCAAAATCGCCGGATTCACGCCGGAATTGACCCGCCGTTCGCTGGTGCGCGCAAGTTCGAAGTGGTACGCCTCGGATGACGAGGGATCATCGCGTATGGCGGAACAGATCGACAGCACGGAGTCGTTTCGGGAGGGCGCGACCGTACAGGTGACCGTGAATGGATACGAGCGGAATCCGAAGGCTCGGCGGGCGTGCATAGCGCATTACGGCGCCGTCTGTCAGATCTGCCTGTTCGACTTTGCCAAGTTCTACGGCCCAATGGGGCGCGGGGTAATTCACGTCCACCATCGCACGCAGCTCGCGAGTCGTGACGGCGAGTACGAGGTCGATCCGATTCGTGACCTGATACCCGTGTGTCCAAATTGCCACGCCATGATCCATCTGACACGTGAGCCGCTCGAGCCGGAGGCACTGACGGCACTTATTGCCGAGCAACGTGAAGCGAAGGCGTAACCGGACTTCATCAACAAGAACGTGACCCATCTATCGGTTCACTGCCGACTACCCCAGCAACAACTCCAACTCCTCCCGCCCAATCGAAGCGAGGCCGGTGCGGTCGGCTGACAGAATGGCGTCGGCCAATGCGCGCTTGCCGCCTTGCAGCGCAAGGATCTTCTCCTCGATAGTGTTGCGGGCCACGAGGCGCGTGGCAATCACCTGCCGCGTACGGCCAATGCGATGCGCCCGGTCGATCGCTTGCGCCTCCACCGCGGGGTTCCACCACGGGTCGAGCAAGTAGACGTAATCGGCGGCGGTGAGATTGAGCCCGTGCCCGCCGGCCTTGAGGCTGATGAGAAACACGGGACACGCCGCATCACTTTGAAATCGTGTGACCCGCGCCTGTCGGTCTTTTGTCCGGCCGTCGAGGTATTCGTACTCGATGCCTTCCTCATCGAGTGCCGCGCGCACGAGCGTGAGGAAGCTGGTGAACTGCGAGAAGACGAGCGCCTTGTGCCCTTCGGCGGCGACGTCGACCAGCGCCGGAATCAACGCGTCGAGCTTGGCGCTGGGGAGCGACTGTTTGTGCGCATCGGCTAGCACCGGGTGACAGGCCGCCTGCCTGAGGCGCAGCAACCCCTCGAGAATGTGGAGCTTCGAACGGGCCAGTCCGCGCGTTTCGACGTGCGACAGGACATCGGCGCGGATTCTCGTTCGCAGCTGTTCGTAGAACGCGCGCTGCTTGGGTTCGAGCTCCACTTCGAGTGTGCGTTCAAGGCGTGCCGGCAATTCCGGCGCCACCTCGCGTTTGGTACGGCGCAGGATGACCGGGCGAAGCGCGCGCGCCAGCACGTCGTCGACTGGTGGCGGCGAACTCGCGCCACCAGTGAGGCTACCACCACCAGCATGGCGAATGGCGGTCGCAAAGCGTGACGACAGGCCGAGCATGCCGGGGTTGAGGAAGTCGAGCAGACTCCAGAGCTCCTCCAGTCGGTTCTCAACCGGCGTACCGCTCAGCGCGAGGCGGTGTCTGGCCTGCAGCACCCGGCACGCCTTCGCCGTCGCCGTGCCCTGATTCTTGATGGCCTGCGCTTCGTCGAGGATCACGTAATCCCACGTGAGCTGAGCCAAACGCGCCGCGTCGCGACGCAGGGTACCATACGTCACGAGTGCCACATCGATATTCGTGATGTCGAATGCCGCCTCGTGACGCGTGGCGCTGCTCCAATCGGCCACGCGCAGCGCCGGGGCAAATCGCTCGGCTTCGGCACGCCAATTGTACACGAGGGAACGGGGCACGACGACAAGGGACGGCCCCTGCTGCTCGTGACGCCGGGCATCGAGCAACGCCAACACTTGAATCGTCTTGCCCAGTCCCATGTCGTCGGCGAGACAGCCGCCGAAGCCAAAGGTGCGCAGGAAGTGCATCCAGCCCAGCCCTTCGCGCTGATAGCCCCGGAGCGTGCCGAGGAACGATGGTGCGGGATCAGCCGGCGCCACCTGGTCGAACTGCCGGAGCGCAGTGCGCTGCTGGCTACAGATCGCGTCCACATCCACATCGGGGAGTGTCGCCAGCAGGGCGTCGAACAGCGCGAGCTGCGAGGACTTGAAGCGTGTGCCGGTGCTGGTCTGCTGACCCGCGGCCACGAGGGGACCGAGTTGGTCGAGCCACGCCTGGGGGAGCAGCCCAACCCCGCCGTCGGGGAGATCGATGAGTTCATCGCCTCGTCGTTGCGCTTCCAGTACCGCCGCCAGCGGGATCGTCTGCTCTCCGTACGTCACGGTTCCATCGAGATCGAACCAGTCGACGCCCGAACGCACGCGCGCCTGCACCGTGCCGGGGGCGCGAAAGGCGCGCCCATCGGCTTCCACCCACCATCCGGCGCTGGCGAGCTGCTGCGCCACGCGGCGGAGCGCACTGCGCGGCAGGACCATCGGCGCGCCCTGCACGCCGAGGTCACGCGCCACCGTAACGCCCAGCGAGGTGAGCTGTTCGGCGGCCTGCTGCTCGAAATCCGGCACGCGCGTGTGTACCGTGCGCGTTGCCCCGTCGAGTCGGCTCGACCCCGGCGCATCCCACGGCACCTCGATCTTCCCGTAGCGAAACACGAGCTGCACGCCCACCATGGGTGGGCCGTAGCGCCGCCAGGAAACCGGATCGGCCACGAACCGCACGCCCGGTGTGGGGTTCGCGTGCGAGGTGGTGAGCTGCAATTCCGGTGGCAGAACGACCCGGGGCGGGCGTGGCAGCGCATACAGCTTCTCCACCACGGCTATTGGCGCGTCGCCAACGGGCAGTTCAGGCTGCCGCCACAGTGCCTCGATGAGTGGCCACTGCCCATCGGTGGCCAGCGGTGCGATCTCCTCGCCGATGACACACAGCCCGGTCTCGTGAATCCACGAGGCGTTGGCAAGCGCCGTGCGTTCGTCACCACGAACCAGTTCGCCGCGCAGGGTCCATGCCGCCGTGCCAGCGTGACGTAGTGCGACCTCGAAGCGCCATGCCGTGATGGTGACCGGCGCATCCGCTTCGTTCGCGGGCGCTGCCCAGCGAAGCACAACCCCACCCGGTGGCGCGTTCGGCACACGAAGTCGCGCGCGCCCGGTGGCGCAGATGGCGGGAACCACGTAAGGCACGGCATGCAACGCGATCCGGAAGGTCGATCGCGCGTTGCCGTAGTCAGGCACCGGTGCCGCCCCCAGCAGCAGTCGAGTGAGGTCACGGTCGCGCGAGTCTGGTGCCTGCATCCACACGGTGGTGGAAAAGCCGAAGCGCTTGGGGGTGCTCCACGAGCCGTCGCGCTTCTGCTGCTCCGTCATGACGTCGAGCTGCAAGGCGTCACCCGAAGCCGACCCTTCGATGACATACACGATGCGACGATCGGGCGGCCACTCGGTGCGTCGGGCATATCCCGAATACCGTGGCATGCTGGACTGCCCGGCCGCGCGCATCTGCCAGTCCGCGCGCTCGATCACGAGCGCCCAGTTTGGCGGCGTGACGACCGGTCGACGCGAGGCGGGGGGCGTTGTCGGTGCCTCGGGAGGCCCGTCGTCCTCGTCTGGGTCGTCGAAGTCATAGTCCTCGTCGTCCGCAAACTCGTCGTCGTTGTCGAGCGACAGTGAGGTGACTTTCGCGAGCGACGCGGCGAGAGCCTTCCAGGCCACACCGGTTTCGATGACGCGTAGCGTCGCCCAGAGATGCTTGCAGTAGGCTCCGCCCATGGAGTGCGGGCATGAGCAGCTGACCGAGGCGTGGGTGCCCTTCACCTCGATGGACACCACATAGTCTATCGAGCCGGAGACGTACGCGATGGCGGAGTGCCGGTTACTGCGTACGATGCTGACGCCACCGCCGCGCACGATGCCCTCTCCGCGCTCACGCGATGGTAGAGCAATCGAGCGGAGGAAAACGACCGGGAGCATACGAGGTGGGCAGTGTGAATAATGGCAGGAACAGGCGCCGCGTGTTAGCTGACGATTCGATGATCGAACGGACCGAAAGCGTCCCTTTGCCACGAGATGCAGGCAAGGCTCGCCCGGCATGCTTCAACAGTACGGGTTGAAGTACGAGACGAAATGGTCGACGCTATCTCCCCGGTCCCAGCGTCGCGCCGCGAGGCGCGCCGCGTACCACCACTCAGACATCCCGCTCGAACGCCGCATCGAAGCGCACATCACTTGGTGGGAAGTCCACCGCCTTCACGCGGGCGCAGGCTTCCCGCGCGCCGAAGGCACGGTCCATGCCAATGTCTTCCCACTCCACCGACAGCGGGCCGGTGTAGCCCACCCGGTTGAGCGATCGCACGATCCCCTCGAAATCCACGCGCCCGCGCCCGATGGAGCGGAAGTCCCAGTGGCGATCGCGGTGTCCGAACTCGAGGTGTCCGCCGAACACGCCGCTGCGCGTGGGACGGTCGCTCCACCACACATCCTTCATGTGTACGTGGTAGATGCGATCGCCGAACGTCTCGATGAAGGCCAGATAGTCCACGCCCTGATAGGCGAAGTGTGACGCGTCGAAGTTGAAGCCGAAGGCGCGGCGCCCACCCACGGCCGCCACGGCGCGCTCGGCCGACGAGATATCGAAGGCGATCTCGGTCGGGTGCACCTCGAGGGCGAAGCGCACGCCGACCTCGTCGAAGCTGTCGAGAATGGGATTCCAGCGGTCGGCGAAGTCGCGGAAGCCGGCGTCGATGGCCGACGGCGACACCGGGGGGAACGAATAGAGCAGCGGCCAGATGCGGGAGCCGGTGAAGCCCGGCACCACCGTTACGCCCAGCTTTGCCGCCGCGTGCGCCGTGCGCTGCATCTCCTCGGCGGCGCGTCGTTGCACCCCGGCGGGCGTGCCGTCGCCCCAGACGCGCGGGGGCACAATGGCCTGGTGCCGCTCGTCGATGCGGTCGCACACCGCCTGCCCCACCAGATGATTGCTGATGGCGTGCACCGCGAGGCCCTGCTGCGCCAGCAGGTCACGCTGACGCTCAACATACCCATCTTCGCTGACCGCCCGCTCCACATCGAAGTGATCGCCCCAACAGGCGAGCTCGAGACCGTCGTACCCCCAGTCACGCGCCATGGCGGCAAGAGTGGCGAGTGGCAGGTCGGCCCACTGGCCGGTGAACAGCGTGACGGGGCGCATGGGATGCAGAACGGGAAGAGGAAGAAGGAAACGCGGAGAACACGGCGAGAAAACGGGGAGAAGTGCCGTCAGGTTGGCGGCGTGTAGGCGGCATCGACCCAGTGACCGCCGCTGCCCACCTCCCCGCCACTGCGCAGCGCCGTCTCGATGAAGTGCACACCAATGGCGCCGTCCTGCACCGTGGGGAAGTCCAGGTCTGCGGGATCGGGCGCGTCGCCGGCCACTCGTGCGGCGATGGTGCGCAGCGCATTGGCATACACATTGGCGAACGCCTCGAAGAAGGCCTCCGGATGCCCCGACGGCAGCCGCGTGGCGCGCTGCGCCTCGGGACTCAGGTAGCCACTGCCCCGCGTGAGCAGCTGTAGCGGACCGTCGACGGGGCGCAGCAGCAGGCGGTTGGGATCTTCCTGGGACCACTCCAGCGAGGCCTGACTGCCGTACACGCGCAGACTGATGCGGTTCTCCTCGCCGGTCGCCACCTGCGAGCAGTGCAGGATGCCACGCAGCCCGTCGTCGTAGCGCAGCAGGAGGTTGGCATCGTCATCCACCCGCCGCCCGGGAATGACCGTGCCCACGTCCGCCATGAGGCGCGAAATACGTCGCCCCGTGACGTAGCGCGCGAGCTGCTCGGCATGAGAGCCGATATCGCCCAGCGCGCCCGCGCCGGCACGCGCGGGATCGGTGCGCCAGTCGGCCTGTTTCTGCCCGCTCGTTTCGAGCGCGGTGCCGAGCCATCCCTGCGTGTACTCCACCACGACCTTGCGGAGCGTGCCGAGGGCCCCCGACGCCACCATGGCGCGGGCCTGCTTCACCAGGGGATACCCGGAGTAGTTGTGTGTGAGCGCGAAGATGACGCCATGCTCTGCCACCAGGCGGCAGAGCGCCTCGGCGTCGGTGAGCGTGGTGGTCATGGGCTTGTCGCAGATCACGTGGAAGCCCCGCGCAATGAAGGCGCGGGCTGCGGCGTAGTGCACGTGATTGGGAGTCACGATCACCACGACGTCGATGCGATCGCCGGGTGCCCGCGCCGCTTCGCCCTCGGCCATCGCCTCGAAGCTGGGATAGCAGCGGGACGGGTCGAGGTGCAGGGCGCGACCCTGCTCGAGCGACTTCTGCGGATTGGTGGAGAAGGCGCCGGCGACCAGCTCGGCCAGTCCGTCCAACTCGGCGGCGCGCCGGTGCACCGCCCCGATGAAGGCGCCCGGGCCTCCCCCCACCATCCCGTAGCGCAGTTTGCGATTCAACGGCATCGATCCTCCAGCAGGGACTCGGCAATCGCCGACAGGTGGACCTCGTGGAACGAGGCCGCCGTCGTGCGCGGGCGCGCGGGCGCCCGATACAACTGCAATTCTAGGTGGTGCCCCATCGCGGGCAAGCAGGGCCCCCAGGCGTGGGCACCCACACGAACACCACGGCTGTGACGTTCGCGGGATCTACTCCTACTTCACCTTCGTGGGCGTGAGCTACACGTTCGGGTCGATCTACAATACGATCGTGAACCCGCGGCTCGGCGTGGTGCACGCCACGCCAGCCCTGCTCGTTACCCTACTGCCGTCTGCGCGCTGTAGTGGCTGCCATCGGTCGTCTGCCGTTCACCGATGTGGCGCTCCGCTGGTACCTCGCCCACCGTGGCTACCGCGCGTTGCGTGGCCACGAGCGCGGCGGTGAGCGCCAGCACACCGGTGAACTGATGCAGCACCCCGAGGGGAATGGGCACGGCGAGCAGCAGCGTGGTCACGCCGAGGACGAGTTGTACGGTAACGACCGTGGCGAAGCCAGCGACGGCGCGCTTCACCGACTGTGGAAGCGACGCCTGCCGCGTGCGCCACGCCAGCGTGAGCACGAGCGCGGTGACGGTGAGCGCGAGCACGCGGTGATGGAACTGCGCCGCCGCGGGGTTCTCGAAGGCGTTGCTCCACCACGGAGTGAGCGTGGCGTAGCCGGGCGGCACCACCTGGCCGCCCATGAGCGGGAATTCGTTGAACACCTTGCCGCCGCGCAGCCCGGCCACGAAGCCACCCGACAGCACGGTGATGGCCAGCAGGGTGGTCGCGCTCACGAGCGCGAGGCGCCACGCAGGTGACGTGCGGGTCCCTTCCTGCAACTCCTCGGCCGTACGCGCCCGCAGCTCACTGTAGGTCCACACGGCCACTGCCAGAATGCCGAGGGCGAGGCCAAGGTGCGCCGTGAGGCGGTAGGCGCTCACGCTAATGCGTTCGACGAGTCCGCTCTGCACCATGTACCAGCCCAGCGCCCCCTGTCCGGCGGTGAGCAGGGGCAGGGCGGTGAGTCGCAGGCGCAGGGCCTTGGGCAGGCGCCCCTGCACGAGAAACACGAGATACGGGATGGCGAACACCAGCCCCACGGTGCGCGCCACGTTCCGGTGGAACCACTCCCACCAGTAGATCCACTTGAACTGCGCCAGCGAGATACCCGCGTGGGTGGTGCTGGCCTGGGGGATCTGCCGGAACTTCTCCAACTCGAGCGCCCAGGCGGCGTCACTCGACGGTGGCAGGGCGCCCGAGACCGGTTTCCATTCCGTTATAGACAGCCCGCTTTCGGTGAGCCGGGTAATGCCCCCCACCGCCACCGCAAAGAAGACGGCAATGATGGAGGCCAGCAGCCAGCGGCGCAGGGCAAGGCGGTCGCGCTCGGGGAGCGCGCCGGGAAGTCCGAAGTCGGTCGTGGTAGCCACCCGTGTACCCTGACAGGGGGGCCGGTGAGGGTCAAGGGAGCGGGTGCCGCCCCACCGTGATCCACCGTGCGTCCGGACTCAGTGTGTCGGTCAGGGAATCACGATCAGTCCCGCCTTGCCACCGAAGTCGTCGTCCACGACGGCCAGGCCGCGCGGGGCGCGCCATGCGCCACCGTTCACGCGCACGGCCACGCGGTGCGTGCCGCTGGGCAGCGTGAAGCGGTGCACGAACCGGTCGCCCTCGCGCGGTGCGCGCACGGGCTTCCACTCGGTGCTGCTGGACGCGATCTCCACGAGGGACCCGATCGTGGCGAGGAGACTGATGCTGACCTCACCTCGGCCCTCGCGCCGCTGCACGAGCACCTCGTCACCGCGCATATCGGGGACGGTGGTGATGCCGACCGTGCCGCCCCGTTCGTCACCCAGCGCGCGCGCGTCACGGCGCACGCTGGGCGGACGGATGGGATTCCAGCGCATCCCGAGGCCGGTGTACCGTGCCTGTGGTACGCCGCGCACGACGTCGGCGAGCTGCTCCCCCACCTGCGCGATGAGCGTGGTGCTGGCGTTGAGGCTCCACGCGGCGGCAAGATGACCAGCCGCTGCCGTGCCCCGTGTGGCGCCGGTGCCAACCCGCCAGGCGCGACTGGCCTGGATCCACAGCGGGCCACGCTGCCACGTGGCGTCGAGCTGGCGATCGGCGAGGGTGTACGATGGCGCCGGGGCGCGCAGCCCGATCCCCGCCGCTTCCATGAGCCTGAAATCGTCGGTCCACCCGCGCACGTAGTGGCCACCCGCGCGCACGGTGCCCACCGCCGTTCTGCGTTGCCACGCGAGCGCGCCGCCAAGGCGACGTCCCTCACTGGGTCGACCTGCGCGCGTCGTGCGTCCGACCCCCGCGAGCGCGCTCAGCTCCAGAGGACCCACCCGCACGTGCTGCCACAGCGCGAGGGCGCGATTCCCGTGGGACCCCGGGAGGATCCCCCCGTTGGTGGTGGCGCTCAGGTCGATGTCGGTGCGCACGACTGCCCGTGGAAGCACGGTGACCCGCACGACGTACTGTCCGGCCCTGATGCTGTCACTGGCGAGCGTCGTGCTTCCCTCGGCGGCCAACGCGACCCGATCGCGGGCGTGCCACACGCCGCCGCCGATGCTGCCGGCCGAGCGGCGTGCGCTGGTGGGCTGCTGCACACGCGCGCCACCGGCATCGAGCCAGACCATCGTGGCCGACCGCGGGACCGGTGCCTGCGCGCGCAGGGGCGCGGCGGCAACCAGGACAGCTGCCACCGCGCCCCACCGTACCAGGTGGCCGTCAGTTCTTTCCGGTTGGGCGCAGCGGGGTGCTGGTGGTACCAATGCCGGTCCGTGATTCGATGAGCGAGAGGACACCCTTGGAGCGTAGCTCCATGGCCGCATCCGGCGCGAGGCCGGCGGCGATGTCGCGACGGACCGTCGTGCCGAGGGCAGCGAACTGGGTGAGCGTGGCGCCCTTGAGCAGCAGTTCCCGGACCCGACGGGTTGCGACGGGTCGCGAGACGCCGTTGGCCACCATCTCCGCCAGCACTCCCAGCGGCACCGTGAGGGGCTTGGAGGGCCAGATCCTGCGCATGTCGCGCAGGGTGGCCGCTGGAATGCCGGCCTGGAGGGCATCGGCCGCTGCGGTCAGCTCATCGGCGGCGCGCGACGGTGCCATCGCCTCTGCGGCCATGGCCAACCGGTCCCTGAGCAGCGCCGTGGCTATGCGGATGCGCTCGGGGGCGGCCTGCTTGGCGAGCCCTTCGCGCACCTTGGTCACGAGCGGTGCGGTGGGAAGCCCCCGGGCGGCGGCGTCAGCGATCATCGTGCGAACGGCGGCGCGGGCTGGCTCGTCGGGGATGGCGTCATACGGGGTAGCGTCCTGGGCGTCGGCCGCGTTCGTGGTGACGGCAAGGAACAGCGCGACGGCGGACGCCCGGACGGCGCATCGGCGCACAGCCGAAGCGCGATTGGCGCCGGCTTGACCGGTGCAGGCGCGAACCACGGGGCGGGTGGGGCAATGCGTGATCACGGTGCCTGCACGATGATGACGGAGCCGGGGCGACCGAAGTCGGCGTCGGCGGCGCGCGGTGCCTGCGGGTCGGCCAGCCAGGTGGTGCCGTTCACCACAAACGCGTACACGTGTCGCCCGGGGG
>ERZ1022729.32-NODE-32-length-16434-cov-6.934489_pt1 | contig 16434 bp, 14 predicted proteins | sample MGYA00520880_ERZ1022729 | MGnify/ENA primary metagenome ERZ1022729 (study PRJEB33162, sample SAMN09537598) | freshwater metagenome | isolation source: freshwater | place: Canada:Alberta | collected 2017-07 | study: EMG produced TPA metagenomics assembly of the...
AGATTCGCCTTAGTCTCGTGGGCTCGGAGATGTGTATAAGAGACAGCTTTTGGTTGGGTAAACGTAAATCGGGAGGATTTCTGGGCGATAAAATTTCATTTAAACTACGTAATTGTTCGACAGTTCCCAAGCAAATTAAAGAATCTCCTTCTAACATCAGGGTATCTCCCATCGGCCCAACGATTAGATTTCGGTCTGCTCTGCGAATGGCCAAAACTAATGCCCCTGACTGCGATCGCAATCTAGCTTCACTCAGAGTTTGACCAATATAATTGCAGGTTTCGGCCTCGATGCGGAATTCTTCCATATAAAAAGAGCGATCGGCTCCCGTTAAAATGCCATCCACGAAATCCACCACCTGGGGTCTTAAAGCTGCTGCTGCCAAACGTTTCCCTCCTGTAATATAGGGAGAGACCACTTCATCGGCTCCTGCTCGTCGTAATTTTTTGACTGCTTCTTCCGTACTGGCTCTCGCGATCGCGCGAATTTGAGGATTAAGGGTTTTGGCCGAGAGAACCGTATAGAGATTTTCCGCATCCGAGGTGAGAGCCGCCACAATACAGACCGCCTGGTCAATTTTCGCCATTAATAAAAATTCATCCAGGGTCGCATCTCCCACGATCACTTGATAACCTAGATTTTTTGCCCTTTCTACTTGGCCCGCATCGGAATCAATAATCACAAAATTAATGTTTTCCGTTTGAAATTCCGCCGCAATTTGACAGCCCGTCCGCCCGTAACCGCACAAAATATAATGATTAGTCAATTTTTCTAACACTCGTTGCTCCTGCCTTTGTTGAATACTTTCTTGAAAATATCCCTGAATAAATGCTTCTGTAAAGCGATTGACCATATAACCAATCGTCACTACCCCCATAAAAATTAAGACAATGGTAAATAGACGCGCTCTAGCATCTAGGGGATGAATTTCCCCAAAACCGACCGTTGCCAAGGTACTGGTTGTCATGTAAGCCGAATCCACCCAAGTCCATTTTTCTACAAAACGAAACCAGAAGGTGCCGAGAACAAATACCCCGATAAAGGCAACAATTCCCCCCAAAAACTCTTGATGAAAACGACGGATTTGCTGGTCTCTGGTATTTAGCATTAGAGTTAATGTCTTGATCTCATGAAAATTCGTCCCGAAATGGTATGACTCGCTTTAAGATCAGAGTATAGTTTTTAGCTCGAAATGAACAACTTTTTGCCTAAATTCTGGATACAATTTTCCAAAATCTATATCGCAACTTCAATCAGGAGTTAATTGTGAGTCCAACAACGCTGCTTGATCATCCTGGGGTTTCCCCTGAATCTACCGCTTCTCGTTCTTTTAATCAAGAGGAGTTTAATACCTATGTCATGAATACCTATGGACGATTTCCCATTGCGATCGCCAAAGGAGAGGGTTGTCGTCTTTGGGATACCACAGGGAAAGAATATTTAGATTTTGTGGCAGGTATTGCGACCTGTACTTTGGGTCATGGCCATCCCGCCCTAGCCAAAACGATTTCAGAACAAATTCATCAATTACATCACGTTTCTAATCTCTATTACGTTCCTGAACAGGGAGAGCTTGCTAAATGGATTGTCGAGCATTCCTGTGCTGATCGCGTCTTTTTCTGTAATTCGGGAGCCGAAGCCAACGAAGCGGCCATTAAATTAGTTCGTAAATATGCCCATACTGTCCTAGATTTTTTAGAACAACCCGTTATTTTAACCGCTCACGCCAGTTTTCATGGTCGGACATTAGCCACCCTAACCGCAACAGGGCAACCTAAATATCAAAAACATTTTGATCCTCTGATGCCAGGTTTCGCCTATGTTCCCTACAACGACATTGGCGCGATCGAGAATGCTGTGACTGATCTCGATGAAGGAAATCGTCGAGTAGCGGCCATTATGCTAGAACCTCTACAGGGAGAAGGCGGCGTTCGTCCAGGAAACGTGGAATATTTCCAACGCCTGCGTCAACTCTGCGATCAGAATGATATTTTATTGGTCTTTGATGAAGTGCAAGTCGGAGTGGGTCGGACGGGCAAACTCTGGGGTTACGAAAATCTAGGAGTCGAACCCGATATTTTCACCAGTGCCAAGGGTCTAGCGGGCGGCGTTCCCATTGGAGCCATGATGTGCAAGAAATTCTGCGATGTCTTTGAGCCTGGAAACCATGCCAGCACCTTTGGCGGTAATCCCCTCGTCTGTGCGGCAGGGTTAACGGTCTTGAAAACTATTGAACAGGATCACCTACTGGAAAATGTCTGCGAACGGGGTGAACAATTGCGATCGCGTCTCAAGGAATTGGCGACCAAATATAGTCCTTTATTTACCGATGTTCGAGGTTGGGGATTGATCAATGGGATGGAAATTAGTGCCGATAGTGACATCACTTCCATTGAAATTGTCAATGCCGCTTTAACGGAAGGTTTATTACTCGCCCCTGCTGGCCCCAAGGTTCTACGGTTTGTGCCGCCGTTGATTGTGTCAGAAGTTGAGGTCGAAAAGGCCATGATTCTTCTGGATAAGGCGATCGCCAAAGTTAAAGGTTAGGAGCAATATTTCTCACGAGTATCAATTATCAGGAGTTAAATGTTCTGCTGTTGACACTCCCCTGCCTCAAGGCAGAGGATTCTTCTCTCTACGAAGCGACTTGCTTTGACAGGATTGCTCCACCAAAGTAGAGGTCATTTCTCCAGAAGCGTTTAACGAATCTAGTTCGTAAGTTTTGGCTTGCCCAGCCATACCGATATGCCCTGTAGAGCCGATTGCTTTTTGTAAAATATTCAAAGCTGCATTGTGGTCACGATCCAATACACACCCGCACTTACAAACATGAGTTCGGGTAGAAAGTGATTTTTTGACCACAGTGCCACAGCTAGAGCATTTTTGACTGGTATAGGCAGGATTCACCCCAATAGTGATCCGTCCAAAGACTTTTCCGAAATGCTCTAGCCACACTCTGAACTGATACCAAGAAGCATCGCTAATTGACTTGGCTAGACAATGGTTTTTTACCATGTTCTTGATTCTCAAATCTTCGTAAGCTACACAGTCGTTTGACTGGATTACGCACCGTGCCAATTTCACGGCATGGTCTTTACGTTGCCTACTTATTTTGAGGTGACGCTTTCCTAAAAGCCGTCTAGCCTTACGTCGATTGCTAGACCCTTTCTTTTTACGCGAGACTCTTCTTTGAGCCTGTTGCAATCTTTTCTCTCCCTTGCGGAGAAAGCGAGGATTGTCAACAGTTTCGCCATTAGAGTCTGTGTAAAATTCCTTGAGTCCAACGTCTAACCCGATAGTTTTCCCTGAAGGTTCAATAGATTCTTTTCTTTCTACATCAACGCAAAATTGAACATAGTAACCGTCTACCTTCTTAAGCAACCGAACTCGTTTAATTTGCTCTTTCTGATAGAAATGTAAATCCCTAGTACCCTTTAGTTTTAATTTATCAATACCTGTTTTGTCGGTAATGGTAATGGATTTTCTGTCATCTGCCAGTTTCCATCCAGTCGTTTTATATTCGACTGATCTGGTGTCATGCTTGAACTGTGGAAAGCCTTTCTTCCCTTGTACTTTCTTTTTACAGTTATCGTAAAAGCGAGAAATAGCAGACCAAGCTCTTTCTGCGGCTGATTGCCTAGCCATGCTGTTGAGTTTATCTGCAAACGGAAATTCTTTTGCCAATACTGCCGAATACTTATTGAGATCATACTTGGACACCTTCTCATTATCCATCCAGAACCTTAAACATTTGTTCTGAATGAACTGAAATGTCCGTATTGCCCCGTCTATCGCGGCAAATTGGTTTTCTTTTCCGTAAGCTTTAAATTCAAATATTAGCATGATGTTACGCTAATGTACTTAGCTTAAACTTGCAACTTTTATTTAAGACTAAAGCAAAGCCGTGCTGAAGCACGGGGTTTTAGACTCAATTTTTCGATAATTGATTGTTTTTTTGGGCTTAAATGCTTTAATTTTTTTTTAGAGTAAAAAGGCGATTCAGATAATTTTTTTGATCTAAAACGCTGAAGTTTTCATTGGGGGGCGATCGCTTCTTAGAATATAGCCCAATCTAGTGGAAGTATTTCTCCGTAACCCAGAAAATCCGTTACAATTTCAGATGATCTGTAGTGACCCAAGTGATGACTGACCTGATTCTAGACGTTCGGAATTTACAAATTGAATTTGCCAGAGAAGGAAAAACGCCCCCCATCATTGCCGTTGATCGCATTAATTTTCAACTGCAACGGGGAAAAATCTTGGGCATTGTGGGCGAATCAGGTTCAGGGAAATCCGTCACCTCCCTAGCCCTGATGGGATTGATTCCCAAGCCAGGAAAAGTGGCCGAAACGAGTGAAATTTATTTTTATCCGACGGAAGGCGGCCCTGAGGTAAATTTAGTCACCTTAAAAGAAGACGAAAAGCGTCAATATCGGGGTGGAAAAATTGCCATGATTTTCCAGGAACCCATGAGTTCTCTCAATCCTGTTTATAATATCGGCTTTCAAATCACAGAAGCGATCCAACTCCATCAACAGGTTACCCCTGAACAGGCTAAACAACAGGCGATCGCGCTCTTACAGGAAGTCCGAGTTTTACCGAGTGATGAAACCTTAGAAGAAACTTTTTTAACAAAAAATTTAGCGAAAAATTCCCAGAAATCGGGGCCCGTTACCGAGCAAATTAAAGCCTATATTAAACAACAAAAACAAGACTTTTTAAAACGCTATCCCCATGAGCTTTCGGGGGGACAACTGCAACGGGTGATGATCGCCATGGCCATTTCCTGCAATCCCAGTTTATTAATCGCCGATGAACCGACTACCGCTTTAGATGTCACCGTGCAAGCAGAAATTCTCAAGCTTCTACGGGATCTCTGTACCAGCGAGGAGCGCAATATGTCGATGATTTTTATTTCCCACGATTTAGGGGTGATTAATGAAATTGCTGACTTGGTGGCAGTCATGTACCAAGGTAAAATTGTTGAAAATGGCAACAAAGAGCAAGTCCTCTATGCTCCCCAACACCCCTATACCAAGGGATTATTAGCCTGTCGTCCCCGATTGCAACCCCAACTGGCCCAATTACCGACTGTTGCTGATTTTATGGAGTCGGATCAACCCCCTAAAACCTACGCAATTATTAGTCCCGAAGAAGAACAGCAACGATTAACCCGTTTAGCAAAACAGGAACCTCTGCTCAAAGTAAAAGCATTAACGGTTGAATTTTCTAAGCCAGGATTCCTCGGTAAACGAGATTCTTTTAAAGCGGTTGATGATATTGATTTTCAAGTTTTTCCAGGAGAAACCCTGGGATTAGTGGGAGAATCAGGCTGTGGAAAATCAACGTTAGCTCGTACTCTTTTACGCTTAATTCCTTCACAATCGGGAGAAATTATTTTTGGGGGAGAAAGTATTTCTAAGTTAGATGCAAGAAGTAAGAAATTGCGAAATCTACGGCGAGAAATGCAAATTGTTTTCCAAAATCCTTATAATTCCCTCAATCCCCGCATCAGTATTGGTAAGGCGATTATGGAACCAATGGTCATTCATGAAATCGAGAAGAGCGATCGCAAACGGAAGGAAAGAGTTTCTTCTTTATTAGAAAGAGTGGGGCTTGATCCCAATTGGTTTAATCGCTATCCCCACGAATTATCGGGCGGTCAACGGCAACGGGTTTGTATTGCCAGAGCTTTGGCCCTAAATCCCCAATTTATTATTTGTGATGAATCGGTGTCTGCTTTAGATGTTTCTGTTCAAGCCCAGGTTTTAAATTTATTTAAAGATCTCCAACAGGAATTTCAGTTAACCTATATTTTTATTTCCCACGATCTGAGTGTGGTTCGTTTTATGAGCGATCGCATCATGGTGATGAATAAGGGCAAACTTGCTGAAGAGATTAATTCTGCCCAAATGATTATTAGCCAACCCCAGAGTAGTTATACCCAAAAGCTAATTAATTCCATTCCCCAATTTCCCGACGATATGCAATGGTTAAATGAGCAAAATTAGTTGAGCGATCGCTTACAAAATTTTCGTTTATACTCATGTACTTCCACTAATACCTCATTTTACACCTAATTCCTCTAAGGCAATTTTTGCATTTTCTCTGACTTCAGAGATGGAATGTTTCAAAAAAGTCTTGATTAAATCAATATACTTTTCATTCCTAGACAAACCAATAATGTCAAGCCCGTGAAGTAAACAATCAAGATTAAGAAGATTAATTATCTGACTCAAAGAAGACAAATTCAATTCCTGAACACAATCTCTATGGGAAAGTGCATCTGCTACTGAATTGAGTAAAACTTCTTGGATTTCTTCATCTTTTTCTTGAATAGCAGTATCAATTAATTCTTGTAGGATATGTTGATAATCTATTTCATCATAGTCATTAACAGAAAATTCTAAAGAATCACTAATTTCTTCGGCTTTTTTTAAACGTTTTTGTCTATTTATGAATTCAGATTTTAGATTATTGTTATTTTTATATTTTTTGCCACTGTGTAAAGTTCCATTAATGGATGTTTTTGTTTGCGATCGATTAGTAGATTTTATACTGGTATTCATAGTTTGATGAATTTGCATACTCCTATAGCATAACTAGGGAAAATTGAGGGGAGACTGAATGGGAATGTGAGTATTGTTTGCCATATTAGGATCATAGTGTGGACTATGGGGATTGTGGCAGTTTTGATGGGCAAAATTTCCTTGATAATCTAAATATTTATTACCGACTTGAATCCTAACAATCCAACCCTTATAAGCGTTGCTATCAGGAGGCGCGGAAGCATCTGGCCCATGAAACCTGACTCTTATCGTTATTTCCCGATTGCTTTCCCATGTGTTTTTCCATTTATATTCTACGCCTTCTATAACTTTTCCTGATTGAGGGGTTAATATACGCCGAGTTGCTTGCGGGGGAATTCGTTTAATGATTTCTTCATAGCTTAGCCCCATTATATTCCTAAATTGATAAGCGATACTTTCTAGTTGAATATTTTGATATTTTCCCTTGTTAGCCCGACGAAATTGATGCCAGTTATTGTAAGACACTGATAAACAGAAAAAGTAAAAGATTTATACATTGTAATGCGAGAAATGCTGAATATTAAAGCAAAAAATCGGGAACGCTAGGATTTTTAAACCATTCCTAACTCCCGATAATTTCACTAAGCAACAAAAACTGTTAGCTGACTAAAGCTTCTTGTTTTGCTGGCAAAGTTTGACGTTGATAATCTTGAGATAAATATTCAGCTAACTGAGCTTCAATCTCATCCCGAACAATTTGGCGATATTCCATAAAATGCTCATTGTGGGCGCAGAGGGTGAGATAATGCTCAAAAACGGGGGGATTGTGACGAATAATTCCAAACAGGTGATGCCAAAAACGCCAACGGGTATCTCGCTTCACACCTTGTCGCCAAATCACGATCGCCAACGCTTTGATATCAATCAAGCTGGGTAACTTGGCGGGGGGATGGCATCGGGGCGCGCCTAATTTGAGAAAACAGCGATAGATACGGTCTAAATATAAATGGGGGTCGTAGAGTTGCCAGAAGGCATGGACGTATTCGTTGGCGATATCTTCTAGGGGACGGGTGGGGATAAAGTTCATCAACGTTGTTTGGTTGATATTGCCGTCTTTTTCTGCTCTCAGACGATTTTCTCGATCTAGACGATGCCACAGTGCGGTGTTGGGCAAGGCCTGGAGCATAGCAAAGGTGGTGGTCGGAATAGCGGTCAGTTCGGCAAACTGAATAATGCGATCGCCTGCACCTTTCTTTTCTCCATCAAAACCGATAATAAAACCAGCAATGGGACGTAAACCAATTTTAAGCAGTTTATCAATGGAATCCACAAGGGAATTACGGGTATTTTGGAATTTTTTGGTGAGTTGTAAACTTTCTTCATCGGGAGTCTCGATTCCTAAAAAGACCGCATCAAAAAAACAATCCACCATCAATTCCATCAATTCTTGGTCATCCGCTAAATCAATGGACGCTTCGGTATTAAAGCGGAAGGGATATTGATGTTCTTTTTGCCAGATTTTGAGTTCTTTTAACAGTAATTTAACATTACGTTTATTACCGATGAAATTATCATCCACCATGAACACACCGCGTCGCCAGCCCAGTTCGTAGAGATAATCCAATTCCTTAAGAAGTTGTTCGGGGGCTTTGGTACGGGGTTTGCGTCCGTAGAGAACAATGATGTCGCAAAATTCGCACTGGAAAGGGCAACCTCTGGAAAATTGCACCGACATGGAATCGTACTGATCTAGTTCCAATAGATCATAACGAGGAACAGGGGTAATCGTGACATCGGGTTTTTCTGCGGTACGGAATACGCCAGAAGTCTCGCCCTTTGCGATCGCCTCAACAAACATGGGGATGGTAATTTCTCCTTCATCCAAAACCATGAAATCTACGCCTGCACCCTGTACTTCGTGGGGAACAGAGGTGGGATAGGGGCCACCGACAGCGACTAATTTATTACGTCGTTTGGCTTCTCTGATTTGATCTAATAAATCTTCTTTTTGGACAATCATGCCCGATAAAATGACAATTTCTGACCATTCCCATTCTGCTTCGGTGACGGCTCTAATATTTCGGTCAACTAGCTTAAATTCCCACTCCTGAGGCAAAATCGCAGCAACGGTAATCAATCCCAAGGGCGGCAATAAAACTTTGCGGTTTACAAGTTGGAGAATCTTTTCGTAAGACCAAAAAGTGGGGGGAAAAACGGGATAAATAAGTAATGCTCGCATTTTATCGATAAATACCCTTTTTTAGGGAGATTAGGAAAAAAGATGTCAACGTTGTCTAATATGGTACACTACAAAACTTAGAAAATGATTGAGTTTCCACTAATTCTTAATTTTTCTAGGGCGATCGCCGTTTTAAATCTGAAATATTGGGTCGAAAAAGAACAGATTGAACCCAAATTTTTCTCTTCGCTAAAAATATTACTAAAAATACTGGCATTCAATACTCGGTTAAACTACGTGAAATATTTATAGTCCAATCTATGTTCAGAGTTTCTGAAAACGTCGAAACCAGTGGTTAGATTAAGTCAAGCTCGTTACGATTGTTGTGAATAGCGACAACTTTCTACGGATTTTGTTCCTCAATGCCTTATCTCGATCGCCAGGCAACCATTGCCGAAGCCAAACTCACCAAATATCTACTCATTCAGAAACCGAAAGATTATGCAATTTGAACTATTTTCCGAAGTTAAACTAACAAAAGATTTACCCGAAGACAATTTACTAAAAGGCATGACGGCTATCGTCGTTGATTATTGCCCTAGACCAGAAGGAGAAGAGGATGGTTATATTTTAGAGGTGTTGAATAGTCAACAAAAAGCTTTTACCGTCATCGCGGTAGAAGCTTCAAACATTGAATCCTCTGTTAATATCAAAGAACGTGAACATCAACTGATTTGAAGGTGTATTTTTCAGTTTTAAAAAATTGATTTAAAATCAAAGACAAAACGCGATTTTCTCCAATGCCACTTTCAATCCTATGCTAGAAACCCTACAACTACAATTATATTCCCTCGAACAATTTGCCAATACCCTCGTTTCTTTCCAATTAATTCATTTAAATTGGTTAAGTTTTAGCGTCATCTTGATGGCGGGACTATTGACGAGTTTAACCCCTTGTATGTTGTCGATGTTGCCCCTTACCGTTGCCTATATTGGCGGCTATCAAAATCAGGGTCGCTTTCAATCCTTGATTCAATCGAGTTGGTTTGCATTAGGCTTAGCCACGACCTTAGCAGGATTGGGAATTATTGCCGCGACCGTCGGTAGAGTTTATGGACAAATTGGGGTCGGATTACCCATTATCGTTAGTCTGATTGCTATTTTGATGGGTTTAAATTTATTAGAGCTTTTACCCATACGATTCCCCACATTGGGAACAACCGATTGGATAAAAGCCGATTTTCCAGCAGGATTACGTTCCTACTTGCTCGGATTGACCTTTGGTTTGGTCGCCTCTCCCTGTAGTACCCCCGTCCTTGCGACCTTATTAGCGTGGGTTGCCAGTAGTCAGGATTTAGTATTAGGAGCGGGTTTACTGTTGGCCTACACCATTGGTTATGTCATGCCTTTAATTTTGGTGGGAGCGTTTACAGGATCTCTGAAAAAGTTATTAGAATTACGCCAGTGGTCTAGCTGGATTAACCCCGTCAGTGGAACCTTACTGATCGGTTTTGGAGCTTTTTCTTTGCTTTCCCGATTACCACAATTTTAATTAACCAAATTAACGTCCATAAAATTGAACTAAGGCTTGTTTAGAGGCTTGATTTTTGGTTTTACCCACAACCGCAACGGCCTTAACACAACGGCGATCGCCTTTGAGATCGAACCATTTGGATTCACTATTTTTAGCAAAATTTTTCCGTACAGGCAATTGTTCCGTTTTATTGTTGCCGTATCGGATAGAAATTGAATTAATTTCGGCAGGAGCCTTGAGGACTTTAATTTTCATCGCCGAAACCGAGGGACGATCACAGTCGTTGGCGATCGCTAAATAATCAAAATCCGTCCCAAAGGAAATACGAGTTTGTCCTAATAAACGTTCCTTAGCTGCTAAAGAAATAGAACCCAACGCCGTTAATAACAATACTGTTGCCAGGGAAAATGTTCCCAAGGATTTTAACGAAAAAACACTAGGTTTAAAATTCATTCAGAATATTTTCCCAAAAAAGTTAATCAGAATAGTTAAAGGTATTCTAACCGAATAAGGGAACCTTGAAAACCCAATCTTTATACTTCGGATCGCGGTTTTCGGTGATGTTTGCTAACATTTCTTTGAGTTTATTCGTAATAGGACGATCAGAAGAAAAACCAAAAGTTTCAATTCGCTTGACTGGCGTGATTTTAGCCGCAGTTCCACTTAAGAAAACTTCATCGGCAACGAGTAATTCTGATTTGTCAATAGGTCTTTGAATTGTCGGAATTCCCAGATCTTTAGCGATGGTTAAAATACTGTCTCGCGTAATGCCTTCTAGAATATCTTGCTCTGGGCCAGGCGTAATTAATTGCCCCTGACGGATCATGAAAATATTCATCCCCGTTGCTTCACAAACTTTGCCCTGGGAATTCATCAAAATCGCTTCATCAAAACCCGATTCAACCGCTTCCGTTTTCGCTAAGGCAGAAGTAATATAAGCCGCACTAATCTTTCCTCGAAGGGGAAAACTACGGTCTTCTTGACGATACCAGGAACTGATGCGACAACTGACTCCTTCTGCCGACATATAATCGCCCATTTCTAAGCCATAAACCAAAAAATCTTTTTCAATTTCATGTAGTCGGGGCGCGATTCCTAAACCTGAACTATAAACGAGGGGGCGGATATAAAAAGATTTATTTGGCTTATTTTTTTGAATAAAATCAACAATAACTTGGTTAATTTTCTCAGCAGAAATTTTGTAATTTAAAAAAGTTGCACTCTGACTGAGGCGTTGACAATGACGGTCTAGGCGAAAGAGTAAAATTTGTTTGGGATTTTGGGGATCGGGAATACCTCGTAGTCCGCCAAAGGCAGCAGTTCCGTAATGTAAAGCATGGGTCGCGACCGAAATAGTTGCTTTTTCAAAGGGAACAAAGTTGTTTTCAAAATAAGCGATGGGCAGAAATTGGTGCATTGCAGAGATTTTAAGATAAATTTATTCAAACCAATAGATCAACTGATCTAGAGAGCCAATGGGAGAAAATTCCTTTAGGAATAGGGGTTTTGTCACTGTATTAATTCGATCCAAGCCAACCAACAATGTTTTGAACTTGGCGATCGCTGGGATTGGGAATGCGAACAACTTCGTAACGACTCGGTTGGGAAAGTGCCAATTGAAGCTGGACAGTTTTCAAGACATCCTGATGAAACAGAGATAACTCGATCATATCATTTGCTTGGTAATCTTTGAGTCGTTCAGGTAACTGTTCTGCGGTGACGCGAATACCATTCAGGGCTAATAATTCGTCATCAGGACTAATCCCAGCGATCTGGGCGGGAGAATTTGCGGCCACAAATTTGATTATGTCTTTACCATTCTCTGACTGCACGCGCATCCCTGTATGGGGGATTGGGTTGTCTTCTTGGACAGCTTGTAATCTCAAGCCAAAGGGTTCGAGATAGTCATTAAAGGGCAGTTCTTGGGTGGTATATAAATAATCTTGAAAAAAGTCCGTTAAATCTCTCTCTGCTACGGATTCAATCACTTCCTTCAGTTGGTTTTCGGTGAATCCTATCTCGGTTTTGCCAAATTTTTCCCACATCTGGCGCATCACATCGTCTAGCGATCGCTGATTTTGGGTGCGATCGCGAATCAAAAGATCCAATAAAAGAGAGACGAGTTCACCCTTGAGGTAATAGGACATCTGAGAATTATCACTATTAGTATCGCGGCGATAAAGTTTAATCCAGGCATCAAAACTGGATTCTGCTAGAGGTTGAACTTCTCGCCCTGGCGTAACCAAAAAACGAGTAATTTCTTTACTTAAATTATCTAGAAAAGCCTTGCTATTGTAAAGTCCTGCCCACAACGGAATCAGTAAATCATAATAACTCGTTGTACCCTCAGAAAACCACAGGGAAGGCGTATAATTTTCTTGCTCATAATCAAATTTTTCTAAGGCTTTAGGACGAATTCTTTTCACATTCCACAAATGAAAAAATTCATGGGCAACTAATTGAATAAAACGATTATATTTTTCAGGATCTCGAAAACCAAAGCGCGAATAATTTAAGGTACAAGAATTTTTATGCTCTAATCCACCGAAACCATTATTGGATAAATGTAACAAAAAGACATAGTTATCGTAGGGCAATCCACCATAGAGATCCGCTTCTACTTCAATGATTTTTTCCGTGTCCCTAATCACTTTTTCAGCATCAATATTTCCTTTTCCCCACACTGCCAACCGATGAATCTTTTTTCGGACTTGAAATTCATAACATTGGTGAGTTCCCACTTCAACAGGACTATCGACTAAGGTATCAAAATCGGGAACTAAAAAAGTATTCTTTTTTCCTTCTAAGGGTTCTAAGGATGTTGTTATTTTCCAGTCAGTTTGGGGAGGAATTATTTCTAAAATGGAGGGTAAAAATTCTAAGCCAGAAATATATAAAAATAGAGCTGCCCCGTTAAAGTAACCATGAGAATCATCCAGGTGATTCGTTCTAACGGACAGTTCACGGGCATAAATTCGATAGAAAATGGTGATACTTGTTGCGGTTTCTGTTTCGATTTGCCAATGATTTTTACTAACTTTTTGAAAAATTAATCTAGTTTTATTTTGACTATTTTGGGCTGTAAAATCTTGAAGATTGCGAGAATATTCCCTCACTAAATAGGAACCTGGTGTCCAGACAGGCATTTTTAAATTAAGTTGTCTTTCTTGCCAATTATCAATGGTTATGGTGACCTCAAAAAGGTGTGAAGTCGGCTGAGACATGGAAACTTGATAAAAAATCTTGGGAAGAGTTGAATCTAGGGATGAAGATTGGGGAACGGTTTGAGAAAGTAACATACTGCTGAAATCGAATAGTAAGAGGGTAGGGTTTATATTTTTTTGATTTGTTTATCTCTAAAATTATGATGATTAACTCAGTTATCAAAATATTGTTTTTATAATTGTTTAGAAAAATGCTGTAATTGCTTTAAGCTCGGCAAACTTAAGGTCTGATTATTATTGTCAATTTCAATTAAATTATTTTTACGGAGTTTTTCTAGCATCGTTTCGATCGCGATCGCATCAACACCAATCATGCTGGCCAAACAGGGAGTAGGAACCTTCAAAATTTCTATTCCCCGATCCGTCGTTTTACCGTAGCGTTTGCCCAAATCCATCAGAGTTTTAATCAATATTCGTTCGGTGGACTGGGAAGAAGACTTTAAACGACGATAGAGATGGCGGACTCTTTGAATCGTAAGTTGGAGCATTCGATGCTGTAATAGCGGATCTTTAAACAGCAATTGCAAAAATCGCTGGGCTGAAATTTTGAGCAGTTCCACCTCAGAAAGAGCAATCACCCTAGTGAGCGGGGGAAAATCATCTAAAACCGCTATTTCTCCGAAATAATCTCCTTCTGCCAGAATATCCAAAGTTATTTCCTGATCACGAGACAAAGCACAAATATTGACCCAACCTGAAACAATAAAAATAACGTCCTTTCCCCAATCTTCTTTACTCACTAAAAGACTGTTGGGAGGATAATTTTGCTTTTCCGAAACAGAAAGGAACCATTCGATTGTCTCAGGGGTGGCTGTGTTGAAGAGGGGAAATAGTTCACTAACAGAGTCGGATTCCATTACAAATAGGGATTTTAATGTTTAATGACGAATCGCTGAGGGTTATTTATCTTTACATGATGTTTGCGACCCTGTCAACGGGAGGCGAGGACTTGATTCTGCCTTGTGTTTTTTCGGATCTTTGATTTGAGAGCCATGAGGAGCATTAACCCATTGATGGATAAGACTACTCTTGTGACATAAAAGCATGAAATTTTTATAAAATCCAAGTTTATTTCAGATAAGCCGTCTTTTTTGGGTTATTTTAGACATATAGAGAAAAAATTCTTTCTCTAAAAAGAATCCATGCTATCTTACTTAAAATCTTAGAATTCTGTTCTGAAGTTTACAAAACTTAAAGATTTGTGTAGTATTATTAAGGAACACGGCATAAATGATTTCATTCTAGGTGAGCAGTTCAGAAATCTTAACTTTTTTTTTAACGCCTTGGCTACCTTAATTTTCTCCTAATTGACCTTTTTTCAGGTTCATCCGAAATTTATTTCCATTATTTCTCCTTTAAACATTTTTCTTTCCGTTTCTTTTTCAGATCAACTTTAATTCTTGAATTTTCGACATGAAGACTGCGACAAGTACCCCCGATCCAGTTCGCGCTTATTTACGAGAAATTGGCCGTGTTCCCCTTTTGACCCACGAAGAAGAAATTATCCATGCTAAGCGCATTCAACGCTCTGTCGTTTTGGTTGAACTGCAACAATCCCTGACAGCCGAACTGGGTCAGGAGCCGAACGAAGAACAATGGGCCAAGGCGGCAGATCTTTCTGTAGCTGAATTAAAAAACGCGATCGCGGCGGGAGAAGTGGCAAAGCGAAAAATGGTCGAGGCTAATCTCCGTTTAGTCGTGTCCGTAGCAAAAAAATATCTCAAGCGAAATTTAGATCTGTTGGATTTGATCCAGGAAGGAACGATTGGGATGCAACGTGGTGTAGAAAAATTTGACCCCACGAAGGGTTATAGGTTTTCGACCTATGCTTATTGGTGGATTCGTCAAGCGATTACTAGGGCGATCGCTGAAAAAAGCCGTACTATTCGTTTGCCAATTCATATTACTGAAAAGTTGAATAAAATCAAAAAAGCCCAGCGTCAACTCTCCCAGGAAAAAGGCCGTTCAGCTACCATTGCCGAATTAGCGCAAGAATTAGAAACAACTCCTAAACAAGTGCGGGAATATTTGGAACGCGCCCGTCATCCTTTATCTTTGGATCTCAAAGTTGGCGACAATCAAGATACCGAATTAGGGGAACTGCTGGAAGATTCGGGGCCTCAACCAGAGGATTTTGCCACCCACGTTTCCCTCCAGATCGATTTAGATAATCTGATGGAAGAGCTTTCTCCCCAACAACGCGAAGTGATCGGTCTGCGATTTGGTTTGACGGACGGACAACCGATGACTCTTGCTAAAATTGGTACGATTCTGAATATTAGCCGCGAAAGAGTCCGCCAAATTGAGCGGGAAGCCTTGACTAAACTCCGCAAACGCAAAGCTTCTATTCGTGAATATCTCGCGAGCTAGATAGCACTTTCCTCTAGATTTTGAATCATTTAGGGGGATTTTTGACTTAAACCATTAGAAGTTATTTTTGGTAAAATCAACTATAATGATTATGGTAAAAACAACTATAATTCCATCAGGAGTCCGTGAATAGAATGTTCACCACGATGCGATCGACAATCCAACCTGTCACAGAAGCTCTGCCCCGTGACCTTTTTTCGGCCATTAATGATCTAAAAAAAGAATTAAATGCCGTTATCTTAGCCCATTATTATCAGAACAATGATATTCAAGATATTGCCGATTATTTAGGCGATTCCCTCGGTTTATCTCAGCAAGCCGCCCAAACTGATGCGGATGTGATTGTTTTCGCGGGGGTTAATTTTATGGCAGAAACCGCTAAGATTTTAAATCCTAATAAATTAGTTCTACTGCCCGATCTTGATGCGGGTTGTTCCTTAGCCGATAGCTGTCCACCTGATGAATTTGCTAAATTTAAAGCAGGTTATCCCGATCATTTAGTGATTTCTTATATTAATTGCACGGCGGAAATTAAAGCGATGAGCGATATTATTTGTACTCTGTCTCTTATACACATCTGACGCTGCCGACGATCTT
>ERZ1022729.33-NODE-33-length-16370-cov-7.055348_pt1 | contig 16370 bp, 13 predicted proteins | sample MGYA00520880_ERZ1022729 | MGnify/ENA primary metagenome ERZ1022729 (study PRJEB33162, sample SAMN09537598) | freshwater metagenome | isolation source: freshwater | place: Canada:Alberta | collected 2017-07 | study: EMG produced TPA metagenomics assembly of the...
GAGATTCGCCTTAGTCTCGTGGGCTCGGAGATGTGTATAAGAGACAGCACTGAGGTTGGCTCGACTGAGGTCGGCTCCACTGAGCTTGGTTTCACGGAGGTCGGCTCCATTGAGGTTGGCTTCACGGAGATTGGCTCCATTGAGGTCGGCTCCACTGAGCTTGGCGTCAATGAGGTTGGCTCTACCGAGGTCAGTTCCACTGAGCTTGGCTCCTCTGAGGTTGGCTTGACGGAGATCAGCTGGAACGAGGCAGGCTTGAACGAGGTTGGCTCCACTAAGGTTGGCTCTTATGAGTTCGGCTCCACTAAGGTTGGCTCCACTAAGGTTGGCACTTATGAGGTCGGCTCCAATAAGGTTGGCACTTATGAGGTCGGCTCCAATGAGGTCTATTGGGGTTCTAGAGTTGTCTTTTCTCCATTGGTTCCATTCCCCAACATCCTCTTGAAGCCGTGCTAATTGTTCTTGATTAGCCATAGAAGCTACTTTCCCCCACCAACGAATTAAATCGGTCAACTCAAAAGTCATTAATCTTTATTTTGCAATCAATCAAGCTATTTCGCATCAACTTTATCTCATTCGTCAACAATAAGCAACATTCATCAACGCAAAATTAGGGAAATAGTTGCTTGCCCTATCTCCCTAACATTGATTAAAACTCACCTTTTAAAGCTGCATCACACCGATCGCAGATAGTGGGATCATCTTTAAATGTGCCAACAGTGTCCGAATAATTCCAACAGCGATCGCATTTATGACCATCAGCTTTAATAATCCCGACAGTCAGGGTTTCAGATTCACTCTTAAACTCAACAGATTGAATCGTCTCAGGGGAATCTAACAAATCAACTTGAGAAGAAAGGAACAAGTAGCGTAATTCATCTACTCGATTTCCTGCTAAACTTTCTGCCAAATTTAGGCTGTCTAATTGAGCTTTCCATGCAGGATCTTTGACAAAAACTAATACTTTTGCCTCTAGGGAAGACCCGATCATTTTGGCATTTCTCGCCTGTTCCATGACCTTATTCACTTCTGTTCGTAAGTCGCGCAATTTAGACCATTTTTCTACTAATCCAGGTTGATTCCATTGGGGATCTAAGGTAAGCCAGCCAGCCTCAAAAACGGATTTATAAGGAGTTTTATAGGGTAAAAACTGCCAAATATCTTCTGCCAAATGAGACAGTACGGGCGCGATCGCTTTGGTTAAATTTTCGAGGGCAATTTGTAAAATCGTTTGGCAACTGCGACGACGAGGGGAATTGGCATCACTAATATAAAGCCGATCCTTGGCAATATCTAAATAGAAATTAGATAAATCTACCACACAGAAATTTTGTACCGTTTGGAAAAACTTGAAGAATTGGAAACTTTCATAGGCTTCTGTGACTTCTTCAAAAACTTCGGTGATGCGATGCAACATATAACGATCCAATTCAGGTAAATCATCGTAAGCAACGGCATCAGTTTCAGGGTTAAAATCATGTAAATTTCCCAACAAAAAGCGGGCTGTATTACGGATTTTATTCCGTGCATCCATTAATTGTTTAAGAATCGTTTGCCCAATCGGAACATCAGCATTATAGTCAACAGAAGATACCCATAACCGTAAAACATCTGCTCCATAGGCGGGTTCTTTTTGTTGATTTTTTCCCCCATTAATAATCTGATTAGGATCGACCACATTACCAACAGATTTACTCATTTTATGTCCCTTTTCATCCAGGACAAATCCGTGAGTTAACACCGTTTTATAGGGTGCGATTTCATTGACTGCCACACTGGTTAACAAACTGGATTGGAACCAACCCCGATGTTGATCAGAGCCTTCCAAATACATATCAACGGGATATTTTAATTCAGGACGTAGCTGTGCCACTGCCGCCCAGGATGAACCCGAATCAAACCAGACATCCATTGTGTCTTGACCTTTGCGGTAGGTATGACCATTATTGTGATAACTAGCAGGTAATAATTCATCTACCGATAATTCCCACCAGGCATCGGAACCTTTTTCAGCAAAAATGGATTGAATATGGGCAATAGTTTCTTCCGTTAATAACGGTTCATTGGTAACTTCATCATAAAAAACAGGAATGGGAACGCCCCAACTTCTTTGACGAGAAATACACCAATCACTGCGATCGCTGACCATCGGTGTGATGCGATTTTTTCCCTGTTCAGGAATCCAGTTGACAGTTTCAATGGCGGCTAGAGCGGCATCTCGAAACCCTTCTACAGAAGCAAACCATTGTTCTGTGGCACGGAAAATCGTCGGTTTTTTAGTGCGCCAATCGTAGGGATATTTATGGGCATAAGCTTCTTCTTTGAGTAAAGATCCCGCCTCTTGTAGGGCTAAGATAATCGCTTCATTGGCATCTTTGAGAACATTTAAACCCGCAAATTGTCCTGCTTCTGCCGTAAAGTTTCCCGCATCATCTACAGGGGAAAGAATGGGCAAATTATACCGTTGTCCGACAATATAATCCTCTTGACCATGACCAGGCGCGGTATGCACTAACCCTGTTCCAGATTCAGTAGTAACATAATCTCCGCCAATCACAATCTCACTTTCGCGGTCAAAGAGCGGATGACGATAGCGAGTATGTTCTAAATCCTTGCCTAGAATTGTGCTTTTAACAGTTAGTTTAGTTTCAAAGGTCGCCGATAATTTTTCAACTAAATCCAAGGCAACAATCAAATAGGAATAACCGCAAATCTTGGAATCTGTTTCTGCGATCCCGCAGGGATCTGCTTCGCAGCACGCGTAAGTCAATTCAGGATTAAGCGCAACGGCTAAATTTCCAGGCAATGTCCAAGGAGTGGTTGTCCAGATTGCTACACCTAAATGGGGTAAAAATTTTTGTAATACTTGAGCATTTTCTCCCAAATTAACAATCGGAAAAGCGGCATAAACACTCCGAGAAACATGACCTTCGGGATATTCCAATTCAGCTTCAGCTAAGGCAGTACGGGAACTCGGACTCCAGTGAACGGGCTTTAATCCCCGATAAATATAGCCTTTAAAGAACATTTGCCCAAAAACACCAATTTGAGCCGCTTCATACTCAGGGGTTAGGGTTAAATAAGGATGTTCCCAGTCTCCCCAGATTCCGTAGCGTTTGAAGCCTTCACACTGTTCTTTTTGAGCTTTAATGGCAAAATCTCGTGCTTTATGACGTAAGCTTAAATGGGTTAATCCTTGCCGTTCTTCACTTTTGAGGCTTTGCAAAACCTTCAATTCAATAGGTAAGCCATGACAATCCCAGCCAGGCACATAAGAAGCTTTATAACCCTGCAATAACTTATATTTGTTGATAATATCTTTCAGGGTTTTATTGAGAGCATGACCCATGTGTAAGGCTCCGTTGGCGTAGGGCGGGCCATCATGCAAAACAAAAACTTCCTTGGGATTTTGCTGTGACAGGATTTCGTAAATTTGCTTATCTTGCCAAAATTGCTGGATTTCGGGTTCTCGTTTCGTGGCGTTTGCCCGCATATCAAATTTCGTTTGGGGCAAGTTGACGGTATCTTTATAACTTTTAGCTTCTGTCACAGGTCTAATCTGGGTTTTGCGATAAGGTTCTCTTTCTGTGATTTTATCGTGTCTTTTGCTTCCCTGCTTAATTAAAGCTTTTTAAGGCGATCGCAGCAGTACCGATCCGCGATCGCTTTTATTTTTTCTCAGGTTAAACGGCGTTGGAATATTCGGAATTTTTCTCCAGCAGTAACTATCTCTATTCGTCTCTATCAGGTTACTTTGTCTCAATTTTCTATCTAAATAAAGAGTAAACTTTCTAGATCGCGTTCTTTCTCTCGATACCAAGAATTTATACTTACTCATTGACAGATCACACAATCTTCACGATTAGAGATTTTTCTTGTTTCTACTTTTCTACACTTTAAGCGTTACTTTTTCTCTTTTTCTCCACTTTAGTTTCTCCTGATGTAGCCCAAGTGTTACCTTTTATTCCCTTTAGATAGGGACTGACATCCCCCCATATCATGATTAGTCTTAAGGAAAGGATTCAAAGCAGTAGGAATTAATGAAGAGAATTTGAATTTCTGTCATAAAATTTAACGTTTCTTTTATTAAATTTCTAACTTTTTAAAAAATTCTTTTGATAAATTTTCAATTTTTAGGAGTATCTGATTAATCATGAAAACATTAATGCTTAGCTTATTAGCCGTTACGGCTGTCGGAAATTTTGCTCTTCCAGCCTTCAGTGATGAAGTCAATTTACAAAGTGTTCAACAAGTAACAACCCAAGAAGGAAACATGAACACTAGCTATCAAAAAAATCAGCAAAAAATACAATCTTCTCGTGGATCTCGTCAAGTCCCAAGTGACTTGGGAAATGTCCAAGATGCTTACCAAGATACTTTACAAGAAGGGGAGGGAAACCTAACTCGGCAAACGAATGTTCAGAAAATTAAAGTTCGCAATAATAGTCGTTCTTACCGCTAATTATTCCTTGATTTTTTCGATTTAATCGGACGACCATCACAGAAACATCACACAAAAAGGGTATCAATGGGAACATCTCACTTTTATCCAGATGTCTTAGAGAGAATACCTATCGCATCAAGTCGTATCACCTTAATTCGGTAGAGCTTTTCATAAGATAAATCAGATGAGGTGGGATGTTCACTTTCTTCTCTTAAAAACTTTTTTCAAAAAGTCTCATTTACAAAAAAAACATAGGAAACTTAGCCATGAAATTATCTATTATTGGGGTGGGTTTAGGATTATTTAGTTTGACCGTATTAGGCACTTTTCCCGCGATCGCACAATGCGTGCAGGGTGATGCTTCTGTGCAATACAACATCAGTGGATCAGAGCAAAAGACTCGACGAATTAATAACGTAAAAATGGAGAGCGACCCCAACTGTACGGGTAATTCCTCCATTACCCGCAGTGTTCAGGGCAATATTGGCGGCACAAATTCGGTAGAGCAAAATCGTGAGGTTGAACAGATTCAACGGGGTGGTAAGGGAAATCGTTCTGGAGTTAGCGGTTCGACGGTTAAGATTCGTTCCGAGGCGACGGTCGATGTTCGTAACTCTGCTGATTATTATTTTGATCCATAAAAAAGAATTTTTGAAACCAATTACTTTTGGGGTTTCTATCTCAATCCGTTTCAGGAGATCTCATTATGAACCGTCTTTTTTCGTCTAATGCTTTCATCGGAAGCCTTGCTTTTGTGGTTACGCTACTTTTCTTTCATCCTATTGATCGCCCTGGACTACAAACGGTTGCTCAAAGTATGCAAATGTCCACGATTAGCTTACAGAAACAAGGATTGAAAACCCCCTGTTTATTAAGTATTCTTCCCTCTTCTACTATTACCAATTTTCAAGGTAAAATATCGCTTAATGGAAAAATTATTAACCAACTGAATACAACAGAAAAGACCCTAGATTTATCCTCTCAACTTAAGTCAGGAAGTAATCAATTAATCATTACGGGAAAATATTTTCCTGTGGATTCAACGGTTAGTATTTACCTCAAAGGATTGAACACAGAAATTCATCAGCAAACGGGAGGAAATGGACTTCTTAATCAAATGTTAGTGATCGAAGTAGATTAATTTTACCTTAATATTTTAATTTAATAAATTTGATAATTGATGAGGTTAATGTGATAATCAATAAATCTTCAGCTATTTTCGGCGTTGTTACTACTCTATTTCTAGGAGTGATCGCCTATCCCCTATCTGCTCAAACGGATGATCCTAATACGGCACAAAATGCTACTCAAGGCGTTTCCATTGAGGGGGATAATAATACGGTTTACCAAACAATTTATCAAACTACTATTAATCGTAATCGTCTTGGTCGGAAACAAGAAAAGAACGCTTTTACTCCAGAAAACTCTTCTTCAAAACACAAAAATTGGAAGGAAAAGAAAGAACAAAAGAAGGAAAGAAAGGAAAATAGAGATTAATACCGTAGATTGCAAATTAAAAATGAAAAAGCTGGTCTGAAGAAGATACTATATTCTATCCCGACAGATGGTATGCAATTAGCAAAAAGCCCCCTATCTTAAGACAGAGGTATTAGTAATAAATAAGCCTTAATTTGCTCTGAAGAATGGTCAAAGTACCAAAACTGGTGAAAGCTATTTAAAAAGTTTTGTCCTAAAATTCCATCTACTTTGAGAGAGTCCAAAACCGCCGTATTTTGCAACACGACTGATTCAATATTTTTTAACGCGCGATCGCCGACTTGTACTTCCGATAATGCAGTATAACTAGCAGGTTCCAATCCACAAAAGCCTTGGACTTGGATGGGTTTCATGGAGTCGGGAGAAAGCTTGAGTTTGGCTGCAACTTCAGGAGAAATAAAGGTACTTTCGGCTCCTGTATCTATCAAAAATAAGAAAGGCGAATTTCCATTGATTTTGACTTGTACCAGGGCAACTCCGTCTTGCATCACTAAGGGAATCGCTTGATCGCGATCGCGTTTTGGTGGGTCTGAAGGCGGCGAAAGTTGGAGTTCTTTGCGGATTGGATCAATTTGAAAATTAAAATGACTCAGCAGATCCATCCCCAAAATTCCCGCTAAATTCTCAGGAATAATCGCCTGGGATAATTGCAAGGTCTGTAATCCTGTCGCTTTTGCTGTTCCTAAAGTAATAACAGGCAATTGATAAATAGAAGCGTTCATCTCCTTGCACCCATCCCCCGCGACGGCATAGCGAATTTCCTCTGGGGGGAGTTCTTTTCCTTTCAATCCCAAGCTTTGGGTTAAATCGGGGGAAACCATTGAAATAGAAGCTCCCGTATCGAGCAGAACTTTTGCTGGGCGATCGCCAATTTTTATGTCTATTGTCCAAGCAATGCCATCTTGTAGGGGTTCAAGGCTTAAACGACCTGTTCCCGTTGTCGTTGGTGGCGGCAATTTGGTACGGGCGAGGCGGATAATGGCTTTTAATCTCCGAGAAAGCGATCGCTGAGTGATTTTTTCGGGGATAACGGAGTTGGGGAATTCCTGCTTTATTTGGGCAATAACAGTGGAAATAAGGGTTAATTCTGTCAATGCGATCGCGCAACTAATAATAAAAGCAATTCCCTTTTTGTAGGAGCGTATCGGGTCAGTATTCTGATTTCTTTTTTTGGTGATCAGCATGAATTTATGAAAATAAAGAGACAACACCTAGAATAAATCGAATCAGAAGGAAGCAAAAACAAAAAAAATCTCCCATCATGTTCTTTTACTTTATCAAGATACGGCTTAAATTTATCCTTGAAAAAACGAACAAATTTTGCGCCGATTATGTAAAGTTTTTTTGCAATTTAGGGCAATTTCTTCCCATTGATTAATCGCAGTGTTATCTTGGTAAATGAGGCTGTGAAGCTTCATCTAGTAGAAAGATCTACTAAAGGCAAAAGGTAAAGATAGTAAAGGAGAAAACTCTGATTAAGTGCCTACTTGTCTCGTTAACTCACAATAGCAGTAACCAAACTAGACGCTCAAATTTCCATTAGTAATCCCCAGGGAGCAATGCGGTTGAAGAAGTGATTTCAGCGTAGCTCTGTAAAGGCTTAACGAAGACTAGGAAATTCTTGAGGAACTGGATCGCGTTACTGCTATTGTTTTAGAATTAAAGTTTTAGAATTAAATATTAGAATTGATAGACAATAACCCAGGGTTTTAGGTAGAATTGCAATACATTGGTCTGGTTAGGTTAGAATTTGACTAATTCTAAATTTATTTTTTAAGTATTTTCAGCAAATGAAAGTTAATTTACAAGTGGCTCTCAGTGATGCCCATCTTGATGCAAATCAAGCGAGTAGTCAGCGTCAACTCTGTTTGTCTCTTTCGGCGATCGCGGATTCCCTAGATTTTTCCTTGCCTCTCAATTTATGTTTAGTGCTAGACCAGAGTGGTTCCATGAATGGCCGTCCGTTATCAACTGTCAAAGAAGCGGCGGTTGCCCTAGTGGAATCCCTGAAACCGACGGATCTGATCTCGGTAGTTGCCTTTAACCACAAAGCCCAGACGTTGATTGCTAATCAGTCCGTATCCAATCCAAAACAAATTATTGCTACGATCCAAAGACTGGAAGCATCGGGGGGAACGGCCATTGATGAAGGTCTAAAATTGGGGATCAAAGAATCTGCCCTCGGTAAAGAAGACCGCGTTTCTCAGATTTTTTTGCTCACTGATGGCGAAAATGAACATGGAGATAACGAAAGATGTCTCAAGCTTGCCCAGGTTGCCTCGGAATACAATATTACAGTCAATAGCTTGGGATTTGGTTCTCACTGGAATCAAGATGTTTTAGAATCGATCGCCGATTCCGCCAACGGGTCATTATCTTATATCGAAAATCCCGATCAGGCTTTAAATATCTTTAGTCAACTCTTTAGTCGGATGCAAACGGTAGGATTAACCAATGCCTCTTTATTACTGGAATTCAGTCCAGAAGTGCGTTTAGCCGAACTCAAACCCACCGCCCAGGTAGAACCCGAAGCCATTGAACTTACGCCCCAACCCGAAGGAAAGGGTTATGCCCTACGCTTAGGCGATTTGATGACCGAACAGGCACGGGTGATTTTAGCTAATCTTTATATCAATCAATTGCCTCCAGGGGAACAGGCGATTGGTTTTGCCCAGGTTCGGTATGATGATCCGTCCCAATCTGGCATAGGATTATTGTCTGAAAAAATTCCCATTACCGCGATCGCTCAAGCTAGTTATCAGGCCCAACCTAACGATCAGGTGCAAAAAGCGATTCTTACCCTCGCCAAATATCGTCAAACCCAAATTGCTGAAACCAAGCTCAAACAAGGCGATCGCGCTGGAGCGGCAACCATGTTACAAACGGCGGCTAAAACGGCCTTGCAATTGGGCGATCAAAACGGAGCAACTGTCCTGCAAACCAATGCCACTCGCTTGCAATCAGGGGAAGAATTGACCGAAGCTGACCGCAAGAAAACCCGCATGGTCTCTAAAACAACTCTCCAACCACCCGCCCCTGAAAAATGAGAATTGTTGATTTTCTTGCTCAAGAGCGACGATTTGAGTAAAATCTAATCATCTTGAACTTTCCCCGAATCCTATGACACTCGATCGCGATGCCGCCATTCTTTCTGCCCATAACCTCTGTAAAAATTTTGGTGGACTCAAAGCCGTCAATAATGCCAATATTTCGGTAAAAGAAGGCAGTATCACGGGATTAATTGGGCCTAATGGGGCGGGCAAAACCACCCTGTTTAATTTACTCTCCAATTTCATTCATCCCGACGCAGGACAAGTTATTTTTAATGGCAATCCCATCCAAGATCTGACTCCCCACAAAATTGCCCTAGAAGGCTGTATCCGAACTTTTCAAGTTGCTAGAGTTCTTTCTCGTCTAACGGTGCTGGAAAATATGTTGCTCGCAAGCCAACAGCAAACAGGGGAAAATTTCCTCAAATTGTGGATCAATCAGGGCAAGGTCAAACAAGAAGAGAGAAAAAATAAAGAGCAAGCGTTATCAATTTTAGAATCGGTGGGATTAATTGAAAAAGCCCAGGATTATGCAGGAGCGTTATCGGGAGGACAGCGAAAATTACTGGAAATGGCCCGAACCCTAATGACAAATCCTAAACTAATCCTCCTAGATGAACCCGCTGCAGGGGTTAATCCAACCCTTATTGGTCAAATTTGTGAACATATCGTCAATTGGAATAAGCAGGGAATTTCATTTTTGATTATTGAACACAACATGGATGTGATTATGTCTCTGTGTCATCATGTTTGGGTGTTGGCGGAGGGGACGAATTTGGCCGATGGTACACCCGAACAAATCCAACAAAGTCCCCAAGTACTGGAAGCTTATTTGGGACAATAGAAAAAATCAATAGGGCGTTGCTGAGTTGAAGTACGTTTTTGCCCCCCTAGCCCCCCAACTTTGGGGGGAATAGTTAATATTTAATGGAAAGTCCCCCAGAATTGGGGGATTTAGGGGGCCTTTGCAAAGTTCGTGTGACAGGAAATTCATATCCTGATTAAGCAACGCCATAGATAGACTAGGGACGACGGAAAAAATTCACTTTCAGACCATCGCGTGTACGGGGAGTCGGCATAGACAGAATCTCTAGGTTTTGATCGGGCAGTAAATCCCATTGATAATTTTTAATTAAATAACTAGCAAAAATTTTCATTTCCAAACGAGCAAATTCTTTTCCTAAACATTCCCGTAAGCCTCCTCCAAAGGCAACATAACCAAAACTTTGTTGCTTATCTTCAGACCGTTCTGGATTAAATCTTTCGGGGTCAAATTGATCAGGTTCGGTATAAAAATCGCGATCGCGGTGAGTGGCTCCAATCTGATATTGTACCAACCAATTTTTAGGAAGTTGATACCCCTGAAATTCGCAATCGGCAATGACTTTGCGAAAACCACCACCGATGGGAGGTAAAAAACGTAGGACTTCTTTTAAGACCTGATCAAGATAGGTTAAAGATTTGAGACTATCCAGAGTAAGGGGAAATTCTAAATTAACTTGTTGCTGTTCTGCTCGAATTTTTTGACAAATATCAGGATATTGGGACATTAATAGGCAAAAAGAAGCGATCGCAGACGTGAGGGTTTCGTGGCCCGCAAATAAAAGCAGGAGAATTTGATCCTTGAGTTCCGCTAGTTCTAACCCTTGACCATTTTCATCTTTCGCTTGTAATAATAGACCGAGGGCATCTTCTCCTGATTGCTCTGTTTGTTGACGTTTGAGAATGATTTCTTCAATTTCTTTTAATAACTTTTCACGACTTCTTGACGCTTTTCCAAACTTTGTCCAGGGAAAATTCAGGGGAATACTAAATAATCCTGTAGTCCAATCTTCAAAATAATGAAAAATATCAGGATGGGTTTGGCGATCGCTTCCGACAAAAAGAGTACTAGCAATATCAAAGGTATAACTCCTCACTTCGGGATACCAGGTTATTTTTTTTTCTTTTTCCCATTTATCTAGATACCTTTGCGTAATTTCTTCCATTTGGGGAATATAACTCCCTAAAGCTCTGGGTTGAAAAGCTTGGAAAAGTAATTTACGGCGATCGCGGTGAAAAGTTCCTCCCTGAACGGCTAAAGAAGCAGGCCCCAATAATGTCCGAGTGCTGGGGGGCCAGGTTGCCTCAAAATATTTATTTTCATTAGCAAATAGAAAAGTATTCGCCGTAGCACCCGACAAAAAAATAGTGGGACTTCCAAAAATATGACTTTTGAAGATGGGGCCATATTTCGCCTGCCGTTTCTGGGCATAATTTTCTTCCCTCAGAAAATTTAGGGTTTCCCCAATCACAGGTAAACCAAAATCGCCAGGCGGCAAGGGAAGGGAAGATTTTTGAGGCGCGATCGCAGACATGGCAGTAAATTCTCAAACGAAATGTTAATTTATATTAACTTCCAGTATGACGAAGATTAACCACTCTAGACAACCTGAAAAGGCGATCGCGTTTATCACCATACAGAAAATATGAAGAGGCTACGGGAAATATTAAAGATTGGGACACAAGATTCAAGATATTATCTCGTAGCTTGCGATCGCCAAAACGGGGCCAATCATCGCCAAAGTCATAACCCCTTCTTGGATAGTGCCTTTAATCTTGACCTTCGCTTGGGGTTGACATAATTCTGGCGGAGGACTTTGCAATTCGTAGGTCTTACCCTCCTCAGAAACTAAAGCCCAAACCCCAAAACCAAAACCTTTTTTTTCTATTTTGCCGATCGCCGTAATTGTCATACCAACCGTTGCTCCCCTTTAGTGGCTAACCAAGCTAGAAAAATACAAAGTAGGGCATTGACTCCCAAAAAGACCTGGGAAACTGTCCCCGCGCCCAATAACCACAGATCGGGATTGAAAATAGCAGAAACAATCAGATAGGAAGCAACCCCCAGGGTAATGCCAACCGCAAAGCTTTTTCCTGAACGATTTCCTAATAAGAGTAGAAGAAATCCTAACGGGATCAAGACACTAGCAAAAAAGGGATTTAACAAATGACTACCCTGGAAAGAATTTCCTAATTCAGGGAAAGAACTGCCCATGATTCGGAAAGGCCATTGGGGTAAATCAAAGATATAAAAACCCTGAAGGAAAAATAAGCCCGAACTGCCAAAAATCAAGCCCCAATTCAACGGTGCGCCCCATTGGAGGGGAACATAAACTCGTAACAGAAATGCCAATAGGTAGGAGCCGACGATCATTAAAATTTTCGGTAATACGGCGATCGCGCCTCCATCAAACCAGAAAATCGGGTTTAAGTAACCATTATCTCGTAACCAACGGAAGAAATCCTTAAAGCTTAATTTTCCTTGGACAGCTAAGGTAACGGCTTCTCCTGCATTCAATTGACCCGCACCGTAATAGTTAAAGCTGTCATCCTGAACCTTGCGAGAAGATTGCTTGAGAATATCTAACACTTCGGCGGGACTGGATACATCCGTTGCTTTGAGGTCTTCGGCTTTGATTTTCGTCTTAGGATTTTTGGCCATTTCCTGTTTAGCCACCTGAAGTTGGGAAGATTGAATTAAGGCAACCGTTCCTGCCACATGGGGAGCCGCCATACTGGTTCCTTGAAAACCGATTAAAACAGGTTTTCTCGTAGCAGGATCTAGGGTTTCCTGGAGAATTTTTCCCTCTTTCCCCTGTTCGCTTCCCCCTGGGGCAGAAATATCAACCCCAGCCCCGAAATTAGAGTAGGGAGCTTTATTGCCCGTTGCATCCAAAGCCGCCACACTAATCACCTTGGGATAACGCCCTGGATAGGAAGCTGAATTTTGATTTTCGTTGCCTGCCGCCGCCACGATCGCGACCCCTTTACTGTAGGCATAGTCGATCGCGTCCTTGAGAACGGTACTTTCTCCCCCGCCGCCCAAACTAAGATTCACCACACTGGCTCCGTGATCCGCCGCAAAACGAATAGCTTCGGCAATATCAGCAACTGTTCCGCCGCCACCCGCCGATAAGACCTTTAAAGGCATAATCTTGGCGCGATAAGCAATGCCTGCAACTCCGTAATTATTATTGGTTGATTGGGCGATTGTACCTGCTACATGGGTTCCATGACCATTATCATCACTGGCATCAATGCGATCGTTGACAAAATCGTAACCTTCCACAAAATCCGTATCCCGCAGATCAGGAACCCGTGAAACCCCCGTATCGATAACTGCAACGGTTATGCCTTCACCGTGATTATTGTCCCAGGCTTTTTCGACATTAATACTCCGAAAATTCCACTGTTTACTGTAATCAGGATCATTAGCCGTTTCTAACGTCTTATAAATATAATTTGGTTCAATATATTCGGTATATTTTTTAATTGAAGAAGTACGGAGTTTATGTAATAGGGATTTGTCCCCTTTTACGGTGTAGAGATGTTGATCAATGGAAAAAATACTGTTTAGGCTGGGTTCTTGTTTAGCCGACTGGGAAACGATCGCCAACTCTTGACTAATATTTTCTGTGGGTAAATCGTTCTCAAAATTAATAATAATAGAGTCAAAGTTTCCCTTATTAGCTAATCCTTTGGTCTCTATAAAATAACTAACGGTAAACCAAATTCCTACAAGAAATAAAACAACAAATAGAAGTTTTTTCATAAATTTTAAAAGAGCAACTACCAAAAAGGGGATCGCAGGTGTGTGAGTCGATCTTCGAGATCAGGGCAACCATATCCCATTCTAGCTAATTCCGTAGAGATAGCAAAAGCGATCGGATTGTTCCTGTTTTATCAAAAAACCTCCAATTTTTTTTCGTTGGAAAAATGAATCATTAAATGCCTGCAAACCATTCATAGCCCTGATCTTCCCAATAGCCGAGGGTTTTCGGTTTTTCACTCAAAAACGTAATCTGAGTTACCCATTTACTCAGTTTATAGCCCAATTTAATCGGTGAAGCCAAACGTAGCGGTGCGCCATTATCAACGGGCAGGGTTTCCCCATTTTTTTTGTAGGCCATCAGGGTTTGGGGATGGAGAGCAGAAGCAATGTCCCAGCTTTCGTAGTAACCATCGGCGGATTTGAAATAAACATAACGCGCCTTACTAGACGGTTGAGCCAGAACTGCTAATTCCCTTAACTTAACCCCTCCCCATTGGGCGATCGCGGCCCAACCTTCCACACAAACATGGCGAATGGTCATGGTGGTTAGGGGCATTTTTTCCAAATCTGCCATGCTCAAACTCAGGGGACGGGCTACTTCTCCATCAATTTTTAGGCGAAACTTTTGGGGATCAATTTGCGGCGTAAAATCAAAGGTATTGACTAATAATTTATCAGGTTCAATGGCACTGACGGGAAATTCAGGCACTAACTTTTCGGGATCTAATAGCCACTCTTCTAGCGTTTGATTCAAAGGTTCTGTGGCGCGAAAAACCTGTTCATCAAAGAGACTCATGGCGCAACCATTTAAGAGTAAACCTAAACTAGAAAATCCTGATAATTGGAGAAAGCGACGACGGGGAAGATAGAGGTTTGTTTTTTCAGAAAATGACATAATTTTTTTAATTAATAATGATAGTAGCTCAGATTATTTTTGCTGATGAAGGCTTGAAAAACATCGATTCAACTAAACGCGAACCACCGACTTTTAAGGCTAATAAAGAATGGAAAATTGAGAAAGCAACAAAAATAGGAACTGCCATAAAGTGAACGATTCGTAACGCTTGCCAATCCCCAAAAAAATCGACAATCCAATGTAACTGCGCGGGCTTATACATTCCTAATCCTGTAAAAATAGATAACAATAGAACAGGAATAATAAGGGTATAGGCTAACCGATGCCAAGCATAATTTTTTCGCTTAATATTGTTGCTTTTTTGCAATACCGTTAAATCATTCTTTTGTAAAAAACGATGTTTCCAGCGTCGCGTGGCAACAATATAAATCCCGTAAAATAACAGATTCAAAGAAAATATCCCCATAGCAGCAAAATGCCAATGCCTGCCCCCTGCCAACCAACCGCCGAGGGTAAATAAGGGAGGAATTCGCAACCCTCCTCTGCCACCAAAAACAGGATTGGCGTTATAAATTTGCAATCCACTGGTCATCATTAAGGTCAAACTAATGACATTAATCCAATGAAAAGTCTTGGACGCGATCGCCTGTTTAGGCTTAAGAGGAGTTTTGGCTTTAAGGGAAGGAATTTCACTGGTCATGGTATTGGAAGTTGAACATCTAATCCTGATTATAATAACTCATTTTCAATTTCTTGCCGTACAGTATTCGTTATTTCACTATTAGAATTTAAACAATCGTGGAGTAACTGATTAATTTCATAATATTTTTCTAAGATTTCTTGTTGGTTTGGGGTAAAATTCCAGTCAGTCGATTGCGATGAAGCCTTTGATGAAGACTGATTAGACAATATTAAAAATTCCTGTAAATAGTGATCGTCCATCACCAGATCATTAACCTTTTTTTTCATTAATAAAACGAGAAGATCGGCTTTTCTGAGCATTACGGCAGTTAGCAAGAAAATTTCTCGCCAACGGGGTTCTACAACATGATTAATGAGTTCTTCTAAGGCTTCTTCTAGGGATTTTAGATAGGAATTCATAATGATATTACGAGCAGTAAAATATTCATGAAAAGCTAAATGGGAAAAGGAAAATATTCCTCGACTTCGTTCCGTTAATAGTCCATGTTGTAAGGCGATCGCTTTGAGAATATCTTCACTGGCTAGTTGTAATTCTTCAGAATCTATCGGAGTATCAGATAATTGGTATAAATAATCACTGATATATTCCTCAATGGTTCGCTTTTCAAAAAAATATTCTCCCCGTTCAAAGGTTTTTATGGCAATTTCACTCAGAAGTTTTAGTTTCTGAGGTAGCGCAAGCTCTGGGCTGATACTATCTCGTTGAACGCCTCGGATTTCATCCCACTTACCTAGTAATAGGTCTAAACATTGCTTATAAAATTCACTTTCTGAGCCAGGAAATTGGCCTTGATGAACAAAAATCCAACAAGCCAGATGGAGAAATAAGGGTGTGGCGGCTAACTGACGAAATCGCAAATTTTCGGGCAAATCTAACAATTGAATAAACTGAACTGCCAGTTGATGAGTATCCTCTGTCGGATTTTTAATTAATGTGGAAAACCATTTTTGGGAAAATTCAGTAATTTGTTCAGAGGTAAAAGGAGCAATTTCGACATCGATAAATCCATTAAGATTATGAATTTTTCCTGCTGTTCGACAAGTAATAATAAATAAATTTTTATGATACTTTTCTGTAAATCGATTAATTTCTTGATAAACAGCGTTAGTATCAATCGTTAAAACTTCATCTAAGCCATCTAATAATAATAATACTCGCCCTTCACAGAGTAGATTATCAATGGCAGAGGGATTGATAATCTGTCTCTTATACACATCTCCGAGCCC
>ERZ1022729.34-NODE-34-length-16277-cov-6.819504_pt1 | contig 16277 bp, 17 predicted proteins | sample MGYA00520880_ERZ1022729 | MGnify/ENA primary metagenome ERZ1022729 (study PRJEB33162, sample SAMN09537598) | freshwater metagenome | isolation source: freshwater | place: Canada:Alberta | collected 2017-07 | study: EMG produced TPA metagenomics assembly of the...
TTGGATATTTCTTTCTCTTTTTTACCAAAAATTTAATTTTCGGACAAGTCTAATTTATGGCGATCGCGGGGTGATGCACTTTATTCGAGAACCTGATCCCGATCTTCGGGCTGTCCAAAAACGATTAGAAAACATGAACCAAAAATATCAGGGACGCGATAACGGGACGGGCTGTTGGACGATGGTTGAAAAAACGACTCAACTGGCGATCGGTTCTATTCTTTTGGTACAACTTCCCGATAATCAGGGACAAGCGACCGAAGACTATGAAATTGGTTGGCATCTGAGGCGCGATCGCTGGGGAAAGGGTTATGCAACGGAAGCCGCGAGGGAAATTTTAAATTATGGTTTTCAATCTTTACAATTACCGATTATTTATGCGGTCGTTAACCCTGACAATTTAGCTTCGGTTCGGGTGACTCAACGATTGGGAATGATGCCGATGGGATTAACTCAAAAATATTATGGTGTGGAATTAGCCTTATTTCGTTTAGAAAACGGAAAATGCGATCGCTAGAGCGAATAAACTGCCTTTTAAAAAATTAAAAAAATAAATGGTATCTTCATAAGTCAGCATACAAAACCTTTTCGGAGTTTTAAGATTTATCTAAAACTGGACAGACTTCAAAAATTAATTGTGAACCATAAAAACACACATTAAACTCTCTAAAAAAATTGACTTGTCCTAAAATCAAAGGTACATCATTAGACTCAGCCCAGGCAAAGGCTAAACGAACAGACGGAAAGTCATCAATCATGACTGAAACGACTAAACCTCTTGCTTCGATGGGCTGGAGATTACCTGCCAACGGAATTGAAACCGTTTTATTTTCCCAAATTGCTCCCAATCTGAGACCTAAATTATAGGGCAAAACATTAATCATTGCTCCCGTATCTAATAATCCCATTGAATCTACAGAAATATCTCTATAACGTAGAGTGATTGGTACATAGGGAACAAAGTTTTCTTGACCTAAATTATTAACCTTTTTAAGAAAAGGAAATTGTTTAGAGTTTCTCATTGCTATTCAATTTATCGGTTTCCAGCAGATTGGTTAACTTTTCAATCGCATCATAATCATTACAAGGCTGCCAAATTTTAGTGACAACATCTAAATTAACGTCTTGGGGAACTTCTCTATTAGAAATCTTCTCCTGCGTTCCTATTGGAGATTCATCCTTTAAATTAGATAAAGAATCAACAAAGCTTAAAACACGATTAAGCTTATCTTCAGATAGAAATTGAATTTTTTCCAATAACTTTTGTTGTTCTGCTAAATTTGCACTCATCATCAAATCTCCTCGTTTTGTGAAAAACAGAATTGATAAAGGTAAAGCATAAAGACTCACCGAGACAATTTTAACTCAAAGTATCCCATAAGTCTCCAAACTAGTCCTCATCATAGTTATATTGCTTCAATGCTGTCGGCTAAAATTTCTATCTCATCAGAAATTCAATCTCAAAAATTCTCATTACAGTCAGAAGTAGCAATAATTTAAGTGGATGAACGAGAATAAAAACCGACTAATATCTTAAGCCTAGCTGAACTTAGGAAGCACTCAGTAAAATTTCTAATTCCGATAATTACTGTTATGGGCATTAGATAAAACCTATATAAAAAGCGGGATATGACCCGCTAGACTAGTGTTGAAGCTTTTTTCCCAAGATTAGGATTCAGCGATCGCTGGGATGAGAGGAATTTTTTTGACTCTGAAGCCAGGAACCGTTAAGGATTGGGGAATTTGTTCAGGCGTTAGGGGGTCAATAAGATTAAAAGCTTCCTCTTTGGTAAAGAGAATTCCTAAAACACTAATGGGAACTTGGATAAATAAATTGCTGACTAAAAAAGCTACGGCGGCGATGATTAATCCTAAAATTCTTATTTGGGGAAAGTTCACAACTGGCAAGGCCGCGATCGGAGCAAATTGATAAATTAGCCAGAGTAGAACCATCATCAGTAAGGCAGTGACGAGGGCTAATACACGCTGTTTTGTGGTCTTGAATAAACTCAGGATTTTTCGTTGTTCGACGGTTAAGGCATCAGGTCGCAGGGCAATCACCAACAGACTGAAAATTTCAAAAGGACGACTCCACTGCATCCAGAAGATGGGGACGATCGCGATCGCTGTTAAGACAATCAATTCAAGCCAAAAGGGTGTTAAGGGATCACCAATGGCGAGAGCTAACCAGACCATGAGCAAACCCAAGGGGGCGACAGCAATTCCCGCCAAATGAATCCATAAAAACGGCTCAGACCGAAAAGAGCGCATTATTTAGTTCTCCTAAAATTTTGATCAGATTATAATTCTTCCTCTAGAATACAATTTTGTGCTAGGAGTTGCGACTGAATTTGTTTTTGCCAATGGGTTAAAGATTCTAAAAAACTCGGTTTTGCTAAATCATTACGCCAAAAAATCAAGGCATCTTCTCCCGTTTTTTGATAATATTTTTTGCGTTTTCCTGCTAGTTTAAACCCAAATTTTTTATACAGATAAATTGCCTTAGTGTTTGAATCTTTTACTTCTAGAGTTGCCCGCTCTAATCCCTGGGTTACTGCTTGTTTTAAGAGACTATAGAGCAAGAGATTTCCCAAACCCCTACCTCGATAATCGGGATGGATCATTAACAGGGTGATATGGGCTTCTTCTAAAATACTCCAGAAACAACCACAGCCAATCAGTTCAGGAGCATCCAGTGGTTCGGCTCTAGAGGTTAAACTTAAAAACCCAGTTTTAGGATTATCCAATTCCCGTTGATAGCCATCCAGAGTCCAGAGTCCTCCTAAACAGAGCTGATCTAGTTCAACAATTTCAGATAATCTTTCAGAAAGAGGACGAGGACGTTGAATATTTAATAAAATTTCTGACATAAAACAGAGCTATAAATTTAGATTCAATAAATGCTAATTTTATTTACTAATCATGTTATCAATTTTTTCTTGAATTGCTAATTTAATTAAAGACCGTATTAGAAGTAAGCTAAATAAACCTGCTAATCCAAAACCCGCGATCGCGAATTTAAAATAAATAGTTGAAAGTAAAATGCTCGCAGAGAGCAACGTAAAACCCGTTAAACACGCATAAATTAAACTTTTGATTCCTAGATGAATATTTTTTAACAGGCGATCGCTTTCCAAGGAACGAATACGGACTTGCAACTCTCCGCGCTCAATTTTATCCTCTAAATTTTGCAACAATCGTTCCGTTCGATTCGGTCTGTTCCAGCCTTGGATGATCAACGTCTGAGCTTGTTTGGCTAATGAACTCCATAACGTTCCTGTCTTTTTATCCACTGCGACACTCTGAATAAACGGTTGACTAGCAGCAATTAAATTATACTGGGGATCGAGGGCGCGAGCAATGCCATCGAGGGTCATAATTGACTTGAGAATAAAGGTCATCTGGGGCGGCAAGCGAAAAGGTTGCTGTTGAAACATTAGATAAACTTCATCACTAATTTGCTCAAAGGCTCTTACATCAACGGGTTTTTCCCGAAAGTTATCCAATAAAAAAATCACAATTCGTTTGACCGATCGCAGGTCTCCTTTGGATTCTACTAAACCCATGAAAATCAACGTTTCTAAAACCTTATCCACATCTTTTTGGAGGATAGCAAAAAAAGTCTGAATCATTTGATCTTTAGCAATGGTTTTCACCTCAGCCATCGTCCCGAAATCATAAAAAATCAATTCCCCTTCGAGATTCACCGCCATATTGCCAGGGTGGGGATCGGACTGAAAAAAACCATCTAATAATAGTTGTTTGAGATAGGCACAAATTCCCTTTTCAATAACTTTATCTAAATTAATGCCTTCTGCCGCTAAGCTCGCTCGATCATCAACTTTAATCCCTGGTAAATATTCTAGAGTAAGGACTTTTTGAGTGGTATAATCCCAATGAATACTCGGAACTTTAATGCCTGGATAATCTTGAAAGTTTTTTCTGAAACGGTCTGCATTGTGTCCTTCATTGATATAATCAATTTCCTGAAAAAGTAATCCAAAAAATTCGTGATAAATCGCTTCTACTTCATATTTTTGAGTGGCTTTTTTAAATCCAGGGAGCCAGCGTTTACCGAAACGAATTAATTGACGCAGAACTTCAAAATCTAGTTTTAATAATTTTTCTAGCCCAGGTCGTTGCACCTTAACAACGACTTCTTCTCCACTATGAAGTGTTGCCCGATGTACCTGACCCAAGCTTGCCGAAGCTAAAGGAATCATCTCAAAGCTCTGGAATAAATCCTTGACCGATCGCTGAAATTCCTGTTCGATTAACGCGATCGCCTCCTGGGAAGAAAAAGGAGGAACCCGATCCTGAAGTTGACTCAAGGCTTGGATATATTCGGCGGGAATCAAATCCGCACGGGTCGAAAGAGATTGACCAATTTTAATAAACGTCGGGCCGAGATCTAATAAATGATTAACGAGCCATTGGGCGCGACGTTGACGCTGAGGAGAGCTAAGATTCTGGACAAATTTATCCCAAATCAGAAAAAATGAAAAATTAACAGCTATCTTGAAAATTTCTAGCTGTCGTGCAAAGGGAGAAGACTGAGCGCGTTGCCAACGAAACAATTGGGTAGGAATTTGCTTAATCAGCATGAGAAATGGACGGAGCCATTAAACCAAGGGGAAAAGTCAACGTAAAGGTCATTAAACAATCGTTAACATTTTCTGTGGGGGAACAATTTACTGCTATCCTACCATCAAGCTGTTCCACTAGCTCCTTGATAATACTTAAGCCCAATCCTATGCCCGCGATCTTATTATTATCAATGACCCACTGTTCTCGATAGAAAGGATCAAAAAAATAGGCGAGATTTTTAGAGTCAATCGATGGCGTTAGATTACTCAATTTCAGGACAACAACAGGCTTGCCTTTCTCCTGAGATTTTCTGATTTTTAGCGTAATATCCGTATCTTTTAGGGCAAACTTTTTAGCATTAATCAACAATTCATCACAAATCTGTTGTAAATAATTAATATCCGTATCAAAAAACAAAACATCCTGGGGTAAATCTGTCTTAACAGCTATTTTTTTTGAGCATTCAGCCCACTTAATTTCATAACTTGTAACTAACCGTTGAATAAAATCAGTGAAGTTTAGCTTTTGTACCTGGAGAGTCGTTTTATTGAATTTAGACGTTTTTAATTGGAGTATCTTTTCATTAATTTCATTTAATTTGCGCCATTCATGCTCCAGAATATCTAATCTTTGCTGAAGTTTTTCAGGAGACGGGGGATTTTTCCGCAACATCTCAATACCCACGCGAATCGTTGCTAGGGGATTGCGGGTCTGGTCACTCATAATGGTGACAATATTATGAATGAGTTGATCATGACTAACACGCTGTTGTTCTAATTTTTGGCGGGTTGCTTCATACCATTTATTGAGAAGAGAACTTTCATTCGTTGGCACGACACGGCTCAGGTTAGTGGGCTTGATAATTTCTGCTCCGTTCTGGGGAAGCGTCTGGAAAAAATGATTCGCGATCGCCAAACTATCGGCAATCTCAATCAATTGGGCCTCTTGCAGAGAATAATCCTTTTCATCTTGAGACGAACCAACAATCACCATACCATTCACCTTATTTTGGAATACAATACGCAACCCCAAACCCGATCGCATCACCAGATCCTTCGTTATTTGAAAAGCTTGTTGAGAAGTCGTGTTGCAGTTCAATAATAGAGGATATTCTCGATCCTGAACCGCTTTCAACCAAGGATGTTTCAAAACAGGAGAATTTGCCCCCAACAGAACTGTTTTCGATGGTGTCCAGCTTACTCCCTGTAAAGACGACTGACCTACCGCACCAACCAACAAAATGCAAATATTAACATCCAAGGACAGCCCAATTATCTCGGCCATAGCAGGGAGCATTTGCTGAGACTCCGTATAATGACCGATTAGATGAATCAGGCGTTGCCCTAATAACATTTGTGAGATGGGTGGAAAAGTGAGAAAAGGATTGGAGGTAATAACCATACAATACCCAGCATTGCCTAAAAAATGACTATTAACCCTAAATCAAGATTTGATTACAGTAATCAAGATCAGCAGAAGCTCTCGAAAAATGAAATATGGATCAGCGTAATTCCCCAATGATGAACGTTTTACCGCGAACTTCTCAAGGGAATAATTACGGAGTTTATGAAAATTAACAATTTATCAATACCGAAAATGCCATGAGTTTTTTGAAAAACCAGACTTTCTGCTGGAAACGCACTTCCCTTGGTAGAGTGTTATCCTAGTTGTACTAAAAAAGATTGTAAATCCGTATTTTTAGCTTTTTAATCGTCAATAAACCCCTAAACGTCTATCTAGAATTTAATTTAGTCAATTAACTCAGGTAATCAATTTTTTACAGGCAAAAACACCAGCAATATCGGTTAAGAGATCGCCGAGTCCTTCAAGCCAAAAAACCTAGTAGTACTTAAAATATTTTACTTAAGTAATCAGGTATAGGAATATACATTTGACTTTTTCTACTTAGATAGACAAGTATTAGATTGCAGAACAGAGAGTTAAATTCCTAGATCCACCGCAATTCGATGGCCACAGGCAAATCCCGAAAACGCCACCGCATTTAAGCCCTGCCCAGGAAAGGTACTATCTCCCACACAATAAAGCCCAGAAATCGCGGTTCGATTAAAAGGCATCCCCAATAAACCCGCTAATTTGCGCTGGGGAATGGGGCCATAGGTTCCATCCTGACGACCGAGAAAACGACGGTGAGTCCGAGGAGTTCCCACTTCTTGATAATCCAAGGCCCTATCTAGTCCTGGAAAGATGACTTCTAAGCGATCAATCAACTTTTCCGCCGCCGCTTCTTTCTTTGCTTCATAATCCTGGGGAGACAGATTTTGCCATTCTTCTAGCCAGCTAGGGGTAAAGGCATGGATGATGTGATGACCTGGGGGCGCGAGATCGGGATCAAGCAGGGTGGGAATGGAAACAAAAAGGGTTCCCTGCTCCTTTTCCATCTCATCCCAGTTTTCCAATAAAATATGATGACATTCGGTTCCTGGGGGTAAAACTTCGGCCTTGACTCCTAAATGTAAACTCAGAAAACTAGGGGATTTTTGGTAACGTTGTTGCCAGCGTTTTTCCTTTTTTGGCATAGCTTCGGCGGGTAATAATTTGTCAAAGGTATCCCAACGGGTCGCGTTAGAAACAATCCGTTTAGCGAAATATTGCTCTCCATTCGTTAATTCCACCCCGATCGCCTTCCCCTTTTCTAACAAAATTTGCTGAACTTTGGATTTATAGCGAATCTCACCGCCTTTTTTTTCTAAACCCTCCACTAATTTTTGGGCAATTTGACCCACGCCGCCCTTGGGATAATTAATGCCTCCATAGTGGCGATCGCTGAAAACCATCCCCGCATTAATCATCGGCGTTAGATTAGCAGGAACCACTGACCAACAGTAACATTCCATATCGATAAATTTAAGTAATTCAGGATCTTGGATATAACGTCGGGCAATATCCCCCGCATTTTGGGGTAAATATTTGACTAATCCTAAACAAGCCCCAGGATGTTGGAAGAAAACCCGCATCAAATACCCCAATTCTTCCAGAGACAATAACTCCATTGCATTGAGGCAATTAAACACCTGCCAACATTCATCATAAAAACGACGAATTCCCACCTTCTCTTGGGGAAAACGCGCGATTAATTCCTGTAAAAACTTTTCATAATCTCGGTGAACTTTAATCTCTAAATTTTGAGGTAAATGATAATGAATCTGGACAGGATCGGGTAGGGTTTCTAGTTTCATATCCACCGCCGCTAAGGCACGGGTCAATAAATTGGTCGTTCCCTTTTCCCCAAAACCAAAAATCATCGAGGCCCCAACATCAAAGCGATAACCTTCCCGTTCAAAGTAACCCGAACTCCCGCCAGGAATAAGATAGCTTTCTAAAACAAGTACCTTGGCACCCTTCGCGGCTAGTTGGGTGGCGGTGACTAATCCCCCGATTCCTGAACCGATCACAATGACATCGTAGCCTGGCTGATTGACCATCACCCCGTTATTACCCCAATAATTGTTTGCTGATCCTTTATTTTACGACCAAAAAAGAGCGTCATTTAATTATTTTGAAGGTTACTGCGCGTGACTGACCGATCAATAAACCGTGTAAGGTATTAAGTAGAGGGCAAGTTAAAGTAAGAGTCATGGACGCAACAAAGGACATTTTAATTATTGGGGGCGGAATTATTGGCCTCGCGATCGCCGTTGAATTGAGACAAAGGGGTGCAAGTGTTACCATCCTGAGTCGAGATTTTCAAGAAGCGGCCAGTCATGCGGCGGCAGGAATGTTGGCTCCCTACGCTGAACAAATTCCCCCTAGCCCGATGTTGGATCTGTGTACGCGATCGCGAGAAATGTACGCGGATTGGACGGGGAAACTAGAAAATTTAACAGGATTAGAAACGGGTTATAACCCCTGCGGTATTTTGTCTCCCGTGTTTGAACTTCCCGATAATCTTGCGCCTCTTGCCCCCACTTCAAGCTGGCTGAATCAAACAGAAATCCATGCCTTCCAACCAGGCTTAAACCCCGACATTCTTGGCGGCTGGTGGCATCCCGAAGATGGACAGGTTGATAATCGAAAATTAGTCCATACCCTACGGCAAGCGGCGAAAACATTGGGCGTAAATATCCAAGAAGGGGCGGCTGTTCAATCTATCATTCAAAAATCAGGCAAAATCGACAAAATTTTAACAAAAAATCGAGAATATCAAGCTCAAATCTATATTTTAGCCACAGGTTCTTGGTCATCCGAATTAATCCCCCTACCCGTCCGCCCTATTAAGGGTCAAATGTTAGCCCTACGAATGCCCACTCCCCAAAGCTTGGAACGAGTCCTATTTGGCCCGAATACCTATCTAGTCCCCCGAAAAAATGGCCGTCTCATTATCGGCGCAACCTCAGAAGAAGTGGGCTGGACTCCCCACAATACGCCTTTAGGAATGAACGCTCTCTTGCAAAGGGGAATGGGACTTTATCCCCCGATCGCAGACTGGACGATTGAAGATTTTTGGTGGGGATTTCGGCCAGGCACAACGGATGAATTCCCCATTTTAGGGCCGAGTGCCTATGATAATCTAGTTTTGGCGACGGGTCACTATCGCAATGGTATTTTATTAGCTCCCATTACCGCGACCCTCATTGCGGATCTGATTACCCATCAAGTTACCGATCCTTTGTTAAAACCTTTTAACGGCGATCGCTTTTTCGCCTAACACAACTTTTTTTCTAAATTATGACTACTCTGAGTCCTTCTTCCCCTGAGCAAAACGACGACCTAATTATCGCTGGAAAGAAATTTCAATCTCGATTGCTGACGGGTACGGGTAAATATCCCTCGATCGCTGTGATGCAAGACAGTATTAGTACGAGTGGTTGTCAAATTGTGACCGTTGCCGTCCGTCGAGTCCAGACCAATGCCCCTGGTCATGAAGGATTAGCAGAGGCGATCGCCTGGTCAAAGATCTGGATGTTACCCAACACCGCAGGCTGTCAAACCGCAGAGGAAGCCATTCGGGTCGCTCGTTTAGGCCGAGAAATGGCCAAGTTATTAGGACAAGAAGAGAATAATTTCGTTAAATTAGAAGTCATTCCCGATAGTAAATATCTTTTACCCGACCCCATCGGAACCCTAGAAGCCGCAGAACAACTGGTGAAAGAAGGATTTGCCGTACTGCCCTACATCAACGCCGATCCCCTTTTGGCAAAACGCTTAGAGGAAGTGGGTTGTGTGACCGTCATGCCCCTGGGATCGCCCATCGGTTCGGGTCAAGGGATTCGGAATGCGGCGAATATCGGCATTATTATCGAAGAAGCTAAGGTTCCCGTCGTCGTAGATGCAGGAATTGGAACGCCCAGCGAGGCCGCCCAGGCAATGGAAATGGGGGCCGATGCGGTTTTGATTAATAGCGCGATCGCCTTAGCCCATAATCCTGTCGCCATGGCCCAGGCAATGGGAATGGCCGCGATCGCAGGACGTTTAGCCTATCAGTCGGGACGGATGCCGATTAAAGCCTATGCTAGTGCCAGTTCACCCTTAACGGGAGTGATCAAATAAAAGAACAAATAGCTGGAAGAATAAAAAATCAGGGATTGAAGAGTGTCAGTGATGAAACAATCTATCAAATGATTTATGAGGATTACCAAGAGCAGTTATTTTTTTGAGTTTTGTCGTTGCGCTTCATACAATAACAAAGCCGCCGCGATCGCCACATTGAGAGATTCCACCCCAGAAGCCAAAGGAATCCTGACTGTTTCATCCGCTAATTTAGCTAAATCTGGACTTAAACCCGCCCCCTCATTACCCAACAGAATAATACTTGGCCGCGTAAAATCAGTTTCCCAATAGGTTTTAGGTGCGTTCATCTGAGTCGCAATCACCTGAATTCCCTGGGCTTGATAATCTCCAATTAACTTTTTCAAATCAGGACTAGATTGCTTCGGCAAATGGAACCAAGCCCCCGCAGAAGCCCGTAAAACTTTGGGATTATCAAATTCCACACTATCTTCACTCGTCCAAATGCCATCCACACCTGTCGCAACCGCAGAACGAATAATTGTGCCTAAATTGCCTGGATCTTGGATTCTTTCGAGGATTAACCCTAATTTAGGAGACTTTATCGGCCTTAAATTTTGAAAATCTCGGTCAATCGTTGCAATCACCCCATCAGGATTCACCGTCGTAGCCAGTTGTTGCAACACTTCAGCACTCACACATTCCACTCGCCGCGATCGCGTTAAAACTTGTTCGTAAAGTTGGGAATATTTAACTTGCCATTGAGGGCTATAGCAGACAGTTTCTAAGGAACCATTTCCCTCCAAAGCCGTCTCTAGCAGATGTGTTCCTTCTAATAACAATAAATTCTGCTCCTGTCGTCCTTTAGCGCGATGGAGCCTACGAATTTGTTTGACGAGGGGATTTTGCGAACTGGTAATCATGCCGAAATTCGCGAACGACCTTTAAGAACGACTGGCTTTTTTGTTAACTTTCCCTCTCAAGAACTTATTCAACCTTGAATTGAGAAAAGTTGAACTAAATGCGGAACCCGGGACTCGAACCCGGAAGTCCTTGCGAACACTAGAACCTGAATCTAGCGCGTCTACCAATTCCGCCAGTACCGCTTATAGTTTTTTAGTTTTTTTGTAACCGATTAACCATGATGGCGCATAAAAGGTTATTTAGTCAATCTTTTTTGAAAAAAGTTTCTCCCATTATCGGCGATCGCCGTCTGAATTTTAGAAATTTAGTAAAAAAAGCTAGACATTTTACGGCTTTCTAGTATAATCCAGGAGCTAAATTTTTATGTCTATATTTTTTATATCATCATCTAACCATCGGAGGGTAAAGCCATAAAACCTACTCATATTGAAACAAACACCATTACAAATACTTTGGAGTCTGAGAACCAAAATCAGCCCGTTATTGAAATTTTTGGCGGTTCAACCCTAAAAGGCGAAGTGAGAATTAGCGGGGCAAAAAATTCCGCACTGGCCATCATGGCAGGAACGATCCTCTGTTCAGATGATTGCCGCCTACGGAATTTACCCAACTTGGCTGATATCACCCGCATGAGCCAGATCCTCTCTGCGATTGGCGTAAAGATAGAGCAGAATGGAGATATTCTCGATTTTGACCCCAAAAATATTGGTCAATCCCAAGCCCCCTATGAATTGGTTTCCCAATTGCGCGCCAGCTTTTTTGTGATTGGGCCATTGCTCGCCCGTTTAGGAACAACCCGTGTTCCTCTCCCTGGGGGGTGTGCGATCGGGGCGCGTCCTGTCGATCTCCATGTGCGGGGTCTGCAAGCGATGGGAGCCGACGTGCTCATTGAGCATGGAGTTGTCCAAGCCAGTGTTAAAGGCAATCGCAAGCGTCTGACTGGAGCCAAAATTTATTTAGATTATCCCAGTGTCGGTGCAACGGAAACGATCATGATGGCGTCAACCCTGGCGGACGGGGAAACCATTATTGAAAATGCGGCCCAAGAGCCAGAAATTATTGATCTCGCGAATTTCTGTTGTTCGATGGGAGCAAAAATTATGGGAGCAGGAACCAATACAATTGTTATTAATGGGGTAGAACGCCTGCATTCGACGGATTATCCTATTCTGCCCGATCGCGTTGAGGCGGCGACTTTCTTGGTGGCAGGAGCAATTACCCACTCTGAAATTAGTCTTTATCCTGTGATTCCCGCTCATTTGGCTTCGGCGATCGCAAAATTACGAGAAATTGGCCCCAAGGTGATTCTTGATGCCTCTGATCGTATTCGTTTAATTCCTAGCTCTTTAAAAGGAGCCGATATTGAAACCTTACCCTATCCTGGTTTCCCCACCGATATGCAAGCTCAATTCATGGCGTTGCTGGCTATGAGTGAAGGTAGCAGTATGGTGACAGAAACGGTGTTTGAAAATCGGTTACAGCACGTTGCCGAACTTCAACGCATGGGAGCCAATATCCGAGTCAAGGGAAATGTGGCTGTCGTTCAAGGGGTTCCTTTCTTATCGGGTGCGCCTGTCATGTCCACCGATCTCCGTGCTTCAGCGGCTTTGGTGGTAGCAGGCTTGGCGGCTGAAGGTAAAACAACGATTCAAGGCTTAAAACACCTAGATCGAGGCTACGATGATATTGAAGGAAAATTGCGTAAATTAGGCGCGAATCTCCGTCGAGTAAATGTTCCCTCTGAATTGTTGAGTAATCCCGCGAGTTTAGTCTAAATAACTCGACTCATATCGTTTTTATTGAGTTTGGGTTAAGCCGTTTAAGATTGTAGCCCAATACAACTTTGTAATCATTAGAAAATTAGAACAAGTAACTGATCGTCAGAAATGACCCAGTTTTTGTTCTTTTTTTTATGGAAATGAGAGGTATTTTGGTGTTGCAGATAAGCTGTTACGAATTTCGATTGTATAACGATTTTGCTGACAGTTTTGTAACAAGGGGCTTAAGTCCCTTGCCTGTAGCGTTTTAGATAATTAACAGCTTACTTCACAGAAACTTCATTTATTTTTTATACGGTAAGAGTCTGTATCTTAGCTTGCATGAAATCGCCATAAATCGAGGTTAGTTATGGACTTGGTTCAGTTTGCGTTAGTCATCATCGTAGTTGGGGTTCTCTTGTGGCTGGTCAACGACTATATTCCAATGGATAGTAAGATTAAAAGAATTTTGAATATTGTAGTTGTCGTCGCCCTGATTATCTGGATTTTGAAGGTCTTTGGATTATTGAGTTTTCTTCGTGGCATTCGGGTCGGAAGATAACCAATTCTGGTATTGAGCAGATGTTCTCTCTGCTGGCCCAGAGGAAAAAAGAGGAAGAGCTTGATTTTTTCAATGAAGTTACCAAGCTTGGGTTTTCTTGTGGAGAGATTTATTGTAAACTGAATGTTATGCAATCTAAAGTACTCCGCAAAAGGGACTCTTGTTCTGTTGTCGGATAAAATCGGTAACGAAACGCTTTTTTTTGTTTCTCATACCATATTACAGTCAAATGTAAAGCGTCTGGAAATGAGAAGTTTTAAAACCCTTCTTTACTGATAAAAAATTTCTCTGGTTTCTCACGTCATGACTTTTTTTCGTCCCGATCAAGCTTTAAATCAAACTGTCCAGACAATTTTAGACTCAATTTTTCAGGAATTTCCTAGTTTAAAACGGGATCAAATTGCTCTTACTTGGATTGTTTATGATGAGCCAGTAATTGTCAATACGGGCGGGGCCATCTCAGCCGAAGAGTTTTGGAAATATTCGGTGCGGGGTTCTAGTTATCGCAGTTTTGAACGCATTTATCCCGCCAGTTTAGTCAAATTATTTTATCTCGTTGCGATCGCGGAATGGCTAGAAGGTCACATGATCGAGAGTTCCGCCGAATTAGAACGGGCGATTACCGATATGATCGTGGATTCCAGTAATGATGCCACGAGTTTAATTGTGGATACTTTGACGGGAACGACCAGCGGCCCCGAATTACCCGACGCGCCCTTTGAAACTTGGAAACATCAACGCAATTTAGTCAATCGTTATTTTCAAAATTTAGGGTGGGAAGAATTAAACGGAATTAATGTGAATCAAAAACCCTGGAATGAAGGCCCCTACGGTCGAGAACGGGCTTTTGTTGGGAAAATGCTGGATAATCGCAATATGTTAACCACCGATGCGGTTGCTCGTTTATTGCATAGTATTGTTGGCGGTGTGGCGGTTTCTTCGGTGCGATCGCAACAGATGATGAAGTTATTAAAACGGTCTTTAGTCGTCAATCTGCCCGATCCTGGGGAAGAAAATCAGATTACGGGATTTTTAGGGGAAGGTTTACCGAAAAATGCTCAATTATGGTCAAAGGCAGGCTGGACAAGTAAGGTACGCCATGATGCAGCCTATATTGAAATTCCCAACAAACAACCCTATTTATTAACGGTTTTTACGGAAGGTCTGGAAAACGCTAGTAATCCCCAAATTTTACCTTTTATTTCCCAGGCGATCGCCAACCTTTCTTCTGTTGATGATTAAACGGCGATCGCCCGACTTTTGATTTCATTCCAACTTAACGGCATATTGCAAAAAGATAACAGTGAAATTTGAACTTTTTTTATTCTATCACCTAAAATTTCCTTTCATTGAGACTATTCTCTGAAAGATAACCTAACCTCATTATTAATGGTAAATCTTTTCGGCGATCACTTCTCTTTTCATTGTGTTATCATAATCACAGACCGACTAAAAAGAGGAAAAAATAATGGTGCAGTGGTCAGTAAATGTATCACCAGAAACCGATCAACGTTTACAGCGTTTGTTAAAACAAAAAGGACAACAAAAAGACCTTCTATCTCAATATGTTGAAGAAGCAGTTAAAGAGAAATTACGTTTTGAAGAAACTGTTAGTGCAGTTCAAGAACGGAACTTGAGTTATTCTGAAACAGAAATTGAAACTACTATCCAAGAAGCAATCAGAGAAACTCGTGCTACAAATCGTTCTTGATACTAATATTTTAATTTCTGCTTTATTACGAAAAAATACACCGCCTTACTTACTTTACAAAGCCTGGCGAGATTTTCAGTTTGAATTAGTCACTTCATTAGAACAAATTCAAGAATTACAAAAAGTAATGAGCTATCCAAAGTTACACGTTATTTCACAGCCGAAGAAGCTAGAATTATGTTAACAGGGATAACTACTTACGCAATTTCAGTTACTTCTTTGCCGATTGTTTCCTACTCACCTGATCCCGATGATAATCTTATTTTAGCAACAGCGATAGCGGGTCATGCAGATTACTTGTTTAGTGGAGATAAATCCGATTTATTAGCCTTAAAAAAAGTTGAAGATATTGCTATTATAACTGCGCGTCAAGCATTAAATATTTTTGTTAAATAGAGATTTCAAATACATTCAAACATCTAAATTGGTAACTAATCATCCGAAAAGGCGATCAAGACTAATCGATAATATCAGATTCTTGATTAGTGGTTGAATTTTTTGCTTTTTTAGTTCTTTTTTTCTTTTCGGTTTTCAGTAAGGGTGCGGTTAAATTTTCATACAAGTTAAATAAAAATTCTATGCGATTAAGTTCATTGACAAAGGGTTGGGGACGATAACACAAGTCAACGGCTTTATCGAGATTTTGGTGAGCTTTGGTGAGGTCGGGTGGCATGGTTAGGCGATCGTATAAATCGGCAAGGCTACTATTAGGATATTTTGCTCTGGTGTCTAGCACTTTTTGAGCGCAGGTTTCAACTTTTTGTTTTTGTTTATCGGTGATATTTTCTGGAAAGGGATAATTATTATAGACAATGGTATTGGAATAACGATAATCACTTTTTAATCTTCCGCACACATATTTTACCCAAGTCATGTGCATTTCTGATGTTAGGATTCCAAACAAATAATGAGTTCCATTAGGAATTAATAATACTTGATCATTCCCGACTATATTTTGAGACATAAATCCGATAGGAATATATTTTCTTCGCTCAGATGAAACACGAGGTAATAAAAGGTAATCGGTTTTTGGTTGCCTGTTTTCTCCAAAAAGTGTCGGAAAATCTGCTAATTTTTGGGTTGACTCTCGGTTACTTTCACTACGCAATTTTCTAACAGCTTCTACTCTCTGAGTTATACCTTTAAATTTCTTGAGTTCTTCAGGTTGAATATCAACAAGCCAGAAACAATAACGTGAATAACCATTAGATATCTCCATAATACCTGTCTCTTATACACATCTCCGAGCCCACGAGACTAAGGCGAATCT
>ERZ1022729.36-NODE-36-length-15899-cov-6.614491_pt1 | contig 15899 bp, 14 predicted proteins | sample MGYA00520880_ERZ1022729 | MGnify/ENA primary metagenome ERZ1022729 (study PRJEB33162, sample SAMN09537598) | freshwater metagenome | isolation source: freshwater | place: Canada:Alberta | collected 2017-07 | study: EMG produced TPA metagenomics assembly of the...
TTAATAAAATAAAACGGAAATAATTAAACATTATGGATATTATTGAATTACGAAAAATAGCCCACGAAACTCAAGAAAAACAGCTTAAGATCCGTCTTCGATGCTGTAATTCATCGGGTTGTCTCTCTTCTGAAGGAGAGGCTGTTAAAAATAACTTAGAAAAAGCGATCGCCGAAGCAGGACTCGACAAAGAAGCAGAAGTGGTACGGGTGGGCTGTATGGGATTTTGTGGACAGGGGCCATTAGTCGCAGTCGATCCCCTCGGCAGTCTTTATGAACAGGTAACACCAGAGCAAGCTTCTAGCATTCTCAGTACCCTTAACCTGAATCTTCCTCCTGCTGAATCTTTACCGCCCCAAGGAGATCCCAACCACCCCTTTTTTGCGCTACAACACAATATCGTTCGGGAAAATTCTGGTCACATTGATCCCGAAAGTATCGAAGATTATATTAAAACTGGCGGTTATGAACAATTACAGCACGTTATCTATGAACTCAGTCCTGAGCAAGTGATTGCTGAAGTTACCAAAAGTGGGCTACGAGGTCGGGGCGGTGGTGGCTATCCGACGGGCTTAAAGTGGGCTACGGTGGGCAAAATGCCAGGCAAACAAAAATATGTGATTTGTAATGCCGACGAAGGTGATCCAGGGGCTTTTATGGATCGCAGTGTTCTCGAAAGTGATCCCCATCGCGTCTTAGAAGGAATGGCGATCGCGGCCTATGCAGTCGGAGCCAATCACGGGTTTATCTATGTGCGGGCTGAATATCCCTTAGCGATTAAGCGATTACAAAAAGCGATTCAACAGGCGAAAAAATACGGTTTGCTCGGTTCCCAAATTTTTGATTCCACCTTTGACTGCAAAATCGATATTCGGGTCGGAGGAGGAGCTTTTGTTTGTGGTGAAGAAACGGCTCTGATCAACTCCATTGAAGGCGGTCGCGGTAATCCTAGTCCCCGTCCTCCCTATCCCGCCCAATCGGGACTCTGGAAATGTCCGACCCTAATTAACAATGTGGAAACCTTCGCTAATATTGTCCCCATTATTCGAGAAGGCGGCAGTTGGTACGCCAGTATTGGAACAGCCAAAAGTAAAGGCACTAAAGTTTTCGCCCTCACAGGAAAAGTCAAAAATGCGGGCTTGGTAGAAGTGCCAATGGGAATGACGGTTCGCCAAGTGGTGGAAGAAATGGGGGGCGGTGTGCCTGACGGTGGAACCATTAAAGCCGTGCAAACAGGGGGGCCATCAGGAGGATGTATTCCCGCTTCGGCCCTCGATACGCCCATTGAATACGATACTCTCCTCGCCTTGGGAACCATGATGGGATCGGGCGGCATGATCGTCATGGACGACAGCACCAATATGGTCGATATGGCGCAATTCTATATGGATTTCTGTCAAAGTGAATCCTGTGGCAAATGTATCCCCTGTCGGACAGGGACGGTGCAACTCTATGAAATGTTAACTAAACTGCTCAATAAGGAAGCAAAACCAGAAGATATCGAGAAATTAGAAGCCCTTTGTCACATGGTCAAGGAAACCAGTCTGTGTGGTTTAGGACAGAGCGCACCTAATCCCGTGTTGAGTACTTTGCGTTATTTTAAAGACGAATATCTGGAATTAATTAAAACTGAGTCATCCCCAATCTGAGTTCTAGCGATGACAAATTGATTAACTGATTATTGATCGATCAATAATTTCGATTTTATCCAAAAAGTTTATATGACACACAACTCCGTAAGCTTTTTAATAACAATCAGAGTCACAATTTATTAAGGAGCAACTCTATGGCCACGAATCTCCAAGAATTAGAAAACCTGATTCATCAGGTCTCCCTTGCTCAACGAGAATATGCAACTTTTACCCAGAGCCAAGTCGATAGGATTTTTAAGCAAGCCGCAATGGCCGCCAATTCTGCTCGAATTCAACTAGCAAAACTGGCTGTTGCAGAGACGAGCATGGGCGTTTTAGAAGATAAAGTCATCAAAAATCACTTTGCTTCAGAAATTATTTATAACAAGTACCGTAACGAAGAAACCTGCGGCATCATTGAATCGGATGATTCCTATGGATTTCAAAAAATTGCTGAACCCATTGGCTTGATTGCGGGAATTGTCCCTGTCACAAATCCGACTTCTACGGCGGTTTTTAAGGCATTGTTAACCTTGAAAACTCGTAATGCTATTATTTTTTCTCCCCATCCAAGGGCAAAAAAAAGCACCATTGAAGCGGCTAAAATTATTCTCAAGGCAGTGATTCAAGCAGGTGGGCCCGATCATCTGATTGCTTGGATAGAAGAACCGACGATTCAACTTTCCCAGGCTCTGATGCAACACCCTGAAATTAAGTTGATCTTGGCGACGGGCGGGCCAGGGATGGTCAAAGCCGCTTATACATCGGGAAATCCTTCTTTGGGAGTGGGGGCAGGTAATACGCCTGCGGTGATCGATCGCACTGCGGATATTAAAATGGCCGTTTCTTCGATTATTCTCAGTAAAACCTTTGATAATGGCATGATTTGTGCTTCTGAGCAGTCGGTGATCGTTGAAAATGAAGTTTATGACACGGTTAAACAGGAATTCCAAGAACGCGGTGCTTATTTTTTAAACCCTGATGAGGCTGAGAAAATTCGTCAGGTTCTCTTGGTGAATCAACGGCTCAATCCTGAGATTGTCGGTCAATCCATTCAGGCGATCGCGGAACTAGCAGGGATTACCTGTCCACTAGGAGCTAAGGTCATTATTGGCGAAGTGGAGAAAATTGATACGGACGAAGCGTTTGCCTACGAAAAATTGTCCCCAATTTTGGCCATGTATCATGCGGACAACTTCCAAGAGGCAGTCGATAAAGCCGAACAATTAGTCGAATTTGGCGGGCGAGGACATACCGCTTCCCTTTATACCAAGCCGAATAATAATCGCAATATTCAACAGTTTGAAGACCGCATCAAAGTGGCACGCATTTTGGTGAATACGCCTTCCTCTGTCGGGGCGATCGGGGATCTGTATAATTTCCGTCTTGATCCTTCTTTGACCTTGGGTTGCGGCAGTTGGGGCGGCAATTCCATTAGTGGGAATGTGGGGGTTCAACATTTACTTAATATCAAAACCGTCTCAGCCCGTCGGGAAAATATGCTCTGGTTTCGGGTTCCGCCCAAGGTTTATTTTAATTATGGTTGTTTGTCTTTTGCGCTTAAGGATTTAAAAGGAAAACAACGGGCTTTTATTATCACCGATAAACCCTTGTACGATTTGGGCATTACTAAAGAAATTGAAGAAATTTTGGAGGAAATGAATTTTAAATACAATGTTTTTTATGATGTGGAACCCGATCCCTGTTTAGCCACCGTGAATAAAGGACTGGCCGTCATGAATGCTTTTAAGCCTGATGTCATTATTGCGATCGGCGGTGGTTCTCCGATGGATGCGGCTAAGGTGATGTGGTTAATGTATGAGCATCCTGAAATTGAGTTTGAAGGGTTGGCCATGCGTTTTATGGATATTCGCAAACGAGTCTATGATTTACCTCCTTTGGGAGAAAAAGCTCTTCTGGTGGCGATCCCCACCACCTCTGGTACCGGTTCAGAAGTGACTCCTTTTGCAGTTGTTACGGATGAACGGACTGGCATTAAGTATCCCTTAGCAGACTACGCCCTCACGCCTAGCATGGCGATCGCCGATCCCAAATTGGTGATGAATATTCCCAAGGGTTTGACCGCCTACGGAGGAATTGATGCCCTAACCCATGCTCTAGAAGCCTATGTTTCGGTTTTTGCAACGGAGTTTACCAATGGTTTGGCTCTCAAGGCGATCGGTTTGCTTTTTTCCTATCTTCCCCGTGCTTACAAAAATGGAGCTAACGATCCTAAAGCACGAGAAAAAGTTCATTACGCCGCGACGATTGCAGGAATGGCCTTTGCCAATGCTTTTCTAGGGATTTGTCACTCTCTAGCCCATAACTTAGGCGCGAGTTTTCATGTCCCGCACGGACTGGCTAATGCTTTGATGATCTCCCATGTCATTCGTTACAATGCGACGGATACTCCCTTTAAACAAGCGATTTTTCCCCAATACAAGTTTCCCAATGCTAAATTTCGCTATGCCCAAATTGCCGATTATTTACACTTAGGCGGGGAAACGGACGATGAAAAAGTTGAGAAATTAATAGAGGCAGTGGATAACCTCAAACGAGAGATTAATATTCCCCTCACCATTAAAGAAGTTCTCAACGGGCAAGATCAAGACTTTTATGAGGCGGTAGAATCCCTCGCGGAACAAGCCTTTGATGATCAATGTACGGGAGCTAATCCTCGTTATCCACTCATTAAAGACCTCAAGGAACTCTATCTGCTGGCCTATCACGGGATTCCTGCGGTTACGGAGACTGCGAAAGTGTAGCTTAATCCCCCCTAGCTACCCTTTGAAAGGGGGGAAATATCAGCTCAGACGGCAAACTCAAACAATTTTTTCATTATCAACTATCAATTATCAATTATCAATTATTATGTCTGTTATTACTTTAACGATTGACGATACTGCGATCGCGGTTGAAGAAGGTACAACTATCTTACAAGCGGCCAAGGAAGCAGAAATCCCTATCCCTACCCTTTGTCATTTAGAAGGTGTTTCTGATGTTGCCGCCTGTCGTCTTTGTTTAGTCGAAATTGAAGGTAGCAATAAGCTATTACCCTCCTGTGTGACAACCGTGACGGAAGAAATGGTTGTTCATACGAATACGCCTAAATTACAGGAATATCGGCGCATGACCGTAGAATTACTCTTTTCCGAGGGTAATCATGTTTGTGCGATTTGTGTGTCCAATGGCAACTGTGAATTGCAAGATATGGCTATTACGGTCGGCATGGATCACACCCGTTTTCCCTATCGTTTCCCCAAGCGCGAGGTTGATCTTTCCCATCCTCTGTTTGGCATTGACCATAACCGTTGTATTCTCTGTACACGTTGCGTTAGAGCCTGTGATGAACTTGAAGGGGCGCACGTTTGGGATGTGGCCTATCGAGGCGCGGAATGCAAAATTGTCTCAGGTTTAAATCAACCCTGGGGAACGGTGGATGCCTGTACTTCCTGTGGTAAATGTGTGGAAGCTTGTCCGACAGGTTCCATTTTCCACAAAGGCATGACAACAGGTGAAGAACACAAACACAAGGATAAGTTAGCTTTTATTACGAATGCCCGCGATCGCCATGAATGGACAAAGTAATAGGGCTTGGGAATGACAAACAATGACGACAGATGGCAACATCTTAATCCTTATGAAAGACGGTATTCACTATCAGCCATGCAAGCCTATGATGAAATTATGCTTAGAACCACAGATGTTATTGAAATTTCAGAACGTTATCAATTCAGTTTAGAAGAGATAAAACGTGCCAAAAATTTCGCTTTTGGAGATGGTGTCTCCTCCTATGAATTTTCTCCCTCTTCTGATATGGCAGATGCTTGGTTAAGGATGTCATCTGGAAAAGAAACACCTTTAGATGAGGTATTATTAAGGCATGAAATTTATGAATCTGATTTAGTGATTAATCAAGGATTAAAACAATCAGATGCTCATAAATTAGCTCAAGAGAAATATCCTTGGTCTGATCTTTTAGTACAATCAAAAAAGGATAATTAATATGGATGCAGAGAAGAATTTTTTAAAAGCACTAAAATCATGTAATTCTTTGGTTAATGTAAAAGGAGAGCCATCGTCTATTCCTTGTCAAACTATCGAATTATTATGTGGTGTCGCTAAGGAAGAATACTTAGCATTTAGATGGTCTCAATTTCAATATTCGGTTAAAGTTGAAGAGGCTTTAGTCGCTATCGATGAGTATGCTCGAAGTTGTGATAATTGGCGTATTTATAATCAAGATTGTTCTCTTGGTTTTGGAGTTAAAGATCACTGTACGATTCTCAGCTTTTTATTAAACTTGCCTTCGTCTAATTATACAAACTATACAGGTAACTTTAATTCTGCTGAAATCATTTGTGACTTATTACAGGAATGGAGTGGTTTTGATTTTCGTTTACTATTAACACCTTCTCCTGAATTAATTCCCCATTAATGTTTATTCTCGACAAATAAAATTATGAGTAAAATTCGATTTGCAACGGTTTGGTTAGCAGGATGTTCGGGTTGCCATATGTCCTTCCTCGATATGGATGAATTTCTAATCGATTTAGCCCAATTAGTGGATGTAGTTTTTAGTCCTGTGGGTTGTGACCTTAAGGAATATCCCGATAATGTGGATGTTTGTCTCGTCGAAGGCGCGATCGCGAATGAAGAGAATTTAGCATTGGCTCTAGAACTACGAAAAAAAACAAAAGTCGTGATCTCCTTTGGTGATTGTGCCGTCACAGCCAACGTTCCAGGAATGCGAAATATGCTAAAAGGAGCCGATCCCGTTTTGCGTCGTTCCTATTTAGAATTAGGAGATGTGACACCTCAATTACCCCATGAACCTGGTATTGTCCCCGAATTACTCGAAAAAGTTGTTCCCCTTCATCAAGTGATTGATGTGGATATTTTCATGCCTGGTTGTCCTCCCGATGCCCATCGTATTCGAGCTACATTAGAACCGCTTTTAAAAGGTGAACATCCGCTAATGCAGGGCCGAGAAATGATTAAATTTGGTTGAAATACTCTAGGGAGCATTTATGGTATTACTGAAAATATTTTTAGGAATAGTTACTGTTACTCTATTTCTAAGTAGTTTCTTCTTCTTTGCATGGATTGCTTTTGCTGTCGGCCCGATGAGATGTTCACTCCCTAACCGATGCACAACATTACAAGAGAATTTATACGCTGTTTTCAGCATTTTGGTGATGTTAGTTCCTTTTGCTTTTATTGTATTTTCTTTCAAAGGAATCAGTCGATTATAAAAATTTTATTACTCATATTAAAGAGAATCTCATTATGTCTAAAACCATTGTTATTGATCCCGTTACTCGTATTGAAGGTCATGCCAAAATTTCTATTTTCTTAGATGACCAAGGTGATGTGGAAAATGCCCGTTTTCATGTAGTTGAATATCGCGGTTTTGAAAAATTTTGTGAAGGTCGTCCCATGTGGGAAATGGCAGGGATTACGGCTCGCATTTGTGGGATTTGTCCTGTGAGTCATCTCCTTTGTGCGGCTAAAACAGGGGATAAAATTTTAGCAGTGCAAGTTCCTCCTGCGGGTGAAAAGTTGCGGCGTTTAATGAATTTAGGTCAAATTACCCAATCCCATGCCCTGAGCTTTTTCCATCTCAGTAGTCCCGATTTTCTTCTCGGTTGGGACAGTGATCCTGCGACTCGTAATGTTTTTGGGTTAATTGCTGCCGATCCTGATTTGGCACGAGCAGGGATACGGTTACGACAATTTGGCCAAACGATTATTGAATTATTAGGGGCAAAGAAAATTCACTCTGCCTGGTCGGTGCCTGGGGGAGTGCGATCGCCTTTATCAGAAGAAGGTCGTCAGTGGATAAGCGATCGCCTGCCTGAATCCAAAGAAACCTTATATCTGGCCCTGAACCTGTTTAAAAATCTGTTAGATACCTTTCAAACAGAAGTAGAGCAATTTGGTAAATTTCCCTCTTTATTTATGGGGTTAGTCGGCAAAAATGGAGAATGGGAACATTACGGCGGTCATTTGCGTTTTACCGATAGTGACGGCAATATTGTGGCAGATAATCTCAGTGAAGATAATTATCGAGATTTTATTGGGGAATCCGTCGAAAAATGGTCGTATCTCAAGTTTCCCTACTACAAACCCTATGGCTATCCAAACGGCATTTACCGAGTTGGCTCCCTTGCGCGTTTGAATGTTTGTAGCCATTTTGGAACCCCCGAAGCCGATCGCGAATTATTGGAATATCGTCAACGAGTAGGGGGCGTGGCGACCTCTTCTTTCTATTATCATTATGCGCGATTAGTGGAAATTTTAGGAGCCTTAGAAGGCATTGAAAACCTGATTAATGATCCTGATATTACCTCTTCCCGTTGTCGAGCCAAAGCTGATATTAACTGTTTAGAAGCCATTGGAGTGAGTGAAGCTCCGAGGGGGACTTTATTTCATCATTATAAAGTAGATGAAAATGGCATTATCCAGAAAGTAAATTTGATTATTGCCACAGGAAATAATAATTTGGCGATGAATCAAACCGTGACTCAAATCGCTAAACACTATATCCACAATAATAATGTGACGGAAGGCTTCTTAAATCGGGTAGAGGCAGGAATTCGTTGTTATGACCCCTGTTTAAGTTGTTCCACCCACGCGATCGGGCAGATGCCTTTGATGATTGAAGTTGTAGATAGTCAGGGTGAAGTGATTAATACTTTGCGGAGAGATTGAGCTAGAGTTTCATTATAAATGAATGTTTGTCAGATAGGTTGTTGGCTTGTGAAATGCTTAATCAATTAAGCTTTCAAGGTTTAACTGCCTATTTTTTTGTTGACTAAACTGATAAAAAATCAAAACAAAATTTTCATATGTACACAAAATAAAAAAGAATCTATAAATTTTTAACCTATTAATAGAAAGTTGAAATAAAGATTATTCAGTAATCTATTTGTAAGTTGTTCGTCGTCCAAAATTCATATCGGCAAGGAACTTAAGCCCCTTGTTACAAAACATGAGGGATTTGTGATAATTTACCTCTGGTTCCAGACAAATTTGTGGCCACGAGAGAAGAAGGCATTGAGCTTCCTGAACCCCGTTCCAAAGTTCTTTGATGGCGTGTTGTTCGCTCAATAACACCCATTGGAAGGTACAAAAGATGATGCCTGATGTATGTTTTTTCGTAAAGCCCGTGAGCAAGAAGCTTTTAGAAAGACAAGAAGACACAAACTTGTTCGGAACCAGATTTACCTATCTAGCTTTTGTGAATTTAACAACAGTCCCTATTTGTTTCCATTGATGCCTTAAAGTTATCCCGTTAGGATAAAAAATTTAATATTTGCTAAATTAGCGTTGTTGTTTTATTGCAGTCTAGTCGCAACATTGAGTGACTATTTTGTTTGAGAAGTCTTGTTTTATAAGCATTCCAGCCTTTTTCATCTATGCCATAATTGAGCAAAATCCTGTTAAGCCCAACTCTCTTGATAAATATTCCAGTTTCATAAAACCTCCACAGATCGGGCAAATTAATTTCTATATTCACAAAAAAATCACAAAAATGTTGCATAAATATTCCATGTTCACAAAAAACTTAAGTCAGTGCTTGTGTTCACAAAAAAATCACAAAAATGCTGTATCAGTAGTTTATGTTCACAAAAATCTTATAAAGACCATGAGCATGAATCATTCAGAAATTACTTTTAAAATATGGGGCGATCGCGCTCTTTTTACCCGTCCTGAATTTAAAACGGAGCAAGTCACCTATGACGTAATTACCCCTTCTGCCGCCAAAGGAGTCGCGGAAGCCATTTTTTGGAAGCCAGAAATTCGCTATGAAATTCTTAAAATCGGGGTTCTACACCCGATCCAAAAAGCCTCTATTCTTCGCAATATGATCAAATCTCGTCAATCCGAACGAATGGGCAAGCAAGGTGGTGTGATCGAAATTGAATGCGATCGCACTCAACGCCATGCACTGATTCTCCAAAATGTAGCCTATCTAATTACGTTACAGATACATCTTAAAGATCATGCCACAGAACCCTTGAGGAAATATTTAGAAATTTTTCGACGGAGATTAGCCAAGGGGCAATGTTTTCAGCAACCCTACTTTGGTTGTCGAGAATTTATCGCCTATTTTGGTGAACCCGATGAAAATGACCAGCCATTAAAGTCCCTCAAAACCGATTTAGGATTAATGCTCCATTCTATCAATTTTACAGCAGAAGGAACACGACCTAATTTTTTTCAAGCTTCTATTGAATCAGGCATAATGGAGGTCAGTTTATGACAATTCTTCAGGAATTAGTTCGATTTAGTGAAACCATTGATCTACCCGCCCAGAGCTATGCTGAATCAGTGGTTTACTACGAAATTACTTTAAATATTGATGGTAGTTTTAAACGGATACGCTCCCTAGAAACCCCAGTTCAGGATCGAGAAGGAAATCCCAAAAAACCAAGAATCGGGAAAAAATTAAGCTGTCCCCACATTCGACGAAATGCTATTCAAGCTAAATTAATTACAGATACAGCAGAATACATTTTCGGTATGGGTAATAAGGCTCAAGCTTATTTGAAGTTGCTGGAAAATTGTTACCAATTCACCCAGGAACCTGCCGTTCAAGCCATTCTTATTTTTCTTGAATCTTCTCCTTTAAAAATTATTCCTGGACTAAAAGAAATAGAGGCGAAACAAGTCATCACTTTTCGCATTAACGAAATGGAAAATTTAGTCCATAATTTACGCCCAGTCCAAAAATTTTGGGCCCATTATGTGGATGAAATCACTGGTGGCGATCGCCCGAAAATGCAGTGTTTGGCCACAGGAAAAATAGCCTCAGTGACGACTAAATTTGCCTTACCCATTAAAGGTGTACCAGGCACAACTACTCAGGGCGGTTCTCTCATTAGTGCCTATTCTAGTTCCTGTTCTTCCTACAAACTTTCGGGAGCATTAGTTTCTCCCATTAGCGCGATCGCCGATGAACAATTTTCCCAGGCCTTGAATTATCTATTACGAGAAGACCGACATCATCTCACCATTGGCAATATAACCTACGCCTTCTGGAGCGATTCGGGAAAAATTGATAGTAACTTTTTTGAATCTCCCGATGACCCATCGGTAAAAGATTATCTCAATTTCGTCAATCAAACGGATACGACCCTTAACCCTGAATGGCAAGTTCATATTCTTGCTTTAACAGGAAATAGTGGTCGATTAGTCGTGCGAGATTGGATGGAAATCAAAGAATTAGACTTCGCCAAAAATTATCAAACTTGGCTGACAAATCAAGAAATCATTGGCTGGAATAACATCGAAGAACGCGGTCATTTAAACATCTGGCAACTAGCGCGCTCAACAGTTCGAGACAGCAAAGAAATGTTACCCCGTACCATTAATGCGTTCTTTCGTAATGCAGTTTATGAAGAATCTTTACCCATCAGCTTAATTCAAAATGTTTGTCATCAAAATCGAACCGAGCGAGATGTAAATTATTTTCGGGCAGTCGTTTTAAATCAATTTATGGATAATCAAAAAAAGAGAGAAATTATGATTACAACCCAAGAAAAAATTGCTTTTGAGTATGGTCGCTTACTGGCAGTTTATGCCCAACTTCAGCGACAGGCCCAACATAAAAAAATCGCTTTACCGAATACAAATGCCATGAAATATTATGCTTCAGTCGGTTATTCTCCCGTGATGATGAGCCATCGCTTGGCATCAGCCGCAACCAACCATATGACAGCCTTGGCCCGCCACCCTAATAAAAAACTACTACCCCTCTTTCTGGGCAAAGTTTCAGAAATCAAAGCTAAAATTGCTGAACTTTCTCAAAAATCCAAAATTCCCACCTTTTTTAGCCCCGAATGCCAAGCTGAATTTGATTTAGGTTTTTGGCAAGAAATTCAATATACCCGTCAGGCAGTCAAAGAGATTGAACTAGCTAACGAAGATAATCTGATCCCTATTTCAATGCAACATAACTACACTGCTATTTCCCAAGAGGTAAATTAAGATGAGCATCCATTTAGATCCTACTAAAAAACACGATTTTATCTGGTTATTCGATTGCATAAACGGTAATCCCAACGGAGATCCTGATGCCGATAATTCCCCGCGTATCGATTTACAAACAGGTCACGGATTAGTCTCAGATGCCTGTCTTAAACGAAAAATCCGTAACTATATTACCCTCACCACCGACGAACGTATTTTCATCTCCGAGGGAGCCATTCTGAATGATGCCATTGATGAAGCGATCGCCGCCAAAGGTTTAGAGGAAAAATTAGACAAAACCAAAAAACGTTTGACCGATCCCAAAGATGTGGCCGAAGCTAGGAAGTGGATGTGCGAAAATTTTTATGACATTAGGATGTTCGGTGCCGTACTCTCGACGGGGAAAAATGCGGGTCAAGTGCGGGGAGCCGTCCAATTAGGATTTGGCGAGTCATTAGATCAAGTTTTACCGATGAATTTATCCATTACTCGCTGTGCCGCCGCAGACGAAAAAGAAGGCAAGGATAATAAAACAATGGGTCGCAAAAACATTATTCCCTACGGTCTTTATAAAACCTATGGCTTTATTTCTCCCCAATTTACACAACAAACAGGCGTTACTTCTGGAGATCTAGAGCATTTTTGGGAAGCCTTAGTAAAATGTTTTGAAATGGATCGGTCTTCTGCCAGGGGATTAATGGCGACTCAAGGAGTCTGGATCTTCAGTCATGACAGTGCTTTAGGCAACTATCCGACCCATAAATTATTCAATTTATTGAAAATTGAGTCTTTAGCGGAATATCCTCGCCATTTTAAGGATTATCAGGTTAACATGAATGTGGAACTCCCCCCAGGAATTTCCTTAACTTACTTAAATTAACACCACGTTCTATCAATTCACCAACCTAATGATAGAACTTAGATTAAAATTACTCTGAAATCTAAATTCGTAACAGATTAACAATTCTTTTTAGTAGGAATTGAGGATTGAAACGTTTCATCAGTTAAAATTAATTCACCGTTACTAAAGTAACAATTCTCTCCCATAAGAATTGAGGGTTGAAACCATCTTATAATTTAATAATTGATTAATTGATGGGTCAAAAAATAGACTCATCACGACTCTTTTAAAAAGAGTTGAGGATTGAAACATTCTAAGGTATTCTAAGTGTATCCCAGTTCCCTAAAGAGGGAATTGAGGTTTGAAACGGGCTACTGGCCCCTATGGGGTAGGGGCTAATGGTAAACGGTTTTCTCGACAAGAAACTGAGGATTGAAACGGGCTTCTAGCTCCGATTTATTGGGAGCTAATCGTAAAGTAATGTTACTACGATTTTTCTAGGAAAAATTGAGGGTTGAAACAAGTTTTTTTGAACATATCTAATAAAGGGTTTTGGCGGGGCTACAGTAGTTTGCGATCTGTGTTCTATCAAGAGAGATCAATATACTGTTAGTTGCCGTCATCAGTAGGTTTTTTCTTGCGCTTACTCTACTGTTCATTAACCACTAGATGAGGATTAGATTTTTCAATCTTCTTTATGATGCCAGTCATTGAGGATACTGCCACAAAAACTCGGCTTGAACTGCACCAATGCTTTTTTTGATTTCCCCCCAATGAGGATAAGACCCTAAGCCTTAATTTAATAAGCTTCAATCGCGCCATCAAGCTTACTCTATGAACTGCTAAAACTAATGCCAGGAACGAGACTTGAACTCGTGACACGAGGATTTTCAGTCCTCTGCTCTACCAACTGAGCTATCCCGGCTTTTTTTCGTGCTTAACTAATCTAACAAACATAGGGGCGTTTGACAAGCATAAAATTTATTTTTTCTGCCGAGCATGGAGTTTTTTTAGTTATCACCTGCGTTAATCTAGTCAAGAAAGAACATTTCTAAGGTCGAGGGGAATCACCAAGCTCTTAGGTTAAGATTAAGTTTAGGCTGATGGCCTTTCCGCATTTATCTCGTTTGATTAAATGATCTAATGGTTTGAGCTAGTTCCAGTAATTATGAGTTTAACTCCCAAAAAAAAGCTAAAATTACCGAATTTATCCCCTGTGGGTAGCTTGTTGTTGGCTTCAGCTGGTGTCCTTTTTCTGATTGCTTTTTTTTTCCCGCGATCGCCAGAAAAGATTCCGTTACGACCCTATAGCCAATTTCTCAATGAGGTAAACAAGGGAATGGTTGCCCGTGTGAAGGTAGGCGATCAATTAATTCTCTACCAACTCAAACCTTCTTTATTGCAACCTGGTGCCGATCTATTTAAGATGCCCAGTAATCCCCTGAAAACGGAAACGGAATCGAAAAACCCCTTTCATAGTACGGGGGATATTAGTGAAAATAAGAGTAGTCCGACGAAGAGCAACGAAGAACCCTTATTGGGAACAATTCCCCTCCATGATCCCCAACTTCCCGAACGGTTACAAAAAAAAGGAGTTCTCTTTGAAGCGGCTCCTGCTCCTTCCCCCAATTGGATTTCAACCCTATTAGCTTGGGTTATTCCGCCCCTGATTTTGGTTTTTGCGATGCAATTTATTCTGTATCGGGGAGAAGATAAGCATTCTTTGGCTTTTGGCAAGAGTAAGGCGAAAATGTATGTGGAGGGAGAATCGGAAAAAATTACGTTTATTGATATTGCGGGGGCAGAAGAGGCAAAGACCGAATTAGTAGAAATTGTAGAATTTTTAAAAAATCCTGAACGGTTTCACAAAATTGGCGCACGTATCCCCAAGGGGGTTTTATTGGTTGGGCCGCCAGGGACGGGAAAAACCCTACTGGCTAAGGCGGTGGCGGGAGAGGCCCAGGTAACGTTTTTTAGTATTTCTGCTTCGGAATTCGTAGAATTGTTTGTGGGAACGGGGGCCGCACGGGTACGCGATTTATTTACCCAAGCTAAAGAACAGGCTCCTTGTATTATTTTTATCGATGAGTTGGATGCGATCGGTAAGTCTCGCAGTGGCGGACAATCTTCGAGCGGGAGCAATGATGAACGGGAACAAACCCTCAATCAGCTATTAACGGAAATGGATGGTTTTAATGCCAGTGATTCGACGGTGATTGTTTTAGCGGCAACCAATCGCCCTGAAACCCTTGATCCTGCCCTATTGCGTCCAGGTCGATTCGATCGCCAGGTATTGGTTGATCGCCCTGATTTAGCAGGAAGATTGGCGATATTAGAAATTTATGCCAAAAAAGTTCAACTACAAGAGGGAGTCGAGTTAAAGAGCATTGCCACCCAAACGCCAGGATTTGCTGGGGCAGATTTAGCGAATTTGGTTAATGAAGCGGCTCTGTTGGCGGCCCGTGATCAACGAGACAAAGTTATTCTCAAGGATTTTCAAGAGGCGATCGAACGGGTTATTGCGGGTCTAGAAAAGAAAAGCCGTGTTTTATCGGAACAGGAGAAAAAAATTGTCGCCTATCACGAAGTTGGTCACGCCGTTATTGGAGCGGTTATGCCAGGCGGCGGCAAGGTTTCTAAAATTTCTATTGTGCCGCGTGGTCTATCAGCTTTGGGTTATACCCTTAAATTACCGACAGAAGACCGCTTTTTGATGACAGAAATCGAGTTCCGTCAACAAATCGCCATGTTACTAGGAGGGAGAGCCGCAGAAGCGTTGATCTTTCAGAGTGTGACCAATGGAGCTTCGGATGATTTACAACGGGCAACGGATATTGCCGAGCAAATGGTGACGCTCTATGGCATGAGTAAAGCTTTAGGCCCTCTAGCTTACGAAAAACGGTCTGCTAATAATTTTTTAGGGAATGGGCAAGCTAGTCCCCGCCGCTCCTTGAGTGAAGAAACAGGAAAGGCGATCGATGAGGAAGTGAAACAGATTGTAGAAGTCGCCTACGAGCAAGCTTTACAAATTCTTCGGGATAATCGAGAGTTGTTGGAAACGATGACCAGTCAATTATTAACAACGGAGGTTTTAGAAGGCGATGAATTACAATCTTTATTAAATCAGGTTCGTCCTTTGGAAGTCATCAGCCAAAGTTGATAAAATAGGACTGAATATTTAACCAAAAGTCGTTTATTCAATTTGTGACAATTATGGGTGGAATTATTGGATTGGTTTTAGGGCTTGTTTATGTCGGCGGAATCTGGAAATTTTGGTCGGGTTATTCTCAGACAAATTTTAGCCGTAGTTTGCCGAGTCGGATTACGCTTTCTTTGCTTTGGCCTGCTTTGTTGGTGATTAATCCCGCTTATCGTAAAAATTTTCAAAAGGCTTTAAAAGGGAGAAATTAAGGGTAAATCATAGATTGAGATTGAATCCTAGCTAAATC
>ERZ1022729.38-NODE-38-length-15821-cov-5.074337_pt1 | contig 15821 bp, 16 predicted proteins | sample MGYA00520880_ERZ1022729 | MGnify/ENA primary metagenome ERZ1022729 (study PRJEB33162, sample SAMN09537598) | freshwater metagenome | isolation source: freshwater | place: Canada:Alberta | collected 2017-07 | study: EMG produced TPA metagenomics assembly of the...
TGTATAAGAGACAGCCCCAACACCGTGCGCATCTCGCTGGAGCGCGGGGGGCGGCGGTCGGTCATGGTTGGCGCATCCCTCGGTGCGGGCCGTGTACTCGTCACGGAAATCGACGGGTACCCGGTGGAGGTATCGGGCAACCTGCACACGATCGTTCTGGTGGCGCACGACGTGAAGGGTTCGGTGGCTCGCATCGCCGGCATTCTCGCGGAGGCCGATGTGAACATCGCCACGCTCAAGCTGTCGCGGAAACAGCGGGGAGGCGACGCGTTCATGGTCATCGAGGTGGATGACCAACCTCGTGAGGCCGTGCGCGACGCCATTCGGGCGCTTCCGTGGGTAACGTGGGCCTTCCGCCTCGACAAGGTGAGTGCATGACCGCGCCGCTGCGCGCAGGAGCACGCTGATGTTCAAGAGTCTGGCGGACGCGATCCGCGAAGCGGAAGCGCGGCAGACCACTCTTGCCACCGTCGCGCTCGAAGCCGAAGCGCAGGACCAGGGGCGCCCCGTGGAGGAGATCCGTGATGCGCTGCGGCGCGCGCTGCAGGTGATGCGTGGCGCCGTCGATCGCGGTCTGGTGGGCGACCTGCGCAGTGCGTCGGAGCTCGTGGGGGGCGATGCGGCCAAGCTGCGTACGGGGCCGGCCGGCCCACTGGCGGGCACGGCCTTCCGCGACGTGCTGGCGCGGGCGCTGGCGGTGCAGGAGGTGAACGCGGCCATGGGGGTAATCGTGGCGGCGCCCACCGCGGGCGGTGCCGGTGTCCTCCCCGCCGTGCTCACGGGACTGGCGACCGCCCAGGGGATCGATGACGAACGCGTGGTCGATGCCCTCGCCACGGCCGGTCTCATTGGCGCCGTGGTGGCGGAGCGGGCTTCGCTATCGGGGGCCGAAGGCGGATGTCAGGCTGAGACCGGTGCCGCGGCCGGAATGGCCGCCGGCGCGGCCGTGGAAATGCTCGGCGGCTCCCCGCGCCAGGTGGGGCACGCCACGGCGCTGGCGCAGCAGGGCACGCTCGGGCTGGTCTGTGATCCGCTCGGCGGTCTGGTGGAATTGCCCTGCGTCTTCCGCAACGCCACCGGCGCTGCCATTGCGCTTGCGGCCATCGAAATGGCCATGGCGGGCGTCGAATTCGCGATCCCGGCCGACGAAGTGATCGACACGATGGGGGAGATCGGCGCGAGCATGGACGTGCGCTACCGCGAGACCGCCGGCGGCGGGCTGGCGGCCACGCCGACCGGACGCCGACTCGCGCGCGAGCGCCTGTACGAGCTGAAGCGCACCGGTGGGTGAGCGGGGGGGCGCAGTAGGCGGGGGCACCGCTACGGCGGCCGCTGCTGCCGCTGCGTGGCGCGCCTGTCTGCTGCTGACCGGCCTGCTCGTGGCGGGGTGCGATCGCGTGGGAGGCGGCCAGCTGGGGTGGGTGCGCCAGGGCGACGCGGTGCTGCGCGAGACCCACCGCAGTGGCCGCTTCGCTGACGACGCGCTGGAAGAAGCGTCGGGCGCCGTGGTGTCGGTAGGTGAGCCCGGCGTGATCTGGAGTCAGAACGACAGCGGGAACGACGAAACGCTGTTTGCCTTCGACAGCACGGGGCGCGCCCTCGGGCGGGTCGACGTGAAGGGGGCGAAGAACCGGGACTGGGAAGCGCTGGCCACCGGACCATGCAATGAGGGACAGTGCCTCACCATTGGCGACGTCGGTGACAACGCGGCCATTCGCGGAAAGCTCACGTTGTACCAGCTCGCGGAGCCGCGCGCCGCCATTGGCACGGTGCGGGTGCTGCGGTCGCTCGATGTGCGCTATGCCGATGGATCGCACGACGTGGAGGCGATGTACGCCGGCGCCGATGGCGGCCTGTGGCTGGTGACCAAGCGCCCCGCGCGAGGTGCCGGCGGTGCGTGGCGCCCGGTGCGCGTGTACCATGTGCCCCGGGCGGCGTGGGGACAGGGGGCCGAGTATACGGCGGCGGTGGTGGACTCGCTGCCGCTCATCCCCGAACGTGGCACGGCGCACAACTGGGTAACCGACGCCAGCCTATCGGCGCCGCTGGTCGACGGCCGGCGACGCCTGGCCCTGCTCTCGTATGGCGCGGTGCATGTGTTCGATGCCGATCCGGCCACCGGACGTCCCGGTGCCCTGGTGGCCCGATGTGCCCTCCCCATTCGCGAGGATACCGCCGAGGGGCTCACCTGGCTCGCCGACGGCCGTCTGCTGCTCGTCACCGAGGGGCGGCAGGGCGCGATCTATGTCGGCCGCTGTCCCTGACCCGTTTGCGGCGTATCTTCCGCGGTGGGCGTGGGTCGTGTCGAAACGAAACCGCGCCCGCTCCCGTACGGCTCAGCAACCGAACCTCAAGGGAATCGAACATGGTCACGCGTGAAGACATCGAGGCATTCCTCGACCGGCTCAATGCCGACGGCGCCACGTATCAGGAAGTCGAACCCGGACTCTGGGTGGTGAAGCCGGGTGGCGCACTCGATTTCGATGTCGTCGTCACCCACAACCCGCCGGTGGTGCTGTTGCGCGTGAAGGTGATGCCCCTGCCGGCAGACGCCGCCGAATCGGCCGCGCTCAACCGTCGCCTCCTGGAGCTGAACGCCACCGACCTGTTGCATGGCGCGTACGGAATCGATGGCGATGCCGTGGTGCTCACCGAGGCGCTCGAACTTGCGCACCTCGACTTCGAAGAGTTCCTGGCGTCGTTCGAAAGCATGACACTTTCGCTCACCGGACATTTGCGTGAGCTGGCCGCCTTCCGCGAGGCTCGCTGATCCATGGGTATCTTCGATCGTCTTTCGACGCTGATCAAGTCGAACCTGAACGACCTCATCTCCTCGGCGGAAAACCCCGAGAAGATGCTGAACCAGATCATCGTCGACATGCGCAATCAGTTGGCGAAGGCCAAGCAGCAGGTCGCTGCCGCCATCGCCGACGAGAAGCGCCTCAAGGATCAGGCGGAAGCCGAGTTCAAGCTGGCCGACGACTGGGAGAAGCGCGCCATGCTCGCGGTGCAGGAAGGGCGCGACGACCTGGCCAAGCAGGCGCTCATGCGTGGGCAGGAGCATCTCGAGCACGGGCAGCAGCTGGCGGCCACCTGGGAGGCACACAAGCAGGAGACCGAGAAGCTCAAGCAGTCGCTGCGCGATCTCAACGACAAGATCGAGGAAGCGAAGCGCAAGAAGAACCTGCTGCTGGCGCGCCAGCGGCGTGCCGAGGCCCAGGCGCGTATCTCGCAAACGATGTCGGGGCTGTCGGAGAACTCGGCGTTCGAAGCGTTTGCGCGCATGGAGGAGAAGATCACCGCCAACGAGCGTCAGCTGCAGGCCGCGCAGGAGATCGACGAGGAGTTCAGCGGCGATCGGCTGGCCGGCGAGTTCAAGCAGCTCGAGCGTGCGTCCGGTGGCGTGTCGGCCGACTTGCAGCTGTCGGCGCTGAAGCAGCGTATGGGCATGCTGAGCGCTGGTGCCCCGGCACCGTCGCGTCAGCTTGGCGCAGGGCCCACGGAGGCGGCCGCTCCGGCCGCCCCGCCGGCGCAGCTGCCGGCCTCGACGTCTCCCGCGGCGGCATCCGACGCGAAGACCGCCGAAGCCGATCTGATCGCCGAAATCGAGCGGCTCGGGCAGACGAATCCCGGGCGCTGAATCGGCGGGTTGATCCTGCCCCAGGGTAGCAACGCGGCGTCTCCGTAGGCACGGGGACGCCGCGTTGCCATGGCGCCAGGGTGTGGCGCCGCGTGGCAAAGGTAGGGTGTGCACGATTCCGATGACACACGCCGCGCGTGCATCGTGCATCGTGACGCATGACCTCTTCATCGCGTCCGCTGCTGTCGCTGGTGAACGCCTCCGCCGAATGGCAGGCGGGGCTTCCCCCACTGTGCCGTGCAAGCGTGCGGCTCCTCGATCGGGTGCACTTCAGCGTGCGGCAGGGCGACTGCGTCGTGGTGCACCATCGCGACCCGTCCAGCGCCACGGTGCTGCTGGCCGCGCTGCGTGGTCACGGTGCAATGACCCTGGGCGCGCACCTCACTGGTGAACGTCGCGTCGGCACGGGGGTGCGCATTCGGCGCTGCAGCATCAGTCTCGAGGCAATGCAGGCGGTGCAGGAGGGATGGGGCAGCGCGCCTTGGGAGGCGGCGGCATCACTGGGTCGCGCCGTGGTGTATCTGCTGCGCGCCACACGGCGGCGGCCCGAGGTCGCCGGTACGCGTCAGCAGTGGCGGCAGTGGGCGCAGCGCGCACGTACGGCCGGAGACGCCCTGGTGCTGGTAACCCAGCACGTCGCGCACGGCGACGATCCTGCTGACGCACGGCCTCGCGCCGCGCTGCATGAACCGGCACCGCACGGGTATTCCCTGTCCGGGGAGGGGAGCCGGGTGATGCGCCTGCACCACGGACGCCTGTTCGACATGCCACCGTGGGAATGATGGGTCACCTGCGGTGGTGCCAACGCAACGCGCCCGAGGCCGAAGCCCCGGGCGCGCCGGTTGAACGAATGGTGGCGAGGCCGCTCGGCCTTACTGCCCCAGCTGATTGGCCGGGGTGCTGGCCGGGTAGTAGCGGTGGCGCACGGCGCTGCGCTTGGCGTCGATGTCCCACAGCGTGCTCTGCACCATGATGCCACGCATGCGGCGCTGGTTGGTGATGGGAGCCGGCGTGTAGCTGGTGCCCACCACAGGCGGCAGCGGCGCAAGCGCTTCATGCGCGATCACGTCAGCGACGTTGGGGTACTTCACCGTCCCGTCGGTCTTCTGCATGATGAAGACGCGGCCCACGACCGGGCGCCCGTTGATGAGCGTCTGCCCCGTCACGGGGTCCACCGGCCAGGCGGCGGGCGCGGCCGGCGCCGGAGCCGCGGCGGCAAGGGCTTCGGGCTGAAGGGCATCGGTCATCGCGGGCGCCAGCGAATCCTGCACCGCCAGCGAGTCGGTCGCGGTGCTGTCCGGCGCAGAGTTCTGCCCGGCCGACGAGTCGGTGGCCGGTGCGGCGGGTGCCGCCGGCTGGGAGGGGGGCGGCATGACCACGACCTGAGCGGCCCGACCGCTGCGCGCCGTAATGCCCACGGCGATCAGGGCCGCCACGACGGCGGCGTAGCGGGCGCGGGATGAACGCGGTGACGAGAACGATGCTGCAGGCATGGTCGGTACCGGACGAGGGTGGGGAGCCGAGGGGGTGACAGGCCCCCTACATTCAACGCGTTACTTTGCGTGGAGATCCCGCGCGTTTCAAGGTTTCTGCCTCCGCCACCTGCGCCAATGCCCGAGTTCCGCCTGTACAACACGCTCACGCGCCGCGTCGAGCCGTTCGCGCCCGCCGATGGACAGACGGTGCGCATGTACACGTGTGGACCCACGGTCTACAACGCGGCCCACCTCGGCAATTTCCGCACGTTTCTCTTCGAGGACCTGCTGCGGCGGGTGTTCCGGTTGGCCAGCTGGCAGGTGGAGCAGGTCATGAACCTCACCGACGTGGATGACAAGATCATCCGCAAGGCGCAGGCGAATGGCCAGCACATCCTCGAGGTCACCGAACCCTATACCGAGCTCTTCCACACCGACCGCCGATACCTGCGGATCGAGGACGCCGAGCGGTACCCCAAGGCCACGGAGCACATCCCGGAAATGATCGCGCTGGTCGAGCGGCTGGTGGCCAACGGCGTGGCCTACGTGGCCGACGACGGGTCGGTGTATTTCGCGATCGACAAGTTCGCCGATTACGGGAAGCTCTCGCAGCTCGACAAGCGCGAGGTGAAGAGCGGGGCGCGGGTGGCGCAAGACGAATACGCCAAGGAAAACGCCCAGGACTTTGCGCTCTGGAAGGCGGCCAAGCCCGAGGATGAGGCCACCGGGGCCGCCTGGGACTCGCCCTGGGGGCGCGGTCGTCCCGGCTGGCACCTGGAGTGCTCGGCGATGGCCATGAAGTACCTCGGCGAGACGTTCGATCTCCACGCCGGGGGCATCGACCTCATTTTCCCGCATCACGAGGACGAAATCGCCCAGAGCGAAGCGGCCACCGGCAGGCAGTTCGCGCGCTGCTGGTGCCACGGGGAGTTCCTGCTCACCGATGGCGCCAAGATGGCCAAGCGTGTCGGTAACGTGGCCAACGTGGTGGAGTTGCGGGAGCAGGGGATCAGCGGCACCGCCTACCGGCACTTCGTGTTCAGCGCACACTACCGCAAGCAGCTCAATCTGGGCGAGGACTCGCTCGAGCAGTCGCGGGCGGCGGTGAACCGCATTGGGGCCTTTGCCAGGCGTCTGGCCGAGGCGACCGGCGCCACCCCGGCTCTCGCCGCTGCGGCCACACGGGCGGAGAAGGCGTTTCTCGACGCCCTCTTCGACGACCTCAACGCCCCCGAGGCCATGGCGGCGCTGTTCACCTTCATCACCGAGGCCAACCGGGAGCTCGACGCCGGGGGAACGGACGGGGCCGCGCTGGAACGGGCGCGGGCGGCGTTCCGTCTCATGGATTCGGTGCTCGATCTCGTCCCCGAGCAGGATACGGAAAGCGAGCTGGCGGCCTGGGTGGAGGAACGGCTGGCCGCCCGTCGCGCGGCCCGGGAGCGCCGTGATTTTGCCGCCGCCGACCAGGTGCGCGCCGAGCTCACGGCGCGGGGCATCCTCATCGAGGATGGCCCAGGCGGGACGCGCTGGCGACGCGGCTGACGGTCGCGGCGAGTGGGGCGGGGGAGCTACCGCGCGGCACCCCGCCCCATTAGCATTGGGGTCTCTGGGAGTTCGGGTCCTTTCTGCTGACGTAGCTCAGTTGGTAGAGCAGCTGATTTGTAATCAGCAGGTCAGGGGTTCGAGCCCCCTCGTCAGCTCTCGCGGTACTCGCGCGGCGGCCGGCGGAACTTGGGTGGGGTACTCAAGTGGCCAACGAGATCAGACTGTAAATCTGACGGCGCAAGCCTTCGAAGGTTCGAATCCTTCCCCCACCATGGCAGGACCGCCGGCGCAGTGGCGGGTAGCACCGTAAGAACGCGGGAGTAGCTCAGCTGGTAGAGCGCAAGCCTTCCAAGCTTGATGTCGCGGGTTCGAGCCCCGTCTCCCGCTCTGTTGTTGAAGGTGCAGGACGCTCACGTAGCTCAGTCGGCAGAGCACATCCTTGGTAAGGATGAGGTCACCGGTTCGATCCCGGTCGTGAGCTCTTTTCAGAGGCCATCAGTGCCCCCGTCGCCTGGAGCGCGACGGGGGCACTGGCGTTTATGCCGGCCGTGACGAACACGTCCATGCGAATGGGTTTGGGGCTGGTCATGGCGTTGCGCGTGCTGAGCGGCCGCTGCCTCAACAGGTGAGTCATGGTTGAGGAGGCTCGCGAGACTCCTGCCCGTGTGGCGGTCGGCGATGACGAGACAGGTGGTGCCGGTGGTCCCCGCGTCGGGGGTTGGTCGCTATTGACTGTCTGTTCGGGGGCGATTCGGGTTGGGCTGCAGACCGGTAAGGTGCTGCTCTACCGACACTTGCATACCTGGACCGCTCCGTGTGGATAGCTTGGGCGCGTGACTTGCGGGGGGCGTCCGGCGCTACTACGTTGCAAGGCTCACCCCACTTCGGTGAAAGCCGGAGGTGGGTCCGAACTATCGGGAATTTTCGAAGAGCTGTGACGGAGCCGGGATATGCCGCGCGAGAAGATCATCCTCGGGTGCACCGAGTGTAAGAACCGCAACTACTTCACGATGAAGAATAAGCGTCTTCATCCGGAACGCGTGGAGTGGAAGAAGTACTGCCCGCGCTGCAACAAGCATCAGCTCCACAAGGAAACCAAGTAAGCCATGACGGCACCCGTCGAGGTTTCCCGCCCGGGGCTCGGCACGCGGCTGGTCACGTTCTACCATGACGTGATCGCCGAGATGAAGAAGGTGACGTGGCCGGATCGCCCGCAGCTGCAGTCGGCGACCGTCCAGATCATCATCTTCGTGCTGATTCTTGGAGCGCTCATCGGCCTGGTGGACGTGGCGCTGCAGTTTGCGCTCGTGCGCCTGCCGTCCATGCTTTTCGGTCGCTGACGTGATGCCCATGTCCGTGTCGATGCTCGAGCACCGCTGGTACGCCATTCAGACGACGTCCGGCCACGAGAACAAGGTGCAGCGCCTGATCCAGCGCAAGATCGACATGGATCCGGCGCAGCCCGAGGATCGCCTGATTCGTCAGGCGCTCGTGCCGACGCAGGAAGTCGTGGAAATCAAGAACGGCAAGAAGGTGGCGGTGGAGCGGAAGATCTTCCCGGGGTACGTGCTCGTGGAGATGGTGGCATCGCAGGATACGCTGCACGAGATCAACGCCATTCAGGGTGTCATCAAGTTCGTGGGCAAGGATCGCGATCCCATGCCGCTGCGCGACGACGAAGTGCGTCGGCTGCTGGGGCAGGCGGATCCGGCCGACGAGAGCCCGGTGCGCGAGGAGATTCCGTTCCTCGTGGGGCAGGCGGTGGCCATCACGGAAGGTCCGTTCGCGGACTTCAACGGGACGGTCGAGGAGATCCTGCCGGACAAGGGCAAGGTGCGGGTGTCGGTGAGCCTGTTCGGTCGGCCGACGAGCGTGGAGCTGGATTACCTGCAGCTGCGCGGGTACTGAGAAGCAGTCTCGAGTTGTGAGTTCCAAGTCATTGAGTACTGAAAACTCATCACTCGGAACTTCGGACTGTTGTTGCCGGACGCCGCCACCACTCGGCGCAAAACAACGTGGCAGCTAGACCGTTGCGGGATGGTCCCGCGGCGGAACTCGCGATGAGGAAGTCGCATGGCCAAGAAGGTCACTGGATTCGTCAAGCTGCAGATTCCGAGCGGCAAGGCGAACCCGGCGCCCCCGGTAGGTACGGCCCTCGGTCCCCAGGGTATCAACATCATGGGGTTCTGCAAGGAGTTCAACGCTCGCACGCAGGGCGGGGATATGATCATTCCCGTCGAGGTCACGATCTACGCGGACAAGTCGTTCACCTTCATCCTGAAGACTCCGCCGGCGGCGGAGCTCATCAAGAAGGAGATCGGCGTGGACAAGGGCTCGGGTCAGCCGAACAAGGTAAAGGTGGGGACGATTACGCGGGCGCAGCTTGAGAAGATTGCGACCACGAAGATGCCCGACCTCAATTGTGAGAGCATGGAGAGCGCCGTGGCGATGATCGCCGGGGCGGCGCGGTCCATGGGCATCACGGTCAAGGATTGAGTCGCATGAACACGCATGGAAAGAAGTACCGCGCTGCGAGTGAGCGGCGCGACCAGGCCAAGGCGTACGACTCGAAGCAGGCGATCGCGCTGGTGAAGGGCATGGCGTTCGCCAAGTTCGACGAGACCGTCGAAGTGGCGATCCGCCTCGGCGTCGATCCGCGTCATGCCGACCAGGTGGTCCGTGGCACCGTCGTGTTGCCGGCTGGTACAGGCAAGACGATGCGCGTGCTCGTCATTGCCGCTGGGGCCAAGGTGCAGGAAGCGCAGGACGCCGGCGCCGACTTCGTGGGCACGGAGTTCCTGCAGAAGATCAAGGACGGCTGGCTCGACTTCGACGTGCTGATCGCGACCCCCGACCAGATGGGCCAGTTGGGCCAGCTCGGTCGCGTGCTCGGTCCGCGTGGCCTCATGCCGAATCCGAAGGCCGGCACGGTCACGTTCGACGTGGCGAAGGCGGTGCGCGAGTCGAAGGGCGGCAAGATCGAGTTCCGCGTCGACAAGGGCGGCAATGTGCACGCGCCCATCGGCAAGGTGTCGTTCACCCCCGAGCAGCTCGAGTCCAACTTCACCGCGCTGCTGGACACCATCGTGCGCGCCAAGCCGGCGGCCGCGAAGGGTGTGTACATCCGCAACGTCGCGATCTCCAGCTCCATGGGTCCTGGCGTCACCATCGACACCACGCCGTTCCGGTAAGAGGGAGACGCAAACATGAAAGCCAAGCCGAAGGCCAAGAAGGCCGACAAGCAGATCCTGGTGGACAGCCTGAAGGCGTCGATGGAAGGCGCGCAGGCGCTCTACTACACCGACTTCACGGGGCTGAACGTGAAGCGCATGACGGAGCTCCGTCGCCGCCTGCGCAAGGCCGGTGTGGAGTACGTCGTGATCAAGAACACGCTGGCGCTCCGGGCCGTGAACGAAAGCGGACTGGTGGCGCAGCGCCTGAAGGGCCCGACGGGGGTGGTGGTGGCGAAGGATGCCATCACGGCAGCCAAGGTTCTCTCCGACTTTGCGAAGGAGAACGACCAGAAGCCCGCCGTGAAGGGTGGCATCTACGAGGGTAATGCGGTCGACGAGGCGATGGTCAAGAAGCTGGCCTCGCTGCCGAACCGCGAAGAGGCGCTCTCGATCTTCGCCGGCTACCTCAACAGCATCCCGATGATGTTCGCCCTCGCCCTCGACGCCCGTAAGGCGCAGCTCGAAGGCTCCAACTGAGTTCCCCAGGCGTACGCCTGATTACACGCCCCAGGATCCCTGGGGGACATTCACGGAGAACGTTTTACCATGGCTAACACGACCCTGAGCAAGGACGAGATCCTCGACGCGATCGGCGCGATGAGCGTCATCGAGCTCTCCGATCTCATCGAAGCGTTCAAGACGAAGTTCAACGTCACCATCGCCGCCGTGGCGGCGGGCGGCGGCGGCGGCGCGGCGGCGGCGGCTCCGGCGGCTGAAGAGCAGACCGAATTCACCGTCATCCTCAAGGAAGCCGGCGCGAAGAAGATCCAGGTCATCAAGGTGGTGCGCGAGCTCACCGGCCTGGGCCTGAAGGAAGCGAAGGACCTGGTCGACGGCGCGCCCAAGACGCTGAAGGAAAATGTGTCGAAGGACGAAGCCGCGCAGATCAAGGCCAAGCTCGAGGCCGAAGGCGCTGGCGTCGAAGTCAAGTAATCCGTCGGCCCTCCAGCCACCGGTTTACGTCGACACCCTGTAGTTCCGCCGTTGTAACGCTCCGCCCCGGGGGCTCCGGTCACGAAAAAGTGACCGGAGCCGTCGGGGACGGAGCGCTTTGCGCCCCCGGGCGGCCGAACGGCCTCCCCGGGACCGCGCGCCCCGCCAGAGGGTGAGCCCCTTAAGGATATGATGAACCAGATCTCGTTCGCGAAGCTCGAGACGGGCATGGACATGCCCCACCTGCTGGACATCCAGACGCGCGCCTTCGAGTCGCTGCTGCAACTGGATGCCGCGCAGCAGGAGCGCGAGGACGTCGGCCTCGAGCGCGTCTTCAAGGACCTGTTCCCGATCACGGATGTCCACGAGAACTTCTCGCTGGAATTCGTGCGGTACTCGCTGGGTGAGCCCAAGTACACGGTCGCCGAGTGCATCGAGCGCGACATGACGTACTCGGCCCCACTCAAGGCCACCCTCCAGCTCGTCATTTTCGAGGATACCGGCGACGGCAAGCGCCCCCGGAACATCATCGAAAAGGAAGTCTATCTCGGCGAACTGCCGCTCCTCACCGAGCTCGGCACCTTCGTCATCAATGGCGCCGAGCGCGTCATTGTCTCACAGCTGCATCGCTCGCCGGGCGTGGTGTTCGAGGAGAGCACGCACCCCAACGGCCAGCGGCTGCTGTCGTCGCGGATCATTCCGTTCCGCGGTTCATGGGTGGAGTTCACCGTGGACATCCACGACGTGATCTACGTCCACATCGACAAGAAGAAGAAGTTCCCCGCCACGGCGCTGCTCCGGGCCTTCGGCTACGGCGAGAACCGCGACATCCTGCGGCTCTTCTTCGCCGAGCGCGAGCTCGACCTCACCAAGAAGCGCGAAACGCGCAACGACATTCGTGAAGTGCTCGGCGCCATCATTGCCGAGGATATCACGCTCGAGGGCGAAGTCACCGCCGAGGATGCGCCGAAGCCGAAGACCAAGAAGGCCAAGGCCGAACGTGAGCGCAATGAGGCGGCACTGCTTGTGCGCGAGGGCGATGAGCTCACCGAAGAGGTGCTCAATCGCCTCGTCCGCCAGGGCGTCAAGAAGATCAAGGTCTTCGCCTCGTACACCCAGATCGACCTGCGCGACGAACAGGACGCGATCGACCGGGGCGAGCGCGAAGTGCGCCGCACCCTGGCCCGCGACGTGATCGACGCCGACACCGGTGAGGTCGTGGCCGACAAGGACACGGCCCTCACCGACGCCGTCATCAAGAAGATCCGCAAGGCGGACATCGTGAAGGTGTTCGTGTTCGTCGCCTCCGGCCGCGCCGAGTCGACGCTCATCAAGAACACGCTGGCGAAGGATCCGACCAAACACGAGGAAGAGGCGCTCAAGCAGATCTACGCGCTGCTGCGCCCGGGTGACGCGCCCAACCGCGAAACGGCCAAGCAGGCGCTCGAGCGCCTGTTCTTCTCGCCCAAGCGCTACGACCTCGGGCGCGTGGGCCGCTACAAGATCAACCAGCGCCTGCGCCTCAACACGCCCATGAGCACCACGGTCCTCACCAAGGACGACTTCGTGGAGATCATGCGCCAGCTCGTCGAGCTGCACGAGGGTCGCGGCGATGTGGACGACATCGATCAGCTGGGCAACCGCCGCATCCGCTCGGTGGGCGAGCTGATCGCGAACCAGTTCTCCGTCGGCCTCTCGCGCATGGCGCGCCTGGTCAAGGAGCGCATGTCGATCAACACCGACCCCGAGAAGATCTCGCTCGATGACCTCGTCAACGCCCGCACGGTGTCGGCGGTCATCCAGGCGTTCTTCGGGTCGTCGCAGCTGTCGCAGTTCATGGACCAGACCAACCCGCTCGCCGAGCTGACGCACAAGCGGCGTCTGTCGGCGCTCGGACCGGGCGGCCTCACGCGCGAGCGCGCCGGCTTCGAAGTCCGTGACGTGCACTATTCGCAGTACGGGCGCATGTGCCCCATCGAGACGCCGGAAGGCCCGAACATCGGCCTGATCACGTCGCTCGCCTGCTTCGCCCGCGTGAACGATCTCGGCTTCATCGAGACCCCGTACCGCATCGTGAAGGATGGGCGCGTGACCGGCGAGATCGTGTGGCTCGACGCGAACCGCGAAGAAGACGCGATCATCGCGCAGGCCAACTCGAAGCTCAATCCCGACGGTACCTTCGTCGACGGGCTGGTGCTGTCGCGCAAGCGCGGTGACCTGCCGCTCGTGCCGCCCACGGACATCGACTACATGGACGTGGCGCCGGAGCAGCTGGTGTCCATTGCCGCGGCGCTGATTCCGTTCCTCGAGCACGACGACGCCAACCGCGCCCTCATGGGCTCGAACATGCAGCGCCAGGCCGTGCCGCTGCTCAACCCGGCCACGCCGCTGGTGGGCACGGGCCTCGAGGCCACGGTGGCCGTGGACTCGGGCGCGGTGATCATCGCGCGCCGGGCGGGGATCGTCACGAGCGTGACCGCCGACGAGATCATCGTGGACGCGGGGCTCATCGCCGGGAACGTGGAAACCGACCGACCGCTGGCAAGGCTGGGCCAGCTCGATCGCTACAAGCTCAAGAAGTACTGGCGTACCAACCAGGACACCGCCATCAACCAGCGCCCGCTGGTCACGATGGGCCAGCAGGTCGCGAAGGGCGAAGTGCTCGCCGACGGCGCCGCCACCGAAATGGGGCAGCTGGCGCTCGGCCGCAACGTCACCGTGGCCTTCATGCCCTGGTACGGCCACAACTTCGAAGACGCCATCGTGCTCTCCGAGCGCCTGGTCAAGTTCGACGTGTTCTCGTCGATCCATATCCAGGAGCTCGAACTGCACGTGCGCGATACGAAGCGCGGGCAGGAAGAGATCACGCGCGAAATTCCGAACGTCGCCGAGGAATCGCTGGTCGACCTCGACGAGCGTGGTATCGTGCGGATCGGCGCGCAGGTGAAGCCCGGAGACATCCTCGTCGGCAAGATCACGCCGAAGGGCGAAACCGAGCTGTCGCCGGAAGAGAAGCTGCTCACGGCCATCTTCGGTGAGAAGGCGAAAGACGTGAAGGACAGCTCGCTCAAGGTGCCGCCCGGCATGGAAGGCACCGTGATCGACGTCAAGATCTTCTCGCGCGTCGAAGATCAGGTGGTGGAGAAGGACCGCGGTGAGCGCATCGGTGAAGTGCGCCGCCTCGAGGGCGAGGAGAAGATCCGCGTCAACGAGGTGCGCGACGCCGAGCTGGCGACGCTGCTCACGGGCGAAACGATCCAGCTGGCGCTCAAGGCGGGCACCGTGGAAGAGGCGATCCCGGCCGGGACCGTGCTCACCGCGGAGATGCTCGCCGGCCTCCGCTTCGCGACGCTCGACCTCAAGACGTTCCGGGTGGAGAAAAAGGCGGCCAACGAGCGCGTGCGCGAGATCATCGACGCCGCGAACGAGGAGAAGAGCCGCATCGAGGAGCGGGCGGAAGAGCGCATCGACCGCATCCTGCAGCCCGACGAACTGCCGCCGGGCGTGATCCAGCTGGTGAAGGTCTACCTGGCCGAGAAGCGCAAGATCTCGGTGGGTGACAAGATGGCCGGCCGTCACGGCAACAAGGGTATCGTGGCGCGTATCGTGCCCGAGGAAGACATGCCGTTCCTGCCGAACGGTCGTCCGGTGGACATCGTGCTCAACCCGCTGGGCGTGCCGTCGCGCATGAACGTGGGGCAGATCCTGGAGACCCACCTCGGGTGGGCCGCGAAGCTGCTCAACTTCTACGCGAAGACGCCGGTGTTCGAAGGGGCGAACGAGCGCGAAATCGGCCTGCTGCTGAAGCTGGCCGGGCTGCGGTGGGCGCGCGAAACGCTGGTGCTGGGTGAGGCGGCCAGCGACGCCACGCCGGCCGAAGTGAAGGCGCTGCTGGCCGACATCAAGCCGGACCGCCGTCTGCCGGACAAGGTGGAGCTGCTGGCCGACGCCAACCTGAACGACTTCAACGCCAAGGGGATGAGCCCCGAGACGAAGGCGCTGTTCAGCAAGGTGAAGGGCTTCGTGACGGCGGCGGCGCGCACGCTGGCGGAGCGCGAAACGGCGGCGGTGCAGGCGGCGATCGCCGTGCACCGGGCCGGTGACGAGTTGCCGGGGGATGCCACGGCGGCGTCTGCCACGGCGGCCATTGCCAGCCTGGAGGCCGAGGCCGCGCTGTCGCCGGCCGACACGCTGCGTCGGATCGGCCAGCCCGCGCTGGCGGCCCTGCTGGCCGGGGAAAGCGATGTGGACGCGGCCGCGGCGGAGCTCATTCGCCTGGCCGGCCTCACGCCCACGGGCAAGGCCAAGCTGCGCGACGGACGCACCGGGGAGTTCTTCACCTCACCGGTCACGGTGGGGGAGATCTACATGCTGAAACTGTCGCACCTCGTGGACGACAAGATTCATGCACGCTCCATCGGACCCTACTCCCTCGTCACGCAGCAGCCGCTGGCGGGCAAGGCGCAGTTCGGTGGTCAGCGCTTCGGAGAAATGGAGGTGTGGGCGCTGGAGGCGTACGGCGCGGCGCACACGCTGCAGGAAATCCTCACGGTCAAGTCCGACGATGTGAACGGCCGCAGCCGTGTTTACGAGGCGATCGTGAAGGGGCAGAACCTGCCCGAACCGGGCATCCCGGAGTCGTTCAACGTGCTCGTGAAGGAACTCCAGGCGCTGGGCATCAAGGTGACGCTCGGGGCCAGCGATGGCACCGGCGTGGAGCTCATCGATGCCGGCGGCAACAGTAACGGCGGGGAGGAGTAACGCATGATCGATTTCCGCAGCTCGCGCGAAGCCCGCGCGTCGGCGTTCGACTACATGTCGGTCCGCATCGCTTCTCCGGAAGAGATCCGCGGCCCGAAGGACCCCAAGGAGCGCGAGCGGCTGGAGATGGCCGGCTTGCGCACCTGGTGGTCGTGGGGCGAAGTCACGAAGCCCGAAACCATCAACTACCGCTCCTTCAAGCCCGAAAAGGACGGCCTCTTCTGCGAGCGCATC
>ERZ1022729.39-NODE-39-length-15819-cov-7.491309_pt1 | contig 15819 bp, 14 predicted proteins | sample MGYA00520880_ERZ1022729 | MGnify/ENA primary metagenome ERZ1022729 (study PRJEB33162, sample SAMN09537598) | freshwater metagenome | isolation source: freshwater | place: Canada:Alberta | collected 2017-07 | study: EMG produced TPA metagenomics assembly of the...
CCACAATCCCCCCCGCCGTTCCTAACATAAAAGTAATTACTTGCCCCGTCAACGCTTGTAATTGATCGGGTAACTTCTCAGAAAATTTATTAGCAAATTGACTAAAATTAGTAGGTAACTTCCACCTGAGTGACCAATCTTGTAAAATTTTTAACTGATGACTGCCCGATTCTCCCCAACGCGGCAAAATTTGCAAAAGTTGGTTAATTTGTTCCGCTAAAACAGGGATAAGCAATAATGCTAGAATAATAATCAACAAAAAAGTAATAACTAAAACTAAAATAACTGCGTGCAATCGTTGAATACGGGGATGACGTTGTAACCAATAAACAGGATATCCCAAGATAAAAGCTAAAAGATTAGCAATAATAAAAATACGGATAGGAGATTGAAAATAATCTAAAATCAGCATTAAAACCCAACCGTTGAGCGCGATAATGGGCAAGATCATTCCCCAACATAAAGAACGAACAACTTGAGGCGGCAGGGAGTTAAATTTCATCAGTAATTTGTTGGCATTAATTTTAGATTGAGTCTCGGTAATTAATTTTGATTTGCTGAAAAATGACGCTTTAATTCATATCCTCCTAGACCTAAAATTCCTAAAATTAAGGGAATCCAATAATAAATTACTCGATAAGCTAACAGAGAACCCAAAAGCTGAATTGAAGGAATAGTAGAGGATAGGGTTAAAAGAATAACAGTTTCAAATACGCCCAATCCGCCTGGAATATTGCTGATAATTCCTGCTATCTGTGCCAAAAGATAAATCCCAAAAAATCCTGCATAGGAAAGGGAAAGACTAGGAGGCAATAAAACGTATAAAATCGCGGCGGCCAGACCCCAATCGATCGCGGTGATTAGGATTTGAGCTAGGGATAATTTAAAGGGTAAATGGGGAAGTTTAAATCGTCCAATTTGTAGGGTTTTATGGGTTAATAAACTGAGGGCTAAATAGGCAAAAATAATGATTAAAAAGATTAATCCCAAGGGATGGACGGAAGAAAAGGGTAACTTAAGAACCTTGGGAACTTGTAATGGTTCAACTAAAAAAGTAACCCCGCCAACCGCGAATAAACCCAACCAAAAACTGAGATTACAAAAAGCAATAATACTCGCAATTTGTTGAGTAGAAAGTCCCCAATGGGCATAGAAGCGATAACGAATGGCACTACCACTCAAAAGAGCGAGTCCGACGCTATTACTAATGGCATAACTCATAAAACCGACAAAGGCTGTTTTTCGATAATCGAGTGATCCCTGAATATAAACCATTGCTAGGGTGTCATAGCCCGTGAGCATCAGATAATTAATCAGCATTAGGGCGATCGCGCTGAGTAAACGCTGATCAGAAATCGCCTTTAGACTTACGAGGATTTCTTGGGGGCTATATTTTGCTAATTCTTGCTGAATAGCCCAAATTGAAAGGATAAACAAAACCAATCCAACTAAGGACGGGGCGATTTGTTGAATCCATTTCCCAGAGTTGTTCATGGTTTTTCATGTTGGACTTCGACGACCATGTGGACATTGCCCCTCGGATTAAAATCAGCCCGAATTTTCACAAAAAGCGGGTCACAGGCGGCGATAAAATCATCCAGAATCACGTTAACGACTTCTTCGTGGGAAATATAGCGATCGCGGAAGGAATTGGAGTAAAGCTTCAGGGCTTTGAGTTCGACCACTTTTTCGTTGGGACAATAATTAATATAAAAGGTCGCAAAATCGGGATACCCTGAAAAAGGACACTTACAGGTAAATTCAGGTAAGGTAATCTGGACATCGTAACGCCGACCTGGACGGGGATTGGGAAAGGTGATTAATTCTCCTTCTTCAATAATGCGTTCCCCATATTTAACGGATTCTGGGGTATTTTCGGGTTTTTCGGAGCGTATTGTGTCGGGTTGGGAGACTTGACTCATGGATTTGATCAAAAGTTCTAGGGTTCTAAGTAACGATTATTGCAAAGGACGAGACCTTACTGGGGAAATTAGGTTAATGGGTTCATCTTCCTGCAAAGGCGGGAACAACTTCGCTTTGTCACAGTCACCATACCGACAGAGATATAAGTGTTAGCAATAAACCGCGATCGCGCTTCAAATCCACACTAGGAAAAAATCCATAAAGTCATTTAAGAGAAAGCTACTATGCGATCGCCCCGTTAATTCTCCACGAAATCACCCTTCACCCCTCTTTTTAGAATTACCACATTTAGTGTCTTGGCTCTACAATAAGACGACCCACACACTAGAGTTAGTGCTTGCACTATCTCGAAAGATACTCCGATGAATTATTTACAGGAATGGCAGCAAAGCTGTGTTGATGAGCAGTTAATCCGCCTTAATGTAACTGGCCTGGCGGGAGAATCTCCCTCAGAACACTTACTCTATGCCGACACTCTCCCCCGACGCAATGATGGGCGAGTCAGTAACGCGATTCTTGACCGCTACAATCATGTTGAAGCGGGCGGCTGGTGGTGTTCGGGGATTGATCTATTAACGGGAGAATTGGATCTTTGGGGCTGTTTTAAGCCTGATTCCCCCCGAATTCATCCCCAAAAGGGAAAAATTATTAAATATGAACATCCTCCCCAGGCGACCACGGGTTTATTTGCTCTGCGGGTTCCTTTGTCATTGTGGGAACGCATTGCTGAACGGGCAGGGATTGCGATCGCCGAAGCCCAGATCGATCCAGAGCAGCCTGATTTGGGTTTTTGGCAATGGTTGATGAATCATCCCCAAGTGCCTTTATGTATTACGGAAGGGGCTAAAAAAGCAGGGGCCTTGTTGTCCGCAGGATACGCCGCGATCGCCTTACCAGGAGTCCACAACGGTTATCGAACCCCAAAGGACGAGACAGGGAAACGCATCGGCCATTCCCATTTAATCGCGCCCCTCAAAAAATTGGCCCAACCCCAACGAGAAATCTATATTGCCTTTGACCAGGACAGTAAACCCAAAGCCGTTGAATCGGTCAATAGTGCCATCAAACGCTTGGGTTATCTTTTTCAAAAAGCAGATTGTAAAGTCAAAATCATTACCTGGGACAATCAATTCGGCAAAGGCGTGGATGATTTTATTGCCGAAAAAGGCCAAGAATTCTTTACCGAAGCCTATCAAACCGCTCTGCCCTTTGATATTTGGAAAGCCCAGGGCTTGAGTCAACTGACCTATCCCGCCGATCTAGAAGTCCATGCCCGTTATCTTCCCAATTTAGAAATTGCCGAAAACGCCCAACTCGTCGGCATCAAATCCGCTAAAGGAACAGGCAAAACCCAGTTTATCCAAACTCTCGTCGCCCAGGCATTGGCCAAACATCAACCCGTGCTAGTGATTGGCCATCGGGTCAGATTAGTGGAAGAACTGTGTTTGCGCTTCGGTTTACCCTACATTACCGAAGTTCGAGAACATCCCCTCGGCCAAGTGTTGGGTTATGGATTGTGTATTGATTCCTTACATCCCAATTCCCAAGCTAAATTTAATCCCGAACAATGGTCAGAAAGTCTCGTCATTATTGATGAAGTGGAACAGGTTCTCTGGCATACCTTAAATTCCGATACCTGTCGTCATCAAAGGGTTTCGATTCTTAAATCCCTCAAATCTTTGTTACAAAATGTCCTCGGTGGTGGCGGTCGGGTCGTTGTTGCCGATGCCGATCTGAGCGATATTTCCCTGGATTATTTAATGGCTCTATCGGGAATTCCCCTTAATCCGTTTATTATTCAAAATCAATGGAAACCGCAGAAAAAAGAAGCCTGGACGGTTTATCATTATCCTGAAAATGATCCGAAACGCCTCGTTAAAAATCTGGTTAAACATATTAAAGAAGGTGGTAAACCCTTTGTTTGTTTATCAGCCCAAAAAATTAGTAGTTCTTGGGGAACGTTAAACCTGGAATCCTACCTAAAAAATCAATTTCCTGATACCAAAATTTTGCGAATTGATGCCGAATCCCTTGCCGAACCCAGTCATCCTGCTTATGGTTGCATGGCAAATTTAGATCAGGTTTTAGCACATTATGATGTGGTGCTGGCCAGTCCTTCCATTGAAACGGGGGTGAGTATTGACCTCAAGGATCATTTCACTTCGGTTTGGTGTATTGCCCAGGGCATTCAAACGGCGACTTCGGTTTGTCAGGCGTTAGGACGAATTCGGGCGAATATTCCCCGTCATATCTGGGTTGCGGGTTATAGCTTCAACCAAGTTGGTAATGGTTCGACTTCGATCGCGTCTTTGTTGACCTCTGGGCATCGTTTAACGGAATTAAATATCCGTCTTCTGCAAAAATCCGATTTAGAAAATTTAGATGATTTAGATACGGGATTTCAAGCGGAATCTCTCCTCTGCTGGGCAAAAATGGCAGTACGGGTCAATGCCTCCATGTTGCACTATCGGGATTCGGTTTTGGCTCTATTACAACAGGATAATCATCATTTAGAATTAAAAATTCCCAAGGCCCATCTCAAAACCGTTACCGAAAATCAAGTTAGTCTCGCGGCTCAAAATCAACTGACTGATGCGATTCAAGAAGCCCGTGAACAAAATTATCAGGCCGAATGTCAGGCGATCGCGCTTTCCCCTAAACTCAGTGACCAGAAATATCAGAAACTCAAGAAAAGACTGGTCAAAAACGTACAAGAGCGGCGGACTCTGCGAAAACATGAACTTAAACAACGCTACGGCATTGAAATCACTCCAGAATTAGTGGTTTTAGATGACCAGGGCTGGTATCAGAAGTTAAGGTTGCATTACTTTTTAACCGTCGGTCGTCATTATCTGGCCGATCGCGACACGAAATTTGCCAAAAATCTGATCGAACAAGGTCACGGCAGTTTGTTTCTTCCTGATTTCAACGGCTCCCAATTAGGGGCAATTATCGGCACAATGGAGATTTTAGGGATTCCTGTGTTACTGGCCGATCCCCGACGAGAGCTTTGTCCCCAGGACGATGATTTACTGGCTCTCGCTCAAATTGCCATCCAAAATCGAGCGGATATTAAAACCGTTGTGGGCATTGGGATTGCCCATAATGCCAGTCCGATCACCATTATTCGCCGTTTTCTAGACTTAGTGGGCTATGATTTACAGGTTTTAAAATCGAAAAAAATAGGCAAAAAACAGGTCAGAATTTATCAAATTATTGTTCCCAGCGATGGACGAGAAGCAGTTTTTCAACAATGGTTAATCCGCGATCGCGCTTTGCCCGGTAGTTCGGAGGGTTGGTTTGATGAATATTGTCTCAAGCTCAAATCTTCTGGACAAAAGCACAAATCCGATAATGATCCCTATCGGCAATTAAGTTTAGATTTGGCTTGAAGAACAAAATGTAGGGGCAATTCATGAATTGCTCTTACTGGTCTTTTCTCAGAAACGGTCAAAAAGTTACGCGATCGCCCTTTATTCCAAAAATTTGCAAAGAGAGTAAAGATAAGCTCAGAATATGCTTGCAAATTCATAAAAAATAATTGAAAGAGACTATTTTTAAAATTTCTCCAAAAACTTTTAGGCAATTAACCCAATTTATACAGATTGAACCATTGCCTATACACAATTTCAAACATTGCTTTGCCAAGCTAGGAAAAACAAATCACACCATTTAGAAAAGTCGAAGGAGAATTCTCTGAAAAATCAAAGCGATCGCTATTTTTTTTGAATGGATTACCGAATGAAGTAACTAGCAATATTCACGCAAGTATCCTATAGTGTCAGCCCAATATTTAGGACAAATAACCTGAAACCCAAGCTCACTATCCCCAAGAACTTTCAAGAAAAAGCTAATGCGCTTGATGACCTCCTCGACAACATTCTGCCTAAACACTCCTCAGACAACTCGTATTAACACTGATTTTGTAAACTTTTGGAACAAACCAATCATGAAAATTACTTTTTGCCTAGCAGTGGGTTTAGTTACAGGTATAATGCTACCCCTACGATCTAATGCGTCTGAGAATCAGGTTCCTCAAACACCAGTAGTAGCCCCAATCAATTCTATTCAAACATCTCCCCAATCTTCTCCGACAGGTTTCAATGAACGACTGAGTGATACCAGTAAGCCGTCTGAAAGCGTGAATGGATCTGGGAAATCGACTGAAACGCTGAGTGATACCAGCAAACCCGACTCAGAATCAGTGACACCCGATAAAGCTGAGGAGAATACAGAAACTCCAATGACAACCAGCCCTACTCCGACGGGTGCTTCGGAATCTAAAAAAAACACGACGGAAACAATTACCCCGTCAACGGGTGGGTCAAGTCCAATGGGACAGATGAACAACATAAACGGTTCGCCTGCGGTTATTAAGGATGGTCAGATGCCCCAAAAGCCTGATGATGATAAGGTGGCTGATCCTTCTAGTTCGTCCAAACCCACTTCGTCCAACACAACTCCACCCAACACAACCTCACCCAACATAACTTCACCGACGACAATTTCACCCAACACAACTTCACCCAACATAACTTCACCGACGACAACTTCACCCAACACAACTTCACCCAACACAACGCCTAAGACCAATAAAACGACAAAAACAGTCCCACGTGTTAAGACTGGTGAGTGGTAGTGATAATTGAAGCAGTTATTCTCTATCTGCACATAATTTCGATCTTTCGGTTCAGCTGACTTTTTAAGCTGAATTTTCCCTGACCCTGGATTTTGGGTTTTTCTAGAGGCGCGCTGAAAACGGTGCGTCTCTTTTTTTATAGACCCGTCTGCTAGGATAGGATTTGGTGACCGAGGGAATTCCTCAAATACTAGCTAAATCTCTATTTTTAAAGATGAAACGTCAACTATTACCCTATCTTTTTAACCGCTATATTATTGCTTTTCTCTTCAGCTTTACGCTAATTTTTGGAGGATTATTTAACTTTTCCGCGATCGCAGTTCCTCTTCCTGCTGTAACGGGAGAGCCTACTCTCGCTCAAATTCCTATCCCCTCCAATAATGAGGAAAGTTTTGTCGCAAAAGCCGTAGCACGGACGGGGACGGCGGTGGTTCGCATTGATACAGAAACCGTCGTCACTCGGCGCAATAACCCGTTATTAAACGATCCTTTTTTTAGAGACTTTTTTGGCGGTCAGTTTCCCATTAATCAGCCGCAAGAACAACGAATCGTGGGTCAGGGTTCGGGCTTTATTATTGACAAAACTGGGGTCGTTTTGACCAATGCTCATGTTGTGGATAATGCCAATAAGGTGACAGTGACGCTCAAGGATGGTCGCACCTTTAAGGGGGAAGTCAAAGGGGTGGATGAGGTGACCGATCTGGCGGTGGTGAAAATTGATGCCCAGGGTTCGGCTTTACCCGTTGCACCGTTAGGCGATTCTTCCCAAGTCCAAGTAGGAGATTGGGCGATCGCGGTGGGCAATCCTGTGGGGTTGGATAATACGGTCACCTTAGGCATTATTAGTACCCTGAGGCGATCAGCGGCCAAAGTAGGCATTCCTGATAAGCGAGTGGAATTTATCCAAACCGATGCCGCGATTAATCCAGGTAATTCGGGCGGGCCATTATTAAATTTCAAGGGAGAAGTGGTGGGTATTAATACCGCTATTCGAGCCGATGCGATGGGTATTGGGTTTGCGATTCCCATTAATCAGGCAAAATCCTTAGAAAGTTTATTAGCTTCGGGTCAAAAGGTTCCCCATCCCTATATCGGCATTCAAATGGTCAATCTTACGGCAGATTTGGCTAAACAAAATAATCGTGATCCCAATTCGCCTTTTTTGATTGCTGAAGTGGACGGAATTTTAGTAGTTCGAGTTATTCCGAATACCCCCGCAGAAAGGGCAGGGATTCGTCGGGGTGATGTGATTACTGCCGTTAATAATCAATCTATTAAGGATGGAGGTGAATTACAGTCAATTGTGGATAAAACAGGACTCAATAAATCCCTCAAGCTTAAACTCCAACGCGGCGATCGCAGTTTAGAATTGACCGTGCAAACGGCCCAACTACAAAGTTCCGTACCTGACTTTAACTGACTTTTCCAGACATTAACTGACTTTTCCAGATTGAATCGAAATTTTTGGTCGATTAAAACCATACTTTTTCCTCTTGTTCTATCAAGCGAACTTTAATTTAATACAAGTAGTGACTTTCAGCATTATTGAAGGTTGTTTAGGTCTTCTTTTAACATTTTTCCTTCTTCTTAGAACTTAGTGAGGGAGGAAGGATGTTTTGTTTTTTCAGTAAAAATACTGATTATTTTTTTGTAAACCGTTACGAATTTAAATTGTATAATAATTTTACTAAAAGTTTTGTAACAAGGGGCTTAAGCTACTTGCCTATATGCATTTTAGAAAATGAACCGCTTAACTTAATTGAGAATCTCTGAAAAAATAAATCAGTAATATTACGGACAAAACGCTCGCTTCTTTGCACTCTATGGCCACCCTTCCTGCTCATCGAGGTTCAAGGGACTGGATGCTATGACTGGGACTTTATGGGGATGAACACGGTGGCGGCTTTAGCCACCTTGAATAAGTTTATCGCGGGAAAGCTTTATCTACAATATTTTGTGATACAGTAGAATCATGATAGTTAGAGAAGCCAAGCTACTGAACGGAACCAAAGAGCAATACCTAGCTCTTGATGAAGCCATTCGCACCGCACAGTTTATTAGGAATAGATGCGTTCGGTACTGGATGGACAATCAAGGAGTGGGTAAAGCTGGTTTGTATGTACTATGCAAAGATCTAGCCAAAGAATTTCCTTTTGCAAGAAAGTTGAATTCGGCGGCTCGTCAAGCTAGTGCGGAACGAGCATGGGCTTCTATCTCTAGCTTCTACAGTCGTTGCAAAAAGAAAGAGAAGAAAAAAGGATATCCCAAGTTCAAAAAACATTGTCGCTCTGTAGAGTATAAGGTTTCGGGCTGGAAGCTATCTGATGATTGCATGAGTATTGCTTTCACTGATGGATTTGAGGTTGGAACCTTATCTGTTTATTGCAACAAGGAAACAAGGGAAGACCTATTTCGACTAAAAATCAATCGTGTTCGCGTGGTCAAAAGAGCAGATGGCTATTATGCACAATTCTGCTTTGATACTGACCGCAAGGAACAAGGTGAATATACTGGCAACGTTGTTGGATTAGACCTGGGATTAAAGTACTTTTTCAAGGATCAAAATGACAATGCAGTGGTGTATCCCCAATTCTTAAGAAAGTCTGAGCGTAAATTAAAAAAGGCTCAGAGACGCTTGAGTAAAAAGTTTGTGAAAGGGGCAAAACCCCAATCCAAGAATTACTATAAAGCACGGAAGCGACTGGGGAGAACCCACCTCAAAATCCAAAGACAGCGTAAAGACTGGGCAATTAAGCAAGCTCGGTGCGTAGTTCACTCTAACGATGTGATTGTCTATGAGGATTTAAAGGTGTCGAATATGGTCAAGAATCACCACTTGGCTAAATCGATTTCCGACGCTAGTTGGTATCAATTCACCCAATGGTTGGACTACTACGGAAAAATCTGGGATAAAGCAGTGGTGGCGGTTTCGCCTAACTATACTTCCCAAGATTGTTCTAATTGTGGACATCGGGTGAAGAAGTCATTGAGTACCCGAACTCATTCATGCTCTAATTGCGGAATAGAAATCTGTCGCGACACAAATGCGGCAATTAATATTCTTAAAAAGGGCATGGGGATTCTGGGGATGGAATGGCAAAACAGTACCTTTGGGCAAAAGGGATCTGCCTCGCAAGAGGGAAAGCATGGGGAGAAGACCGCCTCTACTATCGATGGGCAACCAAAGGTAGCAAGTGGACTTCTGTGAACCATGAATAAGAATCCCCCGCATTTATGTGTGGGGAGTATGTCAAAATGCTTGTATTTGTTTGACCACTATTCTAGTAATAGATTGAAAATTTTAAAGTTTAAGTCATTGTCCTAGAGATCTTGCTTAATACAAAAATTGTTACTCATTAAGTAACATAATCTAATTTGAGCTTTTTTTTTTGAAAAATGGAATTATTTAACCCAGAAGATTTTCTTGTCCTCATTGTAGATGATATTTCTAGTAATATTCATCTCATCACCGAGTTATTGGAAAATCTTGGTTATGGAACAACCTTTGTGACGGCGGGACGAGATGTGATGGAGCGAGTGGAGTCGGCCCGTCCCGATTTGATTCTTTTGGATTTTATGATGCCTGAAATTGACGGATTAGAGGTTTGTTCCCGTTTAAAGGCTAATCCTAAAACGGCTGATATTCCTGTGATCTTTTTGACAGCAAGTAGCAAGAAAATTCATCTTTTACAAGCCTTTGAACGGGGAGCGGTGGATTATGTCACCAAGCCCTTTAATCCTCCTGAATTACTGGCTAGGGTCAAAACCCATCTGGAACTGAAACAAACCCGCGATCGCCTAGCGCAGGCCTTAATTGCTCAACAAAAAACCGCCGAGGAACTGCGTCAAGCCGACCAAGCCCAAACCCAGTCCCTCGAAAAGGAACGAGAAATGCGCCGTCAGTTAGCGGAACAAAACGAAGAATTAGCGATCGCAACTCATACCGCCGAAGCCGCTAATCAAGCCAAGAGTGATTTTCTGGCAACCATGAGTCACGAAATTCGCACGCCCATGAATGCCATTATCGGAATGACAGGCTTGATGTTAGATACAGACTTAAATTCTCAGCAACAGTATTACACCGAAGTCATTCGCAACAGTGGAGAAAATTTGCTGACCCTGATCAACGATATTCTCGATTTTTCCAAAATTGAATCAGGTAAGCTAGAACTTGAAGAACATCCTTTTGAAATTTCTCTGTGTGTAGAAGAAGCTCTAAATTTAGTCATTCCCAAGGCAAGTACCAAAAATTTAGAGTTAATCTATCGTTGCCATCCCCAGGTGCCGCGTTTGGTCGTGGGGGATGTGACCCGACTGCGACAAATTTTAGTCAATTTATTAAGTAATGCGGTCAAATTTACCGAACAGGGTGGTGTCACGGTGTTTGTCTCGGTTGCAGAGTGGAATGAAGCAGAAAATTCCTATATCTTGCAGTTTGCTGTTCAAGATACGGGGATTGGCATCACGGATAAACAACAAAATTCTTTATTTAAGGCGTTCAGTCAAGTTAATACCTCGATTACCCGCAAATATGGTGGAACAGGGCTAGGTTTAGCCATTTCTTCTCGTTTGAGTAAAATCATGGGGGGAGAAATCTGGGTAGAAAGTCGAGGAGCAGTGGCAGGCAATGTGCCGAAGCATTGGATCTCGGAGAGGGCGGTGGATGCTCCTGGTACGACTTTTTATTTTACAATTCGGACTAAGACAGCGAATGCCGAAGATTATTTAGAACCTACAACCGAAAATGGGGAAAAGCTATCCCTACAAGGTTATCGAATCCTGGTGGTGGATGATAACACGATCAATTGTCATTTTCTGGATGAATGGTTAAAAAAATGGGAAGTTGAAACAAAAATTACCCAATCTCCTGATCAAGGGCTGGAATGGATCAAGTCAGGTGAATCTTTTGATCTCATCATTGTAGATTTGAATATGCCAGAAATGGATGGAATTAGTCTGGCAGAAGCCATTCGTACCTTGCCTAATATGCAGACCATTCCTTTGATCATGTTGACGGGAGTTTATCTCTCACCTGGGGAAAGACTACAACAAACCAATGTCAAATTCGCGGCCTGGTTACAAAATCCCATTCAACCCCTAATTCTCTACAATACCCTGATACAAACTCTGGGTCATACTCCCAAGCCAGTTGTTCAACAATCTCCGAAGGAACCGATCAAGATCGATAATCCCCAGGAGCGTCCCGCGATCGCGCCTCTGCGGATTTTGTTGGCAGAAGATAATACGGTGAATCAGCAGGTTGCTTTATTGTTGCTGAAAAAATTTGGCTATCGTGCCGATGTGGTCAGTAACGGTGAAGAAGTGCTACAGGCTCTAGAACACGCAGATTATGATGTCATTCTCATGGATGTGGAAATGCCAGAAGTGGATGGACTCACGGCCACTCGTTTGATTCGGGAGCGGTCTTCCCGTTGGACTTCTCCTTGGATTATTGCGGTGACGGCCTATTCCATGCTCGGCGATCGCGAAAAATGTTTAGAAATTGGCATGAATGACTATATTAGTAAACCGATTCGGATCAATGAATTGAAAGAAGCTTTGGAGAATGCGACGAAACAATGCAGTCTATCCCAAGATTAATAGGACAGTTCGATTATTTTTGTATTTTTTCAGTGAGTTCCCGTTTGAGGATAAAAAAGAAAGGTTGGGGAGAATTTTTAAAATCCATAATGCCAAAAACCGTATGATCATCTACTTTTTTAAAGGAATCATTAATCGGTAGATAATCATAAATCATAGTTGCCGTCACGACTCCTCGATATTCCATCATACGGAGCCTTGCTTGACTTTTATCGGTTTTAAGCAAGGAATTGGCAAACATTAACCAGGGTTTAAAAGCCGTATTTCGAGGAATCGAGAGTTTCAATACCCAATTCATGAGAGTTGGATGGGGTGCAACCTTAAAAAGCTCTCCTCGACCATCAGAAAATAAGAGGGGATGAACCGTTTCAGGATCTACAAATTCTTTCCCATACCAATTCGATAGTTCCAATAATCCATCCATTGGATGATCGGTGTCCAGTCCTGCTCCCCGCCACCGTCCCCACATAAAATCACAATTCACAGGTTCGAGGGAATCATACAACTGTAATGCTTCTTGGGTAGTTGTTTTTCCCGCTTGGAAAATAGACTGGCTTTTTTCTGATGTGTACATAAGAATTGCTGATAGACTTTCTTTTAGAGTACGACAAAAATCTTGAATCCAACAAACCAAATTAGTAAATATATTACTTAATAATTCTGTCAGCGATCGCTCATGGTTTGATAAAGTTTTACAAGAACCCCTTGCACTAACCCCTCGGATTTATTACAGTATAAATATGAAGCAAAAGAGCTTCAAAGGCAGATAAAACAGCCAAGTATGAGTTAGATAAACCGTCATTCAACAAAGAGGTAAAATCAAGCTGTTTAATCTCCAATGTGTCTCGTCTAATCCAACACAACACCCAAACCGAAAACAGTATATTCCTTTGATTTAATCAACATGGGAGAAAAACAACTCCAAAGAGATTGTAGCTCCATAGAGATTTGAGATAAAGAGACTAGGAATTGATCTGGAGAGTAGGTACTGGGTGTTGTTGTGTGAGTATGATTATTAAAAAAAATTATTAACCTTTTCCTATCAAACATTTTGAATTGACTTTAAATAGTTGCTTCTGTCTGCGGAAATAGAAGGATGTTTTCGTTAGTAATAGATCCTATGCTTTCAGTCGTTTTTGAGTATAAATGTAAGTCTAATTCCTGATTTTCAAGTCTTTTTCCTAACCTTAATTAAAGGGAAGTATAATTGGTACTATATTTTTCCATGAGGTTTATGATACTATGAAGGGTTTACAAAAATTTTATCAAGAAGTGAGCAACGATCCCGCGCTGATCCATCGGCTTGAAGCTATCACCGACAAGAAAGCCTTTATCAAATTAGTGACTCAACTCGGTGCAAAGAAAGGATACACTTTTACGGCGGCTGAAGTTGAAGCATCTATTCAAGAAAATACGGCATCGGGGCAAGGAGATTATTTCTGTTTACCCGTCGGTTGCTGGAGTAATCCGAAGGTAGCGGTTTAAAAGAGGAAGGCGTTGCTAATTTTGGGGATAAATCGTCTATTGGGTTAACTATTAAGACTCAAACGATAAAGTATTGCAACTATCTCTTTATTGCCATTTATCCAACCATTGTGCAACGCCATTTTTCCGCGATCGCCCTAATACCCTCTGGATCGCAATCCTAATCATCAGGAAGCTAACACTCGTCTTTTTAGAGTCTCTAGCAACGGGCTTAATTCCCTGTTAAGATTAGTGAATAAGATTACTTAATATAAAACAGTCCCAAAAGAGACGTTTTTACCCTTCCTATGACTGCCACTCTTGCCGTAGAAAAAGAAAAGTTAGAAAAACCGCCCCTAGACCTGCATTATTTGGGCGATCGCGTCCTTCGTCAACCCGCCAAACGCATTGCCAAGGTGGATGAGAGCGTGCGGAAATTAGCCAAAGAAATGTTGCAAACCATGTACAGTTCCAATGGAATTGGTCTGGCCGCGCCCCAGGTAGGCGTAAATAAACAGTTAATTGTGATCGATTGTGAACCTGATACAGAAGAAAATCAGGCTCTTATTTTGATTAATCCCCAAATTACACGTTGGGGTAAGGAATTGTGTGTGGTAGAAGAAGGCTGTCTTAGTATTCCCAATGTTTTCCTTGAGGTGACTCGTCCTCAGGCGATCGAAGTTACCTTTAAAGATGAAAACGGTCGTCCCCAAAAATTACAAGCCACAGGATTATTATCCAGAGTGATTCAACACGAAATGGATCACCTCAATGGTGTTATGTTTGTAGATCGGGTTGACAATGCCCTGGCTCTAACGGAAGCATTGAAAAAGCAAGGTTTTTCTGTCCAATCCGTGAAGCCTGTTGCTTAGAGAACGCTTACTTTTTATTCTTAACTTAAAAAATCTTACATTCGGTCGGCATAGTGTCTATGACTCCTAAAAGTGGTGTGTTATTGCTCGGTTCCTGTATCACTGCGATCGCGGGAGTCGGTTCAGTATTTGAACTTTCATCGGGATTTCCTGAACTGGGAACGATGATCACAGGCTCCATCCTAGCGGCAAGTATTCCCTTAACGATTGTTTTATTTTTGTTTGCGGTTAAAGATACCAAAGCAAATATGAAATAAATAATGTGAAAAGCCTAAAAATCTCAGTTTCAATTAATATAAAAAAATACAGCATTTTGTAGTTAAACTCCATACAAGATAAGGACATAATATATTTTCTACAAATATTTTGTCTGTCATCACAACAAAATCTGCCCTAAGCTCATTCCTAATCGTCAATTATCAATTATTCCTAATGTCTGCCAATCCCAATCCTGCCGATTCCCACTCAACCCTAGAAGAAATTCGAGCGACCCGTTTAGAAAAAGTTGCTCAACTCAAGCAACTAGGCTTAAATCCCTATGCTTATCAGTGGGAATCTTCCCATACCGCAGCAGAACTACAGGGGAAATATATAGATTTAGCGAGTGGAGAAGAATTAGAAATAGAAGTTGCTATTGCAGGGCGGATTATGGCACGGCGAGTCATGGGGAAACTAGCTTTTTTTAATCTCCAGGATGAAACAGGAACGATTCAATTATATCTAGAGAAAAAACGGATCACCGAATCCATGCCTGATATTCCTAATGCTTTTAATCCCCTCACCAAATTAACGGATACAGGGGACTTTTTAGGGGTAAAAGGAACCATTAAGCGTACCGAAAAAGGTGAATTATCCGTTTATGTAAAAGAGTACGCCATCCTCACGAAATCCCTTTTACCGCTACCCGATAAATGGCATGGTTTAACCGACACCGAAAAGCGTTATCGTCAGCGTTACGTTGACCTCATTGTTAATCCTGATGTCCGAAAAACTTTCCGCGATCGCGCTAAAATCACCGCATCGATTCGTCGTTATTTAGATGAACAGGGTTTTATTGAAATTGAAACCCCCGTTTTACAATCCGAACCTGGGGGAGCCGAAGCCCGTCCTTTTATCACCCATCACAATGCCTTAGATCAGGAATTTTATCTCAGAATTGCCACTGAATTGCATTTAAAAAGATTAATTGTGGGAGGTTTTGAAAAGGTTTTTGAATTAGGCCGAATTTTCCGTAATGAAGGAGTTTCGACTCGCCATAATCCTGAATTTACCTCAATAGAAGCTGTCTCTTATACACATCTCCGAGCCCACGAGACTAAG
>ERZ1022729.40-NODE-40-length-15780-cov-7.049475_pt1 | contig 15780 bp, 19 predicted proteins | sample MGYA00520880_ERZ1022729 | MGnify/ENA primary metagenome ERZ1022729 (study PRJEB33162, sample SAMN09537598) | freshwater metagenome | isolation source: freshwater | place: Canada:Alberta | collected 2017-07 | study: EMG produced TPA metagenomics assembly of the...
GCATACGAGATTCGCCTTAGTCGCGTGGGCTCGGAGATGTGTATAAGAGACAGATTTAAAGTTTCGTTCCGCACTCAGGACAGAAACTATTGGTCGTGGGATTTTGAGCGCCGCAACCATGACAGGAAACTAATTCAATTTCGTTGGAATTTTTCCGTTCGGGTAAACCGACCATCTGGGCATTGCTCTTGCCTGGAGCCACCATCGGATAACAGTTTTCATCCTTCTTAACATGGACTTCCAACACAACGGGGCCATCGTGGGCTAACATTTCGGCGATCGCGTTTTCTAATTGGCTATGATCCCGAACACAAATACCCTTCATGCCATAGGCTTTCCCTAAAAGCTCAATATCAGGCATTCCCGTCTGCATATTAGAAGAGGAATAACGCTCTTCATAAAAAGCTTCTTGCCATTGTCGAACCATCCCCTGCCAACCATTATTCAGAATCACAGTTTTGACATTAATGCCATACTGCACCAAGGTTCCCATTTCCTGCAAATTCATCTGGAAACTAGCATCCCCACTGATACAGATCACCTGATCATCGGGTAACGCGACTTTTGCCCCCATTGCGGCGGGAACGCCAAAACCCATCGTTCCTAAACCCGCGCTAGAAATCCAACGGCGGGGGCCATTTTTCAGAAATTGGGCGGCCCACATTTGATGTTGACCCACATCAGTGGTGTAGTAAGCATGGGGAGCCTGACGACCCACTTCTACAATCACTTCTTGGGGAGAAATACTGCCTTCGTAATGGGGAGCAGTCAGGGGAAAATCTTTCTGCCAACGGTTAATTCGTTCTAACCAGGCTTGAGTCTGGCTAGAATGGGTCGGAAAATCTAATTCCCTGGTGCGTTGTAGCATTTGCTCCAGCACATGGCGCACATCTCCCACAATGGGAACTTCGGGGGTTCGATTTTTGCCTACTTCGGCAGGATCAATGTCAATATGGATCACCTTGGCATGGGAAGCAAATTCATCTAATTTACCCGTCACACGGTCATCAAAACGCGCTCCTACGGCAATCAGAAGATCACACTCACTCACCGCGTAATTAGCGTACGCAGAACCGTGCATCCCTAACATTCCGACCGACAGGGGATGATGTTCATCAAAGGCACCGATTCCCATCAAAGTGGTGGTGACAGGGATTTGGAAGCGTTCTGCTAATTCTTGGATTTGGGCGTGGGCATTGGCCGCGATCGCTCCTCCACCGACATAGAGCAGGGGCTTTTGAGCCGCGTCGATGAGATGCAGGGCCGCGTTAATTTGGCGAGGATTCCCCTTTACCGTCGGACGATAACCCGATATATGAACATCTCCTGGTTCAATGGGAATATAATCACACTCTTCCAATCCCACATCCTTGGGGACATCAATTAAAACGGGGCCAGGTCGTCCTGTACTCGCAATATGAAAAGCTTCAGCCACAATGCGAGCCATATCACTAGCATGGCGAACCACATAGGAATGTTTCACAATTGGTAGGGTAATGCCAAAAATATCAATTTCCTGAAAAGCATCTGTCCCAATCACCGGTCGTCCGACTTGGCCCGTTACAATCACCATCGGAATGGAATCCAAATGGGCGGTGGCGATACCTGTGACCAAATTGGTGGCCCCTGGCCCCGAAGTCCCAAAACAAACCCCCACTTTCCCCGTCGCCCTGGCATAACCATCGGCAGCGTGGGATGCGCCCTGTTCGTGCCTGACTAAAATATGCTGGAGATCGCCCCGTGCTTCAGCCCGATACAGTTCATCATAAATCGGTAAAATCGCGCCGCCAGGATAACCAAAGATATGCTTAACGCCGTGACGTTGGAGGCTGTCGATCAAGGAAAACGCGCCACTACGACGAATAGAGGGGAGGGTGACAGGAAAAGTTGTTTTGGGAATTGAAGAAACCACTGGGCAAACCGTCAACTTTGAGTGAGTATTGAGTGAATATTTTTATGGCTTAATTCTCATTGTATTGCTGAGAATTTAACTTTAAAAAGCCTAAAAGTCTTAACTTTATCTAACGTAACAGATTTTACATTATAAAGGATTTTATCTTTTCTGTCGAGAGTTACAATCGAGATTGTCAAATATGATTATTTTATCTGCTTTCTGATGCAGTTTTTGGGGAATGATTACAAAATAATGATGATTAATTGTTTCAGGATTTCTTGACAAAAAGTGATTATTTTTAATGATTTGTTACAAATTTTCGAGATGAGCTGAGTTTTTAATTCGTTTGAGTAGCCAGTCAAAACGGGCTCTCGCTAGGGGTAAGTTTTCTAAAACAACGGGGGATAATTCTTCGTCAGGATGAACAAAATCTTTCCCGAAATCTAGCTCAGTTAAGGCAATCCGCAGACGACTGGATAAAAAGAGCGCGATCGCCCGATTAAAACGAGCGGCAAACCCTATATCCTGAGAGAGTCGGGACGCTAACAGCGATCGCGGTAGGGAAAGAACTAGAGAATTTTGAATGGTTTCCACTGTTGCCGAGGGGGGACGACCATCAAGAAAAGACATTTCCCCAAAAACTTCTCCTGTGCCGAGAGTTGCAATTTCTTTGGCATTTTCTAAAACGTTGACCGAGACAATTACCTCACCTTCCAAAAGGATATAGAGATAATCGGAGGGATTCCCCTCTTGAATGAGAACTGTTTCCGCTGCAATGTTTTCAATCATGCCAGAGGCAATAATCCAGTCGATGTCATCATCATTAAGTTCCCCAAACAGGAAAAGTATTTTTTGCATCATGATTGATATGGGCGAAGCGATAGGAGAATTATAGGATTATTTCTATTTTTTGCCATTAAACTTCAAGGCTTGAAAACACAATGGTTCAAAATTAAATGGTTCAAAATTAAATTCAAGTATTCCTTCTTTTAATTGCTGAAGGGCGAGGATATCTTTTCTTTTCAATAAGCAACTGTCGTTCTAGTAAGCGAGGCTGATCGTTAAATCCTAAAATCCTAGCTGTTACTTCTCCGATCTCTGTTAGAGGATCAATAACTGAATCATTCAGCATGAAATGCTCTTCCCAATTATCCCAACGAGGGTTATAAAAACGAGAAAATACCTTTTTGTCTACAATAATTGAGCCAATATCACTTCCTTTAAAACGATTGCAATACACACAACAATAGGCTAAATTATCTATGTTTGACAACCCGCCATGCTTGATACTAATAATATGATCAATCGCACATCCAAGGATAGTATCTTTTTCGGAAATAAGACAATATTCGCACAAATAATTTGCTCTTTTTGCAACCAAGCGACAAAGTTCTTGATTCAAATAAGGTCTTTCCATGCTTTAATTTTCAATTTCCTCTTCAATAAAACTGTACGCACGCGCTTTTGATAATCTTAGCAAGTGTTCTAAGGTAAAATAATGATCTAGTTCTAATTTTTCATCTGAAGAAATACCCTCTGTCTTTTCACGAAAAATTAAATCAGCAACTCTTTCTTTCACAAATTCTGACAATTGAAAATTAATTAAGCTTTGAGGTGTTATGCCCGCAGCTAGAAAGTTAATAATTTCTTCATAGGCTGGATTGATGCTGATCGATGTTTTCATTATAATTTATTCTTTTATATTAAAACTATTTTTAGCAGTCTCAACTGTAAGGTTTATACTAACATTTTTTCTTGATCCCATTACTCTGACAGTTCAATTCAATGAAAGTTCGCGATCGCTTTTGTGAAGTGTGAAGTGTTAAGCCGCGATCGCAGAGAACTGACGAAAGAAAACCCCATAAAAACGCAAAAAGAGGTCACAAAGACCCCCTTTTATCCAATTGAAGACAAAAAAACTAAGCCAAACCCGTGTTAGCTCCAGGCTTTCCAGTAGCCAATTGAACCTTAATAATTTTTCCACCCATTTTCATAATCCGTTGCTGTTCACTGAACCAGTTATCATAGGGGACTAATTTAGTGAAATAAGTATTTTGTAATTCGCGTTGTGTCCGAATACGACTTTGGCTAGGAACACAAGCAGTAACTTTAAACATCCGCATGGGGTTAAGTTCTCCTTAAAAAAATTGGGGGTCAAAAATAGTCTAAATACAGCAAGGTCGGGAGTCAGAGGCCAATACTAAACGGTCAAAACTCATCTCTTTTTGTACAGATCTAAGCCTTTAACTGACTAGCACTCGCTCTCTTACTCCCGAACCTAGAATGATTATCAACAACCTTTAAAAAGTTGCTAATAAGGAGTGTCCTAGCTTAAACCAGAGCTAATATAGTCTAAGTAAACACCCATTTCTTTACCTGCATCCGCACCGACTAAGCTTGCGGCAACTTCTTTGATTGCTTGGATAGCTTGAACGGTGGAGGAAATGGGAACGCCTAAAGAATTGTAGGTTTCTTTCAATCCATTGAGAACACGTTCGTCAAGGATAGAAGGATCGCCTGCTAACATTGCATAGGTTGCATAGCGGAGATAATAGTCAAGGTCACGGATACAAGCCGCATAACGACGGGTGGTGTACATATTGCCACCAGGACGGGTTACATCGGAATACAGTAGGGATTTGGCAACTGCTTCTTTAACGATGGTTGCTGCGTTCGCACTGATAACACCAGCCGCACGAACACGAAGTTCTCCCGTGTTGAAGTAGGCTTTCAATTTATCTAATGCAGAACTATCCAGGTATTTGCCCTGAACGTCAGCAGAGTTGATTACGGAGGTAATTGCGTCTTGCATAGTTTTTTTGTTTCCTTAGATGTTTCTTTGGGTAAAATTTGCTAAATAAAGAAGAATTTGAGCGTTGATAGCCAAAAGACCTAGCTCATTCTTCCGATAACATAGTCGAAATAGCCAGCAGCTTCAGCCGCATCTTCAGCAGACATTAAACCAGAAGAAACTTCTTTCAATTCGCGGATACCTTGAGCAACTGCACCTACGTCAGTCCCTAAAGATTTGTACATTTCTCGTACACCGACTAAACCGATTTCTTCAATGGGAGTAACGTCACCAGCGACAACACCGTAGGAAACTAAACGAAGATAGTAGTCCAAGTCGCGCAGGCAAGTAGCCGCCATTTCTTCGCCGTAAGCATTTCCACCAGGAGAAACGATGTCAGGACGTTTTTGGAACATGCGATCGCCAGCTTGTTTAACAATGGTTTCGCGAGCACCGGTGAGGGTTTCAGCGATCCGTAAGCGAGCGGCTCCAGAAGAGACAAAAGACTTGATTCTATCTAATTCGCCAGGGCTGAGGTAGCGGGCTTCCGCATCAGCATTCACGATTGATTTCGTGACGATACTCATCTTTGGGATTCCTCTCAAAAAATAAAAGTTATGGGTGGTCTTAAGTTGAACTTATTAACCGCGATCGGCTACTGACAAAGATTAAAATTTAACGTTTGTATTCAAGCAACCTGCCAAATCATTTTCGGGTATTGCGATCCCCTTCGTCGCGACTTCGTAACAGTTTTTAACATTTCTTTTCAGAATTCTTTTTTTATCCCCTAGACTCTGGAGATAATTGGGCAAAATGACAGGCACAAATTGACCTAAATTGATTCAAAAAAACGACAATCCCGACAAGGCCCAGGAGGATTCACTGCACACCGCAGGATTTCGGAATGGGCATTAAACCGACATTGGCGATCGCCGATAATCCAGTGACCTTCCCATAAACTGAGTTCCGTCGGAGGAGGAGCAGATTGGACATGGAGAGAAATTTTGCTGAGACGATAACCACTCACTTTGTATTGATAGTGATGATGACGTTCTAACACAGTGTAAGTTTGACCCTGAATTTCTAAATAATTACCTGGCTGTGGCATCCAATCAAGATGAATTTTCCCCAAGGTCTCTCGATTGGGGCATAGGATTACCTCGGTCGGCAATAACTCGGCTTCCATTGGTTACGGTTCAGTAGAATTAACTGAATTTTGGTTAGAATCTGAGTCTATCTTAAACTAGAGTCTAATTCAAAGAAGAATCACTATTCTTGACAACGGCGCGAATCTTTACCAAAAACCAGTAATGCTACATTTAGAGGAAAAATAAAGCTAACTGACATATCCAGAAACTTATGGACGTAACTGGATTCGAACCAGTGACCCCATCGATGTCAACGATGTACTCTAACCAACTGAGCTATACGTCCTTACAGATTCATACTGTATCACAGCTTAAACACCCAAGGCAATAGGCTGTGAGCAACTTTTATTTGTAGCTAGGATAATGGGACAAAATTAAGATTGATTGCTCTTTTTTCTGGATGTCTCCAGTGGCGTTGAGAAATATCGGCATCAACTACGGATTAGATAAACATTTTATCGTTCTGTGAATTAGATTAAATCTTTGCTCTATAAAACATTTGGAGGTATTATTTAATATTCCTTTTATTGATGAGACGCTAAACACCATGAATCAAATCCTAACACCATTGATTTCTCCCGAAGAAATTTCAATAACCATTAAACGTCTAGCCAAGGAAATCAATCAAGATTATCAAAACTGTCCCCTAACAATTTTGGGAATTCTTAAAGGCTCTTTTATTTTTATCGCTGATTTGGTTCGAGAAATCGATGTCCCCGTTGATAATATCGAATTTATCCAATTGTCCAGTTATCAAGAAAACACCGTTAGCGCGGGGAAAGCCTCCCTTTTATTGGATGTGGACACCAGGCACATTCGAGGAAAACATATTCTAGTGGCAGAAGATATCGTCGATACAGGAATTTCTACTACCACAGCCCTAGAACTTTTAATTCAAAAAGGGCCTGCCTCTGTTAAACTTTGCTCCTTATTGGATAAACCCAGTCGCAGACAAAGGGAAGTAAAAATTGACTATTTAGGATTTTCGATTCCAGATTATTTTGTCTTAGGTTATGGATTAGATGTGGATCAAAAGTATCGTCAATTACCAGGAATTCACTATTTTAAAGATTGAGTCTCAATACTTTTAGGACTAAGCTTCGTAATTTAGGTTAGGAGCTTAGTTTTTAGTAGGGAAAAATATTATATCTCTGTCCTGTATGGAGTTTAACCATAAAGTACTGTAGATTTTTAGATTTTATTGTTGTAGAAATCGAAAAAAAGATACTGTATTTTAGCTCGAACATCTAGTGATTTAAGCGACTAAATACTCATCCAATGATAAAGCTGTGCTGGAGGATGATTGATAGGATTTTACGTCTTGAAAAATCGTAAAGCTTTTTTCTAGTTGAGTAACTTCAAAAATAATCCTGACAGAAGGGGATAGGGCGCACAGGCTGAAATTTTTACCCAAGCCGATCGCTAATTGGAGAACCCTCACTAATGACATTAAGCCTGCACTATCGAGAAAATCAATATTCTCCATGTCCAATAACAAAGATTCTGTATGAGGCTGTTTCAGGGATTGGGTGAGTTCCATCTGAAAATCCTGGGAATTCATTGCTGTTAAGGAGCCATTCGGTTTGATGATGGTTGCTTTTGAGATTTTCATTAGAGTAACTCCTGGATTGAAGAGAATAAACGATAAAGGTTTTAACATACTTTTGGTCTATAGAGCAACCCTAGACGAGAAAAATTATTTGTACTAAGTCCCGTATTTTGGGTTGAGGATTTAACCTTATCCTTTTTTTTGTTAAGAAATTGTAAAAAATAATACGATAGTCTTTTTTCTTAATTTAAGTGATCAGTTTATGCCATAAATTTTGACAAGAAGTCGGCTATTCTACTGATGGATGTGTTACAAGGAAAATTAATTTGTCGGCAATTTCAGGTAATGGCAAAATAAAATCAACGCTCCCTGTGGCGATCGCATTTTTAGGCATGGCGTTGAATTCAGCCGTTTCGGGGTCTTGAACGATTACTGTTCCGCCTGTTTGATGAATAGCCTTTACACCCATCGCGCCATCTTTTCCCGTTCCCGTTAACACAACAGCGATCGCCCTTTTTCCATAGGATTCGGCGACCGACTTAAAGAGTATATCGGCAGAAGGACGAAGAAAATGAACCAGTTCCGTTTGAGTTAGGGAAAGAGTTCGGTCAGAGGCAATAAGTAGGTGTTGATTGGGGGGTGCAATATAAATAGTGCTGGGACGAGCTTGTTCTCCATTTTCGGCTCGTTTGACAGGTAACGGGGCCTTTCGTGCCAGGATCTCGTCTAAATGGGAAATATAATTGGGGGAAAGGTGTTGAACAACGAGAATAGTAGCGGGAAAAGACGAGGGCAATTCCGCTAAAAGTTCTGACAGGGCGGTGACTCCCCCCGCCGATGAAGCGATCGCCACAACATCAAAAGCATCATCGAAAATAGGTCGGATTAGCTCTTGTTCTGACAATTGAAATATCTCTATCCTTTTTTTCTTTTCACTAGTCACATTAGCTAATACTTTCTAATAAAATGTCGGGTAAGCTCAGATTCGATAGACTAATCGTCATCTCAATTTTAGACTTAATACAGCAAATTTCATGATAAAAAAAAAACGCGCGCGATTGAAATTTCTTTGCAATAATCACAAAGTTATCTGAAACGAGCCTCATTCTAGGAAATTCCGCCATCCCCCAAAACCTTAGCCATAAAAAAAGGCGGGACTCAGCCCACCTAACAAAAATTTCAAATTCACAGTTTCCTTATTGGGGAAGAATCTGGGAAATCTTCGCCGATAAAGCCGCCGCCTGTAACATGGGCGTACTCGTCACCGAATCATTCGCCAAGGTAAATAAGGGATTAGCTAAAATTCCCGCCACAGAGGTTGCAATCACCGTCAAAATTAAACCCACCTGCAATGGACGCATTCCAGGTAAAGACCATTGCATTTCAGGATAATTTTTGATTACCTCAGACATTTCCTGGGGTTCTTTTACGACCATCATCTTGACCACACGAATGTAGTAATAAATCGACACCACACTGGTCAACAAACCCAATAGGACTAATCCATAAAGCCCTGCTTGCCAACCAACCCAAAAGAGGTAAATTTTCCCAAAAAATCCTGCTAAGGGCGGAATCCCCCCCAAAGAAAGGAGGCAAATACTCAAACAAAGGGTTAATAAAGGATCTTTTTGATAAAGTCCTGCATAATCACTGATTTGATCCGATCCTGTCCGTAGGGTAAAGAGAATAATACCCGTAAAGGCTCCCAGGTTCATAAACAGGTAAATCAGCAGATAAAACACCATACTGGAATAACCTTCGTCGGTTCCTGCGGTCAGACCAATCATGACAAATCCTGCTTGTCCAATGGAGGAGTAGGCTAACATCCGTTTCATGCTGGTTTGGGCCAGAGCCACCACATTTCCTAAGACCATACTGAGGATCGCAAGGGCCATAAAAATGACTTTCCATTCATCGGTAATGACCGCAAAGGCGGTTACTAATAGACGAATGGCGAGGGCAAATCCTGCGGCCTTAGATCCGACCGAAAGAAAGGCAACCACAGGGGTGGGAGAACCTTCATAGACATCGGGTGTCCATTGGTGGAAGGGAACGGCGGAAATTTTAAAGGCGATTCCTGCCACGACGAAAACGAGGGAAATGGCTAGTCCTAATGATTGACCCCCACTCACATCGGTTAACTTGGCCGCGATCGCGCTTAATTGGGTTTCGCCGCCCGACAGACCGTACAAAAGGGAAAGCCCGTATAGAAAAATGGCCGAACTCGACGCTCCGATAAGCAAATATTTTAAAGCCGCTTCATTGGAACGGGGATCGCGCTTCATGTAGCCCGTCATTAGGTAAGACGAGATACTCAGCATTTCCAAGGAAATAAAAATCATCACCAATTCGTTCGCCGAGCAGAGGAACATCGCCCCCAGAGTCGCGGTTAACATGATGGCAATAAATTCAGCGAGAGCCGTTCCCGTTTGTTCCACATAGCGCACGGACATCAACAGGGTAACGGCAGTCGAAAGGGCAATAATCCCTCTAAAAACAACGCTGATGTTGTCGCTATTAAACGATCCTAAAAAGCTAATGGGATCAGCCGCATTCCAGCCAAAAACTAAGGCAACGGTGGCAGCCAATAATCCCGCGATCGCCACATAGGGCAACCAACGGGCAGAACTGCGTCCCACAATTAAATCCCCCACCAGAACGAGAATGAGGGTGACAGTAATAATACCTTCGGGCAAAATAGTCCCGGCATTTAGTTGAGTAGCAATGTTACTAGAAAAATCCATAAGTCCAACCAAAAAAAGCCTAACAACCAGCTTAAGCCATTTAAGCGTAACCTATTCTAGTTAATTAAAGTTTTTTTGAATGATCTCCATGTTAATGGCAGGGGGTTGATCCTTTATCGGTAAAGCTATCCCCTGTGATCGGCATTAATTCCCAATCATAACTTTTGGCATGGAGAACCACTTTCAGCACGCCGTAGCTTTCATTATCACGCACTTCACTATTAGCGCGGATCGTTTTAAAGGGATAGAGATTTTTACCACCATTGCCGATGACAATTTGTCGAACTCCTTTTTGAGGATCAGCTTTTTCATTCAAACCCTGGGGCGCAAATCGCTCATAAGTGTGGTCGTGGCCCGATAGGACTAATTCCGCTCCCGCATCGTACAAATCCTTCCAAAGATCTTCAACGATCTTGTTGTTTCCGTGAGTTCCAGAAGAAAAGCGGGGATGATGCCAATAGGCCAGGGTGCAGGCTTTGGGATTTTTTTTCAAATCGGCTTTTAACCATTTTTCCTGGGGAGACCCGATTTCACAACCGCTAATCGCCTTACAATTCGAGTTCAGGGCAATCAAATGCCAATTCCCTAAGTTGTAACTGTAATAGCCTTTGTCGCGATCACCTGCGGCCTTACCGAAATATTGATAGTAACCTTCGGCGTTACTGCCGTAATATTCATGATTCCCTGGAACAGGACGGGTAATGGCTTTAAATCTTCCCCAGGTTGGAGCATAGGATGCTTGATAATTGGCAAATTCACCCTTTTCGTACTGATTATCTCCTAACGCTAACACCGCATTCGGTTTAGCCTTGATAACGAGATCAGAGGTTGCTATCATCTGACAAGTGCCATTTTTTCCTTTGCTACCATTAAAGTTAGAACTTTGGGGATCGCAAGCGATATCCCCCGCCGCCATAATGACAGGATCTTTACTCATTGAAGTTGCGGGGTGGACAAAAAAGTGAGTATTCAGCAAAAAAGTGACGATTAACCCTAATCCCATTAGAAAACCAAAAACTAGGCGTTTTGGTAAACGTAAATCTAGCATGATGTCCCCAACGTTAGGATTTAACGTCCCATTTTTTTATCTTGATCTTGACGACGGCGATCGCGCCATTCTAAAGTCGTGAGATAGAGGATACCGCCGCTCACTATAATTAAAAGAGCGAAGGCCGACCAAAAAAGTGTGATTAGTAATGTTGTTTCCACTGTTAGAAACCGTCGCGACCCCAAACAACCATTGCAATAGACCAGGTAAATAAAGCCAAAACGCTCACCCAACCTAATGTCAAAATATCCATAGCTGACTGCCTTACTAAGATTAAAATTTTTCAACGACAACAAAACTATGATACGTCTATTTGGGTATGTTTGAGAACACAGAGTCAATGGAAATTACGCTAAAAGAACGGATCGAATCCCTGAAAGCGGGTGGCATCGCAGGAACAGCCTTTGGAATGACCTATGGCCTATCGGTTTTGGCGAATCAGGCATTTGGTCTAAATACTGAAGAAACTTTGATTAAATTGGCGATCGCCCTATTAAGTGGTTTTTTATTTGGTGTCACCTATCGCTACATTATTCGCACAGATAGCAATTCTCACCTCAAGGAAGGAGCTATTCTCGCCTTTGGGCTGGTGCGGGGCGGAGGCATTGCTGAAATGACCGATCCACTTTTAGATAATGGTGGTTTTTTGGCGATCGTTTTATTGGAAGGAATCATTGGTTTCGCGATCGCCCGTTTTTGTTTAGATATTGCGATGAATCGACAATGGCTCAAACCCTTTACCTGAATATATTTATGCACAAAAAAAGCAAAAGCAACGACAGAACGTTAAACTTTTGCTCTTTTTTTAGGGGGTTAAGACCGACGAACTTTTTAGATCACTTACTTTTTCTTTTTGCCGCCTTTTCCCGATTTCTCAGGAGCAACTTCTTCTTCGGTTTTTACTTCTTCGACAGGAACTTCAGCAACAGCTTTTTGTCCTGTTTGAGCCGCAACTTCTTCTGCAAAGCTGAGGGATTCTTTTTCGATCCCTTCACCGAGGTTAAAACGAGTAAAGCGACGAATTTGGATATTTTCACCCAATTCAGCAACACTGCGTTTAACCAATTCTTCGATCGTGATATTTTGATCTTTGATGAAGGGTTGCTCTACCAAAGCAAGTTCCTTGAGTCGCTTGTCAATCCGACCTTGGACAATTTTTTCTTTGATATTTTCGGGCTTATTACCCAAATCATCGCGGCCCATTTCGATTTCTTTTTCTTTGGCCGCAATGCTTACGGGAATGTCTTCTACTTTAATAAATTCCACATTGGGACAGGCCGCAATTTGCATCGCAATATTGTTGACCAATTCCTTGAATTTCTCGCCCCGTGCCACAAAATCTGTTTCACAGTTGACTTCGACTAAGACACCAATACGTCCGCCAAAGTGGATATAGCTGTGTACTAGCCCTTCTGCGGCGGTGCGTCCTGCTTTTTTCTCAGCAGAAGAAATGCCTTTTTGACGGAGCCACTCAATAGATTTAGTGATATCCCCGTCATTTTCACCTAACGCTTTTTTGCAGTCCATCATCCCCGCGCCAGTTTTGTCACGGAGTTCTTTAACGAGTTTTGCCGAAATTTCTGCCATTTTAATGTTTCCTAATGTCTTGATCTTAATATTTCATGATGACACAAGACAGGAAGTCTGAGAAAAAAGGGTGATCTTCCTAACAGACTTCTATCTTAATTGAACTTACTAAAAATTATGCCACTTCACTGTTGTCAGGGTCATCGATGTCCTCATCACTGAGATCCGCATCGACAAACTCTTGCTCGTCGCTTAATTCATCTTCAAATTCTTCATAGTCCTCGTCGCTAGCGAGTTGGCCATGACGACCTTCGTAGATAGCATCAGCAAGTTTACCTAAAATCAGCTTAATTGAACGAATAGCATCGTCGTTAGCGGGAATAGGAATATCAACGGCATCGGGGTCACAGTTGGTATCTAATAAAGAGATAATCGGAATACCTAATTTTTGACATTCCTGGATGGCGTTATATTCCCGACGCTGATCGACAACGACCACAATATCAGGGATTTTTCGCATGGTTTTAATCCCACCGAGATATTTTTGGAGTTTACCCAGTTCCCGACGAAGAACGGATGCTTCTTTTTTGGGACGGCGATCGAGCGCACCACTATTTTCTAGGTTTTCTAACTCTTTGAGGCGTTCTACCCGATTGCGGATGGTTTCCCAATTGGTGAGCATTCCCCCTAACCAGCGTTGGTTAACAAAATTAGCACCACAACGATGGGCTTCCTGGGCGATGATGCCAGAGGCCTGACGTTTGGTTCCGATAAAGAGAAAACGTTTACCTTGTTCGGAGGATTTGCGGACGTAATCGTAGGCATCTTCGATCAACTGGGCAGTTTGCACCAAGTCAATGATATGCACCCCATTACGGGCAGTATAGATGTAGGGAGCCATGCGGGGGTTCCAGCGTCGGGTTTGATGCCCAAAGTGAACTCCTGACTCCAACAATTCAGCGAGAGAAACGACGGCCATATTAATTGTCTCCTATTCGGGTTTAGCCTCCATTCAGGTGGATTTCTGTGTCAGAAACACCCGAAATCCTGAATGTGCGATTTTATACAACCTTTCCAGTGTAGCAGGTTGGGCAGATGATATTCTTTATTTTGAAGATTGATCGATTAGAATGGGATTCTGATAATATTTTTTGCGATCGCGCAGTGCCGTCTTGCGATCAAAACTAGGTTTAGTCGGTTACATTGTAGTGTTGGAAGTCAACCTTTTTATAAACTTTCCGCTTGAAAATGAACGAGGAAAAATGGACTGGAAAAAATCATTGCAGAAAATTGAATATTGGCTGGTCGCCCTCAGTGGCGGTCTGGTTGTACTGCATTTGACCCTAATTGATAAATCCCAGAACGAAAATTTATTTAGTACAGCAACTCTTACCTGGTTGACAATTGGTTCGTTGCTCTGGGATAGGCGAAAAAAACTTATCCTAGAGAGTGATACGGCTTCAACTTTTGTGGGAATGGTTTTAGTGGTTTTAATGATCATTAGAAACCTAAGCACGACGGATTCTTCCTTGCGTCTATTTCCCTTGATCGCTGGAGTAGGGGTAATTTTAATTGCTTCTGGATTTAAATCTTTAAAAAGCTATGGAAAAGAAATAATTTTATTAGGTTTACTCTTATTTTTGCGACTGGTGACGATTGTTCTCAACGCCTTTGATTTACCCCTACTGACCGCTAAAGTATCGGCGTTTATGCTCTGGTTTGTTGGGTTTGATGTGGTTCGTCAGGGAGTTGTGATTGCCCTTCCAACGGGACGAGTAGAAGTTTATGGTGCCTGTTCTGGAGTCGAAAGTATTGTTTTAATGCTCTGTATTGCGATACTTTTCTTTTTCTTGATTACCATTAGTCATTGGCAAAAAGTGATTTGTGTTGCGATCGCCGTTACCCTCGGTTTTATGGTCAATGCGTTTCGGGTTGCGTTACTCGCATTTTTCGTCGATGTTCAGCAACCCAAAGCCTTTGAATACTGGCATAGTTCTGATGGCAGTTTATCATTCGCCATTGTTTCTGTGTTTATGTTTGGACTATTTTGTTGGCTCGTCTATGTTCGTAATTTAACTCCTTCATCTGCAATAGATAAACGAAAATCATCATGACTTTAACCACTAATCGTTGGCAAACCATCAGAATTGGTGTTTGTGCATTGCTGTTGACGGGAATATTAGCCGAAACGGGTAGAGCGTTGATGATGCCGACAGTGGATAAAAACAAGATAGCCGCTACTACTGCTAAATCGATTCAGTTCCCCACACAGATTCCCCTTTCTGATTGGCAATTGGTTAAAAATCAGTCTATTGAACCCTCAGAGGGAAAAGCGATCGGTCATCTTTATCAGTACCGCAATCAAGAGAACAACACAGTAGATATTCAAGTTCATTATGAAAATTATGCAGAAGGAAATGTTGGCCGACTGATGATGATTCATGGCATTGCTCCTCCTGCTTCCGCTCTCTTAACTATTAAAGAACAATATCGTACTGGTTCTTATGCCTTAACTTCCTATAACAACCGAGCCTATCTCACTGCCTGTATTAACCCCGTCGGGAAAGCTACCGCCACGTCGGAGCAATTTACAAAAAATAAATATGAACACGGCTTCGGTTTTGTCAGAACTCTCGGATGGCTCGCTGGACTTAATGATTTAGTGGATGCTCGTTGTTTATGGACTGCCATTTCAATTTCTCTTCCTGCGGAGCCAAGTGATCAATTACTCGCTGAAAAATATCAAACCTTAGAAACGATTTGGAGTCAATGGTATGACTGGTGGCAGCCTAATTTTGAAAAACTTGGGAAACAATAAGAAATTTTTTATCTTTCATGATTTTGTTCTTGTTGTTGCTTAAGTTGTCTTAGGCATTCTTGTCCCATCCCGATCGCAAAGAAAGCCCCTGCGCCAATCCAGATAAAATTACGACCATACAAATTTTGATAAGAGGTACTATGAATGGAACGAATTTGGCTACTATGACGAGTTAGGGCTATTTGACCCACGCCGTAGCCAATCATTGCTCCAATAAGAGAAGAAATAATACCACTGGCGAAGACTAACTTAAAATTCATA
>ERZ1022729.41-NODE-41-length-15700-cov-15.210483_pt1 | contig 15700 bp, 14 predicted proteins | sample MGYA00520880_ERZ1022729 | MGnify/ENA primary metagenome ERZ1022729 (study PRJEB33162, sample SAMN09537598) | freshwater metagenome | isolation source: freshwater | place: Canada:Alberta | collected 2017-07 | study: EMG produced TPA metagenomics assembly of the...
TGCTCTAGGCCAGGGAGACCCGCCATGGCCAGCACCTTCCCCGAACATGTCGAGATCGACGCCAAGGGCGACGCCATACTGGGCGCCGAGGTCGCGGCGCGGATGCTGGACGTGCCGCTCGACGCCTTCCTGGCCGATCTGCGCGCGGGAATCGTCTATTCCGTGGTGGAACGCGGGGAAGGCGAGGATGCGGGCCGGCTTCGCCTGACGCTGCGCCGCCGCGCGACGACGCGGGTGCTGGTGGTGGACGCCGCGACGGGCCGCGTGATCGAGGCATCCTGAGAACCGACGCCGATCAGCCGATCGAGAGGTTCTGCAGGCTTTCCTCAAGCTCCTGGAAGCTCGGCATGGAATGGCTCGGCCCCATCTTGCGCCCCGTCTCCACCGCCACCTGCGGCGCATTGCCATGGAGATGCGCGACCAGCACGGCGCGGATCACCTCGAAATACTTGCACTCCTCCTCCACCACGCTCTTCAGCCGCGTCGCCAGCGGGCCCATCAGCCCGTAGGCGAGCAGCACGCCGAGGAAGGTGCCCACCAGCGCGCCGCCGATCATCTTGCCCAGCACCGCCGGCGGCTGGTCGATCGAGGCCATGGTCTTGATCACGCCCAGCACCGCCGCGACGATGCCGAGCGCGGGCAGCGCATCCGCGATGGTCTGCAGCGCGTGGGAGGGGTGCATCTCCTCCTCCTTCAGCTTCTTCAGCTCCCGCGCCATCACATCCTCGATCTGGTGCGGGTCGTCGGCGTTCATGCCGATCATGCGGAGGTAGTCGCAGACCAGGGTCACGGTATGCGTGTCGGCGGCGATCTTCGGGAATTTCTGGAAGGCCGCGCTTTCCTGCGGCCGTTCGATATGCGCCTCCAGCGCCATCGCGCCCTTCTGCTGCGCCAGGCGCACGAACCAGTAGAGCAGCGACAGGATCTCGATGTAGTCGGATTTGTGGTAGCGCGAGCCCTTCAGGATCTTCTTGAAGCCGCCCAGCGTGTGCTTCACGTCGTGCATGCTGTTGGCCATGATGAACGACCCGATGGCGGCGCCGCCGATCATCATCATCTCGAAGGGCAGCGCGGCCAGGATGATGCCGAACTTGCCGCCGGCGATCATGTAGCCGCCGAACACCATCGCCAGCAGGAAGACGAAGCCGATGATCGCGGTCATGGCGCGACGTGGGCCTCGCGCAGCAGGGTGATCGCCACGCGCCGGTTGGCCGCGGCGGTCGGCGCTTCGGGCAGCAGCGGCTGGCGTTCGGCATAGCCGGCGACGCTGCGGATGCGCGCGTCCGGCAGGCCGGCATCGGATAGCAGCCGGCGCGTCGCATTCGCGCGATCCGCCGACAGGTCCCAATTCGTCCGTTCCCCGCCGCCGCGGAACGGCGTGGCGTCCGTATGGCCGGTGATGGCGATCGGGTTGGGCAGGCGCTGCGCCACCTGGGCGACGCGCGCGATCAGCTGCCGCGCGCGATCATTCGGCGCGGCACCGCCCAGCGCGAACATCGGCTGGCGCTCGGTATCCAGAAGCTGGATGCGGAGGCCTTCCGGCGTCTGCTCGATCAGCAGCTGCTGGCCGAGCTCGGCCAGTACGGGATCGGCCGCGACGGTGCGGCGGATATCCTCGGCGGCGCGGTCGAAGGCCGCGCGCTCGCGCCGCCGATGTTCGGCGCGCAGTTCGGCATCGGACAGGGTCCGCGCATCGGTCCCCTGGCCCGGCGCGTCGCTTTCGCCCGGCGGGGCGTGCTCGGCCAGCCGCGCGCGGGGGTCCTGGTCGCCGGGCGGGGCATCGGCGCGGGCGGTGCGGACCGTCCGCGGGTCATTCTCCTCATCCTCGCCTTCCGCGGCGTCGCGGAAGAAGACAGGGCGCGCGGGCGTGGTGCTGTCATCCTCGATCTCGACATCGGGCAGCACCGGCAACGGCCCGCGGCGCAGCGTGATGGCGCCCGCATCCTGCGACATCTGCTCGCTCTGGTGCTGCGTTCGGCCGCCGAAGGGATCGCCGGACCCGCTCTGGCTGCGTCCGAAGGCATTGGTGGGCGCGAAGTAGTCCGCGAGCCCGCGGCGCTGTTCTTCCGTGGTGGCGTTCAGCAGCCACATCAGCAGGAAGAACGCCATCATCGCCGTGACGAAATCGGCATAGGCGACCTTCCACGCGCCGCCGTGATGGCCGTGCCCGCCTTCCTCGATTTTCTTCAGGACGATCGTCGTCCCGTCCTTGCCGCCCCGTGCCATTCATGCCCCTTCCACGGGGCGTCATGGCAGGGGCGGGGTTAAGGCCTTCCTTACAGGCGCGGCCTCGTCCTGGGTGGGGCCTTCTCGAAGCGGAAGGGCGCGGCGCTATCCTCGTTCGGATCCAGCGTCAGCCGGTGCTCCAGCGGCGGGAAGGCGCGGGATCGGCAATCGCCACGGTCGCACAGCCGGCAGGACAGGCCGATGCCGACCGCCGCGCGGCCGATCTCGATCCCGTCGGCATAGGCGATCTCCCCCGCCCGGCCGATGTCGCAGCCCATCGCGACCACATGCATCGGCGCCGGTTCCCCCCAGCGCGTGGTCGGCGATGCGATGGCGCGCGCGAAGGTGAGGAAGGCCGCGCCATCGGGCAGCTGCGCGACCTGCACCTGCGTCTCGCCCGGATGGGCGAAGGCGCGGTGGACGATCCATTTGGGGCAGGACCCGCCGAAGCGCGCGAAGGGAAACCCCGCCGCCGAGAAGCGCTTGTCCACATTCCCCGCCGGATCGACGCGCAGGAAGAAAAAGGGCACGCCCCGCGCCGCGCCGCCTTCCCCCGGGCGCTGCATGGTGGACAGCCGATGCGCCGCCTGTTCGAAGCTGACGCCGAAGCGCGCGGCCAGCGCTTCCACCTCATGCCGCAATTCGCGCGCGGCGCCGAGGAAGGGCGCATAGGGCATCAGCAGCGCCGCCGCCGCATAGTTCAACAGCCCGAGCCGGATCAGCGCCGCCGCTTCCGCGCTGGAGGGCTCGGCCGGCGCGACCAGCGCGTCCACCGCGTCCCGCGCTTCCAGCAGCATCAGCTGGAAGGCCAGCTGGAAGCCGCGGCTTTCGCGCGGCAGCGATTCCGACAGGTCGAGCCGGCGCAGCTGCGGATCGTAGCGGCGCAAGGCGCCATCCAGGCGCCCGACGGCCACGGTCACGCGATGGGTGTGTCGCAGCCGTTCCGCGATGGCGTGGTTCATCTCGGCCGGCGTCGCGCGCAATTCGGCGCCGAGCGCCTCCGCCGCCGCTTCGAGCGCGGGGAAGTGGTTCGCGTGCTCGTGGAAGAAGTCGCGCGCTTCTTCCGTCGGCAGCAGGATGCGCCGCCCCGTGGGCAGGGCGATGCCCGACGCATCCTCCTTCGCCACGCGCCAGGCGCGATACAGCGCCAGCATCGCGCGCGCCGCATTCGGCGCGGAAGCCGCGAGCACCGCGACCTCCTGCTCCGGCACCTCCTCCAGCCCGAGCAGCGGGTCCGACAACGCTTCCCGCAGCCCCGCCTCCGTCTGCCGCTCACGGTTTCCCGACAGGGCCGCGAGATCGACCGCGAGATGTTCGCCGAGCTTGATCAGCAGGCTTGCCGTGACGCTGCGCTGATCGTGCTCGATCAGGTTCAGATAGCTGGCGGAGATGCCAAGCCGCGCCGCGAGAGATTGCTGCGTCAGGCCCCGTTCCATGCGGAGCCTGCGGACGGTGCGGCCGATCAGGGGGCGCGCCATGTGGTGTCCTTTACAGATTCACCGCCCGCGTCTGTGAAAGCCGCACGGGCTTGCCGGTCGGAGGGCAGGATTCCCGCTGAACTTCCGCAATGCAATGTGAATTATTGACGGGAGCCGCGCGACAGGATGCGCGGTGCAGGAGCATCCCGATGACCCGCCCCACCACCGCCCCCAGCTTCGCGCCCGATGGCATCGCCGGCTTCGGCGCGGGTGCCCCGCAGCCCGGCCGCTTCGACGGCATCCGCCGCGACTACACACAAGCCGATGTCGCGAAGCTCGCCGGGTCTTTCCGCGTCCAGCACACCCTGGCCGACATGGGCGCGCGGCGCCTGTGGCAGCTGCTGCAGACCGAGCCCTTCGTGAACACGCTCGGCGCGCTGACCGGGATGCAGGCGGTGCAGCAGGTCAAGGCCGGGCTGAAGGCCATCTACCTCTCGGGCTGGCAGGTCGCGGCGGATGCGAACACCGGGGGAGAGATGTATCCGGACCAGTCGCTCTATCCCGTGGACAGCGTTCCGAATGTCGTCCGCCGCATCAACAACGCGCTGCGCCGCTGCGACCAGATCGCGGTGCAGGAAGGGAAAGGGGATGCGACGCACTACATGGCGCCGATCATCGCCGATGCGGAGGCCGGCTTCGGCGGCGCGCTGAACGCCTATGAGCTGATGCGCCACATGATCGAGGCCGGCGCCGCCGGCGTGCATTTCGAGGACCAGCTGAGCTCCGAGAAGAAATGCGGCCATCTGGGCGGCAAGGTGCTGGTGCCGATCCAGCAGCATATCCGCACGCTGAACGCGGCGCGGCTGGCGGCCGATGTGGAAGGCGTGCCGACCGTGCTGCTCTGCCGGACGGATGCCGAATCCGCGCAGCTGCTGACCGCCGATGTCGATGAACGCGACCGCCCCTTCCTGACCGGGGACCGCACGCCGGAAGGTTTTCGCCGCATCAAGCCGGGCGCGGGCAAGGCGTACGCCATCGCCCGCAGCCTGGCCTATGCGCCCTATGCCGACCTGCTGTGGTGGGAAACCTCCGACCCCGATTTGCAGGATGCGCGCGACTTCGCGGAAGCGATCCAGCGCGAATTCCCCGGCAAGATGCTGGCCTATAACTGCTCGCCCAGCTTCAACTGGCAGCGGAAGATGGGCGTCGAGGCTGCGGCGCGGTTCCAGCGCGAGATCGGCGCGATGGGCTACAAGTTCCAATTCGTGACGCTGGCGGGCTTCCACAGCCTGAACCTGTCCATGTTCAAGCTGGCGCGCGGCTATGCCGAACGCGGCATGGGCGCCTATTCCGAATTGCAGCAGGCCGAATTCGCCGAGGAAGCGAACGGCTTCACCGCCGTGCGCCACCAGCGCGAAGTGGGGGTCGGCTATTTCGACGCGGTGGCGACCGCGGCCAGCGGCGGGATGGCCAGCACGACCGCGCTCGCGACCAGCACCGAAGCCGCGCAGTTCGTCGCGCCGGAGGCGCGCGCACATGCCGACGAACACGCGCCCGCGCACTGACCACCCCGAACCGATCAGCGCAGGAGAGGACTCCGACCATGGACCACGACCAGCACGATGACGGCCTGGTGCATTCCCACGGCTGGGCCACGGAGCCGCCGCCTTCGGTCGGCGAATTGCTCCGCCCCGCCACCACGCGCATCGCCACGACCAAGGCGGCGGAGGAGGACGGGCATGATGACGGCCTCGTCCACCGCCATGGCTGGGCCAGCGCCGCGCGCGACGCGGGCTGACCCTGCGAGGGGACCGGCCCCACCCCCCATCGCGGGGTGGGGCCGTTTCACTCAGCCCGCCAGGGCCCGCGCGAAGACGGCCGGGTCCACATTGCCGCCGCTGATCACCACGCCGACGGTCTTGCCCTTCGCATCCACCTTGCCCGCCAGCACCGCCGCCAGCGCCACCGCGCCGCCGGGTTCCGCGACGATCTTCAGATGCTCGAAGGCGAAGCGCATCGCCCGAAAAACCTCATCGCGCGTCACGACGACACCGCCCGCCAGGCGCGGCTGGTTCACCGCGAAGGTGATCGCGCCGGGGCGCATCGACAGCAGCGCGTCGCAGAGCGTCTCGCCCTGCCCGTCATTGGCGATGCGCTGCCCCGCCTCCAGGCTGCGCTTCGTGTCGTCCCAGCCTTCCGGTTCCACCGCGAAGACGCGGGTCGCGGGGGACGCGCCTTCCGCCGCCAGCGCGCAGCCCGCGATCAGCCCGCCACCGCCAGTGCAGACCGCGAGCGAATCGAGCGTCAGCCCGGCCGCGGCCGCATCCTCGAACAGTTCCAGCGCGAGCGTGCCCTGGCCCGCGATCACGTCCGGGTGGTCGAAGGGCGGCAGCACCGTGCAGCCGCGTTCCGCTGCCAGCGTCTCGGCGAGCGTTTCGCGATCCGTGGTCTTGCGGTCGAAGAAGGTGATCTCCGCGCCCCAGCGCCGCGTGCTCTCCACCTTGATGCCGGGCGCGTCGGCCGGCATCGCGATCAGCGCCGGCATGCCGAGCATCGCCGCCGCACAAGCCGTCGCCTGGCCGTGATTGCCGGAGGAATGCGTCACCACACCCGCCTTGCGCTGCGCCGCATCCAGCTTCAGCGCGGCATTGGTCGCGCCCCGCAGCTTGAAGCTGCCGGTGCGCTGCAGGGGCTCCGGCTTCACCAGGATCGTCCCGCCTGTCAGCTGGTCCAGCAGCGCATGGCGCAGCATCGGCGTGCGGACGATATGGGGCGCGATCCGCGCGGCGGCGGCGCGGACATCGTCATGGGTCGGGATTGGGGTCGAAGCGCTCATGCGCGCGGTCCTCGGAAGCGGTTCGGATCGACAAGGGGCAGGATGGCGGCCAGCGCGCCGGGATCGGCGCCGCGCACCAATGCGGCCAGCAAAGCGCCGGCGGCCGGCGCGGTCTGGATGCCATAGCCGCCCTGGCCGATGAACCAGAAGAAGCCGGGCGCGGCCGCATCCTGCCCGATCGCCAGCGAACGGTCCGGCGTGAAGCTGCGAAGCCCCGCCCAGCGATGCTCGACGCGATGGACGGGGATATCCAGCGCGGCCTGCATGCGGTCCACGGCGATGGCGACATCGAGCTCGTCCGGCTGCGCGTCATGCGGCGGCATGTCGGTCTCATCGGCCGGGGAGACCATCAGCTTGCGTCGCGCTTCCGGGCGCACATACCAGGAATGCCCGGCATCGCCGACCAGCGGCCAATCCGCGCAATCATGCGCGCCGGGATCGACGATCAGCGCGGTGCGGCGCTTGGGCTGCAGGCCGATGGGCGCGACATCCGCGATCCGCGCGACCTCATCGCCCCAGGCGCCGGCGGCGTTGACGATGACAGGCGCGGTGAAGACCGTGCCGGAGGATGTCTCGGCGTGCCAGGCGCCGCCTCGGCGCAGGATCCGCCCCGCCTTGTGGCGCAGCGCGATCACGCCGCCCGCGCGCCGGAGCGACTGAAGAAAACCCTGGTGCAGCCCGGCGACATCCATGTCGAAGGCGTCGCGTTCGATCGCGGCGGCCACGGGATAGTCGAGGCGCAGCGCGGGCACCATCGCCGCGACCTCCTCCACCGCGATGGGCTCCAGCCCCTCCCCGGCATCGAGCATCGCCTGCAGCGCATCGCGCTGCCCGGCGGGGGCGAGGGTGACCACGGCGCGCTGCGCGAAGATCGGCCCGGGCGCGAAGCCCGCGGGCGGCGCTTCGAAGAAGGGGCGGGAGGCGACGGTCAGCGCGCGCACATCGGCGGGTCCGTAATTCCGGATCCAGATCGCGGCGGACCGGCCGGTGGTGTGGTAGCCGGCGCTTTCCTCCGCCTCCAGCAGCGCGACGCGGTGGGTCGCGGCCAGATGCGCGGCCGCCGTGGCGCCGGCCATGCCGGCGCCGATCACGATCGCATCGAAATCCCGTGTTTCCATCCCCGCATGGTCCCGCCGGGCGGCGGGCCGGTCAACCGGCGGGGGCAGGAAGAAGTCTTGCGGACGGCCCCGAGCGATGCCTAACCTTGCCGCGCTGACAATAGGCACGGTCGTATCAGGCCGGCCGCACGGAGGAAGAACGCGATGTCCAAGGGGATCTCCCGCCGCGGCGCCATGCGCGCCGGCGCGGGCGTATTGGCAACGGGCGCGCTCGGCGCGCCGATGGTTCACGCGCAAGGCAGCGGCGGCAATCTCCGCTTCGCCTTCTGGGACCACTGGGTTCCTGGCAGCAACGACGCGATCCGGCAGCTCGGCGCCCGCTGGGCGGAGCGGAACCGGGTCAACCTGACCCTCGACTTCATCAACACCACCGGCAACCAGCTGCAGCTGACCGCCGCCGCGCAGGCGCAGTCCCGCAGCGGGCATGACGGCATCAGCCTGGTGCCGTGGGATGTCGGCGCCTATGCCGACCAGCTCGAGCCGGTGGATGACGTGATTGGCCGCCTCGTGGCCAAGTACGGCGCGATCAACCCGGTGGCGGAATTCCTCTGCCGCCGCAACAACGCCTGGCGCGCCATCCCCGCCACATCCGGCACGCAGAACAAGCCGGCGCTCTGCCGCTTCGACCTGCTGCAGCGCCATGCCGGCATCGATGTGCGGGCGATGTGGCCCGCCCGGAACGAGAAGGGGCCCGGCGCCGACACCTGGAACTGGGACACCTTCCTGATGGCGGCCGAAAGGTGCCATGCCGCGGGCGTGCCCTTCGGCCTGCCGATGGGGCAGTTCACCGACGCGGTGGACTGGGTGGGCGGCCTGTTCGCCAGCTATGGCGCGCGCATCACCGATGAACGCGGCAACCCGACCATCCGCAACAACCCGCAGCTGCGCCAGGTGATGGAATATGCGGTGCGGCTGGCGCGCTTCCTGCCCAACGACGTCTGGGCCTGGGACGATGCCTCCAACAACCGCGCGCTGATCTCCGGCCGCTCGGCGCTGGTCTTCAACCCGCCCTCCGCCTGGACGGTGGCCAAGCGCGACGCGCCGCAGGTGGCGGAGAATTGCTGGACCATCCCGATGCCGGCGGGCCCGCAGGGCCGCTTCCTGGCCTATCTGCCGTTCAACACCGGCATCTGGGCCTTCGGGCGGAACAAGACCGCGGCGAAGTCCTTCCTGGAGTTCCTGAGCGAGCGCGAGAGCGCGGAGTTCACCACGAACTTCTCCGGCGGCTACGACATCCCGCCCTTCGCCTCGATGTCCGACTTCGCGGTGTGGACGCGCGAAGGCCCGCCGGTCGGCACGATCTTCAACTACCCGCTGAAGGCGCACCATGATGCGCGCCCGTCCATCGCCTTCGCCCCGGCGCCGGCGGAACTGGCGAGCCAGATGTACATCCAGGCGCTGAACACCAAGGTCATCGCGCGCGTGGCGCAGGGCGGCGAGAGCATCGACGCCGCCCTCGGCTGGCTGGAGCGCGAGGTGAACAACATGCGTCGCGGCGGCTAGCCTTGCACGACGCGGCGGCCCCACGGGCCGCCTGACAACGCCCGGGGCTTCGGCCCCGGGCGCACTGGCCTGAACAGGGGGGGGATGCCGGAATGGCAGAGGGCACAAGCCTCGCATTGCCACGCAACGATGTGCCGGAAGGCGCTTCGCTGAAGCGCTTCGCGCGCCGGCGTTCGACCATCGCCTTCCTCATGACGGTGCCGCTGATGGCGGTGATCGGCGGGCTGGTCATCTGGCCGGCCGCCTATGCCATCTGGCTGTCCACGCTCAACCGGCGGATGACGCAGTTCATCGGCCTCGGGAATTTCGAGATCCTGCTCGATTCCGAGACCTTCCGGATGGTGATTTTCCAATCGATATTCTTCGCGGTCACGGCGGTGATCCTGAAGGCGCTGATCGGCTTCTGGCTGGCGCATATGCTGCACCACCTGCCCACCAAGGGGCAGCGCAAGTGGCGCGGCATGCTGCTGGTGCCCTGGGTCATCCCGCCGGCCCTGTCGACGCTCGGCTGGTGGTGGATGTTCGAGCCCAGCTATTCCTCGATCAACTGGATCCTGGCGATCTTCGCCGTCCCCGCCGTGCCCTGGCTCGGCGATCCCTGGTGGGCGCGGATCAGCGTGATCATCGTCAATGTCTGGTACGGCGCGCCCTTCTTCATGATCATGTATCTCGCGGCGCTGAAATCCGTGCCCGAGCAGCTGTATGAAGCGGCGGCGATCGACGGCGCGACATCCTGGCAGCGGCTGCGCTACGTGACGCTGCCGATGATGCGGAACATCATCTCCATCACCGTGCTGTTCAGCCTGATCGTGACCTTCGCGAATTACGACATCGTCCGCGTGCTGACCAATGGCGGCCCGCGCGACCTGACCCATGTCTTCGCGAGCTATGCCTTCCAGGTGGGCGTGCTGGCCGGCAACATCCCGCGCGGCGCGGCGGTGTCGCTGTTCATGTTCCCGCTGCTCGCGGTGATCGCGTTCTTCGTGCTGCGCGGCGTCAACCGCCGCAGCCGGGAGGAGATGTGATGTCGGCGACGACAAGCAACCGGGCGCTGCCCGGCATCTACCACAAGGCCGGCAGCCTGCGCTCGGAACGGCGCTGGGCGCTGTGGACCGCCTATATCTCCCTGATCATCGCCGCCATCGTGATGCTGGCGCCGCCGGTCTACATGTTCATGACCAGCATCAAGACCAGCGCGGAAATCGCCGACCTGTCCGGCACGCCGTGGTGGGTGCGGAACCCGACGCTCGACAACTACCGGGCGCTGATCACCAACCCGATGTTCATGGGCTTCATGTGGAACAGCGTGAAGGTGACCGTGCTGGTCGTCGCGCTGTCGATGTTCATCTCCGTCCTCGCGGCCTTCGCGCTCGCGCGGATGCGCTTCTGGGGCAGCCAGTGGCTCGCCACCGGCGTCTTCCTGACCTACCTGGTGCCGGACACGCTGCTGTTCATCCCGCTGTATCAGATCGTCGGCGGGCTTGGCCTGCTGAACTCCACCTGGGGGCTGGTGCTGGTCTATCCGACGCTGACGGTGCCCTTCTGCACCTGGATCATGATCGGCTACTTCGCCTCCATCCCGAAGGAGCTGGACGAGGCGGCGCTGATCGACGGCGCGAACTGGACGCAGATGCTGACGAAGATCTTCATCCCCGTCGCGCTGCCCGGGATCATCGCGGCGACGATCTTCGCCTTCACCGTCAGCTGGGCGGCCTTCGTCTATCCGACGGCCTTCATCACGACCCCGTCCGAGATGCCGCTGACCATCGGCGTCGTCAGCCAGCTGATCCGCGGCGATACCTTCGCCTGGGGCCAGCTGATGGCCGGCGCGCTGCTGGCGGCGCTGCCGCCGGTGATCGTCTATGTGTTCCTGATGGACTACTACATCGCCGGCCTGACCGCCGGTGCGACCAAGGGCTGACGCCGTCCGATCGCCGGAGCGCCCTGGGCGCGGAGGCGTGAATCGGTCGGCCACGTAGGAGGCAGTATGGCACAGGTTTCCATCCGCAAGGTCGTCAAGGCCTATGAAGGCGGCGTGCAGGCGGTGAAGGGCATCGACCTCGAGATCGAGGATCATGAATTCGTCGTGCTCGTCGGCCCGTCCGGCTGCGGCAAGTCCACGACGCTGCGCATGATCGCGGGGCTTGAGGAGATCACGGCCGGGGAGATCGCGATCGGCGGCAAGGTGGTGAACGACATCCCACCGCGCGACCGCGACATCGCGATGGTGTTCCAGAACTACGCGCTCTACCCGCATATGTCGGTCTTCGAGAACATGGCCTTCGGCCTGACGCTGCGGAAATTCCCGAAGGAGGAGATCAAGCGCCGCGTGGACAATGCCGCGCGCATCCTCGACATCACCAGCCTGCTGGAGCGCAAGCCGAAGGCGCTGTCGGGCGGCCAGCGGCAGCGCGTGGCGATGGGCCGCGCCATCGTGCGCGACCCCAAGGTCTTCCTGTTCGACGAACCGCTGTCGAACCTCGACGCCAAGCTGCGCGTGCAGATGCGGACCGAGATCAAAAAGGTCCACCAGACCGTCAAGACCACCACCGTCTATGTCACCCACGACCAGGTGGAGGCGATGACGCTGGCCGACCGCGTGGTGGTGATGAACCACGGCGTGATCGAGCAGGTCGGCCCGCCGCAGGAACTGTATCACCGCCCCGCCACGCGCTTCGTGGCCGGCTTCATCGGCAGCCCGGCGATGAACTTCATCCCCGCCCGCGTCGAGAACGGATCGGGCGCGCTGCGCGTGAATCTGCCGGACGGCATCGTGCTGAACGTGCCCGCGGACCGCACCCAGCGCTACGCCGCCATGGCGGGGAAGGACGTGCTGTTCGGCATCCGCCCCGAACATCTGACGGAGCCGAAGAACCTGGACCGCGACAACATCGCGCTGTTCGACCTGACGCCCGAGGTGCTGGAGCCCATGGGGATGGAGACGCTGGTGCATCTGCGGATGCAGGGCGCCGAGATCTGCAGCCGCATCGACCCCACCACGCCGGCCGAGCCCGGCCGCAAGCTGCGCGTCGCGGCGGACCTGAACCACATGCACATCATCGATCCGGTCAGCGGGAAGGTTCTGTAAGGCGGCGGGGCTGGACGCCCTGCCCCGCGGCGGGCAGGTTCGGCGCCGAGGAGACACACGCCATGGCGCCCAACTACGTCCTGATCGAAGCCCAAAAACTCGACGCCTATGTCGCCGCCATCTTCCGCGCCGCCGGCTGCGACGCGGCGGAAGCGGGGCGCATCTCCACCCATCTGCTCGGCGCCAATCTGGCTGGCCATGACAGCCACGGCGTCGCGCGGGTGCCGCGCTATGTCGAATGGCTGCAGGCCGGCTATGTGCTGAAGGGCCAGGATGCCGAGATCGTCACCGATGGCGGCTGCTTCGCGCTGCTGGACGGGCATTTCGGCTTCGGCCAGACAGTCGCGCCGCAAGCGGTGGACCTCGGCATCGCGCGCGCGCTGCAACACGGCATCGCCGTGGTCGGGCTGCGCAATGCCGGCCATATCGGCCGCGTCGGCGATTATGCCGAAGCCGCGATCCGCGCCGGGCTGATCTCCGTCCATTTCGTCAATGTCGCCGGCAGCGTGCTGGTCGCGCCCTTCGGCGGCACGGATCGCCGCTTCTCCACCGCGCCCTTCGCCGTCGGCGTGCCGCTGCCGGGCCGCCCGCTGGTGCTGGATTTCGCGACCTCGCTGGTCGCCGAAGGCAAGGTGCTGGTCGCCTCCAACGGCGGCAAGGCGCTGCCGCATGACGCGCTGATCGAACCCGATGGCCGGCTCTCGGGCGATCCGCACACGTTGTATGGGCATTACGACGCGATCGGGCCGCGCAACCCCGCGAATGGCCAGGGCGCGATCCGCGCCTTCGGCGAGCACAAGGGATCGGGCCTCGCCTTCATGTGCGAGATGCTGGCCGGCGCGCTGACCGGCGGCGGCACCAGCGGGCCGGTGGAAGCGCGCGGGCGCATCGCCAACGGCATGCTGAGCTTCTACGTCTCCCCATCCCATTTCGGCACCCAGGCGGAATTCGAGGCGACGGGCCGCGCCTATGTCGATTGGGTGATCGGCTGCACGCCCGCGACGCCAGGCGAGCCCGTGCTGGCCCCCGGCGACAAGGAAGCCGTGACGCGCGCCGACCGGCTTGCGAACGGCGTGCCGCTGCAGCCGGACACCTGGGCGGGCATCCAGCAGGTCGGGCGCAAGCTGGGCGTGGCGGAAGCGGATTGAGACCGGAGCCCTGACGCGATGACGCAAGGCGAGGCGGATGTCATCGTCGTCGGCGGCGGCAGCGCCGGCTGCGTCGTGGCCGCGCGGCTGTCGGAAGACGCATCGACCCGCGTGCTGTTGCTGGAAGCCGGCCCGCCCGATTCCAGCCCCTGGATCCGGCTGCCGGCCGGCTATGCGAAGCTCTATGGCAGCGGGATCTACGACCCGAACTTCATGACGGAGCCCGAAGCAGCGCTCGGCGGCCGCGCGCTGCATTGGCCGCGCGGGCGCGTGCTGGGGGGCTCGGGCAGCGTCAACGGCCTCGTCTATCTGCGCGGCAGCCCGCATGACTACGACCGCTGGGCGCAGGCCGGCGCGCGCGGCTGGGCTTACGAGGATGTGGCGCCGGTCTTCCGCCGGATGGAGACCTGGCTCGGCGAACCGTCGGAAGCGCGCGGCCAGGACGGGCCGATCCGCGTCAGCGAACCGAAGCGCCTGGCGCGCGCGCCGCAGGCCTTCATCGACGCGGCCGTCGCCGCCGGCCTGCCGCGCTTCGGCGATGTGAATGATGGCGGCTCGATCGAAGGCATCGGGCCGGTGCAGCTGAATGTGGATGGGCGGTTCCGGTCGTCCTCCGCGCGCATGTATCTGCGGCCTGCGATGTCGCGCGGAAATCTCGAGGTGAAGACCGGCGTGCAGGTGCAGCGCCTGATCTTCGAAGGCACGCGCTGCGTCGGTGTCGCGACCGCCCAGGGCGAATTCCGCGCGCGGCGCAGCGTGGTGGTGTCGTCCGGCGCGCTGGAGACGCCGAAGCTGCTGATGCTGTCCGGCATCGGCGACGGCGCGGCGCTGTCTTCCATGGGCATCCCCGTGGTCGCGCACAGCCCCGATGTCGGGCGCAATTTGCAGGACCATCTGATCGCGAAGTTCATCTTCCGCACGCGCCCCTGCGGCACGCTGAACGAGATCCTGCAAAGCCGCGTGAAGCAGGCCGCCATCGGGCTCGATTGGCTGCTGCGGAAATCAGGCCCGCTGGCCATCGGCGCGGGGGAAGCGACGGGCTTCATCCGCGTGACGCCGGGGGCGGAGGAGCCGGAAGCGCAGCTTCTGTTCGTGAATTTCGCGACCTTCGACTACCGCAAGGGCCTCGCGGATTTTCCGGGCGTGATGCTGAACTACGGCGCCTGCCGCCCGGACAGCCGCGGCACGCTGACGCTGCGCAGCCCCGACCCGCGCGACCCGCCGGTGATCCGGCCCAACTACCTCGACCACCCGAACGATCTGCGCGTGATGCTCGGCGCCGCCGCGATCTGCCGGCGGATCGCGGCGCAGGCGCCCTTCCGCGACCTGATCGAGGAGGAATTGCGCCCGGGGCCCGATTCGACCTCCGACGCCGCGATGGAGGCGAATATCCGCGCCACCTCCGGCACCGTCTTCCACCCCTGCGGCACGGCGCGGATGGGCAGCGACGACCGCGCGGTGCTCGACCCGGAATTGCGCGTGCGGGGCGTGGAGGGGCTGCGGGTGGCCGATGCCAGCGTCTTCCCCTTGATCCCGTCTCCGAATATCCAGCCTGCCGCATTGATGGTCGGTGAGCGCTGCGCGGATTTTCTGCGGCGCGCCGCCTGAGGGAGAACAGACAGAGTGACGAATGCACGCAAGGCCGCGCTGGTGACCGGCGCCGGCAAGAATATCGGCCGCGCCGTCGCGCTCGGCCTGGCCGAGGACGGCTTCGATGTCGCGATCAACGGCGCGTCGGATGTGAAGGCGGCGGAGAGCGTGGCGGCGGAGGTGCGCGCGCTTGGCCGGACAGCCGTGGTGATCATGGGCGATGTCGGCACCCGCGCCGAATGCGCGCGCATCGCGGCCGAAGCGCTGGCCGCCTTCGGCACGGTGGATGTGCTGGTGAACAACGCCGCGCTGCGTCCCGCCAAGCCCTTCCTGGAGCTGACGGAGGCCGATTGGCGCCGGGTGATGGGCGTGGATGTGGAAGCCTCGATCTGGCTGTCGCAGGCGCTGCTGCCGGGGATGGTGGCGCAGGGTTTCGGGCGCATCGTGAACTTCACCGGCATGAACGCCATCCACGGCTATGCGGGCCGCGCGCCGGTGTCGGTCGCGAAGCACGGGCTGTGGGGCCTGACCAAGTCGCTGGCGAAGGAATTCGCGAAGGCGGGCATCACGGTGAATGCCGTCTCGCCGGGGCCCATCGCGGCGGATGACGATGTGCCGGGGGTGGCGAATAGCCGCACGGGCTATGTCGCGAAGGTCCCGATGGCCCGCATGGGCACACCGGCCGAAATCGCGACGGTGGTGCGGATGCTGGTGAGCGAGGGCGGCGCCTATGTCACCGGCCAGATGCTGCAGGTGAATGGCGGCGCGGAGAC
>ERZ1022729.42-NODE-42-length-15191-cov-7.788650_pt1 | contig 15191 bp, 12 predicted proteins | sample MGYA00520880_ERZ1022729 | MGnify/ENA primary metagenome ERZ1022729 (study PRJEB33162, sample SAMN09537598) | freshwater metagenome | isolation source: freshwater | place: Canada:Alberta | collected 2017-07 | study: EMG produced TPA metagenomics assembly of the...
TCATAAATTAATCCCCTCTCCCTGTTTTTTGACTTTTTCAGCAAGCCCTAAATAGTTGGAAAATGACCTAACCCCTTAAGTTTTTTCTTGAAATTAGATAAACTTAAAAAATCATCTTCTATAATTTCACTCATGCCGTTCGGAGGAGAAAACGGCCGAATCGCCATCTTTGAGTGTCTCGGTAATCAAACTATCTTCCGCATTATCAGGATCAATCCAAACGGCTGGATCATCCGCATCCCCTAATAAACGCAGCGTGGTCGTTTCCGCATTGGCATCGTCAATCACATCGGGAGTTTCTATAATGGGTAAAACGGCGGGCGTAGTTTGAATATCCAAACCCAGGGCGATAAACTGCGTCGTTTGGGTCGCACTAAAATTATTGTCACTAACCACAATTAAAGATTGACGACCATCGGGCAAAACTGGCCCCAAGGACAAACCTTCCAAATTATCGGGAATAATCCCTAAATCTACTTGAAAATCGACTAATAATTTCTTCTTAACGGGAGACTCAATAGCAAAACGAGTATTTTCTGTTTCCCAAAAGAGGTCATCAAAGGAACTGACATCTAAGGCTCCTTGGGTTTGAATTTGATAAAGTTTAACGGTATTTCCAACTCCAGTTGAGAATTCGCGCTCTAGGGCGAGCAAAGTTCCATTGTTATCAATTGCCAACAACTCTACTAAACCATTGGTCATAAAACTACCGTCAGGAATGGGATGATTTCCAACTTTTTCAACTTCATAAATATATTCTGCTACTACTTTCCCTGTTGTTAAATCGTACTTCACAATGCGAGAAAGACTGGTATCTGTCAGAGTTGCAGCAGAACCGTCCTGAGCGATCGCATTTTCAGTAGCCGTGTAGAGATAACGCCCATCGGGAGTCATGGTTAAACTTTCAAAGGCGAGATTATTGCGAATGCCAGTTGTTCCAGCCTGGGTCGGAAAATATTTCTCAGCGACGGGTAATTCACTCAGTTGTTGACCAGATAAAGAAAATTGATTGACAAAGGGATTGGTAAGGCGGGGAATATCAGGACGGGCTTCGCCTTCAGACGAAATATAAACACTGCCATTCTTGGTTAAAGCAATGCCTTCCGTATCTAAACTATCGGTAGAAAAAGGATTGCCTTGACTATCTAAAAGGGTTGTAACTTGCGTAAAACTAACATCACCATTATTGAGGCGACCATCACTGAGGTTAATTTCTAAGGTATAAAAACGGGCGGGATTAATACTGCTGCGATCGTCGGAAATGGCATAATAGCGATTTTGCGCTTGATCATAGACAATTCCCGATAAACCACCTACTTGAGTATTTTTAAAAAATGTATCGGTGGTAAAGGTGACTAATCCAAGATTTTCTACCTCAATAACGGTTTTACGATCTTGCTCCCTGGGATTATTCACGGGTGGAGAGGTGTTGAGGGGCGCGGTTTTATCAACAACGACATTATTGCTATTAAATCCCGTACTCGCCGTATTTTTTACGATCGCGAGACTTTCTCCCGTAGATTTCACTTTAATGAGGGTATCTGAACCTGTTTGTTCAAAATTTAAAGCGGCTAGGGTATTAACTTCTGGTAACTGAATGGCAATTTGATCTGCCCGTCCTTCAAAGTCAGCAATGATATTGACACTGGCAGGAACCTCTGCATTTCCCAACCAAAAGCGATCGCGTCCTGTACCACCGTAGAGGGTATTACTGCCTGTTCCTGCGCAGAGCGTATCAGGGGGCATCTCACTTCTGCAATGAGTGCAAATACTTATACCAAAAAAAACAATTTGTAGTAAGGCTTTCAACATAACTTGACATAAAACCTAATTTAGGAGTTACAAAGGTGAGATGCTCCCACCATGAGGGGGATGTTAACGCGAGTAAAAATATCTTGGTTGCTGGACTAGCAGTTTCAGTCTGTGCAGCGATCGTAAAACCCGAACAGTAAGTCTATTAAGGCGGGTGCTATGAAACAGAAACTTAAATCGTGAGGTTTAGGAATCCTAGCTCTTTAGGGCGGGGAGGATTTCAACATTGAGAAAACTGACTCCATATCCTAAAAAAGTGCAAACTAATGTTAACTTAAGTTAAACTACTTTAAAGTTTCTAGAGGAATACAACTGAATGGTTGCAGCACCAGTTAAACCCACGTCCGGTATCAAATACGATATTAAAGATATTTCCCTTTCCGTCAAAGGAAAGCAGAGAATTGAATGGGCAGGGCGCGAAATGCCTGTACTTCAGCAGATTAAAGAGCGTTTTGCTAAGGAAAAGCCCTTTGCTGGTTTACGCTTAGTGGCTTGTTGCCACGTCACCACCGAAACCGCCCATTTGGCGATCGCCATTAAAGCGGGTGGAGCCGATGCTATTTTAATTGCCAGTAACCCATTATCGACCCAGGATGACGTAGCCGCCAGTTTGGTTGCTGACTACGGTATTCCTGTCTATGCCATTAAAGGTGAAGACAATGACACCTATCACCGTCACGTCCAAACCGCCCTTGACCATAAACCCCAAATCATTATTGATGATGGTTCTGATGTGGTTGCAACCTTGATCCAAGAGCGTCAACATCAAATCGCCGATATTATCGGAACAACGGAAGAAACCACAACGGGAATTGTCCGTTTGGAAGCCATGTTCAAAGATGGCGTGCTGACTTTCCCCGCCGTCAACGTGAATGACGCTGATACTAAGCATTTCTTTGATAATCGTTACGGTACGGGTCAATCTACCCTCGATGGCATTATTCGTGCTACCAATATTTTACTTGCGGGTAAAACCGTTGTTGTCGCTGGTTACGGCTGGTGCGGTAAAGGGGTTGCGATGCGGGCTAAGGGCATGGGTGCTAACGTCATTGTGACCGAAATTAATCCTGTCCCCGCGATCGAAGCGGCTATGGATGGTTTCCGTGTGATGACCATGTCTGAAGCGGCTAAAGAAGGCGATATTTTCGTTACCGTAACTGGTAACAAGCACGTTATTCGTGGTGAACACTTTGAAGTGATGAAGGACGGCGCGATCGTCTCTAACTCTGGTCACTTTGATATTGAAATTGACCTCAAGGCATTACGCTCTAAGGCGGCTGACGTGAAGGAAGTTCGCAATTTTACTGAACAATACACTCTGCCCGATGGGAAATCTATTATTGTCATCGGTGAAGGCCGTTTGGTGAACCTCGCGGCGGCAGAAGGCCATCCCAGTGCGGTAATGGATATGAGTTTCGCTAACCAAGCTTTAGCGGTTGAATACTTGGTGAAAAACAAAGGTAAATTAGAGCCAGGTTTACATTCCATTCCTAAAGATGTGGATCAAGAAATTGCTCGCTTGAAATTACAAGCAATGGGCATTGCGATCGACAGTCTGACGGCTGATCAAATTGAGTACATCAATTCCTGGACATCTGGAACCTAAGTTCTAAGTTGTAAAATTAGCATTGGTGGGGTCAAACCCACCTTTTTTGTAGATATCTTCTAAAACTGAAAAGCCTATTCCAGTCAAGCACATCAAAAATTAGGGAATTGGAGAAGAGTCGCGATCGCACACTATGCTGATGATTCTCATCTTAAACGGCTCTTTGTTCAGCGACTTGTAGAACATAGAATATATAACCATAGAAGTCGCTAAATTTCTCAAACAGTCTCATTTCCTCTTCAGTTTCACGAATAACTAATTGAGTAATCGGAGTAATTTCGAGTTGATACATCTGCTCACGGAGCGGTTCATAATAGTTGACCCACCAAGCCTGACTCGGCAACCGATGCGTAGAAAGTATGCTAAAGTCAGACCGATTAGCTCGATCAATATTTTCAACCTCGCTACCCATTGTTGGGTAGGCCTTTTGCCAGTAAACCACAGCAGGCTCTGGTGCATCATCCGTAAACCAGCTCATCTCTGATATGACGGCAATTCCTTTACTCGCAAGAAGAGGTCGCCAGAGTTTTAGAGCTTGTTTAAACCCAAGATTATAAGCCGCTCCCTCTGACCAAAGCAGGTCAAACGAACCCAGTGACCAATCGAGTTTAGCCATGTCATCACAAATTGGAATGATTAGATGATTAAGCCCAGCTTGTTTTGCGCGAACGGTGAGTTCATTGATAAAAATAGACGATAAATCCACTGCAATGACCGTACTTTTGTAGTGTTCTGCAAGTAACAATGCACTAGCACCGCTTCCACATCCTAGATCAGCAATTCGTGGTTTGAGAGGCAAAGTAGAGAGATTGTTCAAAATGTTACGCGAAAAATCCGAGTCGCCTGGGCCTTTACGGTCAAGTCCACAGTGTAAATGAGTTAAAGCGTCAATATACTCAGTTTGGGTGTCTATATTCATTGGAGTGTTAAGGTATATTTTTGAATTTCAGCCATTAATTGGATTTGATCGGCACTAAAACCCGCTAATTTTAAATGAGATAAAAAACTTGATTGTCGATAACGAGGGTCTAGATTAATAGCTCGTTGATACATTGCTTTTGCCTGGCTTTTATCTCCTTTATCCCAATAAACTAAGGCGATCGCAACCCAAGTGTGGGGATTATTCGGCTCTAATTGGGTTGCTTGTTGAGCGTGAATCAGGGCAGAATCGTAATCTTTAAGGCGTTGATAAGCTAGAGCAAGATTATAGTGGGCAATCTCATTTTTAGGGTTCAAATTAACGGCTTGCTGATGAGTTTTGACTGCATCATTTAAATTGCCACTGACCAAATAGACAATTCCCAAAGCATTTAGGGCAGGAATATTATTAGCATCTTGGGCTAAAACTTGTTGTAAAACCTCAGTTGCCTCGGTTTCTTTTTCGGCTAAATGTAATGTCCAGCCCCAAAGAATCCGTCCCGACAAATTACTCGGATCAAGCTTGGCCCCTTTCTCAAAAGATGCGATCGCCTCGGTATAATTTCCCTGTTGACGCAATTTTAATCCCGATTGACGGTAGGTTTGGGCCGCTTTACGGTCAGCAGAGGAAGCAATAACGGGAGCAGGAGTACTTTGGGCGATCGCGGGAATTGTCGGAGAAGGAGAAACCGTTGCGATCGGCGTATTGCCACAACTTCCGATGGTAAAACCCGCACCGATGAGTATTAAACCAAAGCAAATCTGCTTAATCATTATTTTTTCGGGACGGAAGCTTGCACAAAGTTCGGGCCGCTGACCTCTTGATGATCGGCAGGATAAAGGGCGATCGCGTGGGGAACAGGACGGGGCGTATAACTCACCTGGGATTCTCCTTTATAGACAACAGCGGCACTCGCTCCCGAATCCACCATAATCGCATCACGATAACCCAATTTTTGCAGCATTTTACCCAGATTAACCGAATCAATCATTGTTCGTGTTACCCCAACTACGGGTTGTCCTGCTCGATTAATGCCCCAAAAAGCCCGATTTCGATTGGCATCAAAGCCGTAGAGATCATTGAAAGATTCAGGGGTGCTGGCTTTTCCATTTTTGACTAACCAGGCTCCCCCAACAAAGGCATCGGAAATCCATGTTCCATCGCTGGATTCTTTTTGAATGCCCTCTAGGGTATTGTGTTTTTCGGGGTTAAAAGGAATATATTTGACTCCTTTTGCGGTAATTAAGGCTAAAGGACGACCCGCGAGTTTCGGATTTTCTCCCTTATTGCCAGGCACAAAACCCCGATTGGAACTGAGGGCTGGCCCGATTAAAATATTAGAATTTAGCGATTTTAACGAGAAAAATGTGCCATCAACTCCCCCGATCGCGCCCGTATCCTTGAGAATATCCTGAACTTGATAACGACTGTCGGCATGGATGGTTCGGGGTTTGCCGCCACTGACGAGAACAATTTCCGTACCGTCTAGGGTAAACTCCTGTTTTTCGACAGAAGTTGTTAAATTAAATTGATCAGGGGGTAACGGTGCAGGATAGCCGCCCCAGGCTTTGGCGATCGCTTTTTCAATACTGGATTGGCCAAAACGCTTAATCGAGAACAAATCAGGAGATTCCCCCGCATAGCCTTCATTGAGGTCGTTCATCGAGAATGCCATGTGATAACCCGCCGCGATCGCCCATTGTTTGACCCTGGCATCAAATTTGCCTTCGGGATAGGTGAAATAGCGGATCGGAATGCCTAATTTTTCTTCCAAAATATGTTTGGTTTCAATAATTTCCTTGCCCAATTCATCATCGGTCAGCAATCGTAAATCTTTCGGATGAGTCACCGTATGAGAGGCGATCGTCACTAAGGGATCGGCGGACATTTCCTTTAATTGCTCCCAGGTCACACTGGTTCGTTTGGTTTTTCCCTCCAATTTCTTAAGATAAATCGAAAATACAGCAGGATAACCATATTTTTTCAATAAAGGATACACATACTGATAATGGCCGCCATAACCATCATCAAAGGAAAGCAAAACGGGCTTATTGGGCAAAGGAACCCCTGTCCGCAGGTGAGCCAAGAGAGCATCGGGACTAATGGGAGTCATGCCTTCCTCTTTGATGCGCTTAAAATGGGCTTCCACTTCTTCAGGAGTGACATCAAAAAACACCTCTTTTTTCGCTACAATATCGTGGTACATGAGGATGGGAACAGACGCTAATTTTGCCTGTTCATGAATCTGACCAAAGGGCGCGGCGGGCGGTAGGGTTATTTTGGGTTCTTCTTCAACTTGAGGCGTTGGAGGGGACGGTTTGATAAATCCCATCAAAGTTGCTAAAGATTTTTCGGGAAGAGACGGCTCGTTTTTTTCTTCAGATACTTTCTCTTCGGCCACAGTTTGAGTCAGCCCAATGGATTCGGATAAACTGATGCAAGGATTACTTTCTTGGGCTTCGACTAGTGATTTGGTTGGAGTTTCAACGGTTTGGGGCGGTACGGTTGAACTGGTAAGAGTTGCAGTCCCTTCTGCTGTTTCAGGAGCAGTATTCGCAACGGTCGTTGGAGGAGTTTTACAAGCTTTTTTAATGTCAACGATCGCCTTGGTCATAAAATCAGGCTTGCTTTGGCTCGTCGATGGTTGGCCAGCAACGGTCGAGGCCGACGATTTCAGAAATGATGAAACCGCGATCGCGGAGGTTCCCCCTAATCCGAGAAAGAGTAGCAAAACCAAAAAGATTTTCCGATGGGCAGCAGTCATGGCAATTAGACAAAACAATTAGGAGTATAGCCGATCGCCACTGAGTTAACAAGGGATATAAAGTCTCTCTACTCATCTGGAGATAGGAAAATTTAAAACCTGTTTTTTGAATAAAATTAAAGTTTTTTAATTAAACTCGACTCCTGATTTTATCCCATTCCATCGAAAAAAAACATCTTTACCAGTATTCGATAGAATAGACACACCTTATAATGATCAGACAGGGGACTAATCCCCTCCCTCTGGAGTAGCTGGAGAAACAAACACACATGGGAAAAGTAGTCGGCATTGACCTCGGAACAACCAACTCCGTCGTGGCGGTAATGGAGGGGAGAAAACCCATCGTGATCGCCAATTCAGAAGGAATGCGGACAACGCCATCGGTGGTGGGATTCAATAAAGATGGAGAATTTGTGGCGGGTCAGATGGCACGGCGACAATCGGTGCTGAACCCTCAAAATACCTTTTATGGGGTGAAACGCTTCATGGGAAGGCGGTATGGCGAATTAACGACAGAATCGAAAAAAGTCCCCTACACCATCCGACGAGACGAAAACGAGAATATCAAGATTAAATGCCCGCGACTGAAAAAAGATTTTGCCCCCGAAGAAATTTCGGCCATGATCCTGCGTAAATTGGCCGAAGAAGCCAGCCGTTATCTGGGGGAAAAAGTAACGGGGGCCGTGATCACAGTTCCCGCCTATTTTAATGATTCCCAACGGCAAGCCACCAGAGATGCGGGCAAAATTGCAGGTTTGGAGGTTTTACGAATTATCAATGAACCAACGGCGGCGGCTTTGGCCTATGGATTGGATCAACGCAGGAGCCAAAAAATTCTGGTGTTTGATTTGGGGGGAGGAACCTTTGATGTGTCGGTGTTGGAAGTGGGGGATGGCGTTTTTGAAGTAAAGGCGACCAGTGGTGATACCCAATTAGGAGGCGGTGATTTTGACAAACGCATTGTCAATTGGTTAGCGGAAAAATTTTTAGAACAGGAAAAAATTGATTTGAGGGAAGATCGCCAGGCGTTGCAACGACTCACAGAAGCGGCGGAAAAAGCCAAAATTGAGTTGTCGGGAGTAACCGTAACGGATATTAATTTACCGTTTATCACCGCTACCGAGGCAGAAGGACCAAAGCATCTAGAAACTCGGCTAACCCGTCCAGAATTTGAAGATCTTTGCGGGGATTTAATCAGTCGCTTACGTCGTCCTTTGAAACGGGCTTTATCCGATGCGGGCTTGAGTCCTGTGCAGATTGATGAGGTGGTTTTGGTCGGGGGTGGCACCAGAATGCCCTTGATTAAACAATTAGTTCGCAGTTTTATTGACAGGGAACCCAATGAAAATGTGAATCCCGATGAGGTCGTCGCGATCGGTGCGGCCATTCAAGCGGGCATTTTGGGCGGAGAGGTGAAAGATGTGTTGCTGTTGGATGTGTCTCCCCTTTCCTTGGGATTGGAAACCATTGGTGGAGTGATGAAGAAATTACTGCCCCGCAATACGACAATTCCTGTGCGAAAGTCGGATATTTTCTCAACAGGAGATAATAATCAAACGATGGTAGAAATCCATGTTCTGCAAGGGGAACGGGAGATGGCGACTGACAATAAATCCTTGGGACGGTTTAAGTTAACGGGAATTCCCCCTGCTCCGAGGGGTTTACCGCAAATTCAGGTTTCCTTTGATATTGATGCCAATGGAATTTTGCAGGTAACAGCGCGGGATAAGACGACGGGGCGAGAACAGAGTATTACGGTGCAGGGAGCTTCGACTTTGAGTGAGTTTGAAGTTAACCGCATGATCCAAGAAGCTGAACAGTTTGCCGACGAGGATCGGGAGCGACGGGAACGGATAGAAAAACGGAATAAGGCTAAGGCTTTGACGGATCAGGCTCAACGGCGATTGAAGGAAGTGACCCTAGATTTTGGGAGTGCTTTTACCGTTTCCTATCGTCGGCAGGTGGAGGCATTGTCGGGGGAAATTTTGGATGCTTTAGCCAAGGAAGATGAACGCCGTTTAGACCGCGCCCAGGCGGATCTGCAAGATGTTCTCTATGAGTTAAATCGAGAGGTTCGTCTGCAATACGCGGATGAGGATGAGGGCTTTTTTAGTGCGATTCGTAAAACCTTTACGGGCGATGATGACGATGAGGAGCTTTATGGTAGCCGTTCGGGTTATCGAGAGGATATTCGTCCGAGTCGTAATGAAAATCGGGGTGCTTCCTATCGATCGCCGTCTGCGGCTCCCAGGGATAATTATGGGTCAGGATTTGCTCAATATGATGAACCGAGAAATGCTCGCAAGCCTCGTTATAGCAATTATGATGCCTACGAAGAGTATCCCGAAAAGGGGGACTATGATTACAATCGTCCGACTCCCTCTCGTCAACGACCCACAAATAATGGCGATCTCCAAGGCCGACCTGGACGCGATCGCGCCAATAGCTGGGATAATGAGCGAAATAGCACGGGGAAACGAGGCCGTCCAATGCCACCAGAAAACAACTGGGATGATGACGATGATGACGATTGGTTTTAATCGAATCGATGAATGGTCAATAGTTAATACTTAATAAGCATTAAGTATTAACAAGAATAAGGTCTTACTAATTGCTAAATTTCTATGGAACAAGTCCGTAATTATTATCAAATTTTGGGTGTGCCGAGGGATGCGGCAAATGAAGAAATCAAGAAAACTTTTCGTAAGTTAGCCCGCCAATATCATCCTGATGTGAATCCCAATAATAAATTGGCAGAGGAAAAGTTTAAGGATATTAATGAGGCCTACGATGTCCTCTCCGATGAGAATAAGCGTTCAGACTACGATAATGTGCTTTTTGGGAGAGGAAAACGCAAGGTTCCTGTTCGTCCTCCAACGGGTAACCGCAATGGCGTTCCCCCCCGACAAACAGCAACGGATTGGAAGGATTTCGCACCCCAGACCACGAAACGAGCTAAAGTTGTTACCCCTAATCGTCCATCTCCCAGGGATGTGGAGGCTAAGTTAACGATCCCTTTGGAAAAAGCTTATCGGGGTGGAAGAGAAAGAATTCGTCTAGAAGATGGGCGATCGCTGGAGGTAGAAATGCCCCCAGGAATGATTGACGGACAAAGAATTCGTCTCAAGGAACAAGGAGTCAATGCGGGGGATTTGTATCTTAAAATTAGTATTTCTCCCCATGCTTTTTTTGAAGTGCAGGGATCAGATATTTTTTGTCAGGTTCCTGTTACGCCCAGTGAAGCGATTTTAGGGGCGGCAGTGGAGGTTCCGACCATTGATGGGTTGGTAAAAATGACGATTCCCAAGGGGGTAAAAGCGGGACAACGATTACGATTAGCCCAGAAAGGTTATCCTGACAATCGGGGTAATCGGGGTGATCAATTGGTAGAAATTCAGATTGCCATTCCTCCTGAATTAAGTGAAAAGGAATTGGAATTGTATCAAGCAATTCGAGAGTTAGAGAGTTACAATCCCCGCAAACAGTTTTTGCAACCTTTAACTTAAAGAAAAGGAAGGACTGTTTTTACAAACCGACGAATCTCTAATAAAAAAACGATAGTCCGAATTTTAGAATTAATTTGTGGAGGATAGGGACTTTTGGCGTTTTCTTCTTTTAATTGGGCATACTCAGAGGCTGTTAATGGTCTTCCATCAATCGGCGATCGCGCTTCCAGAATAATTTCAGTCCGTAAAACCTCTTCAGGAATATCATCGGCAGGGGGTAAAGCTAAACTTTTTTGAGTAGCAATTAATAATAGGTTCGCAATGATTAAAGAACTCAAATAAAACTTTTTTTGATTCATATATTGATAAGTTTAAAGGGAATTTTTATATTTTATTTCTTAAAAACTAACTTTACGATATAGCCAATTGACCAAAAGTTCGGCACAATTCTTTTTAAACCAACGCCACATCAGGACTTTGGCGACAGGCTTAGGCAACTTGGCCAGAGACTTAAGAAAATTATTTAAAGGCGAAAATTTGATTTTTTTATTAATAATATTAATGACTCCCACATCATAAAGGGAGTCCAGAACTAATCTAATGGTCGATTCTTCTCGCTCAAACAGATCTTGGAGCATCACTTTGACATCGTGCATTCGTTCTTGTTTAAATCGTTCTTCGGCGGCGACTTTGGGCGAAACGGGACGAACAACGATCGCCTGACTTTTTTGGGTTGTTAGCATAATTTTTTTATAATAAACGAACTGTCAGCAACAGTTATAATCTAAGTCTTAAGCGAATTTTTAGCAATAAATTTAAGCCTTAAATTATAGGCTAAAGTTTGCCAAAGCGTCGCTCCCGTTGTTGATAATCTAATAAAGCTTTATGTAATTCCGCTTGATCAAAGTCTGGCCAGAGCGTTGGGGTGACATAAATCTCCGCATAGGCCATTTGCCATAGTAGAAAATTACTAATCCGCATTTCTCCACTGGTACGAATTAAGAGATCGGGGTGGGATAAACCCGCCGTATAGAGGTGTTTCTCTAGAATCGTTTCATCAATCTCTTCTGCTTTGATTAAGCCTGCCTGTACTTTTTGGGCGATCGCCTGACAAGCCTGGACAATTTCCTGCCGCCCCCCGTAATTGGTAGCTACCGTAAACTGAATACCCGTATTATTTTGGGTATCCGCCATTGAACGGCTAATTTCTTCCTGAAGTGAAGCGGGAAGAGACTCTAGATTACCAACAAAGCGAATTCGCACATTTTCTGCCATCATCTCCTTTAATTCTTTCCGCAACACCCGTTCAAACAACGTCATCAAAAATTCCACTTCATCCAACGGTCTGCCCCAGTTTTCCGTCGAAAAAGCATAGGCAGTCAGAGCAGAAATTCCCCAATCATTACAACGGCGCAATAAACTTTTGAGGGTATCAACCCCCTTTTGATGGCCCATAATACGAGGTAAACCCCGACGTTTAGCCCAACGCCCATTACCATCCATAATGACTGCAATATGGTGCGGTAATCGATTTTGAACCAGATCGGCGGGAAGTTTTGGGGTCACAATGGGTTTAGCGGTCATTTCTTGTCGTCTTTCGCGGTTGATGAGGGAATTAGGAATAAACGTTTGAGAAACAAATTACTTTGTAAACCAATTGTACGACCTAGTCGCCCTAAACTCGGCGCAACGGATTCTCGTTCGACTAAGGGTGTGTATTTTGCTTCTAATAATTCTTTGAGTTTACTACTGGTTAGGGGACGATTGAGATTTCCATTTTCTGCGAGAGTAATCGACCCTGTTTCCTCGGAAACCACGACACAAAGACAATTCTCACTCCGTTCCGTAATTCCCATCGCCGCTCTATGCCGAGTTCCCAATTGTCGAGAAGCGGTTCTTTCCGAGAGGGGCAAAATTACTCCCGCCGCCATAATCCGTGAACCCCGAATAAAAACGGCTCCATCGTGCAAGAGCGTTTTGGGCTGAAAAATCGTTTGCAGCAATTCCTTGGACACTTCCCCGTTGAGATTGACTCCCTGATTAACAAATAGCTTATTGTCTAAAGTTCCAAAGGTTTCAACCACAATCAAAGCCCCAATACGATTTTGGGAAAGTTCCTTAACGGCATCCACTATTTCATCGATGAAATTTTCAGCTTTGGGAGAAGAGCGTTGAGGCTTGAGGAGTTGTAAAATCTGCCCCCTTCCCAATAATTCCAAAAATCGTCGAAATTCAGCCTGAAAGATGACTGCCATCGCCACGGCCGCGCCTAGTACCAATTTTTCTAAGACAAATTTCAGTAAATCGAGGTGGAGGCGATCGCTGATGACCTGAAGTAACATCAAGACAATCAACCCCCGCATCATCCAGAGCGTACGACGCTCACCAATAATCAGGAGCATCAAGTACAGCAACGCCAGCACTAGGCCAATATCTAAAACATTGTGGAATAGTGCCGAAAGAAAGCGTTGGTCAGGAGGAAAACCCGACATGAGAAAAAAGGTAAGTAGGCAAGAAGGAATAATCAATCATAACCGAGACGTTTTATTTTAACAGTCTGGTGGGCAAGCAATCCTGACGAGTTAGATCAACGTAGGTTTCCCGTTGAAGGAAGAGGTTGGCTTCTCCGTTATTGACTAAAACTGCCGCAGGACGGGGTAAGCGATTGTAATTGGAAGCCATACTATAGTTATAGGCTCCCGTATCCATCACCACCAAGATATCACCCGCTTCGGTTTCAGGTAAGGGCGTTTCTTTGATCAGGATATCCCCTGACTCGCAATGTTTTCCAGCGACAGTGACAGTTTCTTGATAGGGTGCGGACATTTTATTCGCCAAAGCAACCCGATATTCCGATTGATAGGTGATGGGGCGGGGATTATCAGACATTCCGCCATCTACGGCGATATAGGTACGAATTTCTGGGACGACTTTCCGACTACCAACGGTATAGGCCGTCACACAAGCCGTTCCAATCAGCGATCGCCCAGGTTCTGCAATGATCTTGGGTAAGGCCATTTGTCGTGCTTCACAGGCTTTGACCACCGATTGAGCCGCCGCTTTGACCCATTCTTCAATGCTAGGGGGATCATCACTTTCGGTATAACGAATCCCTAAACCACCGCCAATATTTAATTCCGTCAGGGGTAGGCCGTAGGTCAATCCTTTTTGGAACCATTCTACTAAAACCACCCCTAAATCCTGATGGGGCTGACGTTCAAAAATTTGCGAACCAATATGGGCGTGCAGACCGACACAATTCAAACTCGCTTGCTGGGCAACGTAGGTAAAAACTCCTTCGAGTTGATGGGGATCAAAGCCAAATTTACTGTCCAGATGTCCCGTGCGGATGTATTCGTGGGTATGACATTCGATGCCTGGCGTTAGGCGCAACATAATCCGAATGGCTTTTTCGGGAGAATTGGCTCCTAATTTAACCAGATTTTGTAATTCTAACCAGTTATCAACAATAATCGTGCAACCTGTTGCGATCGCGTATTCTAGTTCTTGAACGGATTTGTTATTACCATGAAAATAGATCTTGGCGGCGGCATCGGCGATCGTCCAACCCATTTGTTCTAAGGCATTCAGCGTGGTAAACAGTTCTCCACCTGAAACCACATCAAAACCTAGGTCTTCGCTGGCGACAACCGCACAAACACCCAAACAACTCCAGGCTTTAGACGCATAAATGACTTGAGACTCGCCAGGATAATATTTCCGAAAAGAATCCCGATATTGACGGCAAGTTTCCCGCAGAGTCACTTCATCTAAAATGTAAAGCGGTGAGCCGAACTGTTCAACCAACTGGGGAACATCACAACCGCCAATTTCTAAGGCATCTTTTTCGTTAATTTTGGCGGTTAGGGGTAATAAATTCTGATTGGGGGAAGTTGAGGGGGATGAGGTGAAATAGTGCTTCCCAGAGAGTTGGGGTCGAGATTCTGTCGATAACATAGTCAGTATTAGTCAGATTAGGAAAATCTTGGAATTTGAGTCATAGTTATCTCCAATTGTATCAAGTTGTGGTATTAAGTGTTGATCCTCTGATCTTTGGTCAGGAATGCCAAATTTGAGATACAGAAAGATTTTGGGAGAGATGAAATAAAAATGCGATCGCGTTTTTCAGAAAAATAGGAATGCGATCGCCTTCACCTGAATCTAAACTAAACCGTTACAACCCGCATTCCGCAGGTTGACTCAAGGAACGAGATAATACATTTGTACTACTTTTTCTTTTCGTAGATTAGTTTGCTGATTCGATAATATTTCCGAAAAAGCTACGTTTCCTATTTGATAAGGCTTTGAAGACTTTTAGGCTAGAAATATTTCGCTCTACTGTTAATTTTTTCATCAAACAAAATGAGAGCATTCGTCATTAGAACCCACGTTCCGCAGGTTCCAAAGAACTTTTAAACAATTTTAAAATCCTTACAGGACAAGGGTTGTGCGAATCACTGTCTTGTTCATGGGCTTATGCCAAACCGAAAAATAGGCTTATCGTAATAGTGAATCCAGCAAGTATTTTTTTCTAATGATGAATGCTCTCATTTTGTTTGATGAAAAAATTAACAGTAGAGCGAAATATTTCTAACGTCAGTTCGGGTTAAGCAGCAGGGGGTAAAGCCCATTCAAGACAAAGCC
>ERZ1022729.43-NODE-43-length-15162-cov-7.130602_pt1 | contig 15162 bp, 16 predicted proteins | sample MGYA00520880_ERZ1022729 | MGnify/ENA primary metagenome ERZ1022729 (study PRJEB33162, sample SAMN09537598) | freshwater metagenome | isolation source: freshwater | place: Canada:Alberta | collected 2017-07 | study: EMG produced TPA metagenomics assembly of the...
GATTCGCCTTAGTCTCGTGGGCTCGGAGATGTGTATAAGAGACAGGAGAAAAAACAGTTGTAAAATATTAGTTTAACCCTCTATTCTCTCAAGATGACTTACTGTTTAGGACTGATTAATCGTTTTGGAATCGTCATGGGAGCAGACTCCCGAACCAATGCGGGGGTTGACTACACTTCTTCCTATCGTAAACTGTTTGATTTTTCAGTGGCAAACGACCGTGCCATTATTCTCTGCACTTCAGGAAATTTGTCCGTTACCCAGGCAGTCATTAATCAATTAAAGCGAGATATTCGCACCGAAGAAGCGATTAATTTACGCACTATTTCGAGTTTTTCTGATGTGGCTGATTATATCGGCAGCAAGATTCGCCAGATTCAAGAACGCGATCGCCGTTGGTTAGAAGCGGATGGTATTGATTATCATTGTAATTTTTTATTAGGGGGACAAATCAAGGGAGAAGAAACCCAATTATATTTAATTTATCCCCAAGGAAACTATATTCAAGCCACGAAAGAAACCCCTTTTTTGCAAATTGGTGAAACCAAATATGGGAAGCCCTTATTAGATAGAACGATTACCTATGATACGCCCTTAGAAGCAATGGCAAAATGTGCCTTACTTTCCATTGATTCTACTATGAAATCTAATATTTCCGTCGGCCCGCCGATTAATTTGGTGATGTATAAAGCGGATAGTTTAGTAATTCGGAATAAATTGCAATTACGATTGGGTGATCCCTATTTAGCCAAAATGCGGGGATTGTGGGAAGAATACGTTAGACACGCCTTTGAGTCCATGCCTAATGTGGAATGGGAAGCTCATTTAAGTGATTCGGGCGAAGATATTTTGATTGATTAATGTTTCAAGTGATCGCCGTTTATCGGTTTTGTCAGACCCCCATCCCAGCCAAATCAGGTTAAATTAAACATAGATTTCTATAATTCCCAAGCTTTATACAAACCCATGAAAATTAGTCAAGCCGAATATCGTCAACGCCGCGATCGCCTTATGGAAAAACTTGGTCAGGGAACTGCCATTGTCCAGAGCGCGCCCACCGCCGTCATGCACAACGATGTGGAGTATGTCTATCGTCAAGACAGTGATTTTTTCTATTTAACGGGTTTTAATGAAGCCGAAGCCGTTGCGGTATTTGCGCCCCACCACGAAGAACATAAATTTATTCTCTTTGTCCAACCCAAAGATCCTGAAAAAGAAACTTGGACGGGTTATCGTTGTGGTGTAGAAGGCGCGAAGGAATTATATGGAGCCGATGCCACCTATTCTATTAGTGAACTAGATGAAAAATTACCCCAATATCTCGAAAAATGCGATCGCATTTATTATCATTTAGGGCGAGATCACCACTTTAATGAAGTTGTTTTAAATCATTGGCAAAAAATGATGCAGGGCTACGGAAAAAGAGGAACTGGCCCCCAAGCTTTAGAAAATATTCACCCCGTTTTACATCCCCTAAGACAAGTCAAAAGTGAAGCGGAAATTGAGCTATTACGGAAAGCGACTGCTATTTCAGCAGAAGCCCATAACCGCGCCAGGGAATTTGCCAAAGTAGGACATTATGAATACCAAATCGAAGCGGAAATTGCCCACACTTTTCGCTTACAAGGAGGCATGGGAACCGCCTATCCTTCCATTGTGGCCTCTGGAGCCAATGCCTGTATTCTGCACTATATCAACAACGATCAACAGGTTCAAGAAAATGATTTAATCCTGATTGATGCGGGCTGTTCCTATGAATATTACAACGGAGATATTACACGAACTTTTCCCGTTAGTGGTAAATTTACGCCCGAACAAAAAGCCCTTTATGAAATCGTTTTAGCGGCCCAATTAAAAGCGATTGAACAGGTACAAGTGGGTAATCCTTATAATCAATTTCATGATACGGCAGTGCGAACCATTGTGGAAGGATTAATGGATTTAGGATTATTAGTTGGCGATATTGAAGAGATTATTAAAGAAGAAAAATATAAGCCTTTTTATATGCACCGTACTGGGCATTGGTTAGGTTTAGATGTGCATGATGCGGGATTCTATAAAGTGGGAGCCGAGAGTTGGCGATCGCTGCAATCAGGTAATGTTTTAACCGTAGAGCCAGGGATTTATATTGGCCCTGACATTAAACCCTTTGAAGGTCAACCCGAAATTCCCGAAAAATGGCGCGGTATTGGCATTCGCATAGAAGATGATATTTTAGTGACGGAAAAGGGGCCAGAGGTTTTAACGGCGGCAGTTCCCAAATTAATTGAAGATCTGGAGCATTAATTAAAGAGAGAACAAAGAGAGTTAATCCCAACATAATCCACCTATTATCGTCACTATTTATAATAGAAACATGATCGCAAAGAAAGGACAAGAGTTAGCGAATGCTGAACACCAACCTCCAAATTTTGCCCAGCAGTGATGAACTGATTGACTCAGACGACATACCTGTGGATAACGAAGATCAAAATTTTGTCCCCAATTTTCTCTTGTTTCTGCTGGAATCCATTTGGAAGCATCGTGAAGATTGGTTTTTTGCGGTGGATATGGGGGTTTACCATACGACAGGGTTGAATCCGAGAGTGCCTGTGGTTCCCGATGGTTTTCTCAGTTTGGGGGTAGAACGTCGTCGCTCAGGTAAATCCCGCCGCAGTTATGTGGTCTGGGAAGAGCAAGAAATCGTTCCTATCTTCGCGCTAGAAGTCGTTTCTCAATCACCAGGGGGAGAATACGATGAAAAAATGACTATTTATCGTCAATTAGGGGTAAATTATTATGTCATTTATAATCCCCAATGTTGGCAACGCGATCGCCATTTACCCTTTGAAGTGTATAAATTAGTGGAAGGAAATTATCAGTTACAAAAAGGTGAACCCTTTTGGATGCCAGAAATTGGCTTGGGAATTGGCCGATGTGATTTGCCCTTAGATCCTCTCGGCCGAGAAGTTTTAACTTGGTTTAATCATCAGGGCGATCGCTATTTGACCTTAGAAGAACAACTGAACCTGGAGCAACAAAAGGCAGATGCCGCGCAACAACAATTAGAAGTGTTATTGGCTCAAATGCGTTCTTTAGGGATCAAGCCAGATCAGGAGATTTAGTTTGACAGCCTTCAGAATATCCTTTGCTCCGTAAATTTCCCAGATTGTTTTCAGTATCTTCTCTAAGTCTTGACCTGACCGAATTCTAAGTTAGCCGCCTTTCACCTCCAACTCAAAGATAGATTGGATTGGGTTAAATTGATTTGGAGACAAAAGCAACGGTCAATGTTATCATCTATGGGCATAAAGAAAAGTAGCTGAGAAAATAGGGCAATTAACATGGCGCAGGCACCTGTCTCTCCGGTGGTGTTAGTTATTCTAGACGGTTGGGGTTATCGTCAAAATGAACGAGCTAATGCGATCGCGTTGGCTAAAACTCCGATTATGGATAGTGTGATGGAAACCTATCCGTCAACTCTGATCAATACCTCTGGTAAGGATGTCGGCCTTCCCAAGGGACAAATGGGTAATTCAGAAGTCGGTCATCTTAACCTCGGTGCTGGCCGAGTGGTTCCCCAGGAATTGGTACGAATTTCTGATGCAGTAGAAGACAAAACATTGTTTGAAAACTCAGCATTGTTAGCAGTTTGTAAGGATGTCCGCGATCGCCAAAGTAAGCTTCATTTAATCGGACTTTGTTCTGAAGGGGGCGTTCATTCCCATTTAGACCATTTATTAGGGCTATTGGATCTGGCCAAATTACAAGGGTTGGGAAATGTTTGTGTTCATGCCATCAGCGATGGGCGCGATACCCGTACCACCGAAGGCGTTAATGCCCTAACCCAAATCCAGAATCATATTGACAAAATCGGTATTGGTCGGATTGCTACCCTCAGTGGACGTTATTTCGCAATGGATCGCGATCGCCGATGGGACAGGGTTAAAAAAGCCTACGACGTAATTACCCAAGAAGGTTTAGGAGATGGGCGAACTGCCATCCAAGTCCTAAAGGATTACTATGCCCAGGATATTACCGATGAATTCATTCCTCCCACCCGCATTACCAATGGGGCCATTGAACCTGGCGATGGCGTAATCTTCTTCAATTTCCGCCCCGATCGCTCTCGACAAATGTGTTATGCCCTGCTCAATCCCAGTTTTGACGGTTTTGAACGGGAAAGGATCGAACCTCTGAGTTTTGTCACCCTGACCCAATACGATCCCCATTTACCCGTTAAAGTCGCCTTTGAACCCCAAAACTTGAATAATATTCTGGGTGGAGTGATTGCGAGGGAAGGTTTTAAACAATTTCGGACGGCTGAAACAGAAAAATATCCCCACGTCACTTACTTTTTTAATGGAGGACTGGAAAATCCCTTTGAAGGGGAAGACCGAGAATTAATTCAAAGCCCAATGGTCGCGACCTATGACCAATCTCCTGCGATGTCTGCGGCGAAAGTTACCGATGTTGCCTGTGCCGCGATCGAGAAAGGAATTTATACCCTCGTCGTCATGAATTATGCCAACCCCGATATGGTCGGTCATACAGGCAATCTAGAAGCCGCCATTACTGCCATCCAAACCGTTGATCAATGTATCGGGAAATTACTGAGCAGTATCAGTAAAATGGGCGGCACAGCGATTATTACCGCCGATCATGGTAACGCGGAATATATGAGTGACGAAAACGGTAACCCCTGGACAGCCCACACCACCAATCCTGTTCCCCTAATTTTGGTCGAGGGAGAGGGCAGAAAAATTCTAGGGCATGGGGGAGATGTTAAACTACGAGAAGGTGGACGGTTAGCCGATATTGCTCCAACAATTCTTGATATTTTGCAATTACCTAAACCCTCGGAAATGTCGGGAGAGTCTTTAATTGAGTCTCCCCTAGTAGAAACAAAAGTTTCTCGTACCCCTGTGCGGATTGCTCGTTAAATTTAGTTAATCGTTACCTATTGACCTTTTTTGAAAGAAAATCAACCCTATGACTCTTGTAGATCTAATTCGCATCATTTGGACTATCTCTGCGGCCCTTTTAGTAGTGCTGGTGTTGCTCCATAGCCCCAAAGGTGACGGACTCGGCGGTATTGGTGGCCAGTCTCAATTATTTACCAGTGCCAAAAGTGCAGAAAAAACTCTGAATCAAATTACTTGGACATTGAGCAGTATTTTCATGAGTCTAACGGTGGTACTGAGTGCAGGTTGGTTGGCTAAATAAACGGCGAAAAAGAGCAAGAAACTTTTATTTAGGGCTGGTAGTCGTTGCCAGTCTATTTTTCATTATTTGGAATCCCTTATCGGTAACGGCGGAAAATCCATCTTCTCTTCCCCCTCTCAAGGTTCATCCCCTACCCCCTAGTTTGGCGAAAATTTCTCCCGACTTCAAGGCGGGTAACTATTTTGATCAAATTGAATCAACGCCTTTCGGCTATTTAATTTGGTCTGAATTCCCCATTAAAGTTTATCTCGATCGCCCCCCCAAAAAGGATGATTCATCAGCGAGTTATCAACGCTTTCAGCAATGGACAGAAGCCGTCCTCCAGGCGATCGCCGATTGGAATATTTATTTACCCCTCAGAGAAATCAAAGATGCTCAACAAGCAGATATTGTCATTCAGCGTCTGGAACCGCCCCTGGGAAGAAAGATTGATCCTGAAACGGGACAAATCCAAATTCCCCGCGCTCGAACAGCCCAAACCCGTTATCAATTTTACTCAACAGAGACCGATCCTTCTTTGTTGCTCGCCCGTATGACCATTCAAATCAAACCAGGCCTCAGTCCAACCGCAACTTTAGCCGCCATTCGCCATGAATTGGGCCATGCCTTGGGAATTTGGGGTCACAGTCCCGTCGAAGAGGATGTTATGTTTTATTCCCAAACAAAAAAATCGCCCCCCATTTCTACAAGGGACGTTAACACGCTCATCAAAATTTATCAACAACCAACGCGATTGGGTTGGCCATTAACTAAATCCTAAGCTTCTTCTGAATTAGCAGATTGCTTTTTAGCAAATTCTTTTTGACAGCGAGAGGCAAACCCTAAAGCGGCGAGAGATCCCAGAATGGTCAAAGGCTCAGGAACAGGAGTAGGATCTAAGGGGTTGCCACCAAAATCTGGATTAACGATATTGTTATCCACACTCACTGCCGTAACCGTAAAGGTTTGGAATCTGACAGGACGAAGTTGGGCTTTGATTTCACCGATTGTTGTAAAGGTGGCAGAAGTGTTATTAAAAGTCGTCTTAGTAGGATCAAAGGTTGAATCGGAATAAATAACTCCCGCTTCATTCGATTGAGGGCCAGTCAAGGATGCCCCTTTCACTTGTTGAAAACCACTGATTACTAGGGACTGATTAGCCGAAACGGTATTACCAGGATCGGCTTGCAACTCAAAGTTAAAATCAATACCGCCTCCTGGATTAGCCGCCTGATTTAGATAAAAGAATTGAAAAGCCTCGGCTTTAGGAGTCAAGGTCACAAAAGTTAAACCTGCTATTGTCAAACCTAAAGAAAGTTTTTGGAAATTCATCATGAACGCACTCCCCATCACGAGAAGAATAAATAAATTTAGGATGTCAAGCCCAAAATGTAAAATTTAGACAGACCCTAGACGGCCATTCTAAGGTGGAAAATCTTATCTGACAAATTAGATTGTAAATTAAGTCAGGGCGATCTCCTCTATCGAAGAAGAAGTCATGTTTTATTCCCAAACTAAAAAATCGCCCCCAATTTCTACAAGGGACGTTAACACGCTCATCAAAATTTATCAACAACCAACGCGATTGGGTTGGCCATTACCTAAATCCTAAGTTTCTTCTGAATTAGCAGATTGCTTTTTAGCGAATTCTTTCTGACAACGAGAACCGAAGCCTAATGCCGCTAGAGTTCCTAGAATCGTTAAAGGTTCGGGTACAGGGGTAGGATCGAGAGTATTTCCACCAAAGTTAGCAGTCACGAAACTAGAGGGGACACCTGCGGTAGTAATGGAAAAAGTCTGGTAGGGAGTGTTCCTTACTATACCCGACAAATTAGCTTTTGCCGTAAAAATAGCAGTATCTGAAGTGTACGAAGTTGTTTTAAATGCAAAGGATGCTGGTAGAACTCCTGCGACATTGTTGATAGGAGCAGTCAACTGTATGGCTGAAATACCAGTAAAACCAGTGATGATCAATTCATCATTTTGTGAGATAGTGTCATTTGGTCCGTCAGTAACAAACTCAAAGTTGTAGGTGTTGTTATTGCTACCAAGGAAATTGAATTCGTAGGCTTGGGCTTGGGTCGTTAGGGCGACAACGCCTAGACCAGTCATGACTAAGCCGAAAGAAAGATTTTTAAGATTCATTATTGAGTAACTCCCCATCACGAGAAGGATAAATGGAAACACCAAGGTTAAAATAAAAAATTCAATAGATTCCTATCGGTCATTCTAAGTTAAAAAATTCGATCTGGCAAATAAATTAGGAAGGGGTTCAGAGTGATCGCGTTTTGGTTTGAGCAAAGAATCTCTGAACATAGAGTTTTTGATAATCAATAGCTCAACTTGACTTTTATCTCTGAAAGAGGAAATAACAAATGAATATTATCTTCTTGCCCAATCAGTCATCCGCCAAATACCGATAAACCAAACTCCCGCAATCAACGCGCCAATATTCCACTTGACAGACCGTTTAATTAAATCGAAGGATTGCTTAGAAAGGGCTTCTTTAGCTTGATTGTTCAATCGCTCTTCTGCACCAGTCATAAACGCCTTCAGATCTTTTTTGACGGTTTCAACGGGTTCTCCCTGTTTGGGCGTGATTGCAATTCCTCCTTTTTCTAAAACGCCTAAAAGTTCATTGAGTTGCTGTTCATTGTTGATGCCAGATAATTGGGTTTGAACTTGTTTTATTTGGGCTGTTTGCTTATCTAATTGGCTTGTCACTTGGGTTTTGTTAATTTCATTGATGCGAATGGTGTTAACAATTCCCAGGGGAAGCATAAGACAATAAATAAGACCCACGACTAAGGCCAACCAAGACAAAATACCTAACGTTTTTATTTCCCATTGATTTCTTTCTGTCATTGCTCCTGTAAAGATAAGGACAAATCCCATTAGGGGAACAACGACTTTTTCCACTAATGCCCCTATTGTTTGAAATTCCCAGTTGGGATTCATGAATTGTAGGGGTGTAAGAGTATCGACCAGATCAAATAAGGTGAATAACAATAAGGCATAACCCAAGAAGCGCAAAATACTAATGGCTTGTCGAAAACTAAAATCTAATTCTTGGATTTTTTCGATACTATCATTAGTCTCTAAACTTTCTAAGGGTTCTTGTAAGCGATTATCGTCTAGGGGAAACATAGGTTATTTTAATAATGTTTGAAGAAATTTAATTGCATGAGGTTGTGCTAGGAACGAAATTGTTCAAAGCGCGATCGCCAATAGTCATTCCAAGAGAACCAGGCTTTTTCTAATATCAAATAGTCAGACGATGGGGAATTCGACTCGGTTCCACTGAGGGACATATCAATCCATAAACAACGATTATCCAAAAGCGGTACTTTGCCAATGACCCAAGGTAGAAAACGCTCTGGCCGAATATCCGATTGATAACGGACTTGAAGGAACTGTTCTCGCTTAAAGATATTACCACCCTTGGGAGTTAAACAGGTTGTGAGATGGGTTTGTTGATTTTTATTGAAAAGACCATAATAGCCCGTCCCTTGTTTTTCACGGATCAGCAAAGAATCGGGAATTCCGCGATTGTAATAGGTTAAATAGGCTTTAACATCACCGATACTAGGGGAAAAGTATCGCATCTTAATGGTTAAAACTTTTTCTCCCTGTCGATATTGGTAGGACTTTCCGTTGACAAAACCCAATAATTTATCGGCATCGGGGCGGGAGAGGGAGGCTTCTTTGGCGGGACTGATTTCTGACTGCCATTCGGGAAGGGATATCTTTTCGGGAAAAGTTACGGGAACATTTTGATTGACTGCGGGGAAAAACACTACTTTGGTTAAGGCGATCGCACTCCCCCCCAAAAGAGTTGCCAAAATAACTCGTCTAAATAGATTCCAAGCTTGGTTAGGCTCAGAAGTTGAAAGAGACGGTTGATCGGTATTATCCTTAGATTCTGTGGTTGGATTGCTAAATAATTTCATGACTTGGCATTTTCTCGTCGTAATAGAAAAAGATAATAACAACCAAAAATAATGACAACGATAAAGGTAAAGGCCAAAGACCCCGTTCCTTCATGCCAATAGACAAAGGCATCGGGATTATTCGGGCTAAGAGCAGCCAAGAGTCCTACTCGTATCAGATTCATCAGAAAGGCTAATGCCAAAGCAACAATCGGTACCAACAAAATATTTTTTCGATTTGATAAAGGAAACACTAATAGAAAAATAATAGCTACTTGAATCAAGTAAATAAGATTCCCCACTCCCGCACAGGCATCATTAATCACAATGCCTCCAGAGGGAAAAAAAAGTTGATTACCTTGTCTGGAAACTTGAAAACCTACATACCACAAAACAAAGCCAACAATTTTTGTGATTAGTAAGGATAAAAAATCGGAAATATTAAACATCCCTAAACCCAATTCCTTCGGGACGGCTAATAGCCCTAAAATAATCAATTCTCGCCAATATTGACGGATTCCCTTAAAACCAGAGGCGATTAACGCTAATCCGAATCCTCCCAAAAGAGGAATAAAACTTAAGCCTGGATTGACGGTTGCATTGGCAGTCCGTAGTAGGATGATCGCAATTAAAAATGCTCCTAATAAGGTAGCCCCAATCCCACTCTCTAGTTGGAGGGATTGACGTTTGCGATTAATCAGGGAACCCACTGCAAACCAGACCAAGATACTTAACCCCAGAAAGTCTTGGGCATCCTTAGTTCGGTCGGTTAGGGTGAAGTGTATTGCCACTAAACAACCTGCCAGTCCTAGCAGCCAGAACTCAGGTTTTTTAAGATCACTAATGGTTGGAAGGGGAAATGTTGTCATAAATCTTTTAATGCTTTCCCGAAAGAGGTAGGGGTCTGTGGTGAAACTGATACCAATTTAATTTGACGAAAGTTCAGATCTAACTTAACTATCCATGAGATCCCTCCTAGCCACCCTTGATCAGGGAAGCCGAAGACGGGGGGAGCAGCTAATGCAACATTCTCTTTTTAATTTGGTATGACTCGCAATTTATTCAGTTTATTTTGACATACTCCCCACGCATAAATACGAGGGATTCTTGTTCATAGTAGAGGCGGTCTTCATTCCACAACTAGGGCATGAATGGCTTCTGGTACTTAATGACTTTTTCGCCCGATGACCACAGCTAGAACAATCTTGAGTTTATCCCATGCCTAAAGTCGGGGGTTTTCCGCTATTTTTTTAACAGCGCAGCAGGTTCAATGGGAGTTAAAACACCTTGATGAATATTCCAACAGCGATCGGCACTGGGAAGCAATTCCGTTGGATCATGGCTAACAATCAGTAATGTCCAGTGATGTTTGAGTTTATTCAATAATTTTGCTAACTGACGACGCATTGACCAATCCAATCCTGCGGTCGGTTCATCCAGTAATAATAAGTTGGGTTGCCGAATCAGTTGAACGGCGAGGGAAAGTCGTCTTTGTTGACCACCGCTCAGGGCCTGGGGAGAGGCATTCCAATTCAACTGCTCTAGTCCTACTTCGGTTAAAGCTTCTTTGATGCGATCGCTGCTCAATTCGGGATGACCGAGGCGTAACTCTTCTAAAAGGGTTCCACCACAGAAATGCCGTTCAGGAAATTGAAAGACTAATCCCCCTAATTGCTGTAAATGGATGCCTTCTAAGGATTGATTTCGCCAAAAAATTTCTCCACTGGTTTGTTCGGCTAATCCCGCTAAAATTTCTAATAGGGTCGTTTTACCCGATCCACTGGGGCCAATAATTAAACCTAACTCCTGGGGAGCCAATTCCAAATTAACTTCCTTTAAAATGGGGGTTAGTGTTGCAGGTGGATGGTAGCTAACATTTTTTAAATAGAGCATTAATTTTTAAATAAAAGTCCTAAGATCTGGAAGAAGCGATTTTGTCTCAATTCTCTTTGGGAAAATATTTACACACTCAATGGGCTATTGTGTACACACATCTATTCATCAACCTCATTTTGCCCCCCCAGCCCCCCAACTTTTGGGGGAGTTTACAACCTTTCTGAGTTCAAAGTCCCCCAGAATTGGGGGATTTAGGGGGCTAGATCAAGTTAAAGAGAAAACCAAAGACTTGTGTGTACACTTTAGATCAATGGGGGATGACAGAGAACAAAAACATTCTACAACCTATTTTAGGGAAACTATTCCGAAAAAGTTAGGGGAACCCCATTAATGATTCTCCAATGCCAGACAAATTTTTCACATATTTCAATTTTCAATCATTTTAGGAGTAAAAGATGATAAATCTCAAAAAATCACCTACCCTTTTCCCAATAACCTTTTCTTTGGCGATCGTGATGATGACAAGCTTAGGGGCAAGTATTGCTTGGGCGGGAGATCCTTTCCGAACAACGAACCCCCGTAATATTGACAGCAAGACAGAAGCCGCCTTTATCGCTATTTTTCGAGAAGGTAATTACAAAGAAGCCAGGCAATTTCTCGATCAGGCAACGGACGGAGGGAGCCATGAACCCTTAGTCTATGCGATGAAAGCGTCATTATATTATGATTCGGCTAATCTGGAAGAAATGAGAGTTTATGCGGATAAGACGCTAAAAACCGCAGAAAAATTAAAAGAGCAAGATCCTCTACGGGGAAATTTGTATTTGGCAGTTGGTCATTTTATGGAAGGAGCCTATTTGCTCAAAAAAGGCAGTTATCTAGAAGCTGTTAGTAAAACAGGTCAGGTTTTTGATTATCTAGAAACCGCTTCAAAAATTGATCCCAATGATCCAGAATTCAATTTATTACGGGGTTATCTCGATCTCTTTTTATCTAAATACACGCCTTTTTCCCAGTCAGAGCAAGTGATTGATCGGTTTGAAAAATATGCGTCTCCTAGTTATTTGAAAAATCGTGCCCTCACGACCACCTATCGGGATCTCAAAAAATACGATAAGGCAATGGAATACATGGATAAGGCGATCGCCGAAACCCCAGAAAATCCCGAATTGCAATATCTAAAAGGTCAATTATTAAGGATTCAGGGAAGAGCGAATAAAAATTTAGAACAACTAAAAGAATCCCAAGGCTATTTTGAAATGGCAAAACAAAAAGAAGACCAATTACCCCAATCGGTCGTTATTCAAGTAAATCATGAATATAATGCCGTCAAAGACGAAATTCAGAAATTAGAAGCTAATCCCAATTTGTCGGAATTTTAAAAAAAGGAAAACCTCTTTTTATCTTAAATCTGCTTCAAAAATAATATAGCGGTGTGCAGTCGCGTGAAGTATAGGCAAGGGGCTTAAGCCCCTTGTTAATCCAGCTTTGGAATCTCTCTCTTGTATGAATATCACTATAATTTTTCCAGACCTTCTGTTATTTTTGAGGTTTCATCAAATGCTCTTCAATAAAGTTGGTATAAACATCACCAGCCAAAAATGCGGGAGTTTCCAAAATTCTACGATGAAAATCAATGGTTGTGGGAATTCCTGTAATCGCACATTCTTTTAAGGCGCGTTTCATGCGTTTAATGGCCATTTCTCGGTTGGGAGCCCAAACAATTAATTTACCAATTAATGAATCGTAATAGGGTGGGATTTCGTAATCAGTATAAACGTGGGAATCCACCCTGACCCCAGGCCCTCCAGGCGGTAAATAGCCGCTAATTTTGCCTGGATGAGGACGAAAATTTTGATCGGGGTCTTCGGCATTAATCCGACACTCAATCGCGTGGCCACTGAGATTAACCTGGGATTGGGTGAGACTTAATTTTTCGCCCTGGGCAATGCGAATCTGTTCAGTAATTAAATCTAAGCCCGTAATCATCTCCGTCACAGGATGTTCTACTTGAATACGGGTATTCATTTCCATAAAATAAAAATTTCCCGAAGCATCCACCAGAGACTCAACGGTTCCTGCCCCTGTGTAGTTGATCGATTTTGCCGCCTTGATGGCCGCATCTCCCATTTTTTGCCGTAATTTGGGACTTAAAAAAGGACTAGGAGCTTCTTCCAATAATTTCTGATGTCGTCGTTGAATCGAGCAATCCCGTTCTCCTAAATGAATCACATGACCATAGTTATCGGCCAGAATCTGAAATTCAATATGGCGGGGACGTTCAATAAATTTTTCTAAATAAACACCGCCATTCCCAAAGGCCGCCTCCGCTTCTCCCTGGGCCGCCTGGAACATCCGTACAAATTCGCTTTCTTCTCGCACCAGACGCATTCCTCGACCGCCTCCCCCTGCTGTTGCTTTAATGATCACGGGGTAGCCAATTTCGGCAGCTATTCTGAGGGCATCCTGTTCTGATTCAATTAAGCCTGGACTCCCTGGAACGGTGGGAACTCCTGCTTTTTGCATGGTTTTCTTAGCTGTGGATTTATCCCCCATTGCTCGCATTGCTTCGGGAGACGGGCCAATAAAGGTAATTTGATGATCGGCACAAATTTCAGCAAATCGGGCATTTTCTGCTAAAAAACCATAGCCAGGGTGAATAGCGGTGGCATTGCGTGTGAGGGCCGCAGAAATAATATTGGGAATGTTGAGATAGCTCTTACTACTCGGCGGTGGGCCGATACAGACACTTTCATCCGCTAACTGGACATGGAGGGCTTGACGGTCAATGGTGGAGTGAACGGCGACGGTTGTGATCCCCAATTCTTCACAACTATGCAAAATTCGTAGGGCGATTTCCCCGCGATTGGCAATGAGAATTTTGGAAATTTCCATGTTGTAGGTGCATCTGAATCGTGTCTATTTAGTAGAATATCTGGTTTTGTTCTCTAAATGTTTACTCATTTGATCGCGTTAAGTCCGACGGGGGGCGATCGCTGCTCCATCCCCACCAGCCTTGACCGCATTCACACTGATAAAATTCTTGCCATTTACGGCGATAATCTTCGGTCATAACAGGCGATCGCCGATTAATCCAAACTCTTTCTGCTTTGCGAGCGGTCTCCCGACACTGGGGACAATGAAAATCAAAGGAATGAACGGCATGATTAATCCAATCGGGAGGGGTCGGGCTAAAGGCTTCCATTAGGTCTCTTTCCAAGGTTGGGTCTTCTCGCTGTTGGAGCGGTGGGGTTTCGCACTTATCATCATTAGAATGGGAGATGTAAGTTTTTAGCGTTTTGTAGCCTTGATTTTAGCTTAAATTGTTCATAACGGATGAGTTTTTGAGAATCTTCGATCTGACGGCAAAAACAGATACTTCTAACAAAATACTTGGCCAAGAAAGCTCTATACTTTAGGGGTTTAAGTTTAATCCAATTTAAATTTACATATCAATCAAAATTTAGTTATTTCCAATGCCCAAGCCCCAATCAGAACAGCTTTCGTCAGTTAACCGCTACCAAAATGCCGCTCTCAATTATTATCTGCAACTGACGGGTTCGCCCTATCTCCACTATGGCTACTGGGAACCGTTACCGACCTCTGTGGCAGAGCGATCGCTGTTTAAATTACAAATTGCCCAGGAAGCCTATTCCAAAAAGCTTTTAAATTTCATTCCTCCTGAAACCAAGACTGTACTGGATGTGGGCTGTGGCATTGGCGGGAATGCGGTATTTTTGCTCAAACAGGGCTTAAAAGTGGATGGATTGGCTCCCGATTCCTTTCAGAAGAAAAAGTTTTTAGAGGCAACGGAAGGGAAAGCGATTTTTCATGATATGAAATTTGAGGATTTTACCGCAACCCAAGCCTACGATTTGGTACTGTTGAGCGAAAGTAGTCAATATATGGCTTGTGGAGATATTGCTCAGGGTGCGGCCAAAATTCTCAAACCAGGCAGTTATCTTCTATTAGCAGATATGTTGCGTAGTGATGGGAATTACAGAGAGGGGATTTTTTCTAATTGTCACGTGGTTGAAGATCTGAATAAATCTCTTTCTCAATCTGGATTTACCCTCATTAAACAAGAAGATATTTCCCAACAGGTTGCACCCACCTTAGATTTGGCGATCGAACATTTTCGTCAATTTGGGCTAAGTACGGGGGAATATATCGGAACTTTGATCAAAATTGCGGTTCCACCTCTCTATGCGCT
>ERZ1022729.45-NODE-45-length-14873-cov-6.467877_pt1 | contig 14873 bp, 15 predicted proteins | sample MGYA00520880_ERZ1022729 | MGnify/ENA primary metagenome ERZ1022729 (study PRJEB33162, sample SAMN09537598) | freshwater metagenome | isolation source: freshwater | place: Canada:Alberta | collected 2017-07 | study: EMG produced TPA metagenomics assembly of the...
GTTTACTCGTATTAGAATTTTACTTCCTTTATCCTCTTTATCACATAATAATTTTGAACATCAAGAAGTCGTTACATTAAAAGAAGATGGTAGTGATCCAACAGAAATTTGTATTTTTGATTTTGGTGTCTATTTTGTGGTTGAATTTTTTCGTGGAAAAGGCAGTGAAATTCGTTTTTTCAAACATTCACAAAAAAATAATGATATTTTATTTTTAAGCGATCAGCTATCAGTTAAACAGATTCGTGCGTTAGGAGGAGAGGCTCATGATCATTGTAAGTTATGGCAAGTTTCTTGTAATCATTGGCTATTAGAAAAAAATATACGTCCGAACGAAGGATTAACTCATTTTAGACGAGTTAATGCTAGTGATCCCTATAATCCTGATAATGGATTATCCTATCCTTCATTAAAAGATAAAGAAGAAAGAGAGAAACAAGTTTATCAGTGGCGTAAAACATTAGAAAGACTCGAAAAAGAGGCATCAATGTCAATTCTATTTGACAAGATCTAAATTGAAGTAGATTAAGCAATTTTGAAGTATTAAAGAAACTTTTCAAACACCCTTTAAGGCATTAACCAGCCAAAAAGCTCATCAATGCTGATAGAAAAATGACTCGCCCACGGGGGAACTGGAATAATACTGGCGAGATTATCAATAATTCTCACCTGTTCTTTTGGTAAATAAACCAACACTGTTTTTTCCTTGGGATCAATTAACCATCCCATTTGAGTGCCATATTCCAAGCAGTGTAAAATATTTTTAATCACTCGAATCGGACTTTGATCAGGAGATAAAATCTCGATCGCCCAATCAGGAGCCAATTCAAACAGATCGGCAATTTCCCCCGAAGCATCACGGGGCAGACGATCCGAAGTAAACACGGAAATATCTGGAACAATAGAGCGATCGCCAAAGGTACAACGAAGCTCAGAAAAAGCCAGCCCTTGAGCCTTCAAGACTTGGTTAAGCCGCGCCGCGAGTAAAGTTTGTAACAGGCTATGTTTCCCTTGGGCATGGGTTTTTGTCTGATAATGCCGTCGCTATACTCCTGGGCAGGCTTAATCTCTGGTTGACCTAAAAATTCCGCCAAGGAAATTAATTTTGTTGGCGTTGCAACCATTTCCGCACTCACTAGGGACAATTTCAAAAATAGTCAATTTCATTTGTTAATTATAGCCATAGCTCTAATTTTTCCACGCCCGTCATCAAAACGTATCATTGTCCTTCCGACTGACTTTCTCAGGATGAATTCATAAGTTCAGCCATTTACCATTGTTATCATCCCAATAACTTTAAAATCTCTTTAAATATCTTGACTTTGCCACCCCCTGTATAGTCATGGAATCATTTGTTTCTTTATGATAGACTAAATATTCTTAAAAATTAATAAAATTAATGAAGGACAAAGTCGCAATCTAGGGTTTGTTCTTTTTATTGTTTGTAAATTATATTTCATCAGGGTTAATTCCCAGCATTTTTAATCTTTTTGCTAACCGTTCTACTTTTTCTTCTACTTCTTTTTTAGCTAATCGTTCTTGATGAGCAATTAAACGTTCTTGATTAGCTATTATCTCCGCATTGATCACTCTTTCATTAGCCGTTAAATAACGATCGCCTACAGCAGGATACCAATAGAGCCATTCCCGATACCAAGCAATATGCTCTCCCTTTTCGTAACCTAAAGCTAACTGGATTTCTGGCAACCAAACACGGTTATTCTCCATTTGTAGCAGTTCGTATTTTCCTGATATGAGACGATAGATTTCCAACCTTTGTTTGTGCTTAAAACGACCTCTTCTGCCACTCAAGGGATTGTAAATCGCGTAATAAAGAATGCCCAGTTTTTGATAATCTGCTAACTTATCTTCATATTCACTGTTATATTTTTCGGAAACAACTTCTAAGGATAAAATCGGCATAATATTCTTTTCTTCCCAGAATACATAACTTAATCTCCCCCTTTCGCCCGTATCATGCTTTACCCCAATAGACAAAAAACCATCAGGAACGATTGCGGGTTCTTCGGGGTTGTAATAAATTCCCATATCCACACCAAAGTACCAATCATCACGATTTGCCCAAAGTTCGGCTAATAAGCTGAGTAATAGATTAGGAATGTCATTCTGTAGTTGATTATCCACGGGCGTTTCGTCGGAAGAGGGTAGGTCTTCGGCGGTGGGAAGCGTTTGATTTTTGTTATAGACGAGGTTAACCATCGCTCAAGCCAAATATGGAAATTGCAACTATTCTAACAGAGGTTATTATTGGGCGATCGCATCAAATTAAGGTAACGAAGGGATTTTACCAAGTTCGGGTGTAGCTTTTATTTAGCTTTCTTGACCTTGGTAAGAGGTCAACCTGAAAGACTTGAGCAAATATCGACACGATGTCATCCTGTACCTGATTTACCGTAATTTTGGGTAAAAATTGGGCTAAACTACCGACGGGTTTATCGGCGATGCCACAGGGAACAATACGAGTAAATCCTGTTAAATCGGGACAAACATTAATCGCAAAACCGTGCATCGTAATCCAACGACTGACCTTAATCCCGATCGCGGCTAACTTATAACCTTCTACCCAAACCCCCGTTAGTCCCGACAACCGTTCTGCGGCTAAACCGTAACTCTGCAAAACTTGTAAGATAACCTCTTCTAGTTGACGGAGATACCAATGTAAATCCTGTTGATAGTGGCGTAAATTAAGGATCGGATAACCCACCAGTTGACCTGGACAGTGGTAAGTCACCTCGCCGCCCCGTTCAATGCGATGAATTTCATAGGGCGCGTTTTCAGGGTCAAATTTCAAAAAATCTTGGGTAGATCCCGTTCCCAACGTATAAACAGGGGGATGTTCCAACAATAACAAAACATCTTCCAACATCGGATCAGCCACTCTTGCGGCCACCAGCGATCGCTGATAATCCCAAGCGGTCTGATAGTCCACTAGACCTAATGCTTCCCATCGACAAATTCTCGGAGTTTGCTCGGAAGAGGAGTTAAAAATCATAGAATTCTCCTGATTTTCACTGAGGAAATGTAAAGAGATGCAAAGGAAAATAAAAATGATGACAAAGACTATGTTTTAAGCAATACAAAGTGCTAGTCTAAGAATAGAAAGTAAATCAGAGAAGGAGAAAGCAACCTTGGGACGAGCCTGAAAATTATACCAGTTCCTCTCAAGTCTAAAGGGTTCAAGAAAAAGATGAAAATCTTTTTACTACTATGACAATATCAGGTGTTTGACTATTTTATGCTTAGGTCACTAATGAGTATGAATCCACCCAAATATGGAATATTTCGTTGATAGATTGTTCTTCTAAATAACAATCTTTATTGACTCAATCATGTTTGAACTTAGTCTAAATTTTTCGATTAACACAGCATTTACCATTAAATTGAGTAGGGAGAATTCAGTATGAAGCTGTTAATTCAAGGCAATAATATTACCGTTACTGATGCGATTCACGCCTATGTGGAGGAAAAACTCGATAAGGCCGTTAAACATTTTCAAGGAATCACCACCAAGGTGGATGTTCATTTATCTGTTGCTCGCAATGCACGCATTACCAACAAGCATAAGGCAGAGGTAACGGTTTATGCCAATGGGACGGTGATTCGCGCCCAGGAAGGTAGCGAAAATCTCTATGCCAGTATTGACCTCGTTTCTGATAAAATTGCCCGTCAACTCCGCAAGTATAAAGAGCGTCTGGTCGATCAAAGCCAAAATCACGTTAAAACCAGCGCGATCGTCGAAGAAAAACCCGTCCAACCCGATTTAATCGGCGATCGCACAGCAGAACTTCCCTCGGAAAGTGTGCGGATGAAATATTTTGCCATTCCGTCAATCTCTATTGAAGAAGCTTGGGAACAACTCCAACTCGTCGATCATGATTTCTATATGTTCCGCAACAAAGACACCGATGAAATCAATGTGATCTACATCCGTAATCATGGCGGCTATGGCGTGATTCAACCCCGCAAAAATGGCGATGAATAGGCTATGAGCAGGTTTTCAATTTTTTAAGTTTAATCATGATAGATTGTTCCACCCAAGTCATTTTGGTTTTGATAACCTGTGATTTGGGTTCTTTTTTTATTCTGAAGTGGGATCTCGCATTAAAATAAAGTCATGGGCTAATATTGGGATTATTTTATTTAGGTTGATTTCAGTGACAGGGTTTATTATTCTTCTCCTCGCGGCATTACTTCCCGCTTTGCTCTCTTTTATTGTGGTACGCAGGGCAAAGCGACAATTCAGTGAACGAATGAGACGTATTCGCGCCTTAAATAACTATCGACGACGCTTGGATCGAGAGTTTTTTCCGACTTCCTTTGATTCTTTGGAACGATACGGCGATTATATCGGGGATATTAGCTGTCGCAACAATGCCAAGTCTCCCTATCTACGTTGTGCCATCAACCCCAGCGGCCCCTGTGAAGATTGTTCTAGCTATGAAAAAAACACTAAGCAGTTTTAACAATCCGTTCGACAGATGAGACAGTTCGGAGGCTACCAGCTGACTCTAAAACTTGTCAAAGTTTGTAAGATAAGGTCAAGTTATTTTGAATTCTTTTAATTTCAACTAAGAATTATGCAGAGGTTGGAATTAAATCTAGCAAACGAAATCTAGCAATTTTAGCGATTTCTATTAAAGCCTGTTCTCTCTCGGTTTCTAGGGAATTTTCTAAACGTTGTTCAAAGGCTTCTAAAATACTCTCTTTTGTATGATTTTTGACTGCAACGATAAAAGGAAAAGCAAATTTATCCTTATAGGCTTGGTTTAATTGCTGAAAATGATTATATTCTTCTAAAGTTAAGCGGTCTAAGCCCACTCCTGCCTGTTCTTTCACTGAGGCTTCGGCCATTTTGGTTTTAGTGGCGAGGTCAGGATGGGCGCAAATTAAGTTTAGTTTGTCTGATAAAGCACTTTCTTCAACGGTTTCTACCATTGCCTGATGGAGAGAATTAACATCTTTAAAGGGTCTTTTTGACCAGGTTTTTTCGGCAACCCAGGGAGAATCTTCAAAAATTTTTGCTAAAGATTCGGTAAACTCACTCTGGGACATTTGATTTAATTGGGCGATCGCGTAAACCATAATTCGATTATCAGATTAGAATACTACTTTTAAATTACAGTACAAGCAATGTCAAGGGCTGAATAGTATTTAGCCCCTACGGTGTCCCGACTTTTAAGGCAAAGTGCTGTAAATTATCCATTATCAATTATTCATTATCAATTAACTTAACTGCCTCGATAGGTACTATAAGACCAGGGAGAAACTAATAGGGGAACATGATAATGACTATCAGGATTGGCAATACCAAATTGAATAGGAATGCGGTTTAAAAATAAAGGTTGGGACAAATTTTCTGCATAGTTCGCAAAATAATCCCCTACACTGAAAACCAATTCGTAGATACCAATTTTAAAGGCTTCATCTATTAGTAAGGCTTGATCGGTACGCCCATCTTGATTGGTGATGACAGTTTTAATCAAAAGGCGATCGCCTGAAGTGGAATCAATTGACCACAATTCAATGGCTAAATTCGCGGCGGGACAACCATGAGCCGTATCCAAAACGTGAGTCGTTAATTTTCCTGCCATAGCTATTGATAGGGGTGATTTTTAATCCAATGGTTAGCAATATCCAGACGACGACAAATCCAAACATCTTCATGGGACTGGACGTAATCCAGAAATCGGGTTAAAGCGGCAATCCGTCCAGGTCTTCCCACTAAACGGGCATGGAGTCCCACCGACATCATTTTGGGAGCCGTTTCGCCTTCTTGATAAAGAACATCAAAGGCATCTTTTAAATAGGTAAAAAAGTCATCTCCACTATTAAAGCCTGGCGCAACACAAAATTTCATGTCGTTATTATCCAGGGTATAGGGAATCACTAAATGGGGTTTTCCTTCTACTACGTCCCAATAGGGTAAATCATCGTTATAACCGTCGGAATCATACAAAAATCCGCCTTCTTCGACGACCAAACGACGAGTATTAACACTAGGCGCGTAACGACAATACCATCCCAAGGGGCGATCGCCTGTCAGCTTTTTGAGAGATTCCACTGCTAACTGCATTTGGTGACGTTCTTCCACTTCGCTCATGTCCTGGAAACCAATCCAACGCCAGCCATGACAACAAATATCGTAACCCGCGTCAACAATGGCACGTGCCGCTTCGGGATTGCGTTCTAGGGCTAAAGCCGCCCCAAAAATAGTGATGGGAACATTGCGAGATTTAAAAAGCCGCATTAATCGCCAAAAACCCGCACGGGAACCGTATTCATAGATAGATTCCACAATCAAATCCCGTTTCCCGTCTCCCATCGAAGCCCCTGGCACTTCCCAGAGGTAGGTTTCGGAACGATTATCCCCATCAGGGATCGAGTATTCTGAACCTTCTTCGTAATTGAGAACGATTTGTAGAGCGAGACGGGCATTATTGGGCCATTTAGGGTCGGGGGGATTGGCACCGTAGCCGATTAAATCGCGGGGATAGGTCATGGTCAGGATTTGATAATATGTGGACGAGAAGATTACTAGAAAAATTAGGTAAATTAAACCGTGACGGGAGTTGTCGCTAATTTATAAGCCGCCCAACCACCCAGATGGGAAATATCGGGATCGCCCTGTTTTTCAATTAATTCACGGGGATAGAGCATGGCCAACAAGACTTCACCATCGCTGAGAACGACTTGCGCTGGATACATATTGGGGGGTTCGGTGGCTAAAAGATGTTCGTACTGCGATCGCGTCATTTCGTAAACTTCCCCAGGAATGGAAATGCCATTTTCGGTCACGGCATAAATGCCAGGATGCCAACCATTACCAACGGAATGTAAGCGGTAGTTCGGTTCAGTTTGGGCGGTTTTAATGAATTGAGCGGATTGCAAATTTTGATGATCGGGCTGGCCTCGTAGCGCAGAGCCACAGATAAAAAAGCGAATAGTTTCGGGATTATTACTCATATTCATCTCGTGAAAAATCTAGGGCAAATCAAAAGACATTGTATACCGTATACATTGATTTTGCAAGCAAGCAGAGAAATAGATCAGGGCGATCGCAGAAGGTTATTCCCCTTTCTTCAGCGATCGCGCTTATTTTAAATAAAAGAAACCTAAATTTTGCATTAATTTATGATGACTTCTTTCGCTCTTTTATTGACGTTGGGAGGGTTATTCCTACCCAGTTGTCTTTTTGGGGATCGGGACAATCAACCGATTCAGATTGCTTTGATTGGGGATTCTATCACCCAAGGACGCAGGGGCAATCCCGAACAAAATTTGCCTGCGACTATCAGTTGGCGTTATCCTTTTTGGCAAAAATTAGTCGATCAAAACATCAACGTTAATTTGGTGGGATCGAATCAATCAGGGTTTGAAGGCGATCCTCCTTGGCCCAATTACAAAGGAAAAGTATTTGATCGGGATCACGAAGCGCGTTGGGGAGCTTCCACAGAGGAGATTTTTACTCAGTTATCGACGGGATTAACACTGTACACGCCCGATCTGGCGTTGATTTTGCTAGGAACTAATGATGTTCGGGTTGATCAAGCCTTGGGTAAAGAGACTATTCAGGAAACCAAGGCGGATTTGATCAAGATGATTAATTTGTTGCGCCAAGATAATCCTGATGTGGTGATTGTTATTGGGGAACCGTTTCAGGAGTGGGAACCTTTTCCAGCGATCGCCCTAGCGTATCAACAAGTCGCCGCCCAACTCAGTACGGATCGCTCTCCGATTACGACGGTGAAAACCCAGACAAATTGGATCAGTAATCCCGCTCAAGAAGGGACTTGCACGGTGGATTGGGTTCACCCAAATAAAAAAGGGGATGAAATGATTGCTGAAGCTTTTTATCAAGGTATTAAGCCTTATTTAAAACGTTTTACCCATCCTGCGGACTAAGGCGATCGCTCTGTTTCATCGAATTCTAGCAAGGTGTTTTCATCCATGTCTTGGGTTTCAACAATAGCCGCTTTTTTAAACTCAATACATAAGGTATCAGTATCTTTAAAATAATGGATAAACGATCTGGACGATTTCTAGTAGAGTCAAAATAGGCAGTTGCTTTTAAATTTCAATACGGAACAATATTTCAACATATCGCTATTCTATCAATAATGGAAAATTTTTACATTCTATAAAGGTTGAATTCCTTACAGGACAAGTACTCAAACGGTTAATGGCTAACAAAAACTCAAATTCTCAGTTTTTATCAGAAAAAAATGAGGGATCGCTTATATATCAAGGCATTTAGGGTTTTGATTTAAAGAACACAATCCGTCTCTGATAGAACAGTATTATAACTTTCCTCTGCTGATAAAAGAGCAGTATTGTAACTATACTCGCATCTTTTATTTTAGCATTTTCTGTTGACGTTTAAGATAGTAACTGTTATTATGGTTTCGATATTGAACGTTAGTATAATTGCTCACAAAGTAAATATTTAATTTCTTATTTTGAGTTTTAATTATTACTCAGATAAGTGTTACTCAGATAAGCTGTGTAACAATTTTTATCATGATAAATTCTCTAGGTTAACTTCCTAAAATGCTATGAAAATGCTTGTCTTGGGTCTGAGAACGAAGAGTACAGCCTTAACTTGCTTGGCTGCTTCTGTTTTATTTGTTGCTAATCCTGCCCACGCAATTTCAATCGTTACATTTGATGACATAGATACATCACTGCCAGCAACCTCTGGAGCAACTTCAGTACCCTATAATTACGATGGATTCTTCTGGGGAAATAATCCAGGTAATAATGTATTGACTGCCATAAATAATGCTATTTGGACTGGCTCAGGAAACTATAATAATTCAGGAAATTCTCCCTCTGGCGATAATGGAGCATTGCTAAATATTGGAATTATCGATGTTTCGCGGTCAAATGGTCAGGTATTTAACTTTAATGGGGCTTACTTTGCTCCATTTACAAGTGGTGATAATTTAAACTCTCAAGGAGGTACTGCGAGGACTGTTACCGTACAAGGCTATAACGGTGCAACATTAGTGGGGAGTGATAGCATCACTTTTTCGGGAGCTGGATATGTTCCTCTATCAACAAATATAGAAAATATAACTTCACTGAGAATAACTGGAAGCAGTCCATTCGTTCAGGATTTTCAAACTTCTTGGTTGATGGATAATTTTAGCCATACCGATGCAACGGCTGTTCCTTGGGAAACTGATACTCTTCCTCTTATCGGTAGTACCGTACTCTTTGGGTTCGCTTTGTGGGGTAAACAAAAATTAGCTAAATCCCAGAAAGAAAGAAAAGATTAACATTTTTAAGTATAAATTTATGTTTTAATCGCCAAGTCTTATTTGAGATATTAGCGATTTTCTTTTTCTTAATAGATTTTGCAAAGAGCAAGTTGCCCTACTCCAAAAAATGAGACCGCCCTTTTAACCCTCAATTCTAAAAAAGTCTAAAAAAGCGATCGCAAAGCATCATTTAACACACCTAAAATCTAGCGTGCTACCAAGGATTTATCAGGTGCATTAGGAATCTCAGTCATCCGAGACGATTTTATTTCTCCTTCTCCCGTAATGAGTCGCGCTCCTCGTCCCCTCGTAAAATAATTCCAGCCCCATTGCAACATCACAATCAGTTTATTGTCGAATTCAATCAGGTAGTAAACGTGAGCCCAGACCCAAATCATCCAGGCGAGTAAGCCCGTAAATTTAGCAAATCCCAGATCAACAACGGCTTTATTTTGACCAATGACCGCCAAACTACCGTAATCCAGATATTCAAAGGGACGCATGGTTTTCCCCGCCAAACGAGCAGGAATTAATTTGGCCAGATAGGTCGCTTCTTGCATGGCAACAGGGGCAACGCCAGGCAGAGGCTTATCTCCTTGATGGGAATAATTGGCTAAATCCCCTAACACAAAAATATTGGAATAATTCGGCAAACTTAAATCGGGTTCCACCATCACTCGACCCACTCGATCCAGGGTCGCTCCCGTGCGTTCTGCCAAAATTTCTCCCATGCCCGACGCTTTTACCCCCGCGGCCCACAATACTGTATGGGAAGCAATTTGTTTGATTTCTTCTCCTTGACGAACGGTAACGCAATTTTCGGTGATATTAGTCACAATACTTTTAGTTTGCACCGTTACACCCAGTTTAATGAGGTCTTTCTCCGCTTTAGCTGACAAATCGGGGGTATAGGGCGGTAAAACTCGGTCTAATCCTTCGATCAATAAAATTTTGGCTTCTGTGGTATCAATATTCCGAAAATTCCCCTTGAGCGAACTATGGGCGATTTCCGCGATCGCGCCTGCCAGTTCTACCCCCGTTGGGCCGCCGCCGACAATGACAAAGGTTAACCAGGCTTGACGTTGGACGGGATCGGTCTCTTTTTCTGCGGATTCAAAGGCGAGGAAAATTCGACGACGCATTTCGATCGCATCTTCAATCGTTTTCAAACCAGGAGCCACTGTCCGCCATTGGTCATTGCCAAAATAGTGATGACTAACCCCCGTGGCCACAATCAACATATCGTAGGGAATCGGTTCATGATCTTTGAGGATTACCTGTTGGCGATCGGGGTCAATATCCACTGCTTCGTCTAATAAAACCTGGGTATTTTGATGATCCCGTAGAACCACGCGCAGAGGGGAAGAAATATCAGCAGGGGAAAGGCTACCAGTGGCGACTTGGTACAATAGGGGCTGAAATAAATGGAAATTGCGTTTATCAATCAATTTAACGTCAACAGGACTATTTTTTAAGCCCTGGGCGGTATAAAGTCCCCCAAATCCCCCGCCAATGATGACCACCTGGGGTTTTGTCGCTGATTCTCGATTCCTATTCATAAAAGTGTTCCTCTGGCAAGGGGATAATCCTAACGATTTGTTACAAGCAACTATATTACCAAGATTAGGATTCCAGAGGGTAACAATCACTACGAGTAGAAACGCGATCGCGGATAATCATCAAAAATTCCCGAAAAATTCAGCTTTTATAGCATAGGTTCAGGCGCAAAATTATCCTCAAAAGGATTTCTTGGAGACGTATTTACAGGTAAAGCAGGAGAAGGAGCGGAAATTGGTACAGAATTGGGATCAATCACGGGAGGAATGAATTTTTGAGCTAAACTGCGGGGGGCTGGAACATCAAAAATTCCTCGAAAATCAGCCTTTCGTTGAGTCGTCGATTCAGGCGCAATGTCCCACAGAGTTTTGTAATAAAAAAACGAAACCCCCAGCCCACTAGCCTCAGCCGCCCGAACCTTAGATTGGATCAAATTCATGGGAATCGGTTTAGTTTTCAATCCCGTGAGAATACCAACAGCCGTGTTAACTTTGGTTTTTGCTTCTTGAAATTCAGGACGACCGAGGGGTTCTAAAAAACTCGATAGATCTGACCGATAGACTTGCACAACCAGTTCATCCACAATGCCTTTTCGCACCCAATCGAGCCAATCTTGTAAATAGGTATATAACGCCAGCTTATAGGTTGCAGGGGAAACAGAAAAAAGAATATTGGGCTTGGCTTCCTTGATCTTTTTATTCAACTCAGTCATAAAAGCCGTAATTTTATTGGCCCGCCAGCGTAGCCAAGCTCCATCGCTCGGATCACTGGGGGGATCTTTTTTGGTTTCTTGTTTATAAAGGGCAATGGTGTAGGGATCATAGCCAAATTCCTTGGGCAGACTCATGTGATCATCAAACTGCACCCCATCCAAATCATATTGATTAACCAGTTCCATGATTAGCTCGGTAATAAATTCTTGGACTTGGGGATGAAAAGGATTGAGCCAAACCACTTCTCCGACTCCCCCAACCCAGGTTTGACTCCCATCCTGGCGTTGAGTGACCCATTTGGGATGGCGTGTCACCAGTTCCGAGAAGGAAGGAGCCATAAAGCCAAATTCAAACCAGGGAATCACCAGTAAGCCCCGACGATGGGATTGGTTAATCAGATCGGCTAACACATCCTGTCCTTGTAACCCCTTGGTGCTAAAGGGTTGAATGCCTTCTCGTTTAGCGACTTCACTTTCGTAGAGGACATAACCCGAATTCCAAATAACGGGATAAAGGGTGTTTAAGTTAAATTTAGCCAATAAATCGACCGACTCTTCTAGTTTGCGATGATCCATGAATCGGGTGGTGTCGTTATTGGTGATCCAAACGCCGCGAATTTCTGGATTGGTTGACTGGGATTGGACGGAGGGAGTCTGACTCATTAAGAAAATGAGGATTAGTGACAAACAAAATAAATGGATGGGAAATTTCTGGAGTAAGGCTTTCATTAAAATCTTTTTTTATATTGCTCAATTTGACCATCCCCAACTTAGCGCATTGGCTCGCAAACGTCAAAGGAAAATTTATGCTATTCTAGCTGATACGGTTAGTCGAAGGAGTCCAGCGATGACCACTACTCTACCTTTAAGTATTTCAGATACTGACTATCCTGATAGTGACGGTTTGCCGATGGCAGAAAGTGATGTGGCTCGTAATTATTTGGTCTATGGGGTAGAGGCTCTGAATTTTTATTTTCGGGATCAACCCCAGGTTTATGTTTCGGGTAATTTGTTTATTTATTACGAGAAAGGCAATCCCAAGGCAGTAATTGCTCCCGATGTCTTTGTTATTTTGGGGGTTAAAAAAAAGGAAAGACGTTCCTATAAAGTCTGGGAAGAAGACAATCAAGTTCCTGATTTTGTGTTAGAAATCACCTCTAAAAGTACGGTTAGTGAAGATCAGGGGACAAAATGGGGACTCTACGCTTATCTGGGGGTAAGGGAATATTTTCAGTATGATCCAACTGCGGATTATCTCAAACCTGCTCTTCAGGGTTATCGTTTGGTGGGTAAGAATTATGAAGCAATTTCTGATCGTAATATACCACAAAAAACTATTTTATTTTCAGAGGTATTAGATTTAGAATTGCATCTGGAAAATGGAGAAATGCGTTTTTATAATCCTCGCTCTGGGGAAACTTTATTAACGCCTCTCGAATTAGCCGATCGCGATCGCCTTTCTCAGCAAGCTTTGGAGGAAGCGGAAAAGACCAGATTAGCAACGGAAGCGGCTCTTTCGCTATCTGAACAAAGTAATCGTCAACTCAGGAAAAAGTTGATGGCATTGGGAATTGATCCTGATTCCTGATACCGCCCGCAACCCTACCATTAATCAACTATATTAAGAATAATTAAGAATGTAAGATTTTCAGCCTGTGAAAGCCCTAAAAGCCCTAAAAGATCTAGACCCGAAGACCAAAAGAAATTTCCTAGCCCTATTTTCAACCGCTTTATTTTTTTGGATCGGTTTAACGACCCTACTTCCCACGCTACCGACCTACGCCGAAGATCTGGGGGGAACTCGTCAACAGGTGGGGTTTGTGATGGGGGCCTTTGCGGTCGGATTGTTGGGTTCTAGGGTCTGGTTAGGACAAGTAGCTGATGAAAAAGGTCGCAAAATTGTCATCCTCATCGGTGCTTTTGTTGGTGCGATCGCGCCCTTGGGTTACCTAGCTGTCCAGAATATTCCTGCATTGATGGCCATTAGGGCATTTCATGGCATTAGTGTTGCGGCTTTCACAACGGGTTATAGTGCCTTAGTTGTTGATCTGGCTCCGATGAAACAACGGGGCGAACTGATTGGTTATATGAGTCTGGCTGTCCCTGTGGGGATGGCTCTTGGCCCTGCTCTCGGCGGTTATTTAGCAGAATCGGCGGGCTATGTTCCTCTTTTTGTGACGGCGGGCGGGTTAGGATTAATGGCTTGCCTCATTGCGAATCAAGTTCAGGAGACCGTTCCTGCCCAAGGATTCTCAAGCAAAACAAAAGTTCATACCGCAGAAAATCGAAGTTCCTGGGAATTGTTAAGTACGCCTTCTTTGTTGATTCCTTCCCTAGTTTTATTATTGATCGGACTGGTTTTTGGGAATTTAGCAACTTTTTTACCGCTTTTTATCCGAGAAATTCATCTCAATCTCAATGCAGGCTTATTTTATAGTTTTGCCGCGATCGCGAGTTTTATTTCCCGTGTCTGGACGGGGCGAGCATCGGATCTCTATGGGCGCGGCGTTTTCATTAGTGGTAGTATCCTTTGCTATGTTTTCGCGATGATGATTCTGGCTTGGGCCAACACTCCCCAAATGTTTCTAATTGCCGCGACTTTAGAGGGAATCGGCGGCGGGGTTCTCATTCCCATGATTATTGCCCTGATTTCTGACCGTTCCTCTAGTCATGAACGAGGACGAGTGTTTGCCCTCTGTGTCAGTGGTTTTGATGTGGGAATCGCGATCGCAGGGCCAATCTTTGGACTCCTGGGAGAAAGTCTGGGCTACCGAGGATTATTTGTCCTCGCCAGTGGACTCGCCTTACTTGCCTTTCTAATCTTTGGTAGTCAATCTAATCCTAGTCTGACAAGCTCCCTACGATTTGCCACAGGGAGAGGAAAAGACCGCTATGCAAAAGAGCAGACATCTCCTTTATAACTGGGGAAACATCTGCCCGCTCTTCTTCTGCTTTAACGGGCTTGGAGGGATTCGAACCCCCGACCTTCTGGTTCGTAGCCAGACGCTCTAATCCACTGAACTACAAGCCCTTTTTTCACTTTGATCCAATCTACCATACTCGTGAAGTTTAAAGCAAGTAATTTTTTTTAACTTCCAAAAATTCCAATGATCGCAAGTTAAATTAATCTGCTCAAGTTCTTCACCAAGAGCGATCGCACTTTTCAATCAATTCAGTAAAATTCCTATCAGGGAGCGAAAGCCGTATAATTAGGTTCGATTGATTGGGGACTACGACTAATAGACATCTCCAAGAATTGAGTAAGGGCCATTCATGAATTGCCCCTACCAGAGGTTTCAATCGATGCACTCTTGATTTCTGGA
>ERZ1022729.46-NODE-46-length-14808-cov-17.107029_pt1 | contig 14808 bp, 14 predicted proteins | sample MGYA00520880_ERZ1022729 | MGnify/ENA primary metagenome ERZ1022729 (study PRJEB33162, sample SAMN09537598) | freshwater metagenome | isolation source: freshwater | place: Canada:Alberta | collected 2017-07 | study: EMG produced TPA metagenomics assembly of the...
CTATCTATAATACTCGATTTTCTTGGACTTTTTTCGACGTTCAACACTTCTGGGTTCTAAGGGTTCCCCATCCCATTCAGGATCATTAAAATGTTCATAGGCTTTAACAAAATCATAGATCGTAAAATAGTCTTTTCCTTCAAAAAGTCGGGTTCCCCTACCAATAATCTGTTTAAATTCAATAATTGAATTAATCGGTCGCATTAAGACGATATTCCGAACATTTCTGGCATTGACTCCAGTGGATAATTTTTGAGAAGTAGTTAGGATAGTCGGAATCGTTTTCTCGCTATCTTGAAACTGTTCTAGATAGGTTTCTCCCACTTTTCCGTCATTAGCAGTAACTCGGACGCAATAGTTAGGGTCGGGATTATTTTTAATTTGATTAATCAAATCACGAACGAGTAGGGCATGATCTTGATTAGCACAAAATACAATTGTCTTTTCATTCTGATTGATTTCTTCCATAAATAATTCAACTCGATAACGTTCCCTTTCTTTTATTTCAATAAGACGATTAAAATCTGTTTCTATATAAACTTTTTCTTGATTAATATTTCCTTCAATAATGTCATCATCAGGATCATAAATATATTCATCTAAACTGGTTTCTATTTGTCGTACTTTGAAGGGGCTTAAATAGCCGTCATTAATGCCATCTTTGAGAGCATAGGTATAGACTGGATCGCCAAAATAAGTATAGGTATTAGCATTAATTTCTTTTTTAGGCGTTGCGGTTAAGCCTAATTGAATGGCAGGAGAAAAGTATTCTAAAATACCACGCCAACTGCTTTCATCTTTTGCTCCGCCTCGATGACATTCATCAATAATAATTAAATCAAAGAAATTGGGGGGATAATCACTAAATTTAGGGGTCGGGTTGCCGTCTTCATCTTTTCCTGTCATAAAGGTTTGGAAAATGGTGAAAAAGACACTGCCATTTTTAGGAACTCTCCCTTTTTTCTTGATTTCGGCGGGGTCTATCCGAACCAAAGCATCATCGGGAAAGGCGGAAAAGTCGAGTTTTGCCTGATTGGCCAGAATATTGCGATCGGCTAAAAATAGGATTCTAGGGCGACGGGATTGATTAGGATCACCGATACCTCGAAACTGTTTGACAGTCCAACGGCTTTGAAAAAGTTTCCAGGCGATCTGGAAGGCGATAAAAGTTTTTCCTGTGCCTGTAGCGAGGGTCAATAAAATACGGTCTTTTCCCTGACAGAGGGCTTCTAGGAATTTTTTGACGGCGTTGTGTTGGTAGTAGCGGAGTTCTTTGGTTCCATTGAGGTCTTCAAAGGGGACTTCAGCAAATTTGTCTCGCCATTGATTGACTTGGCTAAAGGTAGCATTCCAAAGTTCATCAGGGGTGGGATAGCGGTCAATATAGCTTTCTTGCCCTGTTTTCATCTCTACTTGATAGATTCTGAGTCCATTCGTGGAGTAGGCAAAGGGTGTGTCTAATTTCTGGGCATATTTTTTAGCTTGCTGGAGTCCTTCGGTATCGGGTAAGTCTCGTTTTTTGGCTTCGATGACGGCTAATTTTTCCCCGCGATAGACCAAAACGTAATCGGCTTTTTCAGGATTGGCTCGTTTTCCACTGCCCACTAGACGACCAGGGGCGATCACTTCACAACGAATACGACTATTTTCAACTTTGCCCCAACCAGCGTCTTTAAGAGCGGGGTCTATCAGTTCCAGACGGGTTTCGGCTTCGTTCATAAATAGTAAAGATTAAGCTTTTTCTGATTTATTTATGGCTTCGTATTGAGCGATCGCCTCTTCAATGACGTGATTACTGACATCAGAGAGATCGGATTTAGAGTAAATGGTGGCTAGAATAATTTCTGTCTCTGTTTTCAAATAATAAATGACTCGGTAGCCACCACTTTTGCCTTTTTGAATATTGCTATTTTTAAGGCGAACTTTAAAGATTTGATATTTTATACCCGTTACCCGATCGCCTGGGGTTTCACCCGACTGGAGTTGTTCGATTAAGGGCTGAAGATCAAGACGAATTGAACGATAACGTTTTGCTAAGTCCCGAAGGTCACGTTGGAAACGAGGAGTTAGGGCAATCTGAATCGGTAAGTTATTCGACATCAATTCCCTCCCACATTTCGGAAAGGGGAATAGTTTGGCCTGAGAGGGCTTCCTGTAATCCCTGACGGATACCTTCTATAACAATAGAAGTAGGAGTTTCATCAGGATCATTTTCTTCTTCTTCTGACATCAGAACAATAACTCGAACGCGCTGAGGTTTTGTATTTTCTAAGGTTTGATCGAGGGTAAGTTGTCCTCTTTCGTTAATGGTGGCTGTGGTTTCAATGGCTTTCATTTTGTTAGTTGACCTGTAAAGGCTTTTTGGAGGATTGACTGTTTTAATTCATTGAGAGCGGCGAGTTTTTGGCGATAGATAATTTCGAGGCGTTGAGTTTCAGCATCTAACTCGTTAATATTTTGAACAATAAATTTTTGCTCTACTAAAGAAGGAAAATTTATCTTAATTTGTGAAAGGCTTTCCTGATTAAGACTACTAATACTAATGCCACCTCCACTTTCAGCTAGTTGTTTTCGTAAATCTTTAGATTTTAAAAAATAAACTATAAATGAAGGATAAATATTTTCTTTTTCGATACGGATTCTAATTGTAAATCCAGAATGTGAAGTTTTCTCTAATAAATTATCTGCCAATACACAGCGTCCAATTAATTCTTTATTTCCATTAGAACGAACAGTTAATATATCTCCTTTACGAAGAATATCTATTTCTTTTAAGTCTGCATCTATTGTCACAGACTCTAATTGATTTTCCTGAATATAGAAATGATTTTGAAAATCTTTAACACCAACAATCTTAATTGATTCTCCTTTGCTACTTTTGGTGAAGTTTAGACCATTTCTAAAAGTGGCTATCTGCCCTAACTTTCCTTCTTCCCAACCATCGCCTTTCTGGGTAAAGATTTTATTTAGATAACTATCAAATAATTCGCGGGCATTGGCTAGGTTCTTTTCTGTATTGCGAATCGCTTGATCAATTCCCTCAAACGCTTCATCTAAAATCGCCACAATCTGCTTTTGTTCATTGATTGGGGGACAAATCATAGGAAAATCTCTTAAATAACCTAATCCTACAAATTTTTGAGTAGTTCCTTTAGCTTCTCTTTGCATCTTTGATCGAACATAATTAGTCTCAAGATAATATTTTAAAAAATAGCTATTCTGATTATTAATAACCTTCATTAAAGCAACATTTTTAATGGCAAAATTAGGCTCTAATTCAACAATAGTAGGGTTTCCTATTGTTCCGATCATTGCGACAAGAACATCGCCTTTGTGTACAAGACTTCTTTCATTTATTTTATTAAAGTCTATTTCGGAAATATATCTAATATTCTCAAAGCTCAATCCATTAGGTTTAAGATTTTTTGAAGTTATTAATGGATAACCTTCTGATAAGTATTTAGGAGAGTCATGCGTTCCATCTCGAACATCATAAACTTCACCAAGTTTTTTAACTTTCCAACCGTTTGGCAAATGTCCCCTATCCATTCTCAACTTCCCCCGTCAAATTAGAAACAACTTCAAACTTAACCCCCATTCCTGCCTTACTCAACATCAATAACAACTTATCCACACTAAAACGATTAATATCCCCATTCATCAAACAACTAATCCGAGGTTGAGTCTCATCAAAAAAACTAGCAGCATCCTTTTGAGTCCAACCCTTAACCTTAATAAAAGAACGCAACTCTAACATCAAATCAGCCCGAATTTTCAAATTAACAGCTTCCTCCTCAGAGAAACCTAAATCAGCAAAAATATTGTCCTGAGCTAGACTAACATCAATCGTTGGAGAAGATTGAGAAATAACCATATTGACCCCTATAAATTTTCCCTAAATTTGATCATCTGTTGATAACGTTGCTTACCTAAATCAATATCCTGTTGAGACGTTTTTTGTGTTTTCTTGCCAAAAGCGTGGAGAACATAAACCGCTTCTGAAAATCTGGCAACATAAAAAATACGGTAAGTCTCCCCTGTCCAAATCCGAATTTCTTCCACTCCCTTACCAATTGTCGGCATAGACTTAAAATCATTTGTTTTTTCTCCCCTTTGAATAGCCCGAAGCTGAAAACCTGCTTTTTTCCTTGCATCTTCAGGAAAATCACAAATATTATCCTTAGAAGAGCCAATCCAGTAGATTGGTTTATCTGGCATTATATTAGTCAAAATATCAGGTTATACCTAATTTAATATATTGTTATTCTCCTGTCAACTTCCCCCCGTCAATTGACTAATACTCGCTAAAATTTCCGTAGTTTCCCCATCTAAAACCGCAATCTCCTCTAAAATCTCCTGCGGTTCTCGTAAAGGTGAATCCTCTGCCTTATTAGGATTCTTAACCGATAAATCAAAAGACTCTTGATCAATCTCCTTAACCTCTAAAAACCAAGACTTTTCTGATAAAGAAAACGACGATTGTAACTCAATAAACTCAGCTAAATCCTCATCATTCAGCGAATTTGTTTTCCCCATATTACGCCCTGGATCAAGCTGATAATACCAAATCTTCCGAGTCTTCATCCCCTGATTAATACCCTTTTCTTCCGCAAATAAAGGCATTCCCTGAGTAGACTTGTCCGAAAATTCACAACCCAGTCACAGTAAGCCTTCACCGCATTTCCTAGAAATACCTCAAAGTATCTGAAACCGTGCGTTTTCGTTCCTAATTCAATTCTGAAGAAAAAGAATGAGACATTAAAAACAAATTGTATTCCTTGTATTGCTTGTAGTGTAAGCATTTGAGGCTTGAGATTATATTTCGGACAGGTCTAGTAGAATCAGCAGACCCCTTCTCAAAAAATAAAACCACCGTCTTTACACCCGCCCCGATAAATGTTCCCCCAGGACAATCCAAAATTGTGTGGAGATTACAACTACTTAAAAGCTCCTGACGCAGAGCCTTAGACGCATTATCTGAATTAGAAAGAAAGGTATTTTTAATAACGATCGCGCCTCGTCCCCCTACCTTCAAAATCTTAATAAAATGCTGTAAAAACAGAAAAGCCGTTTCCCCCGTCTTAATCGGAAAATTTTGTTGAACTTCCTTCCGTTCCTTCCCTCCAAAAGGCGGATTAGCCAAAACTATATCAAAACGATCCTTATTTTGAATATCACTCAAATTTTCTGTCAGCGTATTCGTATGAATAATATTGGGCGCATCAATACCATGCAGAATCATATTCATAATGGCAATGACATAGGCTAAACTCTTCTTTTCCTTACCCGTAAAAGTAGCAGTTTGAAGCTGATCAAGTTCCTTAACCGAATCAACTTTAGGACGTAAATAATCGTAACTCTCACATAAAAAACCCGCCGAACCACAGGCTCCATCATAAATTTTTTCACCTAGTTTCGGCTTAGTAACTGCAATCATGGCACGAATTAAAGGACGCGGCGTATAATATTCCCCTCCATTTTTACCCGCGTTTCCCATATTCTTAATCTTGACTTCATAGAGATAAGAAAGCTCATGTTTCTCCTGTTGCGATCTAAACCGTAATTCATCAATATATTCCAAAACATCCCGTAAACTATAACCACTCTGAAACTTATTCTTTATCTCACTAAAAATCTCACCAATTTTATATTCAATGGTGTCGGAACTGGTTGCCCGTTGTTTAAAACCCTGTAGATAAGGAAATAGCTTTTTATTAACATAATCAATCAAATCTGGGCCAACCAAAACATGATCATGATCCAGCTTGCCATCGGCTAACTTAGGAGCCGCCCAGGATGACCAGCGATGCTCCTTATCCAAAATAAACTCGTAGGACTTCCCTTCTAACTCCGCCTCTAGCGATCGCTCCTGCTCCAAATCATCCAAATACTTGAGAAACAGAATCCAAGAAGTCTGCTCTGTATAATCTAGCTCCGTTGTACAGCCCGCTTCCTTCCAGAGAACATCATCAATATTTTTAAAAGTTTGTTCAAACATTCAGTAAATTTTTAACCAACGATAGAAAAATAATTTAAGCAGACTCTCTTAGAATATTCCCATAATATCAGCATCTTTTTACCAATATTACTTTTTGCCTTTGCTAACGCGATCGCTGTCAATGGTTTTCAGGTTTAGAAAATCAAAGGAAATACTTTTCTAATTTTTGCTAAAAAAACGTAGTTTGGAGACGAATAATTTTTTATGTTTACATCGTATGATAATTAACCAGCATACGGTGTAAGGTGCTGTAAACTATAAATAGTATAAACAGTGTAAGACATTGTAAACATTATGCCTAAAGTTTTGCTATCCGTCGGTATTCCTGATGAGTTGATGACTAAAATTGATATTCAATGTGCCAAAACTAAACGAGATAAAACCGCGATCGCCATCGAATTACTAGAGAGAGGTTTGGAGTCCGTTGGTAATGCTCCTATTAAATCGGAAAATTACGCAACTATTCAAGATTTAGAAGTTTTAAGAGAGGAGATTGAATGCTTAAAAAAGTTATCGGGGATCGAGTAAATCCGATCTCATCTGAAACCGTTGAACAGACTCTTGAGAATGCCCTAGAATGCCCTGATTCAACAAATCAGGATGAAACACTTATTGAGGAGATTAAAGACTCTGAAATGATGGTTAATCCTTTAATTACTGGACTTGATATTAGTCCCCCATTTTTAGGCTTTACCCATTCTCAGGTTGCTGAGTTTACAGGCAAAAAAGTTTCAACTATTAGCCCTTATTTCAGTAGAGCGAGAATTACCAAGGGCAATGGTCACGCATTTAAACCAAACAAAAAGACGATGCTATGGGATGAGATCGAACCATAGGATTTTTGCTAGGGTTTCCCTAACTTATCGTAGCTGTAAATGGTATAAAGATTTTTTAATGACGCGATCGCTTTGACCCGTTGCCAAATCAGGATCAACCATAGATTTAAAAAGCCTATGGTTTCCCTAACTTATCTTACTTGTAAATAGTATAGAAATTTAAGCAGCGATCGCAGATTCATACATTGGAGCGATTAGGTTTAACGTATGTTGCTCAATACATTTACCATACCCACAGTCAGCGACCACATGAATCAGGTTTGGGTTTATCGATTTAATGGTCGCAGGTAGCCATTTTTCTTGCCCTTCAAAGTATCGCCACAACCAAACCCGTTGCCCTTCTGAGTAGTTTATCGCCTCTACTGGAAACGGTGTGTTCTCTACCGTCACAGATTCAATGGGAATAACCTCTACCGACACGGGGGTGGGTTCATCACAAGCGTTATCCGTTACGGGTGCATCGACTAGCGGCGGCGCGACCGAGTGATCGGATTCTTTTTCATTGAGGGGGATTTTGTCACAGAACTCTACTTTTTTATTAAACATAAAGTCAACTTCTGTGACAGACTCAACGCTAGGCGGGGTAAGGACTTCAGCGAATTTGTAGGCAAGTGAGTCTAGGATTGCCTTCCGTGTCGGATCATTGAAAGTTTCGTAATCAAGCTTGAGGGTGCGATATCGCTTGTCACTATTCTTGCTATCCCTGTATTGGTTCTGATTAAACTTTAAGCCTAACTTTTTGCCGATATCTCCTATCAATCTCATTGAGTAGGTCTTATCAGTAACGTTTAATCCCAAGGCCGTATAAATGGGATAACGATTAAATCTTGCTCGCTCCATAAATTTGATCACATCCCCATCAGTTTCCCGATATTCACGCCCAGGATTATTGAAGTCGATCAAGTCAAAATAGCCTATATCCTTAAGAACCTTGACCATAGGGCCATAGGTTTTAATATCTGGCAGAAATGCCACACCATCAGCAAACTTTCTTAATTTGGCTATCCATTCCTTATTGTCCAGATGTTTAGCAATATCAGGATTATGGGTATAGAAAAATAATTTAGTTTGATTCAATGCCTTACGGCGATCCTTTATTACCCAATCAAAGACAAAATCAGGGGTCAACTCGATGTTTGGCAGTTCAGCCTTGAGATAAGCCTTATCGACTTGGTTTCGTTCCCCCTCACTGGTTGTGGACTTACGGTTAATCGCTTTGGCTTGCTCTAAGGTGATATCAGGTGCTGTTGCGATCGCGGTCGCTTTTTCCCGTTTAATTTCTTCCTGTTCATCTTGAATTTCATCAGTTAAATTATTAGCTTTATCACTGGAATAATTAACTAAATTATGTCCCTCATCTATTAATTCTTGTCTTAATTGAATAGATAGTTGAGACAGATTGTAGTTATTTCTTGCCTTGATTTTACAGAATAAATCCATGTGAGGATTATCCCAAGTTCCATCTTTTCCGATTAACTCATTTAAAGCATTTACGAAGTCAGTAGGACTATAATTATCAGGTAAGCTTTCCTTAGCTAAACTTACAGCAAAATCAATAATTTCCGATGAACTCTTTTTATTTTTAAAGATGGTTCTCTTAATAACATCTGGATCAAATGATTTTAACGATTCATCAGAATAACCAAACTCTTTACACCATATAACACGGGGTACAGGCTTCCTATATCGCGCTAAGTACTGCCTTATCTGATTAGATGGAACTACTCCATAAAATAGTCCATAAACTTTATCAAAATGGTCATAGACTTCGGGAAAATATAGTGTTTTCTTTAGTTCTTTATCGTAGTGTTTACCGTCGATACTACACCCTGTACCCATTGATCCTGTGTAGATTAATATATCAGGCTTACTTTCTAATATTGATTTATTTAAGTTTTCAACATAGTCTTTTCCTTCTTGAGTTTCAGTAAATTCTCGATCAACTCTAACTATTTTTAAATCAGGATTTTCTTTAGCTAAATGATGATGAATAGCCTTAGCCTTATCTTGATTATCTGCTGTCAGAATTACCTTGAGTCCATTATTAATATCATCGTACATCTGCTCTAATACAGATGCGGGTGTTTTCCCTGTATAAAAATCAATCTCCCAAGATGCTGGATTGGCTTCATTAACAATGGTAAAAACAGGAGCATCAGGATAAAGATTCTTAAAGTAATTGATACTAACATCAGTTAAATCTGCGTCCATTAAAACGATTAAACCATCATTGCTTAAAGCTTCTTTTATCTTATTTTCAAGTATGGATAAAATAAGCGATCGCTGTTCTTTGATGGTACTAGCTGTTACCAAATCGGAAACCGTTAATTCACTCTCATCCCAAATAACTACAGCATTAGAAAAGTCTTTATTTTTTAATCTTTTAAGGGAATTAAAACATAATCCCATTTCCCTTGTATTTTCTGCCATAAAATCAATAGAAATTTTTTCGGCTCCCATGTCTCCAATATATTCAATATCCCACTGGTGAGCCTGTTCTCTACCTAATGCGATTCTGGGAACAATAGAAATAATATCCTTACCTTGACTAAGCCATAATTGCTTTAATCCAATATCTGCGATATCTTTAGTTGGGTTCATTAAGGTTGATTTTCCTGAACCTTTAGCTCCTAAAATACCTAGTATTCCCTTAGTTGGTAATAGCTTAATTTGCTGTAATTCTGCGACCGTTGGAAACTTAGGTTGATTGATTAAAATATCAGGTTTATAGCTTAATGTATTAAGCTTATGCTGTATTTTTTCTATCTTCTTTTTCCATTGTGCTTTACTGGCTATATCAAAGAAAATTTCAGGTTCAATATATTTAATTGAATTGATTTGACTCTGACTAATCTCGTCAATATCACCGTCTAACTTTTCGGTTTGTTGCCACCATGTGATCGCGCATTTAGTTTCCTTTGATGGTTCATTATTAGAATCTGGAAAACTCCATTTAGTCGCGCATTCAATAAAATTCTGAACGGTTTTAATGTTTGACGGATTTTGAATTAATCCACCATCAGGAATAAAAATTAACTCAACATCATTAATCCCTGTTTTGGCTTGAATAGTTGCGATCGCTGCTTTGGTAGTTTCCAGAGATAACGTTAAGAATGAGATACCAGAGAAGCTTATGATGGGATATCCTAAGCGATTAGCGGCTGATTGTCCTTTCCATTCCACACCCTCACACAGTCCGATTTTCGTTGAGTCTGTGATGATTTCAGGATAATAAACCGCTATCGGATGTTCATCATTGGAGAATTTGGGGGAACATCCATTTTCAAACCAATCACTTGAAAACCATTTAGATTTAGAATCACCTGTTTCCTTTGCTTTAGGGTTATAAAACTTCATTCCCACTAAATACCCATCAGCATCAGGGAAGGCGACTAGAATGCCTTTTTCCCCATTGGTTAGGGATATTCCTGAGATAGGATAGACACCCGCTAAATTTTTATTAATTTGATAAGTTAAGCATTGTTTTGGCTCTACCGTTCGACAACGTTCTAATGCCTCTAATGGGAAACCTTGACGATTAACGAGATAATCCTTATGTTCATCGCTAAGGGTCAATTGAGAGAGGATTTTACGGTGTTCTGTATCTCTCTCGATAGGATTTAATGATTTAGACAGCTTTTCAGTTTTTAGCTTTAATTCCCGTTCCCTTTTTCTCTCATTCTCTAATCGTCTTTTGGCAATTTTCCGATCAAACTCATCTGTCCTAAACTCATCTCGGTTACGGCGTGGCGCGATCGCTTCTCGAATATCTTTGTTTTCGCAACCATTAAAACATTTATAGGCTCCACTGTAGCGGCTAATACTGAGATTATGACCGTCACAGACTGGACAGATATATTTGCCCTTGGACTTGGTAGGCTCTAAGCTGTCAATGTAATCAAGGATATTGAAATCAAGACCGTTACCTCTTGAATCGCCTGAAACGCTTGTGTTATAATTGTTATAGCTATTTTGAAATGTCATAAGACTCCTTAAGTTTGTTCAGTAACTTAAGGAGAATCTTTTTTATTTTGGATTAAGCACAAACTTTTTCTACATTTCGCGAAATTTTTTCTGCAAAAGTGCAGATTTTTTGTTGAACTTTGCTAAACTTAAAGAATGAAATTTTAATGTTTTAACTGGGTTGAGTCCCAATTTTTGTTGAATCCCTGAGAAGATTCATTGTCGTAAAAGGTTTAGCGAGTCTGCGAAATGTAGAAAAGCCTTGATAAGTCCAAAATTGTGTAAGATTCTCCCTCTTTTTTATTTAACCACACCCAAATAGACTTTATCGAGTGCATCGCGGATCAATGCGCTGTAATTTATTGGGCGATCGCCAGCAACCTGATTCATCGCTAGGATGTGTTCTGGCTTTACTGCGATAGAGATCCGTTCTTGATTATTTTGGCGTGCCATTATCAATTATCCTCAAATATCAGATATCTAATAATAACGTATAGATGGTGTCGGAACAGCCGTTAACGCGATCGCGCTCCACCTCAATGTCACATCCTGCTCTATTGTGACCCTATTTTTTATTTATAAATCTTAACAATTCAATCAATCATCTAAACCGCCTTGGGATAGAGGCGGTTAAGGATATTGATCACGCCTTGCTGTGTCCACTGTTTACCGCGTTTAGTTGGAATGCCTTGAGCATTTAGGTATTTGGCGATCGCGTTAGCTTTCTTGCCTGACTTATGATGACGGCGGATCAAGTCGATTATTTTGGTTTCATCTTCATTTTCTACCAGTTCACCATCGTTTGATGATTGTCCAAACTTAGGGGAACCATAAGCATAACCCCCCTTTTCAGCTTTAGCCTTACGACCGCCCTGAGTTTGTTCATTAATTTGGGCGCGTTCTAGTTCGGCAACCGCAGCCATAACAGTCAAGATCATTTTGCCTGTCGGTGTGGAGGTGTCAACGTTCAGATCAAGCAAAACAAGATGTTTATTTTGGGGTTGTAAAGTATCTTCGACTAATGCCAAAACGTCGCGAGTATTTCTGGCAATACGATCCAACTTAAAAGCGACAATCCCATCAGCCTTATCTCTTACCATCTCCAAAGCTTTTTTGAATTCTGGGCGATCGCTGGTATTTTTACCCGAACCGACCTCAACAAAGACTTGAATCAACTCGTGACCGAACGCATAACAGTAAGCTTCAATCTTTTTCTTTTGCTCAGCCAAACTTGTGTTATCTTCCTGGGTTTTGGTCGAGACTCGCACATATCCGACTAACTTCATAACCTTAATTTGGCTTAATCTTTTGCTATATATGGTTTATAGCATAACAGAATTTATAATCTTTACAATAATTTAGATAAAATAATCCTGAAAAGCTTAGACAGTAAAGACTTAAGCTATATTTAGGTTATCTTAAGGTGTTTTGATCGTCTCCAAAAAATTTATTTTGATTTCTTTTTATTCATGATCATCCGCAAAACGGATAACATTCCCGAAAGTCTTCTGAGAGATCCCTGATCGGTTTCCTGGCAGTCGGATGAGTAGCGTAGTGGAAGCCTAGACGTTAACATCTCCCTTTTGACGATCAAAGTTTGTTACGGCGATCGCGGTTTAGGGATTAGGGAAAAACCCAAATTTTACAATGGCTCCTACCACAGCAACGATGAGAACCCATATCTGGGAACGTTGAGAGCCTTTCAAGTCTTTGACATCTTCTCGAATGAAAGTCAACTCATTTTTAACGGTAGATATTTCCCCTTCCATCTTTGTCTGAGAGACTTTAAGCATGGTCATGTCGCTTTCAATTTCCTACTTAACGACCAAGAATTTTCTGTTGCTAGAACTAAGCCAACCCTGAAAAAGCAATCATCAATAAAACTTATAGCTTCAACAAGAAAAGCCAATCATTAATCTTCTTTACAATTTGTTACAAAGCTTGTTAATGTAAACACATCATAAATAAATCAATCAACACCGCAATCATAAAACCATGACCACGACCCTCCAGCAACGCGAAAGCGCATCAGCTTGGGAACAGTTTTGTCAGTGGATCACCAGCACCAACAACCGTATCTATGTCGGTTGGTTCGGAACCCTGATGATCCCTACCCTCTTAACTGCAACCACCTGCTTCATCATCGCCTTCATCGCCGCTCCCCCCGTTGACATCGACGGAATTCGTGAACCCGTAGCAGGTTCCTTACTCTACGGAAACAACATCATCTCAGGTGCAGTTGTTCCTAGCTCCAACGCGATCGGTCTTCACTTCTACCCCATCTGGGAAGCAGCTTCCTTAGATGAGTGGTTATACAACGGTGGCCCTTACCAATTAGTCGTATTCCATTTCTTGATTGGAATCTTCTGTTACTTGGGTCGTCAGTGGGAACTTTCCTATCGCTTAGGAATGCGTCCTTGGATCTGTGTCGCTTACTCCGCACCCGTTTCCGCCGCGACCGCAGTATTCCTAATCTACCCCATCGGACAAGGTTCCTTCTCCGACGGTATGCCTTTAGGAATCTCTGGAACCTTCAACTTCATGATTGTTTTCCAAGCAGAACACAACATCTTGATGCACCCCTTCCATATGTTGGGAGTAGCTGGTGTCTTCGGTGGTTCCTTGTTCTCCGCTATGCACGGTTCCTTGGTAACTTCCAGCTTGGTTCGTGAAACAACTGAAGTCGAATCCCAGAACTACGGTTACAAATTCGGTCAAGAAGAAGAAACCTACAACATCGTTGCAGCTCACGGTTACTTCGGTCGCTTGATCTTCCAATACGCTTCCTTCAACAACAGCCGTTCCTTACACTTCTTCTTAGGAGCATGGCCTGTCATCGGTATCTGGTTCACTGCAATGGGTGTTTCCACAATGGCGTTCAACTTGAACGGATTCAACTTCAACCAATCCATCCTTGATTCACAAGGTCGTGTAATCGGAACATGGGCGGATGTCTTGAACCGCGCTAACATCGGTTTTGAAGTAATGCACGAACGTAATGCACACAACTTCCCTCTTGATTTAGCTTCTGGCGAACAAGCTCCTGTAGCTCTGACTGCCCCTGCGATTCACGGTTAAGTTCAAAAGCTGATTAATTGAATATTTCTTCAAAAGGCACTCTCTAGCAATAGGGGGTGCTTTTTAGAATATTGACAGGGTAGTGGAAGCCTAGACGTTAACATCCGCTTCTGGATGATCATCTGACGATCAAAACTCATTACGGCGATCGCGGTTTTTCCTAGAAACTATTCAAGACTAGGCGGCTTGATCTTGAGAATATAGCTATTGCTGAAAACCAATGAAGGTTTCCCGAATCATAGCGGCTTCTTTTCCTAATTCGACTTCCGCATCATGAACAGAATAATATTTAAGCTCCAGTAACGGTTTTAATTTATCCGAGTCTAATTCTCTCACCCCTTGTTTGACATATTGCTCTAAGACAAAATCTAAGAACTCCTGTTGTTTCCCTGTATAGCGAGAGAAAATCAAGCTTTTATGAATGATGGTTCTATCTTCTCGACTAATGGGTTTAATGGCATAGGCAAGATAGGCTAATACGTCATAGAGATCGCTTTTTTCTGCTTCTATTAGACGGCTAATCTCGGTTAATTGTTCATCTCCATAACCTTTTTCGGCTAACCCTTCTAACAAGGCTTTTCGGGTATCAGGACGACTCCAAAGGGTTCTTAATTCATCTTCACTTTTAAACATTTCAGGAATATCGCCAAAAAGTCTTTCTACAAATTCCACTGCCGATAGGGGTTTACCCTCTGGACTCCAAAAGCTTGTTTTGATGGAATGAATAATCTCTCTTTCTTTTCCGTCTGCTAATTTGATTTTAATCTTCCCAGGACGGGTAACTTCGAGCGGTTCTATTCTGTCTAAATCACGCTCTCTAGTTGTTTTTAATTCGTCTTCTGATTTAGGCGATCGCGTTTTTTTTTGAACAGGTTCTAAGCAGAAATGTTGAATCTCGTAACAAAACTTAACATTTCAAGACATGGTAACCCC
>ERZ1022729.47-NODE-47-length-14706-cov-8.226606_pt1 | contig 14706 bp, 15 predicted proteins | sample MGYA00520880_ERZ1022729 | MGnify/ENA primary metagenome ERZ1022729 (study PRJEB33162, sample SAMN09537598) | freshwater metagenome | isolation source: freshwater | place: Canada:Alberta | collected 2017-07 | study: EMG produced TPA metagenomics assembly of the...
GTCTCGTGGGCTCGGAGATGTGTATAAGAGACAGAGTTCGTGCAAACGATCCTGCGGTCAACGCTAAGGGCGCCTGCATTGGTGAATTGGGGCAGCGAGTTCGAGCAGTTCAAAACGAGCTAAACGACGAGAAGATCGACATCGTTGATTTTTCTGATGACCTTCCCAAATTTGTTGCCCAGGCGCTTTCGCCAGCCAAGGTTTCTGACTCCTTTGTCATCAATGCGGAGGAGCGCCAGGTCAGGGTTTTGGTCCCAGATTTCCAGCTATCGCTGGCTATCGGTAAGGAAGGCCAGAATGCCAGACTTGCTGCCAAGCTAACCGGGGCCAAGATTGACATCCAGCCCGACAGTATTTTGGAAGACGACTAGAGCGTTTTGGCACTTTGGGCCTAGACTGGCCTTTGGTGGATTTATTGCCACGGACCATTTGGTCAAAAACGGATCAGCGCCTTGTTTGTTCAGGCGATAATCCTTCAAATTGCAAGAAACAGGTAGAGAAGATGTTGGAAATCTAATGAGTATCTCGAAATGAGTACCCAACAGCTTTAACGGCCTGCCCTGTTTGGGAAGGCCCAGACAGGAGAAGTAAGTGGCGCTACCACGTGTTTACGACGTAGCCAAAGAACTTGGTATTGATACCAAAGTAGCTCTGGCCAAACTAGAAGAGCTCGGCGAATACGTCAAGAGCGGATCTTCAACAATCGCACCGCCGATTGCAAAGAAACTACGCGCTGCCTTCCCTGACGCTAAGCCAAAAGAAGAAACCAAGAAAGTTGCCAAGCCAAAGGCTGCAGCCAAAAAGACTGTCGAAGCAACAGAAGCGGAAACTTCAACTGAGGTTGCGGAAGCACCTGAAGCCACCGAACCTCCAAAGAAGAAGACCTCAAGACTTGCGACAAGTTCCATAACCGACGCACCAAAGGCCCCACCTGCGGCCTCGTCGGTGCCTGGCGTTCCAAGACCTGGAAACAATCCATTTGCTTCTAGCCAAGGGATGGGAATTCCTCGCCCTATGGCACGTCCTGGAAACAATCCATTCAACGCTGCGCAAGGTATGGCTCGACCTGGTGCACCACGACCAGGTGCCCCAAGACCTGGAGCAAGACCTGACGCTGGAGCATCAAGACCTGGAGCAAGACCCGGCGGTGCCGGCGGTGCGCGACCTGGATTTGGTGGAGCAAAACCTGGACTCGGCGGCGGTGCACCAGGTGGAGGATTCCCAGGTAGAGGACCTGCTGGTGGTCGCGGTCGCGGCGTCGGCGGAGGAACTGCTGGAGCGTTTGGTAAAGGCGGCGCTCGCAGTGGCGGTAAAGCTCGCAAGTCCAAGCGGACCAAGAGAGAAGAATTTGAACAAAGAAGTGTTCCAAGCCTTGGTGGCGCAGTTGTGCCACGCGGCGATGGAACCACAGTTATTCGTTTGCGCCGCGGAGCATCGATTCAAGACTTCGCAGACAAGATTGATGCCAATGCTGGTCAGCTGATCACAGTGCTATTTGCACTTGGTCAGATGGCCACAGCAACTGCTTCTTTGGATGAAGAAACATTCCAGATTCTTGGAGCCGAGCTTGGATACAAGATCGAAGTTGTTTCTCCAGAGGACGAAGAGCGCGAGCTATTCGAAGGCTTCGGCTTGGATATCTCAACCGACTACGAAGACGATGAAGCAGACTTGCTTCCTCGTCCGCCGGTAGTGACCGTTATGGGTCACGTTGACCACGGTAAGACTGCGCTTTTGGACTCGATTCGAAACGCAAACGTGCAAGCTGGCGAGGCTGGTGGAATTACCCAGCACATCGGTGCCTACCAGGTTCACACCACCCACGAAGGTCAAGATCGTGCAATTACCTTTATTGACACCCCAGGTCACGAGGCTTTCACAGCTATGCGTGCACGTGGTGCTCAAGTCACGGACATCGCAATCTTGGTTGTTGCAGCTGATGATGGCGTGATGCCTCAAACCATCGAGGCCCTAAACCACGCGCAGTCTGCTGGTGTTCCGATTGTGGTTGCCGTGAACAAGATTGATAAGGAAGGCGCTAACCCTGACAAGATCAAGCAGCAGCTAACCGAGTTCAACTTGATTGCTGAAGAATACGGTGGAGACGTAATGTTCGTGCCTGTATCTGCATTGAAGAAGCAGGGAATCACTGAGCTTCTTGATGCAGTGCTTCTAACGGCGGACGCTGCACTGGACATGCGAGCAAATCCTGACAAGGATGCTCGAGGCGTTGCAATTGAAGCCAACCTTGACAAGGGTCGCGGAGCAGTTGCGACAGTTCTAATCCAGTCTGGAACCTTGAACGTTGGTGACTCGATTGTTGCAGGTAGTGCACATGGTCGAGTTCGTGCAATGTTCAACGAAGACGGTGAACCGGTTCAGGCCGCGACACCATCAAGACCAGTTCAGGTTCTGGGTCTTCAGAGCGTTCCTCGCGCTGGTGACACATTTGTTGTGACCGACGATGAGCGTCAGGCAAGACAGATTGCTGAAAAGCGTGAAGCAGCCGACAGAAACGCACTTCTTGCCAAGACCCGCAAGCGCGTTAGCCTCGAGGACTTCACCAAGGCACTTGAAGATGGCAAGGTCGAATCTCTCAACTTGGTTATCAAGGGTGACGTATCTGGTGCTGTTGAAGCGCTGGAAGACTCGCTATTGAAGATCGAGGTCGACGATTCTGTACAGCTTCGAATCATTCACCGCGGTGTTGGTGCTGTGACCGAATCGGATGTGAACCTTGCAACTGTAGACAACGCGATCATCATTGGATTCAACGTCAAGCCGGACAACAAGGCCAAGGACCGCGCAGACCGCGAGGGAGTGGACATCCGCTTCTACTCGGTTATTTACTCAGCTCTAGAAGATATCGAGAAGGCCCTAAAGGGCATGCTCAAGCCAGAGTACGAGGAGTTCGAACTTGGTACCGCCGAGGTTCGCGAGCTGTTCAAGTCCTCCAAGGTCGGAACTATCGCAGGTTCGATTGTTCGATCCGGTTCTATCAAGCGAAACTCTTTGGCTCGAGTTCTTAGAGCTGGAGTCATTGTTGCGGACAACCTAAAGGTTGACTCCCTGAAGAGATTCAAGGACGACGCCAGCGAGGTAAAGACAGACTTCGAGTGTGGTATCGGACTTGCTGGATTCAACGAGCTTGAGCTTGAAGATATCATCCAGACTTTCGAGATGCGTGAGAAGCCAAGAGTCTAATCATGGTTGATGTTGCCAGAGCTCGGAAGTTAGCTGAGCGAATCAAGGTACTTGTGGCCGAGGCGCTTGAAAAAGCAGTCAAGGATCCAGACCTTGGTTTTGTCACGCTCACCGAAGTAAAGGTAACTCCAGATCTTTCTCACGCTCAGATCTTTTACACAGTGTTTGGTTCAGATGAAGACCGGGTTCGCTCCAACGAGATCATCAAGCGCAACACCGGTCGCATCAGGGGAGAAGTAGGGCACAACTTATCTATTCGCCTTACTCCTACTCTTGAGTTCATTGCTGATGAGCTTCCAGAAAACGCTGCTCAGATGAATGACCTTCTTGCAACTGCTCGAGCAAGGGATGAAGAAGTTGCCAGGCTTGCTGCAGCTGCGAAGCCAGCCGGCGATGCCAATCCATACAAGGAACCAAAGCAAATCGAAGACCAGGACTAGTCTTGGTCGCCCCGGGTCTTGTTCTCATTGACAAACCAACTGGTTGGACCAGCCACGATGTTGTTGCAAAGGTTCGTAAAGCTGTTGGTACAAAAAAAGTTGGTCACGCGGGCACTCTCGATCCTCTTGCAACCGGACTTCTAGTTCTCGGTATTGAGTCGGGAACCAAGCTGCTGACATTCCTAGTTGGCGCAGATAAGACCTACTTAGCCACAATTCGACTTGGGGTCTCAACGGTCTCTGATGACTCGCAGTCAGAGGTTTTGGAAACAGCGACCGAGGCTGCCTTGGCAGAAGTTGAAAACTCTCAGATACAGCAGGAGATACAAAAGCTCACTGGCGTTATTTCGCAGCGCCCATCATCGGTTAGTGCCATCAAGGTCGACGGGAAAAGAGCTTACGATCTGGTTCGGGCCGGGGAAGAAGTTGAACTCAAATCCCGTGAAGTCACAGTTAGTGCCTTTGAATTGATTTCAAGTAGAACAACACCGGAAGGCTTCATTGATTTGGAAGTTAAGGTTGATTGTTCATCAGGCACTTACATCAGAGCCTTGGCTAGGGACTTGGGTCAGGCTCTTGGAGTCGGAGGACACATCACTGCTCTTCGAAGAACCAGAGTAGGTTCGTTCGATGTTGCCGATGCAAATCAAATTACTGATCTTGAGAATTTGAAACTAACTCCGTTAGCCAAGGCGGCCAGCGATCTGTTCCCAACGATGGATTTGAGTGATCAACAAGTCACTGACCTGGTTCACGGCAAAAGGCTTGTTCATTCAGACTCGGTTCCAGGCATGATTGCTGGGCTTTCTGGCTCTGGGAATCTAGTGGCGGTACTAGAGCCTGTCGGTTCTGGCTTAAAATCAGTTGTGGTCTTTCAAGGAGAGCAAAAATGATTGAAGTGCTTTATCTAGCCCAGCTTTGGTTTGCAGTGGCTGCCGGATTGTTCTGCCTTGCGCTTGGTCTTTTTGGGAAGCTCCCAAGTCTTTGGAGCGTTGGTTCCCTTGCCGCTGTCCTACTTGGACTAATCGGTCAGTTTGTTTACACAACTGTGATTGTTGTTGGGGGAGCTGAGGCTGCCGTTGACACCGTGGAGTTCTACGCCTACCTGCTGGTGGCAATCATGGTTCCTATCGGCGCTGGTTTCTGGGCATTGGTTGAAAGAAACCGTTGGTCGACAGTTATTCTCGGCGTTGCTGCCCTTACGGTAGCCGTGATGCTGGTTCGCATGAATCAGATTTGGACTGGCAGCTACTAACTCTTCAATAAATAGAAAGCACGGCTTACCACGAATGTCTAAGACACCAGATTCCACCCCCAAGAGATCACTCGGCGTGGGTCGTCTTCTCATCGTTTTCTATGCGGTGTTTGCAGTTTCTTCAACTGCTCGAGCATCCTTCCAAATTGTCACTAAGTTTGAGCAAGCTCCGTTGGCTTACTCGTTGTCACTGGTAAGTGCTCTGGTCTACATCTTGGCCACAGTGTCATTGGCCAAATCGGGCAAGCGTTGGAGGCAAGTTGCCCTGGCATCGGTAATCTTTGAGCTAGTTGGGGTTCTCGCCGTTGGCGCTCTTTCATTCAGCGCTCCGGAGTTGTTTGCGCACCCGAGTGTGTGGTCTGGTTTTGGTTCGGGATACGGATATATCCCACTCGTGCTTCCAATTCTTGGATTGCTGTGGATGAGAAAGACTCGCCGGGAAATCTAACTTGCAAACCCTCACTTCGCTCTCGGATATTCCAAATGACCTTGGCCCAACCGCGGTCACTATTGGCAAGTTTGATTGCATTCACTTAGGGCATCAAGCCCTGTTCACTGAGGTAGTTGATGCTGCTGCAAATCAGAACTTAGTTCCTACTGTTGTGACCTTTGACCGTCACCCCGATCACCTTTTGCGTCCCGAGCGCGCAAAGCTGCCAATTCTCGGTCCTGGCCAAAAGGCTGATTTGATTTCTGGTTTTGGGTTATCGATGATGCTGCAGCTTGAGTTCAACAAAGCGCTTGCGGATTTGAGTCCTGAGCAGTTTGTGAAGCAGATTCTTGTTGATGGACTTAACGCCAAACTCGTTTTGGTCGGGGAGGGCTTTAGGTTTGGAAACCAAGGCTCGGGAAATTTTGAGCTACTCAAATCACTCGGCAGGCAGCACGGCTTTGAAGCATCTGAAGTAAAGAGGGTTCAGGTCGATGGAGAAATTGTCTCCACAACCCTGGTGCGCGAGCTTTTGGACACCGGAAACGTGAAACTAGTAAACAAAATGCTAGGAAGAGTTCACGAGGTTATCGGAATGGTCGAGCACGGTCTAAAGATTGGCCGCAAAATAGGTTTCCCAACCGCCAACATTGCTCGAGACGCTGAAGGATACCTTCCGCTTGATGGGGTTTATGCGGGCTGGCTTGTAGCTGACGGAATTAGATACCCGGCCGCACATTCGGTTGGCATCAATGAAACCTTCCAGGCAGTTCCTAGACTGGTGGAATCACACGTCCTTGATGAAACTGAGCTGGATCTCTATGACAAGGTCGTTTCATTAGAGTTTGTTGATTTTGTGCGACCCGCGGCAAAGTTTGACGGGGTTGAGGCACTTGTTCGCCAAATCAATCTAGATTTAGACGTAGTAAGAAATCAGTTAGGACTGTAGATGAAGATGACCTTTGTTGGCGCTGTGAAATCAGCCTTTGTGAACTTTAAGAAGTTCAGGGGTACTGCCACTAGACGCGAGTACTGGTTCTTTGTTCTAGCCACGGTTCTAATCGGAATTGTGCTTTCCACAATTGAGTCAATCATCTGGCCTCCGATCGAAACCGGTGACCTTATTGAGGCAATTAATCAACCGACTCCGCTGACCAGCATCTCGGCACTTATCTTGCTTCTGCCAACTCTTGCGGTCACCTCGAGACGGATGCAAGATTCGGGCTGGTCGGGTAAGTGGTTGTTCTTGTACCTGCTGCCGATCATTCCGTTGTTGATGGGAATCCTCGGGGTAGTTGGGTACCTACAGAACACCTCGGCTCCAGAAGTTGAGGTGCTGGCTACATCAGTTGCCTACTTTGTGCCTACCTTGCTGATAGCTTTCGGAGTCCAGGTCTTTATCCTGATTTTGTGCCTACTTCCTTCCAAATCCCGCGAACAGGGTAATAAGTACGCACCTTTGGCCTAAACCAGGGGCTGGCGCTTGAGGCCGCAGCTGGGGTAAGCTTTCAAAGTTGCCGTGTATCGGCCGCGGATCCACAGAGCAAAAGACAAAAGGTTTTTTGCGCCGCGCAGCGAATCGAAGGAAATAAAAGTGTCACTAGAAGCAAAAGTTAAAAACGACATCATCGCTCAGTACGCAACTCACCCAGGTGACACCGGTTCTCCTGAGGTTCAGGTTGCAGTTTTGTCCCAGCGCATTAAGGACCTAACCGAGCACCTAAAAGAGCACAAGCACGATCACCACTCACGTCGTGGTCTATTGCTAATGGTTGGTCAGCGTCGTCGTTTGCTTGGATACCTTCAGAAGGTAGACATCAACCGCTACCGTGCGCTTATTGAGCGTCTCGGCATCCGCCGCTAAAGCAAAAATCACCTTATTCGCCTAGTTTCCTAGGCTTATTTGCCTTACCCTGTTAGGCTGATTTTGAGCGATGAGGATAGGTTTGCTGGTCCTCGGTGGTGGATCTTGGGAATTTCCCCAAGTTTTTCTACTGACGACCAGGCAGCTGCTAAGTCTTAGTGGCAAAAAATCTCTCGCCTCATCCTCGCCCTGCGCGTTTTTCTCAACAGTTGAGTAAAAAACGAACGCGCTTTATAACAAAGAGGAGGGACCATGGAAGGTCCAGAAATTAAATCAGCCGAAGCAGTAATTGACAACGGCAAGTACGGAAAGCGAACCATTCGCTTCGAAGCAGGACGCCTAGCGCAGCAAGCGCAGGGTTCGGCAGCAATCTATCTAGATGGCGAAACCATGCTGTTCTCAGCAACTAGCGCGAGCAAGCAGCCTAAAGACCAGTTCGACTTCTTTCCACTAACCATTGACGTTGAGGAAAGAATGTATGCCGCGGGACGTATCCCGGGATCGTTCTTCCGCCGTGAAGGTCGTCCATCAACTGAAGCCATTTTGGCCTGTCGTCTAATTGACCGTCCACTTCGCCCATCGTTTGTTGATGGCCTAAGAAACGAAATTCAGGTTGTTGTGACCGTTATGGCTATCGAGCCTGACGAGCTATACGACGTACTAGCAATCAACGCGGCTTCGATGTCGACTCAGATTGCCGGTTTGCCATTCTCAGGTCCAATCGGTGGAGTGCGCGTTGCACTAATCGATGGCCAGTGGGTTGCATTCCCTAAGTACTCTCAGCTTGAGCGAGCAGTATTCAACATGGTTGTTGCAGGTCGTCTAATCGTTGAAAACGGTAAAGAAGACATCGCAATCATGATGGTTGAGGCCGAAGCCTCTGAGAACGCTTGGGACCTAATCAAGAACGAGGGCGCAACTGCTCCTAATGAAGAGGTTGTATCTCAGGGTCTTGAGGCAGCTAAGCCATTCATCAAGGAATTGATTCTGGCTCAGCAGAAGCTTGCTGCAGTTGCATCCCGCGAAAGCGGTGTGTACCCAGTGTTCCTTCCTTACACCGACGAGTTCTACGCAATCGTTGAAAAGGAAACTGAAGCAGAACTTGCTCGCATCTACCAGGTAGCTGACAAGCAGTCTCGTCAGGACCAGGACGATGCTTACAAGGCACAAGTCAAGGAAAAGATGGCAGCTACCGTTTCTGAAGAAGAGATGGCTATGTTTAGCGCCGCTTACAAGTCCGTGACCAAGAAGGTTATGCGTCGTCGTGTTCTTGAAGAAGGAATTCGTATCGATGGCCGTGGCCTCCGCGACATCCGTCAGGTGGATGCTGAAGTATCAGTTATCCCACGCGTTCACGGTTCTGCAATCTTCCAGCGTGGAGAGACCCAGATCCTTGGTGTCACAACATTGAACATGTTGAAGATGGAGCAGCAGATTGACTCACTTTCACCAGTGACCAAAAAGCGCTACATGCACAACTACAACTTCCCTCCATACTCAACCGGTGAAACCGGTCGAGTTGGAACTCCAAAGCGCCGCGAAATCGGTCACGGAGCACTAGCTGAGCGTGCATTGGTCCCAGTTCTTCCTGCAAGGGAAGACTTCCCATACGCAATCCGTCAGGTATCCGAAGCCCTAGGCTCAAACGGTTCAACTTCTATGGGTTCTGTTTGTGCTTCGACTTTGGCGATGCTAAACGCAGGTGTGCCACTTCGCGCACCGGTTGCAGGTATTGCAATGGGTCTTATCTCTGATGAGGTTGATGGAAAGACCCGCTACGCGGCTCTAACTGACATCCTGGGTGCAGAAGATGCACTGGGAGACATGGACTTCAAGGTTGCCGGAACAAGCGAGTTTGTAACAGCTATTCAGCTGGATACCAAGCTTGATGGAATCCCTGCTTCTGTTTTGGATGGAGCACTACTTCAGGCTAAGGAAGCAAGACTTCACATCCTGGGAGTAATGAACCAGGCAATCTCAGAGCCAGACGAGATGGCGCCAACAGCGCCTCGCGTTATCTCAGTGAAGATTCCACTGGACAAGATTGGTGAAGTTATCGGCCCGAAGGGCAAGATGATCAACCAGATCCAGGACGACACTGGAGCCGACATCTCGATTGAGGATGACGGAACTGTTTACATCGGTGCTGTGGATGGTCCATCCGCTGAGGCTGCCAAGGCTGCCATCAACGCGATTGCCAACCCACACGTTCCAGAAATCGGTGAGCGTTTCCTAGGAACTGTTGTGAAGTTGGCCACCTTCGGTGCCTTCATCTCTCTAGTTCCGGGCCGCGATGGTCTATTGCACATCTCGGAGCTCAAGAAGATGGCTGGCGGCAAGCGCGTTGAGAACGTCGAAGACGTTCTTGAGGTTGGCCAGCGTATCCAGGTTGAAATCTCCAAGATTGACGACCGCGGAAAGCTTTCGCTTTCACCGGTTGACGTAGAGGAAGCGTAAGCCAAACCTTTATGACCGAGATTATTCTCCCGTTAGAACAATCTGAACTTTCGTTCACCGCTTCGGGAGGCTCTTCTGTTCGCAGAAGTGTCCTCCCAAGCGGTGTTCGCATTTTGACAGAGGAAGTTCCGGGAAGCCAATCTGTCTCGGTCTCATTTTCGGTTGCGGTTGGTTCCCGCGATGAAACCAATAATCACTTTGGCTCTACTCACTTTTTAGAGCATCTTTTATTCAAGGGCACTAAGACACGAAGTGCTATGGATATTGCTGTTGCCTTTGACTCAGTTGGTGGATCATCGAACGCCTCAACCGGTAAAGAGCACACTTCTTACTACGCCAAGGTTCAGGACAAAGCCCTGCCTATCGCGGTTGAAGTAATCGCTGACATGCTTACCTCGAGCTTGATTGACGAAACAGAGTTTGAGAATGAGCGCCCAGTAATTCTTGAAGAACTTGCGATGAACGACGATGACCCGCACGATGTGGTGCACGAAGCATTTTCTGAGGCGGTACTAGGCGATCACCCACTTGGCCGTCCAATCGGCGGAACTATTGAAACCATCACAGCTGTCTCCCGAGATGCTGTTTGGGAGCATTACCAAAACAACTATCGCCCTCAGGATTTAGTTGTGGTTGCTGCCGGAAGCGTTGACCACCAGGAGCTAATCAAATTAGTGGAGCAGGGCTTATCAGTTGCAGGATGGGACCTAGGGCTCAAAGCAAAGCCAGTTGCAAGAAGACTGCTTAATCCTGCAAAGATTTCACGGGGTACCAAACTTCAGGTGATTCATCGTCCGATTTCTCAGGTAAACATCCTTGTTGGTTCAGAGGGTCTATACGTGGATGATCCAAGGCGCTACGCCATGGGCGTTCTAAACACCGTTCTTGGCGGAGGAATGAGTTCGCGATTGTTCCAGGAAATTCGCGAGAAGCGTGGGCTTGCATATTCGGTGTACTCGTTTAATCAGGGCTATTCCGATGCCGCAACTTTTGGTTTGTACGCTGGATGTTCACCTGCGAAGGCGAAGGAAGTCACAGAGTTGATGATTGCCGAGCTCGATAAGGTCGCACAAAGTGGAATCACTTCCGACGAGCTTGCACTTGCTAAGGGAAACATCTCCGGCTCCCTGGCCCTGAAGTTTGAAACTAATCAGGCCAGAATGTCCCGGCTTGCTAGCGCGGAAATTGTGGCTGGGGAGTTTATGGACCTTGATGAAACCATCGAGAGATTCGAAGCTGTGCGGCTAGCTGAGGTTCAGGCCCTTGCGCAGGACCTAATCGGACTATCACGTTCCATTGTTGCGGTGGGCGATGTCACTGAAAGCATGTTTGAAAGCTTCGTCCGCTAAGCGGTTCTGGGTAGGTTTGTAGCATGGCAATCAAGATTTCAGTTCTCGGAGCATCCGGTCGGATGGGCCAGCTGGCACTTTCGTTGATAGAGCAAAACCCAGATCTTGAGCTTCACTCGGCATTGAGTTCGCATAATTCTCCAGCTGAGGCAATCGGCGCCGACTTGCTAGTTGATTTGACCAAGCCAGATGCATCTGTTGCAATTGTGGACTTTGCAATCCAAAACAACCTAAAGATTCTGGTGGGCACCAGTGGTTGGAGCAAAGAGAAACTTGACGCTCTAAGGGACAAGATGGTGGGCTCAAGGGCCACCGTTGTCGTGGTTCCAAACTTTTCGATTGGTTCAGTACTGGCCACAAAGTTTGCTGCAGAAGCGGCCAAGTACTTCGACTCAATTGAGATCACCGAGACGCATCACACCAAGAAGCTTGACGCGCCATCAGGGACTGCGCTTTTCACGGCTCAGGAAATTTCAAGGGTCAGAAACGGCCGTTCTGCGAAGCCTGTGACCGACGGCAATTTGGCCCCGGTATTCAATGGCGTGCCCATCACTAGCTTGAGAATTGAAGATGCGCATGCTGAGCAGGAAGTCCTGATGGCAGGGCCCAATGAGACGTTGTATTTCAAACACGTTGTTGACTCACATGAGGTTTACGCTCAAGGGTTACTTCTTGCCATGAGAAAGAGCCCGAACCTTTCTGGTCTCACAGTGGGACTTTTGAAACTGCTTGAGGAAAAGTAGTTGACCTCGGCAAAGTTTGGCGCTTTGTTTATGAGCGCACTTGTAGTTGTTTATCTTGTCTTAGTTGCTGAACGATCGATTGCGCTTATTGGGTCCGGTGAGTCAATTGGCGTGGCGATTGGTTCCCTAATGATTCTTTTGCCGGCGGTGGCTTTTTGGGGAATTTTTATGGAGCTTAGATTCGGGCTCAGAATTGAAAAACTTGGTGAAATCCTAAAGAAAGAAAATGCTTGGCCACAGTTCCCCTTTGAGCTTCGCCCGAGTGGACGGCCAACGAAAGATTCCGCTCAGGAGGTCTTTGAGCAGTTTCGGCAGAATGTGCAGTCCGATGAAGGCAACTGGAAGGCGTGGTTTGCACTAGGTCTTGCGTATGACGCCGCGGGGGATAGACCTAGGGCAAGAAAAGCTATGCGCCAGGCAATTTCTCTAGCGAATGACTCCAAGACGCTTTAGGCCTAAATACATCTGACAACCAATGCAGTAAGCAAACACCGCATTCACAAACGCAGCCAAGAATGCAAGCGCCGCAGAAATCGGCAGAGCATTTGGAACTGACAGTAGATGAAGTACAAGTCCCGATCCAGTGACAACTAAACCGATTACTTGAGCAAAGTGGACAGGCTTAGCTGGTTCCAGGTAAGTCGGTTCCTTTAGAAACTTCCTTAGAGTGAATTTGTATAGGTAGCTAAATGGATGTTTTGCAGGCCCAACTGTGGAGCCGAAAGTGAACATAACGACCGAGAATGCCAGAATGCCAACCGCAATTGGAACGGTAGCTGGCTCAAGTGAGAAGTAGATAACAAGCAGCATCAATACTGAGGTGATTCCAGCTCCAAACCTTGGGCCTCTTGGGTCTAGTTGTCCTGGTGTCATTTGTTCTCCAATTTCCTTATCTCTTCCGTGATTACATTTTGTCTGGGAGCGCCACCAATTCGGGCCTTAACCATTCCGTGTTTGTCCAGAATCAAAGTGGTGGGCGTTTGCATGATGGAAAAATGAGCTGCTAGATCCATTCGGTGGGTGATGTCAACTTCGATGTGCTTCAGACCTGGATTACTCTTCTCGAGTTCTCCGTATAGCCGTGCAGTCGAGGCACAAATACTGCACACCTCAGTTGAGAACTGCAAGAGCGTAGCGGTTTGACCAAAGCTTGAAACCGGAACCCCAGCCTTAGAAGCTTTGAGCTTCGATAGGTCCACTTGCTTACCAGAGCGCACCAACTTAGCCCTTCCAGTTCGAGACTTCCAGAACAAGCCAAAGGCAAGCGCGGCCAGCACCAAGAGGCCGATCATCGCTATCCGGTTGTCCAAGAAGCTCCTTTGGGGATTGTGAACACTTGCTATTCAGGATACTCAACCCCGAAACTGACGAGATTATGCCCGAATCCAAGACTCGTTATCTACACACGCGGTGCAGTGTTCTGGGCATCTCGAACCAATGGCTAAACTATTGAGAATGTCTGAGGTAATTTTTAGGTCCGATGTAACAGTCGAGTTGGTTCGCGCAAACGCTAGCGATCAGGACGTACTTTTTGCTGCCCGCGTATCAACACAAGGTGAGCAATCACTTGAAGCAGCAACTGCAAACAAGGATGCCGAGACTGACAAGCGCGACCGAGGCTTAATCAACTACTTGATGCGCGATCGCCACGGATCTCCGTTCGAGCACAACTCAATGACTTTTTATGTTCAGGCCCCTATCTTCGTTTTCAGAGAATTTATGCGTCACCGTATCGCAAGCTACAACGAAGAGTCTGGTCGCTACAAAGAGCTTTCACCGGTTTTCTACATCCCAGGTCCTGATCGCAACCTAGTTCAAACTGGCAAGACTGGTCACTACGAATTTCATCCGGGCACTGCAGAGCAGATTGCTCTCGTTGAGCAGGAATCTCGCACTGCATCAATAACGGCGTTCGAGTCGTACCAGCGCATGCTGGAAGCAGGAGTGGCTAGAGAAGTTGCTCGCATTGTTTTGCCCTTGAACATCTATTCGAGCATGTATGTGACCATGAACGCTAGAGCCCTAATGAACTTCCTATCTCTTCGCACCAAGCGTGAGGGTACTCACTTCCCGTCTTACCCACAGCGCGAGATCGAAATGTGTGCTGAGAAGATGGAAGACGAGTGGGCAAAGCTAATGCCTTACAGCTACGAGACCTTCAACCAAAACGGACGAGTAGCACCATAACTTGCCCTTGGGCTAGGGTTTAGGCATGGCACACTCAAACAAGGACATCTTCGGCCAAGTTCTGGTCGCCCTTGTGACACCCATGACTGCCGAGGGTGAAGTCGATTGGGCTTCAACCGAAAAACACATCGACTATGTAATTTCTAATGGCGCCGATGGCGTTGTTGTGACCGGAACTACCGGTGAAACTTCAACACTTACCGACGCAGAGAAAATCAAGCTCGTCGAAGTTGGAAAATCGGTTGCAGCGGGTAGAGCCAAGATCATCACCGGTGGTGGTTCCAACGAAACCGCTCACGCCATGCAGCTTTACAAGCAAAGTGAAAAAGCTGGCGCTGATGGCGTAATGATTGTGACTCCTTATTACAACAAGCCAACTCAGGCTGGAATTCTGACCCACTTTAGGCTTATTGCTGACGCAACTGATTTGCCTGTGATTTTGTACGACATTCCTGGTCGAACCGGTGTTGCTATTTCACAGCAGACTTTCCACAGAGCCGCCAAGCACCCAAACATTGTTGCTGTCAAAGACGCTGTGGGAGATCTGGCTCAAGCTTCAAGACTTATGAACGAAACCGATTTGATGTATTTCTCCGGAGATGACTCGAACGTGTTGCCTCACATCGCAATCGGCGCTACAGGCCTAATCGGAGTAACTGCCAACGTGGCCCCAGCTGCTTACCGCGAGTTAGTTGATGCAACCAATCGCAATGACTTCCACCATGCGCTGAAAGTGCATAACGCCCTTGAGCCGCTTCAGCGAGCCATCATGACAAA
>ERZ1022729.48-NODE-48-length-14692-cov-14.433422_pt1 | contig 14692 bp, 16 predicted proteins | sample MGYA00520880_ERZ1022729 | MGnify/ENA primary metagenome ERZ1022729 (study PRJEB33162, sample SAMN09537598) | freshwater metagenome | isolation source: freshwater | place: Canada:Alberta | collected 2017-07 | study: EMG produced TPA metagenomics assembly of the...
GCCACGATCCGCGCCAGGTAGCGCCGGTATTCGCGCGATCCGTCCCAATGCGCGTCCCGCGTTACCGCATCCAGCGCACGGTCATGGAAATCCTGCAGGAACTTGAAGTGCAGCAGCACGCCGCTGGGCTGCGACGCCGCCATCGTCATCGGCGCCAGGCGATGCGTCGATGCGATCAGCGCCGCGCCTTCGCGCCAGCGCAGCAGCGGCAGCTTTGTCAGCGTCGGCGAAGGCGGCGGCGCGAGCCTCGTATGGAAGCCCTTGCCGGCCAGCCCCGGCAGCCGGTGGCCGAGATTGTGCAGCCTCTGCCGCAGCCAGCGCAGCGGGCGCGGCATGTCCGCCTCCGGGAAGAACAGCCTTTCCCTGATGCCGCCATAGTCGAGCGTGTGGGGAAACGTCGCGATCGGTTCGCGGCGCAGGCGCGGCGGCTCGAACAGCCTGGCCGTCGCGGCCAGCTTCGTGCCCGCGCGGTAGTCGCAGCGCGCGAGCGGCCCGGGGGGGAACATGTCGAGCAGCACGGTCCGCAGCGCCTCGCTGCCCAGCGCGTCGAGATGCGCCGTCAGCGCCCGCAGGCCGACGCGATCGCTGCCGGGGAAGACCAGCTGTTCGTCCGCGTCCAGCACCAGCACCCAATGCCCCCGCCCATAGGCATCGAGCACCGTGTTCGTCCAGGTGACGCCGAACCGCGCCGCGGCATAGTCGCCTTCCGCCGCGATCACATGCGCGCCGGCCGCTTCCGCGACGGCGCGCGTGGCATCGCTGGAGCCATTGTCCACCACGATGGCGCGATCGACGCCAAGCCGCCGCGCCGCGGTTAGCGCATCGGGCAGGCGCAGCGCCTCGTCGCGCGCGACGATCACCGCCAGCACGTCGCCGCGCCGGGGCGCGATGGGGGCGCCGCGCAGGGTCAGGCCGGGTGGCAGGCGGGGCGTCGCCGGGCGGTGGATCGGCGCCACGACCCCCGGTGCCTGCCGCGTGTGATCCCGGGCTTCCATGCTCGCGCGGCGCTCCGCTCCCGATTGCCGCTCCCCAACGCGATGTCGCGGCGATGGTTCCCTGTTGCGGCGCGCGACCGATCGCGCATCGATATGGGTCGCACCCGCCGCGCGACACGATCGCGCGAGCGCGTGCCCGCAGGCTTCGTTCACGCCAGCGCCGCCTGCCGCCGCAACGCGCGTGGGGGGCGGCCGCGCAGCAGGGCGAAGGCCGCCACCGCATAGGTCGCGAGGCCGATCGCGGCGGAGGCGGCCAGTTCCGCCGCCGGGCCCAGCCCCAGCGCCTGCTGCATCGTCACCACCACCGCCGCCATGGCCGCCGTCGCCACGATGGCGGGCGCGATGCGTGCGAGCAGCCAGGACAGCGGCCGGCGCATCTCCCGCAGCACCAGCCATGTGAAGACCGGCGGCAGCAGCAGGGATTGCGCGGCCCAGGCGAAGGCGGCCTCCGAGGGCGTTGCCGGCTGCAACAGCAGCAGCGCGACCAGCGGCACCGCCAGCGCCACGGCATTGATGATGAGGTTCCACCGCGCGCGACCGCGTGCGACGAACAGGCTGAAGGGCTCGCCATGGATGAAGCCGAGCAGCGCCGCGCAGCCGACGATCTGCGCCGCCTGTCCCGCCCCCGCCCAGGCCGGGCCGAGCACCACCGCGACCAGATCCGGCGCCGTCAGCGCGATGCCGGCGGCCAGCGGCATGCCGAGCAGCGCCTGCAGCTGCGCGAGGTCGCCGAAGGCCTCGGCCTGCGCGTCGCGGTCGCCCTGCAGCGCGCAGAGCCGCGGCAGGGCGATGCGGCCCGTGGTTTGCGCCACCACCATCACCACCGCATCAAGCATGCGGAAGGCAAGGTGGCTGACCGCCAGCACGGCTTCGGACGCGATCAGGCCGAGCGCCAGCAGGAACAGCCGGTAGCGTCCCATCATCACCATGATCGCCGCCATCTGCGGCAGTGCGACCGGCCACAGATCCCCCAGCGCCGCGCGCGTGACCGGCGGGCGCAGCGGCAGGCGGCCGGCCAGCAGCAGCACGAGGAAGGCCGTCAGCGTTGCCGTGGCCTGGTTGCCGATCATCGCCCAGGCGCCCCAGCCCTTCGCCGCCATCCATAAGCCGACACCGAGCGCGAGCGGCTGGCCGATCAGCACGCGGCAGGCCAGCACCGCGAAGCGCTGCTCCCGCAGCACGGGGCCGGAGGCGGCGCCGGCGAAGGCCGAGAGCGGCAGCAGGGGGGCGAGGGCGAGGCACAGCGCCGCGACCAACGGCAGGCCGGTCCAGCCCGCGAGCAGCGGACCGCTTGCCGCCAGCGCCAGCCCCGTGCCGATGCCGGCCAGCACCGCGATCTTCAGCGCGCTCGCGACATGGCGCGGCTGCAGCCCTGGCCGCTGGACCAGCGAATCCGGGAACAGGGTCGAGCCGATGATGTCGAGCAGCGCGAAGGCGGCGATGGCGATCATCCCCGTCCCCGCCGCCTCGGGCCCGATCACCCGCCCGATGGCCAGCATCGACAGCAGCGAGAAGACGGCGGTCGCCGCCGTCTCCGCCAGCACCCAGGCCGGTGAGCGGGAAGCAGGAAGGCGCAAACTGGGTCCCCCGGCATGGCATGCGCGGTCGGGGAGGTTCCGCACCGCCACCCGCCAGCGGGCAGAGCGCGTGGCATGGGCAACGGTTCCCTCCCTGTCCCGTCATCCTTCACGCCTGGCCTGGATTATCGCCGGGCGTCGGGCCAGGATGCCGTTCCATGACCAGGACCCTGATTGCCGCGCATCGCGGCGGCCTTTTCCTCTGGCCGGAAAACAGCGCCCGCGCCTTTCGCGAAACCGCGCGGCTCGCGGTCGAGCAGGCGGAATGCGATGTCCACATGACCGCCGATGGCGAGGTCGTCGTGATGCATGACGCGACGCTGGACCGCATGACGGACACCTCCGGCCCCGTGGTGGCGCGCAGCGCCGCGCAATTCGCCCGCACCCGCGTGCGCGGCACGGAGGGGGAAGCACCGCCGACGCTCGCGGAATACCTCGCGATCCTGGGCGCTTCTCCGGTCGCGCCGCGGATCGAGATCAAGGGCGATGCCCAGCGGCGCCCCTATCCGGGGATCGTGGCGCGGACGCTCGCGCATCTCGATGCCTCCGGGCAGCGCGGCCGCGCCTGGGTGATCGGCTTCAATGCCGAGACCATGGCGGAAGCCCATGCGGCCGGCGGGCTGGCGGGCGTGGCCTGGCTGCTGGAGATCCCGACGCTGACCGACCTCGGGGTGGATGGGGTCATCGCCGTGGCGCGTGCCCATGGCTTCCCCGAAGTGGGGATGCATGAGGGCGCGCTGGACGAGGAGCTGCTCGCGCGGCTGCGCGCGGCGGGGCTCGGCGTCGGCGTGTGGGGCGCCAATCACGAAGCCTCGATCCGCCGCATGCTGGGGCTCGGCGTCGATATCCTCGCCACCGACGACCCGCCGCTGGCCATCCGCCTGCGGGAGAAGCGCTGAACCGCGGCTTGCCGCGCAAGCCCCGGCAACCCATCCTCCGCCCCAGTTCGAGGAGAAAGACCGATGGCCGGCGTACCCGATGTGAGCCCGCGAGCCGCCTGGCAGGAACTGGCGCAGGATCCGGACGCGATGCTGGTGGATTGCCGCACTGATGCGGAGTGGAATTTCGTCGGCATCCCCGACCTGTCGGAGCTGCAGAAGCAGGCCGTGCTGATCCCCTGGCAGGTCTATCCGTCCATGCAACTCAATGGCGCCTTCGCCGAGCATCTGCGCCGCGCCGGGGCGACGCCGGAGACGAAGCTATTCTTCATCTGCCGTTCCGGCGCGCGGAGCCTGGCGGCGGGGCAGGCCGCGCAGGCGGCGGGCTTCCCCAGCGCCTTCAACGTGGCCGATGGCTTCGAAGGCCCCGTGGATGCCGAAGGCCATCGCGGCACCGTCGCGGGCTGGAAGGCCGATGGCCTGCCCTGGCGGCAGCGCTGATGTCCTTCGCGCCGCTGCCGCTCACCTCCGACTTCCTGTTCCGCATCGAGATCCTGGTCGAGGGCAGCACGGGCTTGCCGACGCCGGTCGGCGAACGGCGCGTGGGCCTGCTGAAAAGCGGGCGCTTCCATGGGCCGGTGGCGAATGGCGTGGTGTTGCCGGGCGGGGCCGATTGGATGCTGACCGGCAGCGACGGCGCGACGCGGCTCGATGTCCGGGCGATGCTGCGGGCGGATGACGGCCAGTTGATCGCGATCACCTATACCGGCCTGCGCGCCGGCCCGCCCGAGGTGCTGGCGCGGATCGCGGCCGGGGAGGTGGTGGACCCCGCCACCTACTACATGCGGACCGCCATCCGCTTCGAGACCGGGCCCGGGCCGCTGGAATGGCTGAACCGGGTCCTGGCGGTGGCGGTGGGCCAGCGCCCGCCGCAGGGGCCGATCTACGACGTCTACGCGATCCTCTAGAAATCCCCGCGAAGCCGCTTCAGGGCCTTGTGGGGCCCCCGACGCCATGCGCCCAGCGCATGAGAGCGCAACGATTCACGCGGGGAACGCCATAATCCGGCCGCTTCCGGGTCGTCTATGCGCCCTGCTGCCTGCGTAGAAGGTGGCAGGACGCCAGATGACCGGATTGTCCGAAAGGGGTTCCATGCACCGCATCGCGCTGGCCTTCGTGATCCTCGGCCTGCTCGCCATCCTGCTCACCATCGTGCTGGTGATGGGGGATGCGACGCTGCCCGGGCGCGTGCCGCCGATGGCCGCGGCGTGGCTCGCGGGCCTCGGCGGCCTGTCGCTGGTCGGCGGCCTGTGGCTGCTCGAGCCGCGCGGGCGAGGCGAGGCCCCGTCAGACCTTCTCGGGGTAAAGGGCCGCTAGCCCGGCTTCCGAGGCCTCGGCCCGGCCGCGTTCGGTGATCAGGCCCGTCACCAGGCGGGCGGGCGTGACATCGAAGGCGGGGTTGGCGGCGCCGCTGCCCTCCGCCACCACGCGGATCGTCTCGATCCGGCCATCGGCGGTGCGGCCCGTCAGCTCCGTGACCTCCGCTGCGTTGCGTTCCTCGATCGGGATCTCCGCCACGCCGTCGCGCACGCGCATATCCAGCGTGGAATGCGGCAGCGCCACCCAGAAGGGCACGCCATTGTCGCGCGCGGCGAGCGCCTTCAGGTAGGTGCCGATCTTGTTGGCGACATCGCCCTGCCGGGTCACGCGGTCGGTGCCGACGATGACGATATCGACGTCCCCATGCTGCATCAGGTGGCCGCCGGCATTGTCGGCGATCACCGTATGGGGCACGCCGTGCCGGCCGAGTTCCCAGGCCGTCAGCGCCGCGCCCTGGTTGCGCGGCCGCGTCTCATCCACCCAGACATGCACGTCGATCCCCGCATCATGCGCCTGGTAGATCGGGCTGAGCGCGGTGCCGTAATCCACGGTCGCGATCCAGCCGGCGTTGCAATGGGTCAGCACGTTCACCCGGCCCTTGCGGGCGGCGATGTCCCGCAGCAGCGGCAGGCCGTGTTCGCCGATGCGGCGGCAGGTCTCCACATCGTCGTCGCAGATCGCGGCGGCCTCGGCATAGGACGCGGCCAGGCGGTCGGCGGGGGATAGCGGGTGCAGCGCGGCCAGCATCCTCTCCAGCGCCCAGCGCAGGTTGATGGCGGTCGGCCTGGTTTCCCCCAGCATGGCGACCACGCTTTCGAGATGGGCCGTCCCGGCATCCCGCCGCAATGCGAGCGCGACGCCATAGGCCGCGACCGCGCCGATCAGCGGTGCCCCACGCACCTGCATGGAGCGGATGGCGTGGGCCACCTGCGCCTCATCCGTCAGGCGGAGGATATCGATCGACCAGGGCAGCTTTGTCTGGTCGAAGATCCGGATGGACCAGCCATCGTCGCGATCCACCCAGACGGAGCGATAGGGAATGCCGTCGATCTTCATGCGCCGACACATGCGATGCGCGGCCGCCGATGGCAACCGCGGCGCGATCAGATCCGCTGATGCAGCGCGCAGACCAGGGTGAACAGGCGCCGCGCCGTCTCGAAATCCAGGTCGATCCGGCCGGCCAGGCGATCCACCAGCAATGTCGCCCCTTCGTTGTGCAGGCCGCGCCGGCCCATGTCGATCGCCTGGATCCGCTGTTCGGACCCGCCCTCCGTCACCGCCTTCTCATGGCTTTCCACCACCAGGTGGTAGTCCTTGATCAGCCGGCGGAACGGGCCGAGGGCGAGGACCAGCGCATGCAGCGCCTTGTCCTCGGCATCGCGGATGTCGAGGATCAGGCGGCCGTCACGCACCATGATCGCCAGGCCGAAGGGCCCGGCCAGGCCATTGGGGCGGAAGCTGTTGCCCGCGAGCAGGTCTTCCACCGCCTGCCGCCGGTCGGCCTCCGCATAGGGGCTCGGCAGGGGCTGGGCGTCGGGCAGGACGATGCGGACCAGGTCCTTCTCGGACATCACGCCCCGCTACCGGCCCCGTGGCGGAACGCCGCCATCGCCGCCCTGTCCATATTCCGCCCCTCCATGCTCGGCACCCGTAAAGCCGAGCCTCATCATCCATCCCAGCGTGGCGCCCTTGACCGGCCGAAGCAACAGGATGCAGGCGGCGGCGAAGAGCGGCAGCCAGACCACCATGTGCAGCCACATGGGCGGCTGCCAGGCGCGCTCGATCCACAGCACGGGCGGAACCAGGATGTGCCCGGCCAGGAAGATCGTGAAATAGGGCGGTGCGTCATCCGCCCTGAGCCGGCCGAGCGGGGCGCCGCAGGCCGAACAGGCCTGAACCACCTTGAGATAGCCGGCGAAGATCCGCCCTTCCCCGCAGGAAGGGCAGCGGTTGCCGAAGCCGCGCGCAACCGCCGTCCGGAAGCTGTCCGGCTTCGCATAGGGCAGGGCGGGTGCCGAACGGTCGGGCTCCCAGCGCATCGGGCGTTCCTTCGGGCGGTCTGGCCCCAGGGGGTGAGGCACGGCGGGCGAGGCGCGTTGCGGGCGATCCATCCGCCTGATCCGTCACCGGCGCGCCAGCGTCATTGTGCAGTGCATCATGACCCGATGGCGTCCCGCGATCAAGCGCGCGGATGGGGTATCGCGGCACAGCGCTTGCGCCGGCGGGGTGCTGGCCCGATTCTTGGGCGACGCCGCGGCCCGAGGAACAGTGCCATGCCCGAACGCATCCTGGTGGTGAACCCCAATTCCAGCGCGAGTTGCACGGCCGGCATCGTCGCCGCGCTGGCCGGCTTCGCCGCCCCCGGCCTGCCCCGCTTCGAGGTGACGCAGCTGCCCGGCGGCCCGCCCGCCGTGATCACCTGGCGCGACTGGTTCTCCGTCGCCGAACCCCTGTGCCAATTGGCGGAACGCGAGAAGGCCGATGCCTACATCATCGCCTGCGTCTCCGACCCGGGGGTGGAGGCGGTGCGGACGGTCACGCGCGCCCCGGTCTTCGGGCCGCTTCGCAGCGCCATCGCGGCGGCGCTGGCGCGGGCGGACCGTTTCGGCCTGATCGCCTTCGCCGACCCGTCCATCGCGCGCCAGCGCCGGGCGCTGGCGGCCATGGGCGCGGAAGGGCGGATCGCCGCGCACATCCCGCTCAACCTGCCGATGGAGGTTCTGACCGACCCCGTCGCGCCGCGCGCCGCCATCGTCGAGATCGCCCGCCGCATGGTGGGGATGGGGGCGGAGGCGGTGATCCTCGGCTGCGCCGGCATGGCCGGCCATCGCGCGGCGGTGGAGGACGCCTGCGGCGTGCCGGTGATCGAGCCCTGCCAGGCGGCGGCGGCACTCGCGCTGCAGGCCGTGATCGCCGGCCGCGCCGCCAGGGTCGAGGCCGCGGCGTGAAGCGGCTGCTGATCTGCCTGCTGCTGCTCGCGGCGCCTGCCGCCGCCGTGCTGCCGGAGCCCGAGGGCGACCCGGATATCGCCGCGGCGCGGCAGGCGATGGATGGCGGGCGCTACGAGCTGGGCCTGCAGTTGCTGCAAGCGGTGCTGGAACGCCTGCCCGGCGACCCGGATGTCCTGGTCTATGTCGCCTTCGCCGAGCGCCGCGCCGGCCGCATCGAGGCGGCGATGGCGGCCTATCGCCAGGCGCTGGCCGCCAACCCCGACCATCCCGGCGCGCTGGCCTATCAGGGGGCGCTGTTCCTCGAACTCGGCCGCCGGGCGGAGGCGGAGGCGAATCTCGCGCGCCTTGCCGCGCGCTGCCCCGACTGCCCGGAACGCGAGACGCTGGCGCGGGACCTCGCGCGGGTCCGGTAGGCGATCAGCCTCAGCCGGTCGGCGTCCAGACCGGCGGCGCTTCGCTGCCCACCTGGGCGGTGATGCGCCCGTAGTGTTCCGGGCGGCGGTGGCGGGCGAAGTTGAAGATGGTGGAGCGGCCCAACTCGCACATGCCGAGATCGCAATCCGCCACGATCACCTCGTCATCCCAGGAGGTCGCCTGGGCCATGATCTCGCCCTGCGGGTTGACGATGATCGAATGGCCGAACAGCTCATGCCCATCCTCGCTGCCCGCCTTGGCCACGCCGACGCCGAAGCAGGCATTCTGGTAGCAGCCGGCCTGGATCGAGAGATGGCTGTGCGCGACGCGCAGGTGATGCGCCTCGAAGCCGCGATTCTCCATGTTCAGGCTCGGCGTGTTGTAGCCGAGCATGACGAGTTCCACCTGCTGCAGCCCCATCACGCGCCAGGCTTCCGGCCAGCGGCGGTCGTTGCAGATCATCATGCCGATATTGACCTGATGCGCGCCGACCGGCGCGCGGACCACGGGGAAGCCGAGGTCGCCGGGTTCGAAATAGCGCTTCTCCAGGTGCTGCACGCGGCGCACCGGGTCGTACTCCGCATGCCCCGGCAGATGCACCTTGCGGTACTTCAGCGCGACCTGGCCCGAGGGATGGACATAGATCGCGGTGTTGAAGCGCCGCCCATCCGGCGTCTTTTCCGCATAGCCCAGATGGAACCCGACATTCAGCCGCCGCGCCGCGTCGAATAGCGGCGCCGTGGCGTTGGAGGGCATGGCGTGCTCGTACCAGTGATCCGCCTCGGCCAGGTCCTCATGGTACCAGCGGGGGAAGAAGGTGGTCAGCGCGAGTTCGGGGAAGACCACCACCTCCGCCCCGCGGCGTGCGGCCTTCTCCATGAGTGCCACCATGCGCGCGACGGCGACATCGCGGCCCTCGGCCTTCTGGATCGGCCCGAGTTGGGCGGCGGCGAGGACGAGGCGGCGGGACATGCGGACCTTCGGGGTGCTGAAGCTCGGGACGATCGGGGTTGAACCACCAGAGGGTCAAGCGAAGGGACACGTCGTTCCGAAATCGTTTCATGGGGATGGGAATGCGGTGGTGGAGGTGCGTGACACATCCCGCTTTGTCGTCGTCATCCGCATCGCTCTCACCGCTGTGCTCGCTGTGGCGGCCACCCGAACGGATGCCCAGAGCGCAGCTTCCGCCGGTCAGCCAGCAAGTGCGGTCTCGCGCGCCGAGCCTGTCGACCCGCGCCTGGCGCGCGACGCGCTGCGCCGCAGCCTGTCCCTATGGATCGGGCCTTCGGCGCGTGACGGGGATGTGCGCGACATCGCCGTGCAGCCCTGGAGCTACGATTGGGGGCGGGAGCTGTTCGTCGGCGCCTCGCATAGCTACCGCTTCGGGCGCTTCTGGCGGGACTTCACCTTGGATGCCGAGATCGGCGGTGGTTATCGCTTCGGCGATACCAACACGCTCGATGCCTGGGGCGCCTTCTATCTTCGCTACGATGGCTTCCCCTGGCGCGACCGGCTCTACACCGCCTTCGGCGTCAGCACCGGCCTGCATTGGCTCGACACCCTGCCGGAAGCCGAGACCGGCCCGCCGGAGCGGCCAGAGCCTAACCGGTCGAAGTGGCTGCACTATTTCTCGCCGGAACTGGTCTTCTCCCTACCCGAAACCCCGCGGCATGAGGTCGCCATCCGCTACCATCACCGCAGCGGCATGTTCGGCAACATGAACGGCGTGTGGGAGGGATCGAATGTCCTGATGATCGCCTATCGCCGCCGCTATTGATCGGGCCTGCCCGGATGCCCGAGCGCGCCGTTACTCCGGCGCCACCGCGCCGACCTGCTCCACGATCCGCCCGTAATGCTGCGGGCGGCGGTGCTGGGCGAAGTTGAACATCTTCTCCTTGCCCTGGCGGCAGGCGTCGAAGTCGATCTCGGCCAGGATCACCTCATCGCCGAGCGTCTTGGCCTGCGCCACCACGACGCCGTTCGGATCGACGATGCAGGACCCGCCGATCAGCCCGGCGCCGTCCTCATTCCCCGCCTTGGCGACCGAGATCGCCCAGGTGGCGTTCATATAGGCGTTGGATTGCGCGGCCAGGGTGGAGTGGAAGGTGCGAAGCTCCGCACTCTCGCCTTCCCCGCCATTCGGGTCATAGGCGGCGGAGTTGTAGCCGATCATCACCAGCTCGACCCCCTGCAGGCCAAGGCAGCGCCAGCCTTCCGGCCAGCGGCGGTCGTTGCAGACCAGCATGCCGAGCACCGGCCGTCCCCAGGCCTCCGGCCCCCGCGTGACGGGGAAGCCGAGGTCGCCATACTCGAAATACATCTTCTCGAGCTGCTGGTACGTCTGGCCGGCCTTCACATGGTCCGACCCCGGCAGGTGGACCTTGCGGTATTTGAACAGGATCGCGCCGTCCGGCCCCACCGTGATCGCGCTGTTGAAGCGCTGCCCATCCGGCGTGAGTTCGGCATAGCCGACATAGAAGCCGACGCCGAGCGCACGGGCGCGGTCGAACAGCGGCTGCACGGCCGGGTTCGGCATCGCCGTCTCGAAGCTGCCGAGCAGTTCGGCATCCTCGCGGCCCATCGGCCAGCGGGGGAAGAAGGTGGTGAAGGCGAGTTCGGGGAAGACCACCAGCTTCGCGCCCCGCGCGGCCGCCTGGTCCAGCAGCGCGATCATGCGGGCCAGGGTGTCGGCGCGGCTGTCGGCGCGCTGGGTCGGGCCCATCTGCGCGCCCGCGACGGTGATCATGCGGCTCATCTGAACAGGTTCCTGATATCTTCGCGCGTGCCGCCCATGCCCCGCCAGAAGGCCATGAAGCCGATGGCGAGCCCGAGCCCGGCGAACAGCCCCGCCATCCCGGGCTGGTCCGGCAGCAGCATCGGCCCTACCAGCGCGCCGAGCAGCCCGGCGCCCACCCCGAAGCCGATCGCGAGCAGCAGCGCCCCCATGCCCGGCGCCTGGCGCCGCACGACCGGCGGCTTCGCGCGGGACGGGCGCGGCGGGCGCTTGATCCAGCGCTGGTTCGGCGGGCGCGCAGGGTTGCTCATGCGTCGAGCGCGCTGCGGCGGTGCTGGCGCGGCACGAAGCGGCCGGTGCCGGGCTTGGCCTTCACCTCGGTCCCGTTCCAGATCTCGGCGCCGCGCAGATAGGTCGCGGCGACGCGGGCCTTCATGGGGCGGCCGTGATAGGGCGACCAGCGCGCATCGTCCCGGTCGCGGATGCTGGCTTCGTCGAAGACGAACTCGCCGCGTTCCAGCACGCAGAAATCGGCATCGGCGCCCAGCCGGATGCCGCCCTTCTTGGGGTCGAGCCCGTGGAACCGCGCCGGCTCCTCGGAGCACATCCGCGCCATGACGGTGGGGGGCAGGCCGCGTTCGGCCAGCAGCGAATACATCAGCGGCGCGAAGCTCTGCATCCCCGTCAGCCCGGCGCCGACGGCGAAGATGTCGCCGGTATAGACCTTCCTCTGCCGGGGCCAGGGGGCGTGGTCGGTCGAGACATAGGCGACGATGCCGTCATCCAGCGCGCCCCACATCCGCTCCACCTCCGCCGCCGTGCGGAAGGGCGGGTTGCACTTCCCGAAGCCTTCCAGGCGGACGATGTCCTCCTCCGTCATGCACAGATACTGGATGCAGGCCTCGCCCGAGGTCTTGGCCCCCTGGCCGCGATAGATTTTCGCGAGTTCGAAGCCGCGGGCCAGCGAGGAGTGGGCGATGTGCACATGCGCCCCCGTCTCCAGCGCCATCTCGAAGATCGTGAGGTCCGCCATCGTCTCGGTGATCGGCGGGCGGGTGCGGCAATGCCAGATGGGGGAGAGGTTGCCCGCGGCCTTGGCGGCCTCGGAGAATTTCACCACCAGCTCCTGGTCCTCGTTATGGACCGCGACCATCAGGCCGGTGGCCGCGATCTCCGCGAAGGCCGAGAGCATGGTCGGGTGGTCGATGCGCGGGAAGCGGTGCGCGTCGTATTCATAGGTGGAGACCTTGAAGGCGCTGGCGCCGGCTTCCGCGATGCCGGCGATGTCCTCGATGCCGCCGGTCTTCCGGATGGTGCCATACAGCGCCATGTCCACATGGGACAGGCGGTTCACCCATTCCACCTTCTCCCGGAAGATGGCCCCGCTGGTGACGGGCTGGGGCACGTCATAGGGCATGTCGCAGACGGTGGTGACGCCGCCGGCGGCCGCCGACATCGTCGACCCCTCGATCCCCGGCCAGCCGGTGCTGCTGGAGGTGTGCATGTGCCCATCCACCAGGCCGGGCATGATCAGCTTGCCGTCATGCTTCGCGATCGCCTTGGTCGGCGGGGGCGCGCCTTCGCCGATGGCGGCGATGGTCTCGCCCCGGATGGCGACATAGCCGCCCGGCACCACGCGGTCCGAAAGCACCACGTCGCCCGTGAGCACGAGGTCGAAGGGGGCGGCGTCTGACATGCGGGCCTCTCGCGGATGGTCGGGCGCGCAGGCTAGGCCGGCAGATCGCCCCCGCCAACACTCCCGGCCGGGAAGATCATCTCCGCGAAGTCGAGGGCAAGGCGCGTCGCCTCGCTCTCCCGCTCCGCGTTCCAGGCGAGCGCGACGCCGACGGCATGGACCGGCCCTTCCAGCTCCCGGAAGGACACGCCCGGCGGGCGAAGCCGCGCCATGCCCGCGCTGACCAGCGCGACGCCGAGCCCCGCCGCGACGAAGCCGAGCTGCGCCATCGCGCTGCCCACTTCCCGCACCACGCGCGGGGTGAAGCCGGCGCCGCGGCAGGCGGCGACCATCGCATCCGAATAGGCCGGGCTGATGCCGCGCGGCAGGATCAGCAGCGGCTCATCCGCCAGCAGCCCGAGCGGCAGCGGCGCCTCGCTTTCGGCCAGCGGATGGCCCGACGGCAGCGCGGCGGCCAGCACGTCGCGGCCCAGCGGGCGCAGCTTCACCGGATGGCGGTCGCGTTCCAGCCGCAGCAAAGCGAGGTCCACCTCCCCGCGCCGCAGCGCTTCCACCGCATCGGTGGTGTCGAGTTCGCGCACCGAGACCGCGGCTTCGGGCCGCGCGGCCTGCAGCGCGCGCACCAGCGGCGGCAGGTAGTCGAACAGCGCCGAGGTCACGCAGGCGATCGAGACCGGCGCATGCCGCCCCGCCCGCAATTCCCGCGCCAGCGATTCGAGTTCGCCCGCATCCTGCGCCAGCCGCCGCGCGAGCGGGATCAGGGCTTCCCCTTCGCGGGTCGGGCGCGCGCCCTTGCCGGTGCGTTCCAGCAGCTGGACGCCGAGCTCCGCTTCCAGCGCCTGGATCTGCGCCGTCAGCGGCGGCTGCGAGATGCCGAGCCGCGCGGCGGCACGGCCGAAATGCCCTTCCTCGGCCACGGCCAGGAAATGCCCAAGGCGGCGAACCAGGCGGAAATCCATGAACGCTCCCCAGCGCGCGCGGTGCCTGACGGGGCTTTAGCCAGAGTGCGATACGAAATCCATATCGCGCCGCTTGCCCAATCGGAATGGACGATCAAACTCGGCCGGCGCACAAAGGCGGCGTCACGCCCACGGCAGGGTTGAGGGAAGAGAGATGAAGAAGCACGCAGTGAAGGTCCACGCCTCGAAGGCGCTGCTCCCGCGCGAGGAACAGCTGGCCTGGAAGATGGCGGGCGTCGCGACCGACAAGGTCGCCGTCCAGAAGGACGTGCAGGCGATGATCATCAACCGGATCATCGACAACGCCTCCGTCGCCATCGCCGCGATCAACCGCCGCCCCGTGGTCTCGGCGCGCGGCATGGCGCTCGGGCACGCGAAGAAGGCGGGCGGGGCTTCGGTGTTCGGCATGAAGGCGGCGGCCACCGTCTCTCCGGAATGGGCGGCCTGGGCGAATGGCACGGCGGTGCGCGAGCTCGACATGCACGACACCTTCCTGGCCGCCGACTACTCCCACCCCGGCGACAACATTCCCCCCGTGCTGGCGGTCGGCCAGGCGATGGGCAAGTCGGGCCGCGACCTGATCCGTGGCCTCGCCACCGCCTATGAGCTGCATGTCGACCTGGTGAAGGCGATCTGCCTGCATGAACACAAGGTGGACCACATCGCCCATCTCTGCCCCGCCGCCGCCGCCGGCATCGGCACGCTGCTCGGCCTGAAGCAGGAGGTGGTGTTCCAGTCCATCCAGCAGGCGCTGCACACCTCGATCAGCTTCCGCCAGTCCCGCAAGGGCGAGATCAGCAGCTGGAAGGCCTATGCCCCGGCCCATGCCGGCAAGCTGGCGGTGGAAGCCGTGGATCGCTGCATGCGCGGCGAAGGCGCGCCTTCCCCGATCTATGAGGGCGAGGACAGCGTGATCGCCTGGGTGCTGAGCGGCCGGACGCAGGCCGACAGCAAGGGCCGCAAGACGGTCTACGACCCCACCTATTACGAGGTGCCCCTGCCCGAGGCCGGGGAGGCGAAGCGCGCCATCCTCGACACCTACACGAAGGAGCATTCGGCGGAATACCAGTCCCAGGCCCTGATCGACCTGGCCTTCCGCATGCGGGAG
>ERZ1022729.49-NODE-49-length-14679-cov-8.334655_pt1 | contig 14679 bp, 16 predicted proteins | sample MGYA00520880_ERZ1022729 | MGnify/ENA primary metagenome ERZ1022729 (study PRJEB33162, sample SAMN09537598) | freshwater metagenome | isolation source: freshwater | place: Canada:Alberta | collected 2017-07 | study: EMG produced TPA metagenomics assembly of the...
CGAGATTCGCCTTAGTCTCGTGGGCTCGGAGATGTGTATAAGAGACAGCAAAGACTCTCTTGCCGAGGCTGGAGTCAAGGGCGCAAACATCAAAGTCACCGAGCTGTCTTCAGGATTGTTGGTTGATTACTTGAGGCAAGTTGATGCCCGAGTCTTGCTCAAGGGTTTCCGAAACAACGTTGATCTTGACTACGAACTTCCGATGGCAAAGGTAAACCGCGACCTGAGCGGCATCGAAACTGTGTTTATCGCAGCTGATCCTCAGTACGGATTGGTGGCATCTTCTCTGGTTAGACAGGTCGCAGAGCTTGGTGGCCCAGTTGAAAATTACGTTTCAAAGGCTGTAGCCAAGGCCTTGAGGAGTTCCAAGTGAGCGCCTTCGAAGTTCCAGTAAATGAACTCACTAGACGCCCAGGTCAAATGAATGAACTTGAGCTAGACATCGAGCTGCAAACCCCAATGGGGCAAGGTGCCGCATCGGTTCCGGTTGGAGAAGTTATCGAGCTGAATCTTCGCCTCGAGTCAGTCCACGAGGGTATTTTGGCAACTGGAGAAGTTGATTCAACAGCCATTGCCGACTGCTCAAGGTGCCTGGAGCCCCTGAAATTAGCGGTCGAAGTGGATTTTCAGGAGCTTTTCGCCTATTCTTTAGAGCAGGAAGATGATTTCCTAGTCCAGGACGAGAAAATCGACCTTGAGCAGGCCATCACCGATGCGGTAGTTTTAAGCCTTCCGTTCAAACCAGTTTGCAGCGAAGACTGTTTAGGTCTTTGTTCTGAATGTGGTGTGAAAATGGCCGAAGACCCGGAACACGTTCACCAGGCGCAGACTGATTCTCGCTGGAGTGAGTTAGAAAGCTTTAGGAAAGAGTAAGAAATGCCAGTACCTAAAAGACGCATGTCGCGTTCCAACACTCGCGCACGTCGCTCGCAGTGGAAGGCCGCTCCTATCACTTTGGTAAAGAGCATTGAAAACGGCAAGACCGTTTACTCACTTCCTCACCGTGCCAAGCTGGTTGAAGACTCCGCAGGCAACGCACTATTCATGGAGTACAAGGGCCGCAAGGTCGCTGACGCCTAAGTCATGAACTTAGCTGCGCTGGGTAAATCCCTTGGCGTTGAAATCGATCCTCAACTTTTAGAGCTTGCTCTAACTCACCGTTCTTACTCATATGAAAACGGTCGCGGACCAAATAACGAACGCCTTGAGTTTTTAGGCGACGCCATCCTTGGATTCCTAGTCACCGCTCACATACATGATCACTTCGTTGATTTGGACGAAGGTGAGCTCACGAAACTAAAAAATGCTGTTGTAAGCGCTCCAGCGCTAGCCGAGGCTGCACTTGCATTGGAATTGGGTAGTTATCTTCTACTTGGAAAAGGTGAGATTCAAACCGGTGGCCGAGAGAAGCAAAACCTTCTAGCGGATTGCTTTGAGGCGGTATTGGGTGCGGCTTTCGTTTCTAACGGTATGCCTGCAGCTGCTGAAATTGTTGAGCGCTTTATTCTTCCCATGCTCTCAAATCCTGGTGAGCTTCTTGATTCAGCTGATCCAAAGACAACTCTTCTTGAGCTTCTTCAAGCAACAGGTAAGTCGCAGCCGCTCTATGAGATCACCCATGAAGGTCCCGATCACGATAGAACCTTCTTTGCTACCTGCTCTGTTGACGGAAAGGTTTTGGCAAGTGCCGAGGGCCGGTCTCGAAAGCTAGCGGAAACAAACGCCGCCATCAAGGCGCTAGCTTCACTCAAGTAAATGCCTGAGCTACCAGAAGTCGAGACCGTGAGAGCGGGCCTTGCTAAATCCATCACCAGTGCAACTATCACCGGTATCAAGATTCACGATGCAAGATCTCTCAAGCGTCACCTGAGCGGACCGAGCGACTTCAAGAAGAAACTGATTGGAACTAAGGTGCTTGATGTTGTAAGGCGGGGAAAGTTTCTTTGGTTACCTCTGGAGGCTGGGGAAACTGCTCTAGTTGGCCATCTGGGAATGAGTGGTCAAATGTTGATACGGACTCCGGATTTTCCAGAAGATAATCTCAATCGAGTCACCATCGAATTCGAATCCAAAAACGGTAAACCATTTGAGCTTCGGTTTGTGGATCAGCGCATCTTCGGCTCCTTAGCCATTGACGACCTAGTGCCCACAAGAGATGGAGGCGCTGGGGGCTTCAGCGCAGGCAAGAATCGAGCCAAGTCCTGGCAGAACATGATTCCTGTTTCCGCCTCTCACATAGCCCGCGATCCTCTGGATGAGGCCTTTGATCAAGATGCTGTAGTGGAAAAGATGCGCACCAAGCGCAGCGGCATCAAGCGAGTGATTCTGGATCAGAACCTAGTCAGCGGAATCGGCAACATTTATGCTGATGAATCTCTCTGGTTGGCAAAACTTCACTTTGACCGCTCGGCCGATGGTATCTCAAAGGGCAAACTCACTGAGCTGATGGAGATCTCCAAGCAGGTGCTGTCTGCCGCCGTGGAGCAAGGAGGGACCTCTTTTGACGAGCAGTACAAGAACGTCAATGGGGAATCAGGGTATTTTTCCCAGCAGCTTTTTGCCTACGGACAGACCGATAAGCCCTGCGCTAGGTGCCAGACGCCTATCAGGCGCCAGGCCTGGGCGAACCGGGGGTCGCACTTTTGCCCCAAATGCCAGCGTCCTAGCTAGCGGTCTTAGGTACCCCAAAAATGGGGTAATTTTAGATACTGCTCGGCCAGTAGGCCAGTTTTCACAATTCTTGGAGGGGTTGACTCAGCTTGCATCTCAAGAGCCTCACCCTCAAAGGATTTAAGTCTTTCGCCCAACCGACCACGTTCCAATTTGAGCGCGGAGTCACCTGTGTGGTTGGACCAAACGGTTCAGGAAAATCCAACGTCGTTGATGCGCTTGCCTGGGTAATGGGTGAGCAGGGAGCAAAGACTCTCCGAGGCGGAAAGATGGAAGACGTAATCTTCGCAGGTACTGCAACTAAAGGCCCCCTTGGTCGCGCCGAGGTAATGCTCACCATCGATAACACAGATGGCGCTTTGCCTATCGATTACACCGAGGTCACTATCTCCAGAACCCTTTTCCGAAGCGGCGGTTCTGAGTATGCGATCAACGGTGACCCCTGTCGACTGCTTGATGTCCAAGAACTACTGAGTGACTCAGGCCTTGGCCGAGAGATGCACGTAATTGTGGGTCAGGGTCAACTGGACAGCGTATTGCGCGCAACGCCTGAAGAGAGGCGTGGCTTCATTGAAGAAGCCGCAGGTATCCTCAAGCACCGCCGCCGCAAGGAGAAAACCGAACGCAAGATCGAAGCTATGCAAGCAAACCTTTCGAGACTGAGTGACTTGGCCGGTGAAGTTCGTCGCCAACTAAAGCCACTTGGTGCTCAGGCTGAGATTGCTCGGGAAGCTCAAAACATCGCCTCACAAGCCCGTGATGCAAAGTCAAGAATTCTCGCTAATGACATCGTGACAATTCAGCGCTCGCTGGAGACCACCTCGACGAGTGAATCTCAGCGTCGAAGTGAACGAAATATCTTGCAGGAAATGCTTTCCGAGAACACCAAGCGCCTCACTCAGCTTGAGTCCCCAGAGCTAAACCAGAAACTAGACCGCGCTCGCCAGGTGTCGTTCGACTTTGATTCGCTACAAGAGCGAATTCGTTCGATTTCCAACATCGCAAGTGCTCGAGTAGCTCTTCTGGAGTCAAGCGATCAAGAACAGAGCAAGTTCGATATCTCATCGATAACAGTGGACATCGAAAAAGCTGCCGCTGAAATGATTCGACTTGAACAAGAGGTCTTGCGGCTAAACCAAGATCTAGGCCTTGCCGAGCAGAGTCGAAACGTCGCTCGCGACGCTTTAGATCAGTTCGACACCAAAGCTCAAGAGCAAAACTCATTGATTTCAAAGTTCGACCTTGAGTTGGCAGAATTTGCCAACAGCGTCAAGGTTTCTGAAAGCAAGGTAGAGACCTTGCGGAACGAGAAAACTCGTCATCAGGAAGTTCTTTCTGCAGCGAAGACTCGACACGAAGAACAGTCCAGACAGTACCGAGATCTTGAGGCGCTTGTTTCGCAGAACCAACCAAGTTCCAGCAACTTAGAGTCAAACTATGAAGCTGCTCAGAAGGCAGTTTCAGATGCTGCTACCAGGATTGAATCGCTCCGCGACCAGCTGCATGAAGCAGAGCGTGAAAAAGACGCTGTGGCTGGAAAGCGCTCAGCGCTGAACCTAACTCTGGAGCAAAAAGACGGAGCGTCCTCTCTAACGCAAGCACAGCTTCGAGGAATTCGAGGCCTTGTTGCAAACCATATGCGAATCGAACCTGGTTTCGAGCAGGCAATAGCCGCAGCCCTTGGCTCACTTGCCGACGCGCTTGTTGCGGAAGATATGGAATCGGGTCTTTCAGCTCTGGAGCACCTCAAGCGCACCGACGGAGGTCGAGTTGAAATCATCATCGCTGATGTTGATATTCGCTCAGAGCTTTCGATGGGAAATCAGATTGCAGGAGCGAAGCTGGCATCCGAAGTGGTCAGCGCTCCTGACGGAATCCTAAAGCTTCTCTCGACGGTTGTAATTGTTGATGATTTAGATGCGGCAAGAAACTACTTCCGTTCTTCCGGTGAGGATCGTCAAGTAATCACCAAGCAGGGTGACGTTCTTACTCGAGCAGTGCTTCGCGGAGGATCTTCCAGCAAGCCTTCAAAACTTGAGTTGGTTGCCGAACGAGACGCTGCCGAAGCTGCCCTAACTAGGCTCAGCGCACGTATTGAAACAATTTCATCTGAGCTTGCACAGGCAAAATCTAACGAACTCGCTTCAAAAAACTCCGCCAAGCAGGCACTTGCCGAACTTAATGAACAAGACGCCAAGCTTGCATCTCAAGCTGAACAGCTTGGGCGCATCCGAGTACAGGTTGAAGCTCTGCAGAGCGAGCTTGACCGTCTCACAGCAGTTGCCGATGCCAACGATCAAGCCATCTCCCAGGCACTTCAGGAATTGGAAGATGCTAAATCCAGACTGCAGGAGTTCGAAAACCTCGGTCGTCCCGAGCAAGAACTCTCGGACAGAGACCGTCTGGTCGAGGCTTTGGAAAAGGAGAGATCCAAGGAACTTGAGATTCGAGTCGAGCTAGGTGCTGCCACCGAGCGCTTGCGCGTTGAAACCGAAAGATCAGAGAACCTAACCAATCAGCTCGATTCTTCAAGGGCTGCTGTGGAGCAGGCGATTGCAGCTGCCAAGTCAAGAACCGCTCAGCTTCGCTCCGCGAAAGAAGTATTGAAGCTACTGCCAGTTCTGATCGAGAGCGTCTCAGAAAGCTCCAACAGTGCAAAGCGGGACTACAACCTTTTGGATCAAGAGCGAAGTGACCAGTTCCAAGAGCTAACCAAGGTTCGTGGGGACATTGCCTCAATCCAGCAAAAGCTTTCTGAATTGACTCAGTCGGTTCACGACATTGAACTCCAAAATCACGAGAAGCGCCTGAATCTTGCCAACCTAATCACTCGTGCCCAGGAAGAACTCGGTCTAGACGAGACCACGCTGTTGGCTGAGTATGGACCAGATCAACTGATCCCAAGTTCTGATGAAGAAAAGGAACCCGAGGTTTTCAACCGCGAGTCTCAGATGCAGCGTCTGAAGGATGCTGAAAAGTTGCTTGAGAAGTTGGGTCGCGTAAATCCACTTGCCCTTGAGGAGTTTGCAGCTCTTGAGCAAAGGCACAAGTTCCTGACCGATCAACTCCACGATCTAACCGAAACCCGTAAGGACTTGATCAAGATCATCGGCGACCTGGACGAGAAGATGCAGGTGATTTTCAACGACGCATTCCAGGACACCAAGAAGGCGTTTGAAAAAGTCTTCCCAATCTTGTTCCCTGGTGGCACCGGCTCAATCTTCTTGACCGATCCAGATAACCTACTGACCACAGGCCTTGAAGTAAATGTGAAGCCGGCTGGAAAGAAAATCGAAAGACTTTCCTTGCTTTCTGGTGGAGAGCGTTCGCTTGCTGCGGTGGCCCTGATGGTATCAATCTTCAAGGCGCGCCCTTCGCCGTTCTACGTAATGGACGAGGTTGAGGCCGCGCTGGATGATGCAAACCTAGGTCGACTTCTTTCAATCTTTGAAGATCTTAGAAATAGCTCGCAGCTAATCATCATCACTCACCAAAAGCGCACCATGGAAATTGCCGATGCTCTCTACGGAGTCTCTATGAAGGCAGATGGAATCTCAGCGGTTGTTGGTCAGCGCCTGCGTGAGAAGGCCGACGCCTAATGTCTTCAATTTTCTTTTGGCGCAAAAAGCGCGAAGAGGAAACTAAAGTTTCGGCCCAAGGCATCACTCACAGCGGCGATCAAGCAGAGACCTCTCCGAATCTAACCCCAGCCACATTGCCAGTGCGAAGTTCAAAAAAGGGCATTCGATCACTTTTTGCAACTTCCAAGTTTGACTCAAGTGACCTCGAAACTCTCGAAGAGATTTTGTTGCAGGCTGATTTCGGTTTAGCCGCTTCCGAGAAGATTGTTGGAGAAGTTAAGCGGCAAGCCAAAGCTCAGGGCGCTTCAACCGAGCTCGAGCTTCGAAGAATTCTTGCTGAGGTTATTGAGGCCTCGCTTGCAAGTGACAAGCGCGAGCTAAACCTTTCAAGCGGGAAGCTTCCATACGTGTTTCTAGTTGTCGGAGTAAACGGCGCCGGAAAAACAACCACGATCGGAAAATTGTCCAAATGGCTTACAGAAGGTTCATGGTCAGTAGTTCTTGGTGCCGCTGACACATTTAGAGCAGCAGCAGTTGAACAGCTAGCAACTTGGGCGAGCCGGTCAGGAGCAAAGCTAGTTGGACCAAAATCCGATGGCCAGGATCCAGCTTCTGTTGCATTCGAAGCCGTGGAGTCAGCAATTGCAAACAATGCGGACATTGTGATTATCGATACCGCCGGAAGGCTTCAGAACAAAACCGACTTGATGGATGAGCTCTCAAAGATCCGTCGAGTGATTGAAAAGCGCGCTGAGATTTCCGAAGTTCTTTTGGTGATTGACGCAACCACGGGGCAAAATGGGCTTGCTCAGGCAAAGGCTTTTGCCGAGGTTGCTTCAGTAACTGGAATCGTTCTTACCAAGCTTGACGGAACAGCAAAGGGTGGGATCGCTTTTGCGATTCAGAGTGAGCTTGGAATCCCAATCAAGCTAGTTGGCGTTGGAGAGGGCATAAACGATTTCGCCTTTTTTGATGCAAAAGAATTTGCCAGCGGGCTAGTGGCCTAGCCTATTTACAGGAGATAAGAAAAGTGTTTGGAAATCTATCGGATCGTCTCGCGGAGACTTTCAGAAATCTGCGCGGTAAAGGTCGACTTTCACCGGCGGACATTGACGCTACCCTCCGTGAGATTCGCAAAGCTCTCTTAGAAGCGGACGTTGCCCTCGAGGTAGTCAAAGATTTCATCCAGTCAATCCGTGATCGCGCTCTTGGCGACGAGGTTTCCAGCGCTCTGAACCCAGCCCAGCAGGTAGTTCAGATCGTGAACGAAGAGCTCATCAAAATTCTTGGTGGCGAGCCAAGAAAACTCCGTTTCGGAAAAACCTCACCTACTGTGATCATGCTTGCCGGACTCCAGGGTTCAGGAAAAACAACTTTGGCAGGGAAGCTAGCCAAGTGGTTGGTTTCTGAGGGGGAGACTCCGTTGCTTGTAGCCGCAGATCTACAAAGACCAAATGCTGTTGAACAGCTTCGCGTATTGGGCGAAAAGATTTCGGTCGAAGTATTTGCACCCGAGGCAGGATCTGGTTCAGGAGATCCAGTCAAGGTAGCTAAAGACTCAATATCCCACGCCAAGTCCAGGGGGCTCAGCGTAGTGATTGTCGACACCGCTGGCCGTTTGGGAATCGATCAAGAAATGATGCAGCAGGCAGCCAACATACGTGATGCCGTAAAGCCGGATGAAACATTATTTGTTATCGATTCGATGCTCGGTCAAGATGCTGTAAACGTTGCTAAAGCTTTTGAAGACGGCGTCGGAATCACAGCTGTTGTTTTGTCCAAGCTGGATGGTGACGCTAGGGGTGGAGCCGCCCTTTCGGTTGCTTCGGTGACTGGAAAACCAATCATCTTCTCATCAACCGGAGAAGGCTTGGACGCCTTCGAGCCGTTTTACCCGGACCGCATGGCTTCTCGCATCCTGGACATGGGTGATGTGCTTACCCTCATCGAACAAGCTCAAAAAGCATTCGATGAAGACACCGCTCAAGAGATGGCCCTCAAGCTTGCTAAAGAGACCTTTACCCTTGAGGATTTCCTCGAACAGATGCAGCAGCTTCGCAAGATGGGATCTCTGAAGTCGATGCTGGCGATGATGCCGGGTGCTGGTCAAATGCGTCAGCAATTAGATAGCTTCGATGAGAAAGAAATTGACCGAACCGAGGCGATTATCAAGTCGATGACGCCGGTTGAACGCCAGAACCCGAAAGTCCTAAACGGTTCCAGAAGGACAAGAATCGCCCGAGGCTCGGGCATGAGCGTCACGGATGTGAACTCACTTGTGAACAGATTTGAGCAAGCCGCCAAGATGATGAAAACGGTGGCTAAGGGTGGAACTCCTCAACTTCCTGGCATGCCGCAAGGTTTGGGCGGGGTAGTGCCGCGCAAGAAAGCTAAAGATAAGAAAAAGGGTGGCTCGAAGTCGGGTAATCCTGCCAAGCGCGCAGCCGAGCTAAACGCCAAGGAATTGGGCATCAAACCCGCTGGTTCTGGCGCCGGATCTGCCTTTGGAATAGGCAACTAGCTATCTTTGGCCATTTCTGGCAGAATAAGGAAGTTGTCTAGGGACCTGACCCTCTAACCAGGGACCAACAAAGACAAAACCATAGAGCTTGACTACCGAGTGTGCCCCCACGCTCACGGTTGATTGTTCGCCCCAATTCAAATAACAGGAGCATTGTGGCTGTAAAAATCCGCCTAAAGCGTCTCGGAAAACTCCGTACGCCGCACTACCGCATCGTTGTCGCTGACTCTAGAACTCACCGCGATGGTCGAGTGATTGAAGAGATCGGTCGTTACATTCCGACCGAGAATCCTTCTTTCATTGAAGTCAATTCAGAGCGAGCCCAGTACTGGCTCGGCGTTGGCGCTCAGCCAACCGAGCAGGTTGCCGTTCTGCTAAAGCTCACCGGAGATTTCCAGAAGTCAAAGGGTGACAAGGACGCAAAGAACACTGTTCAGGTCAAGCCTGCAAAACCAGTTTTCGAAAAAGACTCTAAGAAAAAAGCAGTCCTACTTCCTAAGGAAGAACTTGCTGCCAAGAAGTCAAAGGCCGAAGCTCCAGCAGAAGCTCCGGCAGCAGAAGCAGAAGCCACCGAAGCCCCTGCAGAAGCAGTTGCAGAAGTTGTAGAGGCACCTGTAGAAGCTCCGGCAGCAGAAGCTCCAGCCGAAGAAGCAGCACCTGCTGCTGAAGAGGCTCCAGCAGCTGAAGCTGAAGAAGCAAAGCCAGAGGCTTAGTCAAAAAATGTTAGCCGCTGCGCTCGAGCACCTAGTGAAGGGCATCGTCGATAATCCCGACGATGCTTCTGTCACCGAACGTTCTACCTCAAGAGGAGATCTCCTAGAGATTCACGTTCACCCAGATGATTTGGGTCGGGTAATCGGGCGAAGCGGCAGAACAGCCAAGGCTCTTCGCACCCTGGTCAACGCGCTTGCCGACGGCAAGAAAATTCGCGTTGATGTGGTGGACAGCGATTTCTAGCAAAACCAAACTGCGGGTTGGCCGATTGGTCAAAGCCCACGGTTTAAAAGGCGCCATCAAACTCGAGCTTTACACCGACAGCCCGGATCAGCGCTTCAAGCCAGGACAGGTTCTAGAACTTCAAGTTCCAGAAACCTCCGAGTGGTTTGGCAAGACAATCAAAGTCCAAGAGCTTCGCTTCTATAACCAATCTCCCGTTTTGTTCCTTGAGGGAATCGAAGATCGCTCTCGCGCAGAGACTCTCATTAAGGCCATCTTGCTGATTGAAACTGATATTTCTGAACTTCCTGAAGAGCCAGAAGCTTGGTACGACCACCAGCTGGTTGGACTAAAGGCTCTGGTTGGGACCGAAGTTGTTGGAACGGTAGCTCGAGTCGATCACCTCCCAGCCCAGGACCTTCTTGCAATTGACGCTGCCAATGGAGAAGTGCTGGTTCCTTTTGTGAAGCAGATTGTTCCCGAGGTCAACCTTGAACTCGGCCAGATCACGCTGACTCCTCCAGAGGGGTTGTTTGAGGTAAACCTAGATTTGGGTGCCAAAGATGAGAATTGATGCGATCACGATCTTCCCTGAGTTTTTTGATGTTCTCGATATCTCTTTACTTGGCAAGGCAAAAACTCAAGAGCTACTAGAGGTAAAGATTCACGATCTGCGTGATTTCACTGAAGACAAACACCGCACAGTTGACGACACCCCTTTTGGAGGGGGAGCTGGAATGCTAATGAAAGCCGAGCCTTGGGGTCAGGCCTTGGATTTAGTTTTGACCCCCGAAACAATTGTCATTTTTCCATCACCCGCAGGTGAGTTATTCAAGCAAGCAACAGCCAAGGAGTTATCTGAGGCCAAACACCTAGTTTTTGCCTGCGGAAGGTACGAGGGCATAGATCATCGAGTAGTTGAGTACGCAGCTTCTAAAGCTAACGTTCGTCTTGTTAGCTTGGGCGACTATGTACTAAACGGTGGTGAAGTAGCTGCGGTGGCGATGATTGAGGCAATCGCTCGCTTGATTCCTGGAGTAATCGGAAATGCAGAATCCTTGGCCGAGGAATCACACTCCGATGGACTGCTGGAGTACCCGAGCTATACCAAGCCTTCCAACTGGAGAGGCCTAGAGGTTCCTGAGGTTCTGCTCAGTGGAAATCACGCCGAGATAGCAAAATGGCGAAAAGCCAAGGCTTTAGAGCGCACCCAGCAGGTTAGGCCGGAGCTCCTGGACTAAGCGGTTGCCACGGGGGACCAAACTGTGGCAATATGGGTACTTCGCCGCCAGGAATGGACTCTGCCGCAGGGGAGACAAGGCGAAATAGATAAAACACCAATTCTAAAATTTATGTTTTTGACCTGCGTGCTAAAAACAGGAAGCGACACAAAATGCACATTCTAGATTCAGTAGACAAAGCTTCACTCAAGACCGACATCGTAGATTTCCGCGCTGGTGACACCGTTAAGGTTCACGTAAACATCGTTGAGGGTAACCGCTCACGTATCCAGGTGTTTCAGGGAATTGTAATCCGCCGCTCAGGCGAGGGTGTTCGCGAAACTTTCACTGTAAGAAAAGTGACCTTCCAGGTTGGTGTTGAAAGAACTTTCCCAATTCACTCTCCAGTAATCGACAAAATTGAGCTAGTCTCACGCGGCCAGGTCCGTCGTGCGAAGCTTTACTTCTTGCGCGATCTACGAGGCAAGAAGGCAAAGATTCGCGAAAAGCGCGAAAACGTTTAGATCCTGTAGCGAAGCGCACTGACACGTGAGCGACCAACAGGAACCTAGAGCGCCAATTAGGCCAAGAAAAAAAGGCAGCGACAGAAGACGAAAGTATCGTCGCGCCCGAAAGAACTTCTTCGTAGCCTTCCTAATTGATCTGGTTGTAGTACTCGGTGCTGCTCTAGTTCTATCTTTGCTAATCAAGACTTTCCTGATTAGGTCGTTTTTCATTCCTTCTGGCTCGATGCTGGAAACTCTGCAGATTGATGACCGAATCATCGTCAACCAGCTAACTCCTGCGCTTTACCCAATCGAACGTGGCGATGTAGTTGTGTTCAAAGATCCGGGTGGCTGGCTGGGCCCAAACATCGAAGAACCCACCGACCCAGTTGTTGTAGCGGTTGACTGGTTCCTATCAGCCTTCGGCATCACCGCCCCCGACAGCAAGCAGCACCTGGTGAAAAGAGTTATTGGTACAGCTGGTGACAAAGTTGTTTGCTGTGACGAACAAGGTCAAATCACCGTTAATGGCGTTCCGATCACAGAGCCTTACATAGCGCCTGGTCAAACCCCCTCGAGTGTTGAGTTTGATGTAACCGTTCCTGCCAATTCACTTTGGGTGCTTGGAGATAACCGAGGCAACAGTGAAGACTCTCGTTTTCATGCCGACCTACCTAGCAAGGGATTTGTTTCAAATGACTGGGTAGTTGGAAGAGCATTCATTATTAGCTGGCCAGTTAGTAACTGGAAATGGCTGGATAACTACCCAGATGTCTATAAAGACGTACCCAACCCTTCTAACTGAGTCGAAGCTCTTCGACCGGGGAAACCGGTTTGTGATTGGCATTGACGAGGTAGGCAGAGGGGCAATCGCTGGCCCAGTAGCAGTTGGGCTCTCGATACTAGACAAAATGAATCCGATGCTTTCAAATTGGCCCGAGAAACTGCAAGATTCAAAGATGATGACACCAAAGTCACGAGCTGAGATAACCGAACCTCTTGAGACTTGGATCGATGGATTCGCAATTGGCTATTCCTCTAATGAGGAGATTGACGCATCAGGTATCAGTGAGGCGTTGAGATCAGCAGCATCAAGAGCTCTATCGCAGCTATTGGCATCTAGTTCAATCAGGTCAAAGATTGCTTCTGAAGGCGCGGTGATTTTGCTTGATGGATCACAAAACTGGCTGGGCAAACAGGCTGCTGGTTTAGAAGTTGATCTTCAAGTTAAAGCCGACACCAATTGCGTTTCGGTAGCTACTGCAGCGGTGTTGGCAAAGGTGAAAAGAGATGCACTAATGGAGGAGCACGACGGCACCTACCCTGAATATGGCTTCGCCGGGCACAAAGGATATGCCTCGGCCAAGCACATCGAAGCCCTGAAAACCCACGGTCCTTCAGCTATCCACCGACTAACTTGGCTGACTAGGATTCTTGCCTAGAGCGGGAATAGACTAGAAAAACTTATGGAAGACAACGAGTTCGAGGACTACGACAGACAAGCCGAAGTCGCGCTTTATCGCGAATATCGGGACGTCGTTGGCACCTTCAAATATGTAATTGAAACCGAGCGTCGGTTCTACTTGGCAAACGAAGTCGAGCTCAAGCGCATCGATACTTCTACCGACTTTTACTTCGAACTGAACATGTCTGATGTTTGGGTCTGGGACATTTACCGCACCGATCGCTTTGTTCAGTCAGTTCGGGTTCTAACCTTTAAGGATGTCAACGTAGAAGAGTTGTCAGGCAAGGCCTATGAGCTGCCGAAAGAACTGGCCGTCGGAGAATAGGTTTTCCACACCTTAAGCGGTTGCTCCGACTTCAATCAAGATTCTTGGCAGAGTTTTCTGCATGTCAAAAACTGAGATTCTCTCCGATCAAGAACTGAAGCTACTCACCTCCCCGTTCCAGCCAGCCGGATACTTCAGGGACCGTGCACGCGAATTGGCAGTTTCTGCCTGTATCAGCATGATTATTGAGCCTGGCGACAGGATGGCCGGGGCGTTGGTAAAAGCCTTTGGGAAGCAAAAACTAGTTGATCTCTTACTTCATGGACTTCTTACCAAATCAGTTATTGCAGCCCTTGAAGAGGTAGAGCAGCTCGATACTTGCAAGGCTAAGTTCGGCGACCTGGAGAGTACTCTTTCTGACTCGCGACAAAGATGGCTCCCACGCTTTTCGAAGTCTCGATTAGAGCACTTATTCAGACAAAGTGCCGTCCTGAAACTTCAACTGGTCACACCTGAAGATGATCAGTGGCCAACTGGGTTAGATGATCTGCAGGATTCAGCGCCAGCGATGCTGTTTGTTCAGGGAAAACTTGCAGCTCTAAGCCAGATGGGCCAGGCCGTTTCGATTGTTGGTTCAAGAGCCGCTTCCTCCTATGGTCTTCAGGTCACATCAAAGTTAGTTAGGGAACTTGCTGCCGTTGATCGTGCCACTGTGTCTGGAGGTGCACTAGGTATTGATGCGCAGGTTCACAGATCGAGTATTGAACATGGCCTAAGCACAATTGCAGTTATGGCAGGCGGTATGGATAGAAGGTATCCAAACGCCAATTTGAAACTGTTTAACCAGATATTGATTCACGGTGTTTTGATGAGCGAACTTCCACCTGGCGTTGCCCCAACTCGGTGGAGGTTCCTGCAGCGCAATCGTCTTATTGCTGCATTGACCCCAACCACTGTGGTTATCGAAGCTGGAGTCAGGTCTGGATCGATTCGTACGGCAAACAACGCTCTTGAGCTTGATAGAGAACTTTATGCAGTCCCAGGTTCTGTTCTTTCTGGAACATCACTAGGAACAAACGCTCTCATTGCTGATAACAAGGCGCTAGCCCTTTTTGACTTGAAGCAATTTGCAACAGGTGCCATTAGTGCATCAGGCCAGCAGATGGAAAGCGCCATTGCCAAACGGGCTCAAGATGCCATAAGGGAGAGAAAATTCCCAACCAGATCCGAGGTCGCAAAAACGGCTGGATTGACAGCATTGGAATGTGAGATCGCGCTTAAGGAGTTAACTGCTCAAGACAAAGTGATTGAGAGCCGCAGTTCCTCCGGAGAGGTACATTACGCTTTGAAATATGCCTTCTGAGCTTTCCTACTTACTCGAAGAGTTTGCCTCTGAGCTAACTGTTGGTAAAGGCTTTTCCTCAAACACGGTTAAGGCTTACGTCTCTGACGTATCAGATCTTCTGAACCTGTCTCTTATACACATCTGACGCTGCCGACGATCTTACGCGTGTA
>ERZ1022729.50-NODE-50-length-14526-cov-6.728975_pt1 | contig 14526 bp, 11 predicted proteins | sample MGYA00520880_ERZ1022729 | MGnify/ENA primary metagenome ERZ1022729 (study PRJEB33162, sample SAMN09537598) | freshwater metagenome | isolation source: freshwater | place: Canada:Alberta | collected 2017-07 | study: EMG produced TPA metagenomics assembly of the...
CGTCAGATGTGTATAAGAGACAGTTTATGGAGTTATATTAAAAGTATTAAAATTTTTATGGCATCTGCTCTGATTGTCGCGCTGGATCAAGAATCTGCTCACCATGTTTTGACGATCGCTCCTCCAACGGGATTATCTCTACGGGGAACCATCCGTATTCCAGGGGATAAATCCATTTCTCATCGCGCTCTGATGTTGGGGGGGATCGCGGAAGGAGAGACCGTTGTAGAGGGGTTATTGCTGGGAGAAGATCCCCGTAGTACTGCTAGTTGTTTTCAGGCGATGGGAGCCAAGATTTCAACGTTAAATAGTGAAAGATTGATTATTCAGGGGATTGGACTCGGTAAACTTCAGGAACCGACGGATATTCTCAATGCGGGCAATTCAGGGACGACCATGCGTTTGATGTTGGGACTTTTGGCATCCCAAGCAGGAAAATTTTTCACCGTAACAGGAGACCATTCCCTGCGATCGCGGCCCATGTCCCGTGTGATTAAACCGTTGCAACAAATGGGGGCGCAAATCTGGGGAAGACAGCAAAACACTCTCGCTCCCTTAGCCATTCAGGGGCAATCCCTCAAACCGATTCATTATCAGTCTCCGATCGCTTCTGCCCAGGTTAAATCCTGTATTTTACTCGCGGGATTAATGACGGACGGAGAAACAACGGTAACGGAACCCGCCCTTTCCCGTGACCATAGTGAACGAATGTTGCAAGCCTTTGGAGCTAAATTAACCATTGAGCAAGAGACTCACAGCGTTACGATTTTTGGGGGAGCGAAGTTAGAAGGACAGACCGTCATTGTCCCTGGGGATATCAGTTCCGCCGCTTTTTGGCTCGTGGCCGCCTCCATTGTGCCAGATTCAGAATTATTGATTGAAAACGTGGGCGTTAATCCCACTCGGACGGGTATTTTAGAAGCATTAGCCCAGATGGGAGCAGATATTACCCTAGAAAATTCGCGCTTGGTGACGGGGGAACCTGTAGCGGATTTACGGGTCAAATTCAGTAAACTCAAAGCCTCCACTATCAAGGGAGATATTATTCCGCGACTGATTGATGAGATTCCCATTCTGGCGGTGGCGGCGGCCTTTGCTGAGGGAACCACTCGTATTGAAGATGCGGCAGAACTCCGAGTCAAAGAAAGCGATCGCCTAGCAGTCATGGCCAGAGAATTGGGCAAAATGGGGGCTAAGATCACCGAATTTGCCGATGGACTAGAAATTCAGGGCGGTCATTCCCTCACAGGAGCCGAAGTTGATAGTGATACCGATCATCGCATTGCCATGAGTCTGGCGATCGCAGCCCTCCGAGCCAAGGGAGAAACGGTTATCTATCGGGCAGAAGCGGCAGCCATTTCCTACCCCGCGTTTGTTGAAACCCTCAAAAAAGTTTGCCAATCTTGACGAGTCTCCCTAAATTTGTCACAATCTGTAGTCAACAGAATAAAATCCGTTTTTATTTGCAGATTTTTTAGCTTTTCCCTAAGTCATTGTCCATCTAATAATAAAAATGAGTAATAGAAACAAAATTTTTTACTGAATGTATTATTAATTAACAAATTCGTCGGTGGAGATTAAATGATTACCCCTCAAATCGAAAATAGTATCTTAAATCAAGGCTCTTCATCGGAATTTAAGCATTATCGAATTGTTCACTTATCTAAGTACTATCCACCCGATAGGGGGGGCATCGAAAGTTATATTCAAACCTTGGCGAGAACTCAATCTTTGCTCGGAGCAGATGTCCACGTCCTCTGTGTGAATACGTTTGGGCAGAATAAAGAAGCTTTAACAACGAGAACTCACACTGACCATGAATTGGATATGGGAGTAAAAGTTACTAGGGTTGGTCGTATTTTTTCATTAATGCGCTTTGATTTTTGTCGAGGATTAAGCAACGAAATTCATAATTTAATCAAAGAACCAAACACAATACTTCATCTTCATACTCCTAATCCAACCATGCTTTTTGCGCTATCTGTTTTATTGAGCGTGAAGAAAGATATTCCTCTCGTTATTACTCACCATAGTGACATTATTAAACAAAAAATTTTAAAATTTGCAGTGCGTCCTTTAGAATATTATATTTATCAAAAAAGTTCCCTAACCCTTGCAACTTCCTCTAACTATATTGAAGGCTCAAAATTCCTAAGAGCTTTTCGTCAAAAATTAAATTATGCCCCCTTAGTTTCAGATATTGATAAATATAAAAAACCTCACAAAAACGCTATCGAATTCGGTCAATCATTAAAAGAAAAATATGGAGATACAATTTGGGTATCCGTTGGCAGGCTGGTTTATTATAAAGGACTAAATATCGCCATTCAAGCCTTGCAAAAAGTGCGAGGAACTTTAATCATTATTGGAATTGGGCCGTTAGAAAAAGAATTAAAAACCCTCGTCAAAAATCTAGGTTTAGAGAATAGGGTTGTTTGGTTAGGAAATTTAACGGAAGATGAATTGATTGGAGCCTACTATGCGGCAACGGCTCTTTGGTTTCCCTCCAATGCCCGCAGTGAAGCTTTCGGCTTAGTGCAGGTTGAAGCAATGGCTTGTGGTTGTCCAGTCATTAATACGAACATTGCTTCTAGTGGTGTTCCCTGGGTTAGCCGTCATGAGAAGGAGGCCCTGACAGTCGCACTTAATGATCCCATTGCTTTTGCCAATGCGGCCAATCGTTTATTGTCGGAACCCAATCTACGCGATCGCCTATCGATAGCGGGTCAAAAGCGTAGTGATGATTTTAGTTGTCTTAACGTCACTCGTCGAATTTTTAACTTTTATGGGGAAGTTTTATCCCAAAAGAGTTACTGATCATTTAGTGAATTAACTTGCTCGTTCTTAACCAGAAAATAACGACTCGACGCAAATATTTTATCATCGACCATATCCAATAAAAGTAAAGCTCTACCGTAGAAATATGACGAGAACGCCAAATGATTTGATAGGCTTTTAGTTGCGCTTTTTCCATCGCCCACAGATCACCAGACATTCCTTCTTTGGCGAATTCAGGTTTAAAAAAATAAGCAAGGGGGGCATCTAGAAAAGCAATTTTACGATCATCAAATAAGGTTTTAAGAATTAGCAAATAATCTTCTGAATGTCGCGTAATTTCAGTATAATTTTGAACATCAGATGCCTTAAATAACCAACTTGAAGTCAGAACTTTACAAGAAATAAGTAGTTCATTCCGAGAAACGAAATGAGTTTGAACAGGCTCAGAAATAGGGGTATAGGGGGGAACGGATTCTGGCTTTTTTACCAAAATAGGATGTCCCGAAAGGCTAACGTCAGGATGAGCTTCCACCCAAGAATATTGAATTTTAAGTTTGTCAGGATGCCAACCATCATCTGCATCTAAAAACGCAATATAGGGTTGAGACGCGATCGCTCTGCCTTGGTTGCGGGATTCCCCTGGCCCCTTATTTTGGAGCAAGTTAACCACTTTGATAAACTCTTTCCCGTATTGTTTTTGTAGTGCGAATAATTCTTCTAAGGTATGATCTGGACTGGCATCATTGACTAAAATAACTTCGACAGGGGGAAGACTTTGCTGAAAAATGGACTGGACGGCTCGCCCAATGGTTTTAGTACAGCAATAGCAAGGAATAACAACACTAACGGGAGCTTGCATACTTTCGTTCCTCAATCCATTGCCATAATCCCAAAAAGTCTAAAACATAATGGATAGTGATAGTGATTAGGGAAAAAAAACCTAATCTTAAACTTTTGAGAGGAGAAATCAATCGATAATGTAGGCGAATTTGAGTACTTTCTAATTCGTTTGCATAGTAATTACCCGAAACACCCCTGGGTTCAACAGTGGTCAAAACATTATCAATTAACTCAAAAGAGACCTGATTGCGATAACAGCGACAAAGAAAATCAAAGTCACTGGCAATCCGAAAATTCAAATCAAATAGTCCCCACTGTTCGTAAATATCACGACTGACAAAGACGGAAGCATGGGGAAGCATTTTACTGGGTAACTGTTGGGGGCGAACAAATTCAATATAGCCTTCTGATGAATTTTTCTTCAGGGTTTGACAATGACCCACAAAAATAGAGGGTTTCGAGGTAGATTGCCAAGCCTTTGCCAGCATTTCTAGGGTATGGGGTTCGTGGCGATCGCCAGCATTCAGCAAGCAAATCAGTTGGCCATGACTGAGAGCGATTCCTTTATTCATGGCATCATATAGTCCTAAATCGGGTTCACTCCGCCAATGACTCAGGTTGTCATCATATTTTTCAATAATTTCTAAGGTTTTATCAGTACTACCACCGTCAATCACAATATATTCAAGATAGGGATAATTTTGAGTGAAAACACTTTGCAGGGTCTTCTCTAGGGATGCTTCAGCGTTGAATACAACCGTAATCACGGTAATCAAAGGAGTCCCGATGGGAAGATTCTCCAAAATTGTCATGAGAGACTTTCCTCCTCGGCGTTGCGGCGAGTATCCTTGGATCTGCTCTCGATATTGTTTAATAGTGGGAACAAGCATGGGGAAATTTACAGTTCTTGTGACGGATAAGACTTTCTTAAACCAAGAGTCAATATATTACACAAGAAGCTGATTCGTCTAGCGTTTCTATTTTTGCCTCTTTCCCAGAGAAAGTTACCATAACGTTTTATAGATTCGTAAACTGATTGATTAAGCTTTAGCGTTGGATATATTAAGTGTAATTTTCAGGTATAAGGCTAATCAACGGATTAACTCCTGAGAGTGTATTATGTGTAGGGCTAATTTTGCTAACCATTGATTCCTATTCTTTGCGATCTAAGAATTATCTAAAAAGTTGGATTTTACGGATATTGATAGGCAGATGGTGTAAACTCTAGCTAAATTGTGGGGTCAGCATTCACTAAAACTGATGGAAAAAATGGGTGAAATTTCGGTTATTGATAGAATTCGTTTGGGTGTCGCGGTTGCTGTCGCTAAAACCGTCACGGCGATCGTGCGATCGCTGAATTTGGGAGCGGCCAGTGTGCTACCAGGCGAAATTGCCCGTCGTCTCCATCCCCGTTTATTGACGTTACTCTCGCAACAGGTCAAACAGGGCGTGATTTTAGTGGTGGGAACCAATGGCAAAACAACGACTTCTCTCCTATTACGGACGATTTTAGACAATCAAGGTTTTAAAGTTACCCACAATATTACGGGAGCAAACTTAATCAACGGTCTAATTACGGCGTTATTGGCAGATACCAATTTAATTGGTCAACTCAACACAGATTTCGCCATTTTAGAAGTCGATGAAAATATTTTGCCTCTGCTCTTGAAAGAATGTCAGCCCCGCGCCATCTTGGCCTTAAATCTCTTCCGTGACCAATTAGACCGTTATGGGGAAGTTGATACCATTAGTCGCCGTTGGCAAACCGCGATCGCGCCTTTACCGAAAGAAACCTTAATTGTCGTCAATGCCGATGATCCGACCCTTTCCCATTTTGGGCAACAATTAACCCAAACTGTCCGTTATTTTGGACTAAGTGAGCCGAAATTATATTTAGAAGAAATTCCCCACGCGGTAGATTCGATTTACTGCCCTAATTGCGGTCATCCTCTGGATTATCGCGGAGTTTATCTTTCCCATTTGGGAGATTTTACCTGTCCGAGTTGTGGTTTCAGTAAAAGCCAACCGGCTTTTCATAGTAGTGAGTGGCCCCAAATCCTCATCGGAGTTTACAACAAATACAATACCCTCGCGGCGGGATTAGTTGCCAAGGAACTCGGTGTCACCAACGAAGCCATTTTTAATAACATCAAGACCTTCAAAGCCGCCTTTGGTCGTGCCGAAGAATTAACCATTGAGGGGAAACACGTCCGAATTTTGCTCTCGAAAAATCCCGTTGGCATGAATGAAACGATTCGGGCAGTGAATGAGATTAAGGAACAGGGCAAATCTTCTGTCACTCTCCTCGTCCTCAATGACCGCATTCCCGATGGAACCGATGTTTCTTGGATTTGGGATGTGGATACGGAACAACTGGTCAAATTAGGCGGAACCTTTGTGGTGAGTGGCGATCGCATTTATGACATGGCCCTGCGTTTGCAGTATAGTCGCGAAGCCTTGGACGACAGTGAGAAATCATTTAAATTAATTCTAGAGGAAAATTTAGAAAAAGCGATTCAAATAGCCCTAAAAGAAAGCCCTATCGATGAAACGCTACATATTATTCCGACTTATTCGGCTATGTTAGAAGTGCGTGGTTTATTAACGGGACAGAAAATTTTGTAAATTGTTTAACTAAATGGTAAGGAGAACGGCGATCGCCCTTGGGGATGGAGTTCAAAACAATCATTCATAAAAAATTTCTATCCCATTTCATCAAATTAACAATCGGTCAAATGTCAGGAATAATTTAGTAGAATCCCAGAATCCAGTTATACTAAGCTTAAAAATTTGTTTAGAATCTTTAGTGGTCGCAAATACAGACCATCATAAAAAATTGCTCGTCGTAAACTCATCCCATCGGTAATATGAACGCAGGAATTGACCTTAGAAGTAGTTTTATTGAAACCCTCCAAGATTTGGGACTGCCCTTGGGCGTTTCCCAGGCTTTTTGGATTCCCCTCCCTTCTATTTTGATGATTATTGGGGCAACCGTCGGCGTACTGGTAGTAGTTTGGTTAGAAAGAAAAATTTCTGCGGCGGCTCAACAGCGTATTGGCCCAGAATTTGCAGGCCCCCTGGGGGTTTTACAGCCCGTTGCCGATGGGATGAAATTAGTCTTCAAGGAAGATGTGGTTCCCGCTAAAGCCGATCCTTGGTTATTTACTCTCGGCCCTGTTCTCGTCGTTTTGCCCGTCTTTTTGTCCTATCTGATTATTCCCTTTGGACAAAATTTAGTCATTACCGACCTGAATGTTGGGATTTTTCTCTGGATTTCCCTCTCTAGCATCGCGCCCATTGGTTTATTGATGTCGGGTTACTCTTCTAATAATAAATATTCTTTGTTAGGGGGACTAAGGGCGGCGGCTCAATCCATCAGTTACGAAATTCCCCTCGCTTTGGCGGTTCTGGCGATCGTGATGATGTCCAATAGCATGAGTACCATTGACATTGTTCACCAGCAATCGGGCTATGGCATTCTCGGCTGGAATATTTGGCGACAGCCCGTTGGTTTTATTATTTTTTGGATTTCAGCGTTAGCCGAATGTGAACGCTTACCCTTCGATTTACCTGAAGCAGAAGAAGAACTGGTCGCAGGTTATCAAACCGAATATGCAGGCATGAAATTTGGTTTGTTTTATGTCGGTTCCTACGTCAATTTGGTTTTATCTGCTCTGGTTTTTGCCATTCTCTATTTAGGCGGTTGGGAATTTCCCATTCCCTTGGATAAGTTAGCTAATTGGCTCGGCATCAGTGAAACCGAAGCTTGGTTACAAATCGTTACGGCCGCTTTGGGAGTTACCATGACCATTCTCAAAGCCTACTTTTTAATCTTTATTGCCATTCTCCTACGTTGGACAGTCCCCCGTGTACGGATTGACCAATTGTTAAATTTGGGCTGGAAATTCCTGTTGCCCGTTTCTTTGGCTAATTTATTGATTACGGCGGCCTTAAAACTCGCCTTTCCCGTCGCCTTTGGTGGTTAATGGTTAAATTTCATCTAAATTCAGGACAAATCCTATGTTTAAAATTCTCAAACAAGTCAGCGATTACGCCAAGGACACCTTCCAAGCGGCTAAATATATCGGGGAAGGTCTAGCAGTTACTTTTGACCACATGGGCCGCCGTCCTGTCACGGTGCAGTACCCCTACGAAAAATTGATTCCCTCGGAGCGGTTTCGGGGACGGATTCATTTTGAGTTTGATAAATGTATCGCCTGTGAAGTTTGTGTTCGGGTTTGTCCCATTAATTTACCCGTCGTCGATTGGGAATTTAATAAACAAATCAAGAAAAAAGAACTCAAACATTACAGTATTGATTTCGGGGTCTGTATTTTTTGCGGTAATTGTGTGGAATACTGCCCGACGAATTGCCTCTCCATGACGGAAGAATATGAACTCGCGACCTACGATCGCCATGAGTTGAATTATGATAGCGTTGCTCTCGGTCGCCTGCCCTACAAAGTCACTGAAGATCCGATGGTCACTCCTTTACGAGAATTGGGCTATTTACCCAAGGGCGTGATTGAACCCCATGATGTGCCTGTGGGTAGCCAGCGATCGGGAAAAAGACCCGAAGAACTAATTTCAGAATAATCAAAAATCTAGCATTCAAATTTCTTGAGGAGATAACGAGCGTGAATTTAGCAGAAGGTGTACAGGTTGTATCTTTCGGGGTTCTGGCCTTTTTGGTGCTGGGGACAGCATTAGGGGTTGTGTTGCTATCCAACATTGTCTATTCGGCTTTTCTATTAGGCGGAGTTTTTATTAGTATTTCAGGAATTTATATTCTGCTGAATGCAGATTTTGTTGCGGCGGCCCAGATTTTGGTCTATGTCGGGGCGGTGAATGTGTTAATTCTCTTTGCGATTATGCTCGTGAATAAAAAAGAGGATTTTTCCGAGTTACCGAGACGTTGGATACGCAAAGTCGCAACTGCTTTAGTTTGTGTGGGTTTATTTGCTCTCCTATCCACAATGGTTCTAATTACGCCCTGGGCGATCGCACCCCAACCCGAAATTCCCCTAGCCAATACCATCGTGACCATTGGCAAACATTTATTTAGTGACTTTTTGTTGCCCTTTGAAATAGCCTCAGTGTTGCTTTTGATGGCAATGGTCGGAGCAATTATTCTCGCTCGTCGGGACTTTATTCCTGAACTGGCTGTAGAAGAACCGATCGCAACGGCCTTGACCTTACCTGAGCGTCCCCGTGAATTAATTAAGAGTGAAAAATAATTGCTAATCCTTACCAAAAACAAATTAAAGAGGTTTTTTATGCACTTACAACTGGAATATTGTTTAATCCTAGCCGCCGCGTTATTTTGTATTGGCATTTATGGGTTGATTACCAGTCGCAATGCGGTACGAGTTTTGATGTCCATTGAATTGTTATTAAATGCGGTGAACCTTAATCTGATGGGATTTTCTAATTTTCTTGATCCCGTTGGTATAAAAGGGCAAGTATTTGCCGTTTTCGTGATTACGGTTGCGGCGGCAGAAGCGGCAGTGGGATTGGCAATTATTCTGGCGATTTATCGGAATCGTGACACCATTGATATGGAACAGTTTAATTTGTTGAAATGGTAGTTGTTTGGGGGGAGGCGATCGCGTTTATCAATTCAATCTAGCAAAGTTCAAAAAATCAGGGTAATCACAAGCTTAATCCGTAATAAATCGAGAAAGTCGCGCTAAATTCTCAGATTAAGCATTTTTAGCCGTATCCAAAAACACTAAGTATAATGACTTATATTGTGTGTTTTAAGGAGACAAGAAAGTTTGAGAATACCCATCATCGCTGCATTGATCAGCCTAACCCTGACCTATCCTGCCCTTGCTGGTAGCGCGACCTACTATAGCGGTTCCCTTCATGGAAAAAAAATGGCCAATGGTAAACGCTATAATCCCAATCACCTGGTCGCCGCCCATCCCAGCTATCCCATCGGTACTCGCCTCAAAGTCACTAACCGTAAGACCAAGCGATCGGTTGTAGTGACGGTAACTGACCGTTGTTCCTGCTCTTTAGATTTAAGTCGAGCGGCTTTCCGACAAATTGGCAACCTCAAAAAAGGCAGAGTTCCCGTTTCCGTGACTCGAATTTAAAAAGGTTGTGTTTTCAAGGGAAATTCTTAATCCAAATGGGTGACAGCTTACTAAGTCAATTTCATCGCGTTTGGATTTTAGAAGAAAGAAGCTTTATTATTAAAGAATCGGTAAATTTTGATGAGTTGTTAATGCTTTAGAACAGATTTTCAACGAAATTAGTTATTTGCCTATCCTAAAAACTTCTAACCTTTCCTATGCGGCATCATCAATCGGTTCATCGCTTGCTTTTAGACAATGGTATTACAATTCTTTTTGCAGAAAATCCAGCAGCCGATTTGATCGCAGGGCGAATTTTTCTTAAAAAAGCAGGGGCTTGTTGGGATTCTCCGCAAAAAGCAGGTTTATCCCATCTACTAGCCACTGTGATTACCAAGGGAACCCAAAAGATGTCCTCCTTGGAAATTGCAGAAACCGTCGAATCCATTGGGGCAGGTCTGGGAGCCGATGCCACCAGTGATTATTGGATGATTAGCCTGAAAACCGTTTCTTCGGATTTTTCAGTAATTTTGTCCTTAGTTGCTGATATTTTACAACATCCGACTTTTCCTGAAGCCGAAGTTGAATTAGAAAAGCGTTTAACCTTACAAAGCATTCGTTCCCAAAAAGAACAGCCCTTTAATGTCGCCTACAGTCAACTCAGAGAAGCGATGTATCAGGAGCATCCCTACGGGTTTTCGATTTTGGGAACCGAGGAGACCGTCGCTACCCTGACACGGGAGGATTTATTGGCCTATCATCACGCCTATTTTCGACCCGATAATATTGTCATTAGTTTATCAGGGCGGATTGTTCTTGATGAAGCAGTTAATCTGATTAAGCAAACCTTTGGGGCTTGGCAAATTCCCCCGCGATCGCTGTTTACCCCCACCTTACCCACCTTAACCTCCCAACCCACTCAAAGTATTACAGCCAAGGAAACGCAACAATCGATCATTATGTTGGGCTACCTGGGCGCAGGGGTTAATAGTGAGGATTATGCAGTTTTAAAATTACTGAGTACCTATTTGGGAAATGGGCTTTCGAGTCGTTTGTTTGTTGAATTACGAGAAAAACGGGGTTTAGCCTACGATGTCTCTGCTTTTTATCCCACTCGTTTAGGATTTTCTCAATTTGTCATGTATATGGGAACGGCTCCCGATAATACCGCGATCGCCCTAGAGGGATTGAAAACGGAAGCCGACCGCCTGAGAAATCAAATTTTAGAAGCCGATGAACTAGAAGCCGCTAAAAATAAATTATTGGGTCAATACGCTTTAGGGAAACAAACCAATGGGGAAATTGCCCAATTATTTGGCTGGTATGAAACTCTGGGATTGGGAATCGCCTTTGATAGTGATTTTCAAGAAAAAGTAGCCCAAGTTACTCCAGAAGATATTCAAAGAATTGCCCAAAAATATTTGCAGGAACCCTATTTATCGTTGGTGGGCCCTGCTAATGTTGTTGAGCAATATCGCGCAGCTTAAAATAACCAACCTTTTAGACGACGAGCCACCTGGGGACGACGCAGTTTTCGCATCGCTTTGCTTTGGATTTGGCGTACCCGTTCCCGCGAGAGGTCAAACATGAGACCGACCTCCTCTAGCGTATAACTCTGACTACTGGATAACCCATAGCGGAGAGAAATCACTTCTTGCTCTCGTTCCGTTAAAACATCGCTTAAAACCTCCGAAATTTCTTGACGGAGCATCTTTTCATTCATGTGGTCTTCAGGTAGTTGCAAGTCCTGATCTTCCAATAGATCCACTAATTCCGTATCTTCCCCCTTACCGACTCGATGATTAAGGGAAAGGGATTGGCGGCGTAATTGTAATAATTGACGGAGTTGATAGGCAGTCATTTCTAGACTTTCTGCCAACTCGTTTTCAGTCGGATTGCGTTGGAGTTCTTGTTTGAGGGAGCGTTGAATTTTTTTGAGTTTATTGAGTTTTTCAACGACATGAATCGGCAACCGAATCGTGCGGGCATCATTGGCGATCGTGCGGGTAATGGCTTGACGAATCCACCAATAGGCATAGGTCGAAAACTTATAGCCTTTGTTGGGATCAAATTTTTCCGAAGCCCGATTCAAACCGATCGCGCCTTCCTGAATTAAATCTAGAAAAGGAACCCCGCGATTAAGATAACGTTTGGCGATAGAAACCACGAGACGCAAATTAGAACGAATCATCTTTCGTTTAGCGGTACGTCCCCGATGGAGCCAGGCATCAAATTGTCGTTCATTGGTAAAACCGAGGGTTTCCGCCCATTCCAACTTAGTGGGGGGGCGTTTCAACTCTTCCGTTAGTTTAAGCCGATTTTCTTCTGCTTTGACTAACAATTGAACACTATTCGCTAATTCAACCTCTTCTTCAGGTTTAAGGAGGGGATAGCGAGCCATTTCCTTAAAAAAGGAACCGATAGTATCATCAGACAGGGATTTTTTATACTGCGATGAGACAGAATTGCCCAGGTCATCAGCAAGATCCGAGAAATCAATTTCAACACTGTTTAGTTCAAAATCTTGGGGTTGAGCATCCAACGGATTGAATGCTTCCGTTTCAACATGGGGGGCAAAATTCGTTTTAGTCATGGTTATTTTTAAGGGTTTTATCAAAAAAAAGAAAGGGTTATTAAAAACGGACGGTCTAATCAGATATTTTTTATATTGGGCTGATTATGACACTAAATTCTCAAAATGTCGATGGACTCTAAAGTTTTTTTAAGTAGTTTTCCTCGGAGTAATTTACTCAACGGTCGATAGGTGGTGCATTTAAACCAATTTTTGGAATACCTGAATCAATAAAATTTTAGGTTAATGACTGTTTGAAGTTAAGCTAAACTTGACTCTGTCCCAGCCAAGGCTCCAGGAATTACGCATCCAAGTATACCAAATAAGAACATTACAATAGGCTGATAAGTCTTTTAACAAAACTGAGGCATAGTGGCTGGTCATACTAGGTAATTAGCGATAAAATTGATGAAAAAAAAGATGGTTCTAGATTAACAAAAAGAAAAATAAATTTTGTCTATTTCATCACAAAATAAACTATTTTCTAAGGAAAGGCTATCATTCTCTGGGGAAATGTCACCAATCCAACATTGAAGATAACAAAGACTTTTTTGGATTATCTAGAGATTGAGCAGGAGAATTTGTGTACAATGTAACGATTTTTTGGAATAATTGCCTAGTGGGAAAAGAAAATTTTTGGCGACTTATTCTCAGTTAGAAAACGGTCATTACAGGCGATCGCGATCGCGAGGGGGTTTAACGCTATACTAGCCTAGCGAATGAATCTAAGTTTAGTAACCCTCGATGACCGAATTTCCTGCTAATCTTGCTCTGATGGAACCTATCCTCCCCTATTCGACAGATTTACCTCAATGGGTGCAGGTTTTGGTGGATTGTCCAGGAATTCAGGGTTTATATACCTATGCTGTGCCAACGGAAATGGTCGTGCAAGTCGGGGATATTTTAAGTATTCCCTTTGGATCTCAGATGATTGGGGGAATTGCCATTGGCTTTATTACAGAATTACCCGCCGAGTTAACCCCCGCCCAAATTAAGCCCGTTGAAGAGGTGATTACTCAAAGCTTTTTTCCCGCTTCCTATTGGCAATTACTCGATCGCGTGGCGGACTATTATCGAACAGAGTTAATGAGTGTCATTCGCATGGCCTTACCCCCTGGTCTATTGGGGCGATCGCAACGGAGAATTCGTCTGAAAATAGAGGAATTACCATCAGGAGCAGAATTATTTCTCAGTTTACCTGCACGGGAAATTTTACAACTTTTACAAAATCAGCCGACTCATAACTATAGCTATGTTTATCTGCAACGACAAGTCCGAGGTTGCCAACGGGGTATCCGTGAATTAACTAAGCGGGGTTGGATCGAAAGCTATTTAGAAGATCCTAAAAATATTCGTGCAAAACAACAAGAGGTCGTCACATTATTGACCCAAAATTCAGAGATCAAATTAACCCCAAGACAACAAGAAGTATTAGAAATTTTACGTCGTCAAGGAGGAGAACTTTGGGTAAGTGATTTAATAAAATTAGCGAATTGTACTAACTCGATTATCAAAAAACTGGTAGATAACGGATATGTAGCGATCGAGAAAAGAGAGCGATTAAGGCTTTTGTCAACAGTCGAAATGACAAGGGATCAAGCAAAACCCCTAACCATCGCCCAATCCAAGGCTGTCGATACTTTAAAAAATTTAAAAGGGTTCAATCAAGTTCTCTTACACGGTGTAACGGGATCGGGAAAAACCGAGGTCTATCTCCAGGCGATCGCGCCTATTTTGGCAGAAGAAAAATCAGTTTTAGTCTTAGTACCTGAAATTGGCCTAACTCCCCAATTAACCGATCGCTTTAAAGCTCGATTTGGCAATAAAATTTGTGTTTATCATAGTGCCTTATCTGATGGAGAACGTTACGATACTTGGCGACAAATGTTAACAGGAACTTCCCAAGTTGTTATTGGAACCCGTTCAGCAATTTTCGCACCCCTACCCAATTTGGGGTTAATTATTTTAGATGAAGAACACGACAGTAGTTTTAAACAAAGTCAACTCATTCCCGCCTACCATGCCCGTACCGTTGCCCAATGGCGAGCCGAATTAGAAAATTGTCCCCTGATTTTAGGATCAGCAACTCCTTCCCTCGAAAGTTGGCTCACCGTGAAAGTGCAAAGCGAAGTCCAAAGGTTCCAAGGCTTCCCCAAAAGTCCTGTCCACTATCTTGATTTACCCGAACGAGTTGCCGATCGCCCCTTGCCCTGTCTCTTATACACATCTGACGCTGCCGACGATCTTACGCGTGTA
>ERZ1022729.51-NODE-51-length-14468-cov-6.684729_pt1 | contig 14468 bp, 11 predicted proteins | sample MGYA00520880_ERZ1022729 | MGnify/ENA primary metagenome ERZ1022729 (study PRJEB33162, sample SAMN09537598) | freshwater metagenome | isolation source: freshwater | place: Canada:Alberta | collected 2017-07 | study: EMG produced TPA metagenomics assembly of the...
ACCAAAGTCTAAAAAGCCTACCCCATAAGGTGTCCCGCCTTAAGTTGGTACCCTATTAATCCTCCTAAATTGTTCCCTTAAACAAACCCTGGGGTCGCACTAATAAAATCACAATCATAATCAAGAGGGCGACTCCCACTTTATAATCGGGGCCAAACCAAGGCACACTTAATTCCTGCACAATGCCGATGATTAATCCCCCCGCGATCGCGCCGTAGGGATTACCGATACCACCGAGAATGACAGAGGAAAACATGGGTAAAATCAAAAACCAGCCCATATTGGGTTTAATCGTGGTAATTAGGCCATACATCGACCCACCCATTGCTGTCAAAACTGCCGTAATCACCCAAGTCCAAATAACGACCCATTCCACATTAATTCCTGAAACCCTGGCTAAATCAATATTGTCTGCCACTGCTCGCATGGCTTTACCGACTTTAGTTTTTTGCAATAATAAATGTAGGGCAATCATCGCCACAAACGCCAGAACAATTACCACCAATCGATTATATTCCAGTCTTAATCCCAAAATTTCTTGAGCCGTTACTACAGGAAGGTCGTAATTTTGGTTATTGCCACCCCAGATAAATAAAATCCCGTTTCTCAAAAATAGGGCCAACCCAATGGAAATGATGATCAAAGTGGTAGAAGTCGCTCGGCGATCGCGCATCGGTTTCCAGAGTAACCATTCCGAGATCAGCATCGCAATAATCGTACCCATTGCACTAACTCCCATCGATACCCAAATATTCACCCCATTAGTATTCGCAAGCCAAGTAAAATAGGCTCCCAAGGTCATAAAATCACCATGAGCAAAGTTAGACAGTCGCAAAATGCCACAGGTTAAAGTTAATCCGACGGCGGCCAAAGCAATGATGCTACCCAAAGCAATTCCATTAAAAAGTAGTTGAGCTGTTTCCATTCCGTCTCAATTGGCGATGAATACTGATTGCTTTCTAAAAATACAACGAATCGAACAAATTACATCAGAATAATTAAGACTCGGAACTTCGCGAATAAAAAATGCTATGATTACAAGGCTATGGGTAATGAAAACGACACGATCAAAATAATTAGCGACAACCGCCAAGCGCGTCACCTCTACGAGATCCTCGAAACCTACGAAGTGGGCATAGAACTCAAGGGAACAGAGGTCAAATCAATTCGGGCGGGCCAAGTCAACCTCCGTGATGGTTATGTTTTATTGCGGAGAGGTGAGGCCTGGTTAATTAACGTTCATATTTCTCCCTACGAGGCGAGTGGTCAGTATTTTAATCACGATCCCCGCAGAACTCGCAAATTATTGTTGCATAGTCGGGAAATTCGGAAATTAATTGGACAAGTGGAACAAAAAGGCTTAACTCTAGTTCCGCTCAAAATGTATATGAAAGGCAGTTGGGTTAAGCTGACGATTGGTTTAGGCAAGGGTAAAAAGCTCCACGATAAACGGGATGATATCAAGCGTCGGGATGATAACCGCGATATTGCTAGAGCCATGAAACGGGACTATGATTGATCTTCAACAGGACAATGACTGATTAGCTACAGTTTCATTTAATCTTTTGAGAGAGAATGAAGGCTTAGGTTTTTTTAGTATGTCCAAAAAATCCGATGAAACCCCGTATTATTATTTGTGGCTTAGGAAAGACGGGCTATAAAATTTTTAGTTTACTCAAACAACAAGGGGCGGCGGTCACTGGGATTTCTGATCGACCTCTGCCAGGCATCAATAGTGACAAGATTATTCTGGGAGAGTTGCGATCGCCGAGTACGTTAATTGCGGCTCAGATCCAATCAGCCCATACCCTCGTTTTGACGACCAGTGATGATGCGCTAAATTTAGCCGTATTAACCCAAGCGCGTATTCTCAATCCCCGTATTCGCATTATTAATCGCCTGTTTAACCATGCCTTGGGAGAACGCCTCGATCATACTCTGCCCGATCATGTGAGCTTGAGTGTTTCGTCCCTAGCGGCTCCGATTTTTTCCTTTGCGGCCTTGGGTAATAAGGCGATCGGGCAATTGCGACTGTTTAATAAAACCTGGGCCATTCAGGAAGTCATTATCGATGAAGCTCATCCTTGGCTGGGGTTGAAATTAGGGGAACTGTGGGATGATCCGAGCCGAATGCTAATTTATTACCTGCCTGCCTATGAAGAAATGGATCTGATTACGGCGGTGGTCAATAATCAATCGATCCTTAAGGGCGATCATCTTATTGTGGGGGTCAAGCCCGAAATTCGCAAAAAAACTCGTTCTCTAGAGAAAAAATTGTCTAAGGCGATTATTAATTTACGGCAATATCAACACTATGTCCGACCTGTGCTGTGGGTTTCTCTTTGTTTGCTCTTGATGATTAGCACGGCTACCCTGACCTACGTTTCGATTAATCCTAAAATTTCGATGGTGGACTCGCTCTATTTTTCTGTCGGGATGATTACGGGGGCGGGAGGAAAGGAAGAAGTTGCGGAAAAATCCCCTGATGCCATTAAGGTTTTCACGGCAATTTCTATGATTGCGGGGGCGGGCGTGATTGGGATTTGTTATGCCCTGCTCAATGATTTTATTTTGGGGAGTCGTTTTAAGCAATTTCTCGATGCGGCGAAGGTTCCCACTCGTCATCATTATATTGTTTGTGGCTTGGGTTCCATTGGCATGGCCATTGTGCAAGAGTTGCAGGGTCAGGGCTATGAGGTGGTGGTGATTGAGTCTGATCCGAATAATCGTTTTCTGCATTCGGCGAGATCGCTGGGAGTCCCGATTATTGCCGCCGATGCCAGGGTAGAAGCCAGTCTAAAAGCCGCTAATATCACCAAAGCAGAGTCGATCATTGTCGTCACCAGTAGCGATATGGGGAATCTGGAAGTTGCCCTCACGGCTAAGGCGATCGCTCCCAAAATCAGGGTGATTCTGCGGACTCAAGATGCCCAATTTGGCCAATCGGTACAAGAGGTATTTGATTTTGATGTGGTCTTGTGTCCCTCGGATCTGGCGACCTATTCCTTTGCGGCGGCGGCCCTCGGCGGAAAAATTTTAGGCAATGGCATGACCGATGATTTGCTTTGGGTAGCTCTAGCGACGTTGATTACCCCCAATCATCCCTTTTGTCATCAAACCGTCAAAGAAGCCGCAATGGACTCGGATTTTGTCCCTCTGTACCTAGAGCGGGGTGAACAGACGATCCATAGTTGGGAATTGTTAGAAATCACCCTAACCGAAGGAGACGCGCTCTATTTGACCATGCCCGCCACGAAACTTTATCAATTATGGCGCACCGCAACCCCGACTTTGGGAGATTCTTCTTTGTCCGAGTTCTTGGCAACCTAGAGAGCTGAAACGCTAAAAGGCAAAGGGGTTTTCCATTTGCAGGAGTTGGGTAAATTCTTCCGCAGTAATGGGTTCACTAAAAAGGTATCCCTGGATTTCATCACAATTATTTTCATGAACAAAGGTTAATTCTTCAAGGGTTTCTACTCCTTCAGCGACAACCCGTAAATTCAATTGATGGGCCATGGTGATAATTGCCTGGGCGATCGCAGCATTTTTAGGATTTTGATCAATTTTCAGAATAAAACATTGATCAATTTTCAAAATATCAAAGGGAAATTGTTGTAAATAACTCAAAGAAGAATAACCTGTACCAAAGTCATCCATTGCAACTTTGATACCGACGGATTTTAATTGATGTAATTGCTCAATCGAGCGAGGAATATCATCTACCAAGGTACTTTCTGTGAGTTCTAATTCAATCTTGCTGGGATCAATTTGATGACGTTGAAATAAATCCGTTAACCATTCACTCAAATTTATCTGATTAAATTGACGAGCCGAGAGATTCACTGCAATACGAATAGAATCTAAACCTAATTTGTGCCAATGTTTCAATTGCTCACAGGATTTTTCTAAAACCCATTCTCCAATGCCTTGAATTAAACCCGTCGCTTCAGCAATGGGGATAAAAACATAAGGGGAAATACGGCCTTTTTCGGGATGATCCCAACGAACAAGAGCCTCGGCACAAACGATTTGTCGAGTATGGGCATTAATTTGAGGTTGATAATAAACAACAAACTCATTTCTTTCTAGGGCATAGCGTAGATCACGTTCCAAGTCCAAAAGATTTACTGATGTCTTTTTTTCTAAACTGGGATGATAAAGTTGATATAAATTTCCACCCTGATTTTTAATAGAATCCTTCGCTTTTCTGGCACATTGTAATAACTGGTCTAAACTACTACCATGAAGGGGATAAAGAGCAATTCCCAGAATAATGGGACAAATAATTTCTTGAGTGTATGTAAAGAAGGGAGAAGAAAAAGCATCAACTAGAACTTTTGAAAAATGGATACTATTATTTTTTAGGTTTGTAACGGCAGGATTAGAGAGTAAATTAGATAATTCCGAAGGTGTTAAAACAATCACAAATTCATTACTATTCAGGCGAGTAATTGCCCCTAGCTGGCCCACAGTGGCTTGAATCCGCTCGACAGCTTCTTTTAATAACTGATTTCCACCCTCATAACCGAGATGATCATTAATCCGTGAAAACCGCTCAAAGCTCAAAATTATTAAACATATTCCGTAAAAATCGGCTGAATTTTCTACGTCAGATGAAGGATTATTTGATTTATTTTTATGGGGAGCGATAAGGGTTTCAAAATTTTCTCGTAGGGATAATTGATTGGGTAAATTAGTCAGTACATCATGGTATAATAGATGATTAATTTTTTCTTTATTTTCTTCTAATTTTTCTATATATTGTTGATTAATAATTTCTTTTTTCCTAAGTCGAGTTTGGATGACCTCTAATAATTCGTCATTGGCAAAGGGTTTAATTAAATAATCATCTGCTCCTAAATTCATGGCATAACGAACATCTTGCCTGGTTCCCTTGGCAGTCAGAAAAACAAAGGGAATAGAGACAGTTTGGGGATTTTTTTGTAAGGCTTGCAGGACACCGTGACCATCGATTTCTGGCATCATGACATCGCAAATGATCAGATCGGGCAAAACTGACTGCGCGATCGCGATGCCTTCCTTGCCATTGGCCGCTTCAACCACTTCAAAGTCTTCTAGAAGCAACAATTCACTAATTAGCTCTCGAATTGCCGTTTCATCTTCAATAATTAAAATAGTCGTCATTTTGATTGCAAAAGCTCTCGTCAGAGGTCGTGTCGTAATTGAAATCCAGTTATCTATAGATAATCATTCCCTGTTATCAAACTGAATCTGTAGTCATGTTTATTACGTTTAGTAAAGAGATACTAATGGGTGGAGAATGATGAAACTAACGGGGAATTTTTTGAAAGAATTAATCGGTTGGCGATCGCGACCATAGGAAAAATCAACTAGTTTGGACAAAAATAGACAAAAACCTATCTATTTACTAATCAAAACCCATCCTACCCTATTTTCTCAATTCTAGTCAATATGAGTTCATAAAAGATTATTAAGCCAAGTAATATGGGATTTCTCTGGGTTAAGACAAAAACGCTGCTGAAGACAGAATGTTACAATTTGTTGGGTTGTTGCGAAGGATTGTGACAGCAAGAACCAGATTTTAGCTCAAAAAACTACCAAGAATTGCACTTTATCATGACTCTACAACACAAGCCTGTTCACGTAATCGGAGGCGGCCTAGCAGGAACCGAAGCCGCTTGGCAAGTCGCCCAGGCGGGTGTTCCAGTGATTTTTTCGGAAATGCGTCCGCTCCGCCAGAGTCCCGCCCATCACAGTGAAGAGTTGGCTGAATTGGTCTGTAGTAATTCCTTTGGAGCCATGAGCAGCGATCGCGCCGCAGGATTATTACAAACCGAATTACGTCGTTTGGGTTCGATTATTATTCAAACAGCCGATAAACACGCCGTCCCTGCGGGGGGAGCTTTAGCCGTTGATCGGGGGATTTTTAGTCAGGAATTAACCCAAACGTTGGCCAGTCATCCTCTGATTGATTTTCGACGGGAAGAAGTGACGGAAATTCCTAAAGACGAAGTTGTGGTGCTGGCGACGGGGCCATTAACCAGTCCTGCTTTGACGGAAGATTTACAAAAAATTACAGGTCTGGATTATCTCAGTTTTTTTGATGCGGCCAGTCCCATTATTGTGGGGGAATCGATTAATCACGACATTGCTTTTTTGGCTTCTCGTTATGATAAAGGAGAAGCGGCTTATTTGAATTGTCCCTTTAACCGCGCTCAATATCTGCAATTTAGACAAGCATTATGTGACGCAGAACAGGCTGAATTAAAAGATTTTGAGCGAGAAACGGCTAAATTTTTTGAAGGGTGTCTCCCTATCGAGGAATTAGCCCAACGGGGAGAAGATACTATGCGCTATGGCCCCCTTAAACCCATTGGATTATTTGATAGTCGTTTAGGAGATTTTCGCGCTCCTGAAAATAAAGAAAAACGTCCCTACGCGATCGCCCAATTACGCCAAGAAGATAAGGCGGGTCAGTTGTGGAATATGGTGGGTTTCCAAACCAATTTAAAATGGGGTGAACAAAAACGCATTTTTCAAATGATTCCAGGACTCGAAAAAGCGGAATTTATCAGAATGGGAGTGATGCACCGCAATACATTTATTAATTCTCCCGAATTATTGGGTGCAAATCTGCGATTTAAAAATCGTCCTACGCTTTTTGCGGCGGGTCAATTAATCGGCACGGAAGGCTATACGGCGGCGACGGCAGGGGGATGGTTGGCAGGAACCAATGCAGCCCGTTTAATTTTAGGTTTAGACCCCTTAGCTTTACCTGAAACAACCATGATGGGGTCTTTATTTGCTTTTATTAGTTCTGCTTCTCCTAAACATTTTCAACCCATGCCTCCTAATTTTGGAATATTACCCGAACTGGAGCAAAAAATTCGGAGTAAACCAGAGCGTCATGGACAATACCGCGATCGCGCTTTGACAGATTTAGAAATTTGGCAACAGACCTTGGCCTGACTGATTAAGTCGTGTTAGGATTGCCAAAAAAGATTGACAGCCAATTCCCCCAAAAATAACTTGAGAAACATTCTGCCATTTATTCGCAGTGTGTTTACCTTTTTATTTTGCAGGATTGAAGCTTGTCTCTACTCAAAAGTTTTAATTTTACTCTCCAACCACTCAGGATTTTCACCATGAAAGCAAACTTCTTTCAATTAATCACAGGTGCGGCGATCGTCGGTACTATTGGTTCTGGCGTTTTCACCCCAGCTCAGGCTGTTCAAGTCTGGAGTTTAAACTTTGGTCCCGAAGTCGCTGGTGCAACAGGTACTGGCACTGGGTCACTGACCTATGATGACGTGGCCCGCACTCTTACTATCGTTTCTACTTTCTCTGGTTTGAGTGGAACTACTTCTAATGCCCATATCCACGCCCCCACAGCTGTTGCGGGAACGGGAACGGTAGGTGTTGCAGTTCCATTTCTTCTCAATCCTCCTAATTCGTCAGGTTTTCCTTTAGGAGTGACATCTGGATCGTATAACGCAGTCCTGAACTTAGCTCTAAACAGTACCTATAGTAATACTTTTCGCAATAACTTTGGAGGGGGAACGGCAGCAGGAGCAGAAGCCGCTCTTATTGCTAGTTTTAATGCTGGGACAGCCTATTATAATATCCATACGGATCGTTTCCCTGGTGGTGAGATTCGCGCTTTTGCGGTTCCCTGGGAAACCGATGCCTTATCTGTCGTCGGCACTACTCTTCTTTTTGGTTTTGGTATTTGGAGGAAAAACAAATCTTCTCAACGTAACCTCAAGTAGTTCGTTGTGACAAAATTTCCTTGGGAAAGGCAATAACACTTTGAAATAAGATCACTTCCCATAAAGTAAAATAGATGTACCTTTATTGTGAATTTTGAATACGCTCAATTAAGAATCAGTCTAGATTAAGCGTTAGTAAAAGCCATTCATAGGGGTACGTTATTTTTTTAGAAATGTTTTCAGTCGTCTTTGTGTTCGTGATCATTAATTTATGTTGAGATTTAAAAAAATGATTCTACCTTAGACGCGGTTTAATAATTAAATGTTTAAATCTATTTATTTTAATGACTAATCAAGAAATCACCGTTGGCAGTAAAGTTCGTTTAATCAGTCTTCCGCCCTACCTCAAAACCGCCGAACCTATGCCCATGTTACGTCCTGCCGACCTGTTGGAAATTGGAGCAGAAGGTGTGGTAATGGATCGCCGTCCTGGGAATTATTGGGGAGTCCGTTTTGATCGAGGAGCATTCCTGATGGAGAATCAATATATTGAAATGTTAGGAAGTGAACTCCAATCTCCAGATGAAAGTACAGCAACAGAGCGTTAGAGAGCCACCAGTTGATTTTCTGGTAGAAACTTAATCCCTTCAGTCCTTGCTTCAAATTTCAAACATTATCGAGTTGTAACCGAATGGGTTGGGACTCACTTTGTTTTGGGATTACTGCGATCGCCGTGAGTCCAGAAAAAATGTAGAATCATTTGTTTTTTTGTCAAGTACATTTTATACCAAACCTAAAACTTGTTACTTTTAGTAAGATCTTTTTGGCCGAAAATAACTTTGTAAGTTAAAGCAGTTTATGGTAGAAAAAAGAAATCCGTCAGATAACTTTGGATTGTATGAGTCCAATAACCGCCAAGGTAAATCTAAAGATTAATCGTTCTTCCGCTCTAGAATTCCTATAAATTATGCCGACCCCAGAAAACCAACCAACGACTTCCCAAAGTAAAAATAGTGATACTCGCAGCTTCACTGCTCCCATTAGGGAAAAACTCAAAAAAGGAGTTGACCCCAAGCAAATCATTCAAGAAACCGTTGACCCCCTCAATAAAAAAATGAAGGAACGGTATGAAGGAGTTGTTCCTGGGGCAGAACTCAACGGCACGATTAATAAATTCCAATCGGATAAGTTAATTGAGCATTACGATAAATATGGGACGTTTGATGGCGCATTACCCAATGGAATAGTACCTAAAATAGAATCTGCTACTTTAGGTACTGTTAGCGATACGGAAAATACTTTAACAGATTATTTGAATGATTATAGTGGTGTCATTGCGATCGTTGCTCTAGGAATAGGGTTGGTTTGGCTAAAGGCAGCCGATGTTCATCTGAAAGTATATGAGTTGGTGGCAGGAGAAGAGGGTCTCTACCGAAAATTTCTCGAAAAAATTGGTCAAGGAAAAGAAAGTGTCTCGGATAGCAATTTATTTCTCTACAATAAAGCTCTAAAAGAAGTCGAGGGATTGGCTAGAGCGGCCCTAAGAATCGATAATGAAAAATTTGGTCAACGGGAATTTTTATTATTCGCAAAAATTCAATTTTGTTTGAGTAATAATATTGGGGAATATGATGGATTGCAAGGAAATATTGACCTCCTTCAAGCCGCTCTTCAAGCTCAAAGTAGCTATATCACGATTCATCAAATTGAATTAAGTTCCCAGGGAAGTAAACAACAGGAATTTTATCATTACACCTATATTCAACTCCAAGAAGATCCTGATGCTCAATACTTAAGGGTCAATATTCAAAATAAATTGGCAGAGGTTTTACCCCAAGTTAAAACGGAAGAAGGCAGAACAACCTTAGAAGCCTATACTAAAGCCATTAGTGAATTAGCGGATTCTCCCTTTGCTTTAAAATTATTGGTTAAATTTAAAGCTTTGCATCTGGATGATTTTTCTGATCTGAGAAGAATTTCCGAATTAATTAATAGTTTAAATGGTAAAGAAGTTGAAGATTTAAAAACAGTGACTTATTTAGTAATGGCGAATTATGATGACTTTGAAGCGATCGCCGAAATTATTGGTTTAACCGAAAAACAACGTAGCCCAGACACCTTCGCCCGCATGATTCAATACATTGCCCTGATTTATCGTTACCAAGACTCTTTTAATAAATTTCAGCAATTAATTCAAGTCATGCGTCAGTGGTATAAGCCCTACAGAATTATTCAAAAAATTCGTAAAGAACACCCCCCCGAAACCCATTGGCAACCTAAAGATTTTGAGAGACAAATTCCAGGATTATCTCTTTACTCGAAATATAAAGACTCCCTAACGGATCAAAAAACAGGTTATTCCTACATTGATTTTGGGGAAGAACTGGAAAATGCAACAACCCAAGCTCAAGGCGATTAAGCAACAGAGATGCTAACGGGATTCTCTAGAAAAATTTAGCCGTAAAATAGTCTAAATATCTTCCTAAGCTGTCACGAATGTAGATTGCATAATGATGTTGCTGAAAGTCTTGTAACAATAGGCTTAAACCCCTTGCCCGTATTCGTTTTAGATATTAAACGGGAACATCCCAGTTTTGCTCAGATAGAATAGTTATCGTCTTTCAGAAAAGTCCTGTTTCGTCAGAATTCCCTTTTTTTCATCCGTTATCAATAAATAAATTGCTATATTGACATGGAGTTCTAATTTATTGATAAAATATACATTAGAATGACTGAAAATTTGACCATCAAAAGTTAGGGTTTCGTTAATACAGAAAATAAAAAATTTATAGGTGATAATTCAACAATGACTGATACGATTCAGGTGAAAAATATTCGTTGCTATGGTTACACAGGATTTTTGCAAGAAGAGCAGATTTTGGGACAGTGGTTTGATGTTACCCTGACTATTTGGGTTGATCTGTTAAGCGCAGGGAACACTGACCAGCTTACCGATACCGTTGATTATCGTCAGGCGATCGCTCTGGTTAAACAGTTGGTCTCCCAGGAAAAATTTGCCCTCGTGGAACGGCTCACCCAAGCGATCGCCGATGCCGTTTTAACCATCAACCTAGTGCAGAAAGTCCGAGTCCAACTCACCAAGGTTTCGCCGCCTATTCCCGACTTTGGCGGACAGATCGTGATTGATATCACCCGCGATCGTTCAGCAGGACAGCCCGACTAATCTTTAATTATTACAAGCTGTAAAGAGGGTGTTATAAATCTTGGAGCAAGTGGGAAGATTTAAAGTAGGGATTAGGCTTGTTAATCCTAAAAAATCATGGTGTGAGACTACTCATTGATCGGTCACAAGCGATAGTCAAAGCGTGAAGTGAGTTTCCTGAGAAAAGGATAAAATTATCCACTTTTCAGAGGTTCTAAAATTCTTTTCCTGATGATCGGCAAAGAGTTTAATTCAAACAATTTATACTCTAATTTTTAAGGATTGTTTAAGGATCATTTCTCATTACGGAACGGGGAATTTATGCCCTGAATATTCACTATTACCTTCATTTTATTTTAATTAATTTTTTGCTTAGGAGATGACGCAATTATGTTTTGGAAAACAAGACAAATAGGGGGAGTTGTCTGGCAATATTTGAATCAACCCATTTTTGCTACAAAACAACAGGCAATTTGGAACCCAAACCATTTTTGGTATGCCTATCAAATTCAACTCCTGGAACACTGTTGGCAGATTAGTGGTTCAGAAAGCCATTCCAATTCCTGATGATAAAAACTTAATCAGACAAAACGAAAACCTCTCACCCGCGACTCAATGGAATCAAAGCGATCGCCCTTAGTTTTTCTTTATAGCGGACTAGGGCGACGAGTTGCCGTATCTTGGACTGAGCAAAAAATCTTCAAATCGCGTCTTTCCAGGCTTGAGTTTGTTTGACGAATCAACCCATCCGTCTGTTTTCAGACAACCATTGATTTGATTGATGCCAATTTAAGTTAAAATAAACCAGATGCTGGAGAGGTGGCAGAGCGGTTGAATGCGGCAGACTCGAAATCTGTTTTAGGGAAACCTAACGGGGGTTCGAATCCCCCCCTCTCCGTTGATATTTTAGATTAGTGTTTTATTAGATAGAAAAGCGTTATCAGGTCAATTTAAACGCGATCGCGAAAAATTTAATTTAATCAAAATTTATGAGCGCGGAAATTATTTGTGTTGGAACAGAACTCTTGCTAGGCGAAATCTTGAATAGTAACGCTCAATTTTTAGCGGAAGAACTCGCTCAATTAGGCATTCCTCATTATTATCAAACCACCGTCGGGGACAATCCCCAACGCATCCATCAGGTGATTGCCACTGCTATCCAACGCTCTTCTATCCTTATTTTTACTGGTGGCCTCGGCCCGACCCCTGATGATTTGACCACTGAGGCGATCGCGGATTTTTTTGAAACGCCCTTAACTGAACGTCCCGAAATTATCGCTGACATTACCGAAAAATTTACCCGTATTAACCGCCCTATCGCTGAAAATAACTATAAACAGGCCCTATTGCCCCAAGGCGCAGATATTTTAGCCAATCCTACGGGAACCGCCCCAGGTTTAATTTGGCAACCCCGCCCTGGTATTACCCTTTTGACCTTTCCAGGCGTTCCCTCAGAAATGAAACGAATGTGGAAAGATATCGCCGTTCCCTATCTCAAAAGCCAGGGTTGGGGAAAGGAACGCATCTATAGTCAAGTTTTGCGGTTTCGAGGAATTGGGGAATCCTCCCTCGCCGAAAAAGTCGCGCCCCTATTTGAACTCAAAAATCCGACCGTCGCGCCCTATGCCGCCCTGGGAGAAGTCCGCTTGAGGGTTTCTAGCAAAGCAACCTCTGAAGCCGAAGCTCTAGAAGCAATTGAACCCGTAGCGACTCAAATCCGAGAGATCGCAGGATTAGATTACTTTGGACAAGACGAAGAAACGATCGCCTCTGTGGTGGGTAAATTATTACTCGAAAAAGGACAAACCGTGAGTGTGGCAGAATCCTGTACGGGGGGCGGTTTGGGGGCAATGTTTACCGAAGTCCCAGGCAGTTCTGGCTATTTTTACGGCGGGATTATTGCCTACGACAATCAGGTAAAAATCAAACTTTTGGGCGTAAATCCTGACGAGCTAGAAACTTTTGGCGCAGTCAGTCCTGAAGTTGCCGAACAAATGGCCCTGGGCGTTAAACAATCTCTCCAGACCGACTGGGGACTGAGCATCACAGGTATTGCTGGGCCAGAGGGCGGAACGGACGGTAAACCTGTGGGACTCGTTTATCTTGGCATTGCTGATCCCCAGGATCACGTCGAAAGCCTCAAATTTCAATTTGGAGACACCAGGGGACGGTCTGGAATACGCGACCTCAGTGCCTCAAATGCTCTGGATCAACTGCGACGGAGACTATTAAAACACGTCTAAATTTGTAGTTTTGAAGATCGCCCCCTAAATCCCCCAATTCTGGGGGACTTTAAACTCAGAAATGTTGTAAGCTTCCTCCAAGATTTGGGGAGCAGGAAACTTTAGTTCTGAAACTATACGGGGTTTAAGCTCAATCTAAATTTGTAACCATTTAGATAAGATCTCTGGCAAAGGTAACAAGATCATCACTAAAATTGCCATTGAAAATACTCCTAGAAAATCTCGTCGATTATCTAATTCCGTTACATCATTAAGCGCAGGTTGATCGCTGACGGGCATTAATAATAAAAGAATCGCCCAGAGAAAATAATCCCGTTCCACAAAGGCTAGGATGATCATGCCAATTCGCGCAATTTGACCGATCGCGATCGCCGAACGTTGGCCCAACATGGCATGGATAATATGTCCCCCATCCAGTTGACCAACGGGCATCAGGTTGAGGGCCGTCACAATCAAGCCGATATAACCCGCGATCGCCAGGGGATGAAGATCAATTGCGGTTCCCTTGATAAAGGTTGCGCCCATTGCTAATTTACTGATCAGGGCGAATAGCAAAGAAAAACGAGGATCAAGGGCATTAAATTGAAGCATAGTGCTTTTTTCTGCCAGGGGAACTACTTCAGAGAGGGATAAACCCCAGAAAAGTAGGGGTAAGGCAATCACTAATCCCCCCAATGGCCCTGCGATCGCGACATCAAAGAGGGCTTTACGGTGAGGAATTGGTGATCGCATTTGGATAAAGGCTCCAAAAGTACCCAGAAAGAAGGGAATCGGGATGAAATAGGGCAAAGTCGTGCGGACACGATAATGAACGGCGGTGAAATAATGGCTCAGTTCATGGACTCCTAAAATGGCAATTACCCCGAAACTATAGGGCAAACCCTGAAATAGCACCATCCAATTGTCTTGGAGTTGTTCTGGTGTCACTCCACTCATTTCCGCGCCCACTAGGGTTGTGGTGAGGATGGTGACAAATAATAAAAAGGCGGCTAACCAGGGTCGGGTTAGTACTTCTGGAGTTTTTTCTTCGGCAACTTCTGGGTTGGGATTGGGAATCAGGGCGAAAAAGGGTTGTCCCTGTAGGCTTTCTTGGAATAACACTAAAAAGCGATCGCCGAAAACTCCTTCTACATTTTTTTTGATGCGATCGTAGGCGGTTTCGGGAGCCGTTTGCAATTTTCCCCGACAAAGAATCGCCTGGGGTCGATAATCTAATTGCTGGAGATAATAAACACCGAAAGGAAAACAATCTCGTAGGGATTTTTCTTCAGTTGCATTGATAGGACGAACTTTGGCGGCATCGGTGGAATTTGTACCCGATCCGCTAGTATTTTCCCCTAAAATTGAACTATTTTCTTCAGGTGTGGCGAC
>ERZ1022729.52-NODE-52-length-14420-cov-7.208214_pt1 | contig 14420 bp, 10 predicted proteins | sample MGYA00520880_ERZ1022729 | MGnify/ENA primary metagenome ERZ1022729 (study PRJEB33162, sample SAMN09537598) | freshwater metagenome | isolation source: freshwater | place: Canada:Alberta | collected 2017-07 | study: EMG produced TPA metagenomics assembly of the...
CATAAATTAATCCCCTCTCCCTGTTTTTTGACTTTTTCAGCAAGCCCTAACTATTACCCAGAAACCGACTCCCTTTATATCCACCTTGCAGACAAACCCAGTGTTGATAGCCAAGAAATTTCTGAAGGTGTCGTTACCGATTACGACGAATTAGGGAATCTAGTCGGCTTAGATATTGATAATGCCAGCAAAAAAGTGCAACTCGGTGAATTTATTATCAATCAAATCCCCCCCGTCCCCCTGAAAGCATCTGCATATTAGGGAGAAATGAAACGGCGATCCCCGTTTTCCCCTTCACCTCCCAAAAGCGATCACTGATGAAGAAAAGCTTTGTAACTTGCAAAGAGCGATCGCCCTTTACCAATTCGATAAAAAGCGATGCTCAAACCGAACAAATTCAGTAACAATCAGTAATGAAAAAATTCAACCAATCGATCAGCTACTACCATTGCTAATTGTTCGTCAAGACTGCCAATTTTGGCAACAATTCGGATTTTGTCAATCGCTCTAATTTGGTCTAAAGCGATACTCCCTCGCACATTTTCTTGGTCAATTTTGATTTTCTCGCTCAAACTCGTTTTCTACCTCCAACCAATCCTGTAACTCAGTTTCAAGAGGAGCATCATCAAATAACTCAGCCCAGCCTTCTCTTACCTTCTTTTTAGCACTCAGAATAACCCTTTTATCCTCAACGATCGCCTCAACTTCCTCTGTGAGTCCACACTGTTCCATTATTGCTTTAGGAATTGTAATTGCTTGGGAATCACCGATTTGTACGATTTTTAGCAACATTTTGACGAGCAGATAAACATACGATAATTATATCAATTTATACTGATCACGGTGCGATCGCCCTTTACCAATTCGATAAAAAGCGATCGCCTATTTTGATCTAGTTTAACTACTCAGAAGCGGTATTGTTCCGTTGGGCAGCTTCAAGTTTCTTGATGTCTTCTGGTGACAGTTGAGGGCGATCAAGCTTCACCGTCAACTTGTTGAGCTTACCAGTGAACGCGAAGGGCGGCTGATAATCCGCGTCATTCACCCCAGTCAGGGTGTCGGAGCCAACGTCAAAGCTCTCATCCCATTGCAGAATCATCGGCAGGGTCTTGGGCATCGTCTTAGTAGCAACGACTTGGCCGTCAACCTTGAGTGTACCAACGCCAGGGCGACCGACACCAGAGAAGTTATTGAACGCAAGTGTACCCGCACCCAGACCGTCGTACTTGAAGTCGAACTCCACCGTATGCTTGCCAGGAGTGAGTGCCTCAGTTCCCTCCCACTTGAGTCGCTCTAGGTCAACCATATTCCAGAGCCACACTGGTTTACCCTTGAGCAGATAAAAGCCATAACCAGCAAAGCGACCGCCAGAGGTCAACATAATCCCCTCCGCACCGCCTTGGGGTACCTCAATGTCCGCCGTGACAGTGTAGGAGGTGTTGAGCAAGACCGGCGAATCACCCTGGGGCAGACCGACCATTGGACGGGTATAAACGAACTCGCTACGGCCTGCGGTGACGTTGGGTCGAGGGGCGACAATACGGGCCGCCACCGAGGCATCCAATGGTAAGACCTGGTGCTTTTTGGCCTCTGCCAGGAACTCCTGCCGCATTTCCTTCACCTTCTGCGGGTTTTGCGCCGCGATGTCTTGAGTTTGGGAGAAGTCCTCATTCAGGTTGTAAAGCTGGAATATCTGGTTATTGAGCGGATCGGGATTGGCGGGGCCGAACGCTTCCCAGGGGGCCCGATTTACCTTAGTACTGAGTACCCAGCCATCCTTATACAACGCCCACTGGCCAAACATTTCAAAGTACTGGGTAGTGTGGCGCGAGGGAATCTTGGCATTCTTGGGGTCAAAGGTGTAGAGGAAACTTGTACCTTCGATCGGTGCTTGCTTAATGCCATCAACCACTTCGGGCGGGCGGATACCAGCGGCCTCCAGAATGGTCGGCACGACATCGATCACATGGACAAACTGCTGGCGTAAAGCCCCTTTATCCTTAATACGCGCTGGCCACGATACCACCATATTCTGGTTGATGCCGCCCAGCCGCGACGCATTTTGTTTAAACCAGTCGAAGGGTGTGTCAAAGGCCCACGACCAGCCAGCCGACATATGGTTGTAGGTCTGCTCAGTACCCCAGACATCATAAAACTTTAACTGTACATCGGCAGGCAGTTTATTCAGTCCATTGAAGAAGGCCACCTCGTTGGGCGTACCCAGAGGGCCACCCTCGGCACTGGTGCCGTTGTCGCCGTTGATGTAGATGACTAACGTGTTGTCAAGCTTGCCGAGATCCTGGAATTGCTGAACCACTCGCCCGACTTCGTAGTCGTTATAGGCGCAGTAGGCGGCAAACACCTCGACCTGACGGATGAAGAGCTTCTTCTCGTCCGCCGTGAGTTGCTCCCAGGGCTTCAGGACATCACTGGGCCAGGGCGTTAACTTCGTATCCTGGGGAATTACGCCGAGTTTCTTCTGGTTCTCGAAGATGCGATCGCGTAGCTTTTCATAGCCGTCGTCAAACAGGTGCATCGCATGGATTTTGTCCACCCATTCCTGGGTCGGATGGTGCGGTGCATGGGTGGCACCTGGTGCGTACTTGATAAAGAGCGGCTTGCTAGGGTCAATCTGGTGCATCCGCGTCATGTAGTCGATCGCATCGTCGGCCATGCCAGTAATCAGGTTCCATTTCCCTTCCTGACCCTTGAAGGGATAAATCTGCGTCGTGTTGCGGAATAGGTTGGGTTGCCACTGGTTAGCATCGCCACCGACAAAGCCGTAGAAGTACTCGAAGCCCATGCCAATCGGCCACTGGTCGAAGGGCCCAAGCTGACTAGCCTGAAACGCTGGTACGTTGTGATCCTTACCGAACCAAGCGGTGGAATAGCCGTTGTCTTTTAGCAAGCGGCCGATCGTCGCCTTGTCTCGTTCAATGATGCTGTTGTAGCCAGGAAAGCCAGTGGACTGCTCGGAAATCACGCCGAACCCAGCAGAGTGATGATTGCGTCCAGTGATAAGTGCCGCCCTTGTCGGCGAACACAACGCCGTCGAGAACATCCGGTTGTAGCGCAAGCCCTCCCTGGCAATGCGATCCATTGTCGGGGTGGGAATCACACCACCGAAGGTACTCGGTACGCCGAACCCAGCGTCGTCAGTGATGATCAGCAGAACGTTGGGAGCTTCCTTGGGCGGTACGATAAGGGGGGCCCACCAAGGCTTGGATTGCAGAGCATCGTTTTTGATCACACCACCAAATTTGGGAGCGGGGGCTGGAAGTTGCTCCCCACTGATGGACATGGTTGCACTGGGGGAACCCAGTACGCCGTTGATTTTTTGGGCTAGGGCGGGAAACCACCAAAAGCCAGAGGTCACAACCATCAGAAGGGACAGAATTCCCGCTAGGATTGGCTGGAAACGGTCTGGCAGAAGGCTGTTAAAGAGGGGTTTCAACTTTTTCAGCATAGTTTGCAGAAATGAATAGATATTTTGTGATTGTGCGGTAGGGAGAATGAGGACTAAAATTTCTCAACTGACAGAGAGTTTTAGCCAAATAAGCCTGTTAATCAAGCTATTTCAATAACTCAATTTCCCCTGGTCGCCAAGTCTTGTCAAACCAAGGCTCAAGCGGGCCATAAAGCCGAAGAATCGTATTCCAACCCGTTTCAGGAATCGTCTGTACCCAATTATTCTCCTTGCCAGCAGGCGGTTTCGGCCCGAAATAGATATCCACAGAACCATCGGCATTAACCAAAAGCCCTTTAGTCTGACTACCGACGCTAGGGAACTGTTGATCCGTCTGAATCTGCGATCGCGTTTGGTTACTGTAAAGAATCACTGACCAGAAATCCTTAACGGGAATATTGGGCGGTAAGCGTAGGCGATAACTCTTGCCACCATCAAGGAGATTCCCCTTAGCATCACGGGCTGTCCAAGCATATTGAGAACCCAGTCCCACCATTTTTTCTTCCATCGCAGGCGTAACCCCCGTCGCCATGAAATAGTAATAGATATAAGCATCCATATTCAGGACATCAGGCTGGGTTTGGAACTTATAACCACCGATAAAAGGTAACTGCCAAGCACTGTTCTCATAGTAATAAGCATCCTTCTGTCGATTATGAAAAGCGATCGCCCGTGCCGTTGCATCCCCCACCGCCGCCGCTTCCGTCAGGATTTTTTTCATGCGTTCATCGGGTTTGAAGGGCTTACCTTTTTGAATACCGATAGAGGCGTAGTAACCCAGTCGAATTTGATCGAGGGATTCACTTGGTTCTTCCTGTACTACTTGATTGAGCAGTTCCCAGAACCGATAATCGGCGGGCGCAACGGTATTAAACGGCTTACCCGACATATTGACAAAATTTAAGGCGGGGGGATTATTTGCACTGTTGAGGGGATAAATTTTCGTGTTCTTTGTCACCAACTCAACCCCAGGTTTCGGATCGCCCTTGACCAAAAAACTACGCCAGGGAATCCAAATATTAAAAGTTGGTGATTTCACGACATTGTAACCCGATGGTATTTCCCCTTTGTAGCCAGGCGGTAAAAAGAGGTACTTTCCGCCTTCGCCCTTATCGGGGCCAGTAATACCCACATCAATCACCCAGCGAAACCAAATATCATTAACGGCTCCTAATACCTTCGGAGGGACTTCTAAAACCAACGGCCCCTTGGTGAGATCGAGCCACGTCCAACTGTAAACGGTGTTGTCATTGGCAGTCAGAAAGATCGATCGGGAATCTAAAAGTTGCTCGAAAATCGGCACAACGGTATTCACTGGCCCCAAGGTACGGATCGCGTTACGGTTGGCCGCTTGACTAACGGCAGGTATTCCCAATAGATAAGCTTGAACAGCCCGTTGGAAATCGAGGTTATCGTAGAGCTTTTCGGCAGTTGCCTTATCTGGAAACCCATCGAAAAAATTGAGCGTACCGAGGCGAGTCTCCACTTTATCAGGCGAAGCGATTCCTGGGGGTAGGGGAGTTGAAAATTTTAATTTAGGGTTAGCAGGAGAACCCGTCAAAGATTGTCCGTTACTGGGAGAAGACATGACAACTAAACTGGTAGTAATGACGATGAGAACTAAGGCGGTCATTGATAACCTTTTGGCTTTCGTTACCAATGGGAATGCTTTGAGCGAGAGACAATTTAGGGACGATAGAAAATGATTCAACATAGAGAGAGTTTCAATTCATAAAAAACAGGAAAAAATAGACCACCAATCTAAAGCAATTAAGGGATGGGAACGACACAATTTAATCAAATTGGTTAGAGCAATGATAGTACAGATAGTACAAGTCATCAAGAAAAAGTATAAAAAACACGAAAATAATAAGTTTTGAGTATGTTACTTTTTGATTTATTGTGAATTTTTATTGCGAGAAAAATCAGCTTTCAGAGTTGCCATATAAAGAAACTAATCGAGCAACAATGACGGTTAAATAAATCGCTCCTGCCATCGCTTCAAAATTTATCAGAACCATCACCCACCTTCCGACTGGAATAATATCTCCATAGCCAATCGTTGTTAGGGTAATTAAACTAAAATACATCGCCAAATTCCAAGGCTGTAATTGATATTCCCTTAGATCACTAATTTTAAAGGAGTGGGAATCTACTTGCCAAATAAAAAAATAGATAAATGACCATATAATACCGATAAAAAGGTAGGAAATAATTGCTAAGACGATGGTTTGACTGGTTACTTTTTGTCTATAGGCCAATATCTTAACGGTTGAAAGCCATTCGTATCCAAAAACCACAATCTTAATAGAAGTAGCGATCGCTAAAAAAAGTGGACTAAAATCGGGCAACCAATTAAAGTGGGCCATAACATCAGACAAAAAACCAATTAAAACCAAGGCAAAAAAAACTTTCAGTCTTGTATCAGAGTAAACACGATCATGAAGATAAAAATTCCTTAGAGCAATCAACAATATTGTCGCCAAAAAAGTTACATTGACAAAAAACAATTCAAATGTATTTTTACCGACAATAGCAATAGTAATACCAATTACAGCAAGCATTAAAATGATGTAAGGATTTGTCCATTGTTTCAGCATAGAATTTCTGTATTATTCGGCGAATTCAAGGGGCGGCATTAATATTGGGGGGGGCGAAACAATGGTAACGCCTCCCATTGAGAAAAGCGCGATCGTCAACAGTAAGCGAAAAGGAACAAAAGTAAAGTTTTTATTTTGAAGTTGCCCCAATAGCCTTAACAACAAATAAAAATCGGCTAACAATCTAAGGTAATTAAGGTGTAGGAACCACCCGATAATAAACCCCATTAGCTCCATAGGAAGGACTGAACCAAACCCCGTTGTAGAGATAATAGGTTGTATTTCCAATCGTCTGAATTGTAGCTCCTGGGGGTAAAGTCGGATAAATTGCTCCCATCGCATAGGCTGTATTCGAGGCTCCTGCGGCGTAACCTTCTGCATAGGTATTAGCATTATTCGCATTAGCGGCTGTCGCTCCTATGACGGCTCCTGTAGCTGCGGCTCCTGCGGCATACCAACCCCCACAAGTAGTACAACCCGTTGCATAAGTGTTGACAACCGTTGGCGGATGATAGCCCCCGTAATAGGCTCCTCCGTAATAGTGGTCATAACCGCCCGAAGCCGTTGCGCCATAAGCACCCGTCGCGTTCCATGAACCATCGCCGCCCGAAGCCGTTCCCCCATCCGCACCATCAACGTGCCAAGACCCATCACCACCCGAAGCCGATCCACCACGATAACCTGTCCCACTCCAGGAGCCATCGCCCCCTGATGCAGAACTTCCTCGAAAGCCCGTCCCACTCCAGGAGCCATCGCCACCTGAAGCAGAGCCGCCGCGATAACCATCCGCACTCCAGGAACCATCACCTCCCGAAGCCGTTCCTCTTGCTCCACTCGCACTCCAACCGCTACTACTTCCATGAAACATGGCTTGAGCAGGGCTAAGATTTAACGTCGTGAGTAGGCTACTAACCACAGCGATCGCCATTATTTTTTTCATAGAATTAATCTCCATATTGGGAAAATAAATTAGGGTTTAGAAACAGGCTTTTTCTCAAGCGGTTCGGGTTCAGGACGTTTAAAGGGAATAGGTTTAGCCGCATTCGCACGGGTCGAACCAAAGGTATCAGGAGGAATAGCCCCATCTAACTGCCAATTGGAAAATGCGACTTGATGGCGTAACCGTGACGGATCATCCCGATAAACCGCCCGAATCATGCGAGGTAATTTATCCTTTGCACCTATCCAAACTTGAGCAAAAACTTTGTCGGTGGCGATCGCAATCATGTCGGTAGTTGTGCCATCAATCACTTGGGATTGACCGATATAAAAAGCGGTTTTTAAATCTCCCGCAATATCACCGTAGGGATCAGCCACTAAAAAATCCATAAAGGGAAAATAAATGGCCGCTGTATCGTAGGCAAATTTTAAAGCTTGATCAATGGTTCCAGGGGCATCGGCGATCGCGACTAAATTTTCCGTCGGAGCAAAGGCCACTAGGGTTTTCCCGTTGAAATAAAATTCTGAAGCGGGGCCATCTCCAGGAGAAAGCACTTGTAACTTATTCGGTCGTTGTAAAATCACATTGGAAAGGGTGTGATAAGCCAAAGCTGGCCCCAAACGACTAGGGTTTTCGTAGGTTGTAACTGCGGTAAATTTTAAGGTCTTGGCAGCAGCTAGGCGATCGCTCATGGCTTTAAGAATTGCGATCGCTTTCGGTTCCAGATTTTTCTGGGGATTGGCAGAAATTAAGACTAGATTGGGGCGATCAACTTTTGGTAAATTGTCGGCTCTAACTTTGGCGGCTGATAACCCATAATTTAATGGGAAACTGATCAAGCAAACAGAGACAAAAAAACGCCAAAAGTGGATTTTTTGAGAAAGTATTCGCATAAAAAATAATTAACTAAAAACTGGAATTGGCCTTATTTTTTCTATTTAAGCCGCGATCGCCCCCAGAAAATTCCTTACTCTTGAGAAAATGACGGATTACAGCCTATTCATTCACCATCGATGCAGGAACTTGTACCGAAAAATCCCCACAAATTAAAGCAAGCTTGGTGGGATTATTCAAGTCAGTTCCTCGAACGAGTTGGGGATCGGCAGGTCGTATCGTCCCTGGTTGGTTATTTTGACAAATAATCGTAGTGATTTTAGGCGTTTGATTCGGTGTGAGAAATGCCGCTCCCACATAGGCTTTCAACTGACCTTTGAGGGGAGATTGGTTCGGAATAACGTAACTATAGGCGGCTCCCGATGTTGTTCTCACGGCATAATCAAAGGTCTGAGGTAAAATAACTCCAAAATCTTGTTGAATATTGTCAACTGTTGCCCTAAATTGACCATTTTTTTGATAATAAGTACGTTGGCCTTCTGTCATTTTAGCAACGGCTTGTAGCGCGGCATTTTGAGCCTGATCAGTTGGACTATCCTGGGCTTGGACAGGAGCGATAAGGGAAAATTTTTGTCCTAAAAAACTGAATAGAACAGAGGATATTATTCCCAACATCAAAATGGAAATCTTTTTGACAGCCATAATTCAAATGTCTCCAATGGTTTTTAATAGAATAACAATTATTGCGGTGGTTTAAAGAAAAATTTACTGAGGTTTCCTTTGCCTAAATACTGATCAAGTTCTTGGAAAATATTATGGATTAGAAATACCGTTGAAACGCAGAGGAGAGTACCCAAAAAACGATTGAAATTGCGCGTTTCTAAGAATAAAGTCAGGGCAGGAGCTAGAGCTTTAGTTTCGTGATAAGCATGGAAAAGATTTTCAAGTAAACTCAACACAAAAACCGCAAAGGTATAAATCGAGGTTTTGTAAAGAACTTGAAGATAACGAGGAGATTCCTCAAAACGATTCATCCAAGGAGTCATATCCATAATGGCAACGGATTTAGCAGAAATTAACGCATAAATCACAGCCTTGCCTAAAATACTGACATCAACTGAAAATTCCTTGAGAAAAAGCTTCATCAGAATGAGAATATACCCATAGCCAATGAAGAAAAAAAGACTGAGAGAGCCAACCTTCTTGAGTTCGCGTTTTAGAGCTTCCATAAAAATTAATTAACGGTGTAACCGCGCCCCTGCATACAAGCTGTCCAGGCACGATAATAGGTTTGTAATTGTTGTTGTTCCGCCGCACTAGCCTGGGTTTGAGCTTGAGCCTGTTGTTGCTGTTCTTCCCGCTTCCGAAATATTCCAGCTAACGCCCCCACTCCTGCACCGATCGCTGCACCTTCACCCACATTTCCCCCGATCGCCCCACCCACGACACCGAGGAGAGAACCTTTCGCGGCACCGCGTACCACTTGACCTTGTTGGGAAGATTGAGTAGTGGTAGCAGTGGATATTTGGGAGGGATCAACGCCTGTTTGTTGTTTTGCCCAGCTATAGCAAGCAAAATGATCCTGTTGTTGTTGTTCCTGGGTTTGATTATTGGTTGGATAGGCAAAGGGTTCAGGGAATTGTCCTTGGGCCAACACTGGATTCATTCCCATAGCGGACGATAGGGAGATCATGCAAACTAAGCGAAATCGAGCAAAAAACAACGCTTTCATTAAAAATACTCGGATAAAAATTGTCAAAAAATTTGATATCACGGGGTGAGGGCAAAACTTTAGATAATAATACAAGATCGTAATAGCTTTTACTTGCCATTTCGTGCCAAGCTACCATTAGAAGAAAAATTTAAGCTTTATTTAATCTTTTTTATTTATGGCGCGTGCAATTGCTCTCCTACGGGCTGGTGTCTTCCAAATTTTTGTCAACTATCTCGATAAAATCGGCACACCAACAACAAAGCTGTTACGGCGATCGCAGTTACCAGTCTTTGGTTTGGAAGATCCCTATGCTTTTCTACCGCGCCATCAAGTTTTTGCCTTTCTTTTCGAGGCGGCACGACGGGATGGCATAGAAAATTTGGGCTGGTTGGTGGGAGAACAAACCGATCTGAAGGATTTACAGGCATTGGGTCGCCTTGTTTCCCAGGCAACGACACTCTATGAGGCGATCGCGGTTGCCATTAGAGTGATACGGATCTTTAACTCTCAGGAGTGTTTTTGGTTAGGGGAAAGAGGCGATCAAGCTTGGCTCGGTCAGCAATTTACCCAACTTGACGGGGATTCTCACCACGCTTCCCATTTTTCGCTAACACTCATGCTAAAGTTAATTCGCCAAGTGGCAGGCCAAAATTGGCATCCTCAAGAAATATACTCGCAAACCCCTTATTTGGGAAAAATCAGTAACCTGTCTCTCTCCGAAGCTCGGATTGATACCACTCAAGGTTTTTCTGCTATTGTCTTTCCCCGCAGGTTTTTGAGTTTGCCCCTGCACCCCGTTATCAATGCCGATCACGTTCACGATTACAACCTCCTGCTTTCTTCTGTTCCCCATCTTAGTTTTGCTGATTCTCTGCAACAGGCGATCGCGCCCTTTCTCAAAGAACGCTATCCCTCCATTCAACTAGCGGCTAGTCTGTCTCAAATGAGTGTGCGAACTCTACAACGCCGCCTTACCGAAGACCAGCTTACCTATTCCCAATTGGTCACTCGTCTGCGCTATCAAAGGGCATTACAACTTCTGGGCGATCGCCAAATTAAGATCATTGATATTGCTATTGAACTAGGCTATCAAGATGCGGCCCACTTTACCCGCGCTTTTAAACAATGGACAGGAACAACACCTCAGCATTTTCGCCGCTCTCTAACAGGAAATTAGGACGCGATCGCTTTTTGACAGAGCCGCTCAATCTTGACCTGAAGTCCTAGAAAAAATCAAATTTTCGGCAATATAGGCATACTCAATTTTGCAGTTGCAAAACCTATTTAGCTTCAAAGGCTTGGTAAAAATCATCCACTTGACAAAACTAAGATTCTCAACGGGACATAGAATAAAATTACGGGACTTGGAGATCAGTTGCCTTGAGTCTGGAACATTGCCCCACTATCAAACTACCCAAGAAAACATTAGAAACTTAACCCCGCTAGTTTGGGTCTAAACTCTAAGTTCTCAGTTACTGAAACTGCATTGCCTTCTATGACTAACTCTCCTCCCAACCCGCCCCCCGAAAGACGCGAATCGTCAGATACTTCTGGAGCAGTACGTTGGTTGACTCGACCTTCTACCTTGATTTTTGGTGGAATTACGACGGTGGTGGCGATCGCGGGAGTGGTGGGAGTCCAACGGTTTGCTTCTGAGAGAATACCGCCCGTATTGGAATCAGAATTAACGAAACTCCTCAAGCGGCCTGTGGACATCGGCAACATTGAGCAGGTTAATCTCAATCAAATTCGGGTGGGGCGATCGACCATTCCTGCAACGGAGACTGATCCGAATACGCTGTCGATCCCGTCGATGAATGTGACCTTTAATCCTTTGGGATTTTTAGTCGGAAAGCCGATCGCCTTTAATGCGGAATTGATCGATCCAGTTCTTTCTCTAAAACAGGACAGGCAGGGAAAATGGATCAAGTTAGATTTTCCCCAAGGAAGAGAAAAATTTAATTTACCCGTCGATATCGAAGCCAATATCACCCTGAAAAATGCACAGGTTATCCTCCAACCCTACGCCCTGAAACAAGCGATTCCCCTAAAAATCAACGGCACAGTGGGTTATCAAAATCGCCGTCAAAAGCAACAACAACGGATTGAATATGATGTGGCGATCGCGTTTAACCAGTCCCAGATGACAGCGCAGGGTCATAGCATCATTGAAACAGGAGAAAGTAAGGTTGCCTTATCCCTCAAAAAATTGAGCTTGCCCGAAATTACTGCTCTGATTCCCAATTTTCCCGCCACCGTCAATCAAGGAGTCGGCAATGGCATCGTTAAAGTTGATCTGCCTTCGTTCCAAAAGCTAGATCAAATGCAGACCTTGGGTAATCTCAACTTAAATAATTTACAAGCAAAAGTCGATGCTTTTAAAGATCCCCTTCAGGTTAATTTGGCGATCGCCTTAGAAGGGCAAAAAGTAGTGATTCAACAGGGACAAATCCAACTGGGTAAATTATCAACAGAATTGACGGGCTTGATTGATTGGAAAAATGGTTATAATCTAGGAATTATTACTAATAATATCAGCATTAAAGATTTATTTAATACCTTTGCCATTAAAACGAGTTTAACCCCAAAAGGCAATATTCAAGGAAAATTTAAAGTTAGTGGTGCATTAAATAATCCCCTCGTTACAGGAACGATTAAAAATAGTAATACTCTTGCTGTGGATAAAATCAATATTCAAGCTTTTAACACGGATATTCGTGCAAACTTAGATAAAATTATCCTTCAAAAAATTAGTATTAAACCCAGTAAAGGGGGTGAAGTGACTGGCGTTGGGACGGTTGGGATCAATCTCCTGAAATTTATTAAGAACCAGAAGCCCATCGAATGGCAAAAAATGCCTCTCTCACTGAGTTTTCAGGCAAAATTACCCACCGAAAAATTAATTACTCCTTACTATTTCCCTCCGCAAAATGTTAGTCTGTCGGCGATCGCGGCAACGGGAAAAATTAGTGGCACATTAGGAAAAGCGATAACTGAAATAAAATGGAATACGGAAAAGCCCGCTTCTGTGGCTCAAATTGCCGTTTCAGGAAAGGGAGAAATTGTTACTTTTAATCAAGATATTCTCCTTCGTAACACCGTTTTAAAAACTAATGAAGGAAAACTGCTGGTTGATGCCAATGGTAATTTTGGGCGCAATCAATGGCAGGGAAATATTAAAGCCAATCAGTTGATTTTATCGCCTTTTATTCGTTCCTTTTGTGAGCAACAAATTATTCAAAATTGCCCTACGGCCTTTAAAACCCGACCCTTAATCGTCACCAATGCGAATTTGAATTTAAGGGGACAATTCGATCGCTTTGAACCCGAAAGATGGCAAGGAGGAGGGAATATTGCGATTCAAGGAAAAACAGAAACCGTTGCGCTCAGGGGAAACTTAAATCAGGGAAATATTCAAGCCGATATATTAGCGAGAAATTTACCGCTCAATCCCTATGTTGCCCGACTGACGGTTCCTGTGACCGTGCAGAAAACCCAGATTAATCTGACAGGATCGCTGAAAAATCTGTTGGCGGAGTCGGGTATTAATCTCAGGGGATTTCAGGCGATCGCCGATGCTCAGTTACAGGTGGCCAATAATCCTGTGCGTACCAGGGCGAGTTTAAATCAGGGTTTTCTGAAAACGGCGACTAATTTGGGGGCGTTGAATCTCAATAGCTTAGTCCCCAATTTACCTGTTTCTAGTCGATTAGTCCGAGGAAAAATCAATTTAGCGGGAAATATTACCGATTATGCCAATTTAAAACTGAAAACCCTCACAGGCAATACCAATCTTCAATTAGCCGTCGCAGGCAGTCCTCTGAATCTTCGGGGTGAAATTACCCAGGGACAATTGACCGCGATCGCCAATATCGGAAGAATCTCTCTCAAAAAAGTGTTACCCCAGTTAACGCTTCCCGCTCAAATTACCCAAGGACGGGTTAATGTAATTGCCGATTTGGAAAGTGTCTTAGCAAGCAAACCGAATTTAGCGAGTATTCAGGCGATCGCGGATATTCAGGGAAAAGTGGATCAAATAGAAATTAACACAAAAACGAATTTAGCCAATAATAACTGGCAGAGCTTGATCCGAGCCGCTAGTGTTAATAAAATTGCTGTATTACCTGGATTATCTCCAGAAATGAGCCGATTAATCACTTCTAATCTAGCGGCTAAACTGAAATTATCGGGAAATATTAATAATCTTTTAGAACCCAATGCCAGCTTACCCATCCAAGCCGAATCTGTTTCAGTGCGATCGGGTAAAAAACAATTGCAAGCTCAAGGAAGGCTTTTATTAACCGATGTTTTTCGTCAACCGAAACTTGCTCAAGTAAATTTAGCACTCCAAGCTGAGGCAAATCTCAATAATTCTTTGATTAATCAGATAATCCAAAAATCTTTGGTGAATATTAATGAACAAGTTCGGCCATCGGCGGTTGAATTAGCAGGAATTGCTCAATTTAAGGGGAATTTAAACGGAGTTCAGGTAACCAGTATTCAGGATATAAACCTGTTGGGAAATCTTCAGGTTAATAATTTAGTCTTTAATGACCAACAATTTGAACCCCGATTAACGGGAGCTATAAATTTTAATCAAGGTCAAAAATTCGCCTTTAATCTAAAAGGAAAAGAGGATATTATTGCAGTTGCGTTAGATTCTTGTGTTAATTGCGTTTTTCCCTATATTCCTACTTCCTTTAGTTTCCGTCAAACCTATCAAACCTCAACGCCGATCATTGCGGAAGGTCAGCGTCAAGGCGATCGCTTTGCGCTGAATATCCGTCAATTTCCCCTAGCGATCCTCAAGTTCACCCCTGGTAAACTCTATAATATTCCAGGAAATTTAAAAGGAGAAATCAATGC